>Ga0105046_10002120_pt1 | contig 31111 bp, 19 predicted proteins | sample MAT03_FD_78385 | JGI IMG/M metagenome (GOLD analysis project Ga0105046, IMG submission 78385) | Freshwater microbial communities from Lake Fryxell liftoff mats and glacier meltwater in Antarctica - MAT-03 (megahit assembly) | ecosystem: Environmental > Aquatic > Freshwater > Ice > Liftoff...
AGACGGCGAGATCGTCCTTCTGATCGGCAAGGCCGAGGTTCAGGAATCGCCCCAAGGGCCCTGGCGCCCGGCGCGGGTGCAGCAGCAGTTGCAGACCGGCGTGTCAATTCGAACCGGCGACTCCAGCCAGATGGCCGTGGTGCTGCGCGACCAGACCCAGGTCCGGCTCAACGAACAATCGCTGATGCGGTTTTCCGCAGTCGCCGACGCACGCGAAGGCACTACGCTGGATCTGAGCAAGGGGCGCATGTGGGCCCAGGCCAAACAGTTCGTTACCGAGGGACTGCGCGCATTCACGTTCGGTCTGGCAACCGCCGGCATAGGGGGCAAACCACCGCTGCGCGTGCAGACCCCGACCGCAACCCTGGGTATCCGAGGCACCGACTGGGAAGTGGTTGCCGACGATGACAAGACGGTGGTGACGGTGTTGTCGGGCCAGGTCGACGTCAGCAACGACCAGGGCTCCGTGTCCATCGGCCCCAACGAACAAGCCTCGGCGTTGCGTGGCCAGGCGCCGACCAAGACGCTGCTGACCAACGCGCGCGACCGTGTGCAATGGGTGACCGCTTATCGCCCGGACCCACGGCGTTGGGTGCCGGTGGTGCCGGCCGGCCTGGAGCCGGCCGTCAAGGCGATCGAATCCGGCGATTATGGTAGTGCCATGGCCTTGTTGCAGCAGCAGCCGGCGTCGTCGGTGCAGGCGTCGCTGCTGCAAGCCGACATGTTGCTGTTCCAGGGACGCGCCGATGACGCCATCGGTCGGCTCCAGCCGCTGGCACGCGATGGCAGTGGTGATCCCATGGCCGTGGCGCTGCTGTCACGGGCCTTGACCGTCGCCGGGCGCCTGGATGACGCCAAAACACTGCTGACCCAAGCTGCGCCCAGGTCCGGGAACGAGCCGGAAGTCAAGCTGGCACAGGCCGACGTGGCGCGCCTGGAGGGCGATTCCGCAGTCGCTTTGAAGCTTTTCCTGGAAGTGGCGGCGGCATACCCGCAAAGCAGCGAAGCCTGGTTTGGTGTGGGTCGTATCGAGAACGAAAAGGAAAACGTCGGCGCAGCACGCAAGGCGCTGGACGAAGCGGTGCGACTGGCGCCCGACGCGCCGGCTTACCGCGGCGAGCGCGCCACCGTCGACACGCTGGCGGGCGATCTGAACGCCGGCCGGGCCGGGTTCGCCGAGGCGCTCAAGCGCCAACCCGACGACTACCTCGCGCTCACGGGTCAGGGCATCTTGCAGCTCAAGTCCGGCGAAACCGAGGCCGCGCTCGATTCGTTCCTCAAGGCCGGCGTCATCGAACCGCGGTTCGCCCGCGCGCAACTGTACGTGGGTGTCGCCTACTACCGCCTGGGCAACACCCAGCGCGCCTATGAGTCGGTGCGCAAGGCGGCCGAGCTCGACCCGAAAGATCCCCTGCCCTATGTCATGCTGGGCATCATGCAAGGTGACGCTCTGGAACTGGGCACGGCCACCGCTTCGGCGCGCGAAGCCCAGATACGCATTCCCTACCTCAAGTCACTCAACCAGTTGCTCAGCGACCAGAAAGGCAGCGCCAACCTGGGCGCCTCGCTGGCCAACTTCGGCATGGAGGAATGGGCCGGGTATTACGCATCGCAAGCCTATTCGCCCTACTGGGGCGCCAGCCACCTGTTCCAGGCCGATCGACTGACCGGCGATTTCAACAAGAATTCCGAGCTGTTCAAGGGATACCTGACCGATCCCACCGCGTTCGGCGCGTCCAACCGGAACTCGAGCCTGGTTGGCACGCCGGGCCATTACGGCCGTATCGACGTCTTCAATGAAAGCACCGACTGGCGGCAGAGCGCGTTGATCGGCACATTCAACGGAATGGCGGTGAGCCCGTTTCCGCTGGCCTACTTCACCAGCCTGGACCTCTCCAAGGCTGACGACCGGGAGAATCCGAACACCGCCCATGGCACCAACTTTCTGCTCGGCCTGGGCGCCAAACCGCGCTACGACATGGCCGCGTTCGGCTTTGCCAGCAACGCCGACATCAAGGCGACAATCCGCACCGGCGAGCTACCTGACAACCCCATGCGCCTGACTGAGCGGCGTGTCGACCTGGGTTTCAACTACAAACTGACGCCCGAGAACCAGTTCTGGTTCAAGGCCGGTAGCGGCCGCGACAACGTACTGTTGACAGGCGACATCGTGGCGCCAACCATCGCCGACGCATTGAACCTGGCGCTGAATACCAACTCCATTTCGGCCACCGGCAGGCTCGACCGGGTCGAGTCGTTCAGGAGCAGGCAGGACCTGCAGATGCGCCACGCATTCACGTCAGGCGACGTGTTGTGGACCTGGGGTGCAGAGCGCTCGACAGTGGAGCGCACCGCTGTGGTGACCACCACTTTCACACCGGTGCGCACCAACGTGTCCCAGGTAACGACGGGCGGTGTGAGCGACTACTACGTGTCCGCCCGTTACCAGAGCCCGGGCGCGTTCGAAGTCCAGGGCGATCTGTTCTCGCAGAACGGCAAGGCCACCATCACGGATACCAACGACCTGGTGCTGCTGTTCAACCCGCCGCTGCAAGTCCCGATCGACGGTGGCATCACCCGGATCAAATACGCGCAGTTCAATCCGCGTCTGGGCGTCAAATGGCAGATCGCGCCGCTGCAGTCCTTGCGCCTGGTGGGTCAGAAGTGGCGGCGTCCGGCCTCGGCGGGCAGCCTGTCGCCGATCGACACGCTTGGCATCGCCATCAACGACCGCCTGCTGACCGACGGCGGCCTGTACGAACGCGTGCGCCTGCAATACGACGGCGAGGTCACGCCGAACAGCTTCCTGCAGGCCTACGTCGACCATGAGCGGGTCGACAACCCACGCAGCAACTTCCCGTCACCGGTGGCGAGTTTCCAGCTGTCGCAGCTACAAAGCCTGCGCGGACGGACCGAATTCTTCAGCGCCCGCAGCGACCTGGAAGAGAGCCCGATATTTGCCAGCGGGACCGTCGACTCGCTGGGTTTCGCAGTCAATCACCTGCTCAGCAAGAACCAGACCGTCTCGGCGCGTTACCTGGGTCGCTCGGCACGCCAGAGCGGGGGCCGCTCCGGCCTGAAGATCCCATACATCCCGCGCCACTTTGCGCAGCTGGCCAGCCAGTGGTCGCTGTCGGGCGGCTGGTTGCTGGGCACCAGCGCGACCTTCCGCACCGAACGTTTCAAGGACGAAGACAACCTCCAACCGATGACTGCAGGCTGGTCGTTCGGGCTGACGGCGTATTGGGAAGACCCGACCAAGCACCACAGCGTCCAGTTCATTCTCGACAACGTGCTCGCACGCAAACGCGCCGGGCCCTATCCCGACCCGCATCTGCTGCTGCGTTACGCGTACCGCTTCTGACCCGCCTGCTGCCGAAACAGCATCGAGTGCGAGCCAGATCGATCTGGTCGGCCTGACCCTCATCGGACTTGCCTATCTGTGACCAACGATGCAATGAGCTCACGCGCCGGTGACAAAGTCAATCTGCGCCGGCAGGCAGTGGCGCTGCAGGTCGTAGCGCTCGACGATGGTCTGGCGCGCGGCCTGGCGCAGGGGCACTAACGCCGGGCCTTGCGCCAAGGCATCGGCCAGTGTCGTGGCCAATGCTGCGGGGTCGAAGAAATCGGTCAGCAAACCGTTGTGCCCATGCGTGATGAGTTCCTGCACCGGCGCGGTAGACGAACCGACGACCAGTGCACCGATGCTCATCGCCTCCATCATCGACCACGACAAAACGAACGGGTAGGTCAGGCACACATGCGCGGCCGACACCTGCAGCAGCTGCGTCAGCACCGCATGTGGCAACTTGCCGACGAAACTGATCCGTGTCGGGTCCAGTTGCGACGACACCTCGTCCAGAAACATCTGCTTCCAGCTCTTGCGGCCGTCAGGGGGAGCGTACCCATAACTGACGCCGTCACCACCCACAATGACGATGTGCACCTTGGGACGGCGGCGCATCAGCTCGGGCAAGGCGCGCATGAAGGTGTGGTAACCGCGGTAGGGTTCGAGTTGCCTGGCCACGAAGGTCACCACCTCGTCGCCAGCGCGCAATGTCAGGCCGCGGTTGTTCAAGCGCACGAAGGCGTCGGGGTCGGGACGAAACAACGCGCTGTCGATGCCGTCGTGGACCACCCGGATGCGCTCGCGGCACCAGCTCGGATGCTGGCTGCGCTGAAATTCAGTTGGCGACAGTAGCGCGTCGGCGGCGCTCAGGGCGTGCAGCAGGTGCGTGTTCTTGATCCGGATAGCCCGCCGACCGGCCGCGCTTGGCAGTGAGAACTCGGGGTCGAATCCGAAATCACCTCCGGGTGAGCCGTAGTAATACTCGGCATACACGAGCAGACGTGCCGATGGAAACACGTCCTTGACGAACAAGGCCTCACCCCAACCCGAATGGGCAAAAACCACGTCCGGAGTGAATCCCTCGTTCGCCATCGCGGTCATGGCCTGCGCCGCCGACTCCCCGTAAGCCAGGTGGCCTTGCAGCGCGCGCAGCGGCATCGGCGCCGCGCCACTGCGATCCGCACGAATGGGCCGGGGTTGGTGGATCAGATGCCGAACACCGGGCATTGGCACCGCCATGGCGTTGACACCCAGCGCCGCGACCGTGTGCCCCTGCTTCGCCAATGCCCCTGCGACGTGCCTGAACTGCCCCGGAAAGTTCTGATGAACGAATAGGATGTTCATGGTCTCTGGTATGGTTATGAGGGCGTTTTTCGGTGCAAATGACAAATCGCGCAACGGGGCAAGGTGAGGAACAATGGAACAACTATTAGTGCCCTATCAAGCGGCGACAAAACTGGAAGGTGCAAGCGTGCTGGTGCTGGCGCCACATCCTGACGACGAAGTGTTTGGATGCGGTGGCGCCATCATGCGTCATGTGGCTGACGGGCACGCTGTGCAAGTCGTCATTCTTTCGGATGGCGCATACCGCGCAGACTCTGAACAACAGTCCAGCTATGCCAACTTGCGCCGCTCCGAATCCATTCAGGCTGCTGCTGTCCTGGGTTATGGGAAACCCGAGTTCTGGGCATTGCCAGATCGCGGGATCGAATATGGCGAGTTTCTCGTACAGCGTATTGAGCAGGCCATCGAAGAGACCCAGCCGGACCGAATCTATGCGCCTTCCCTTTACGAGATGCATCCCGATCACCGCGCGCTGGGTATGGCAGCGCTGGAAGCCGTCAGACGCAACACTGGCAATCTCAAACTGGCCATGTATGAAGTGGGCGTGCCCATGTTGCGACCCAACCTGCTCCTGGACATCAGTGACTTGCGCGACCGCAAGCAACAGGCCATGGCCTGCTTTCTCTCTCAGTTAAAAGAGCAAGCTTATGACCAACATATCTCTGCGCTGAACAAATTTCGTACCTACACGCTGGGATCCAAAGTGACCGCAGCCGAAGCCTATTTCGTTGCCGATGCACAAGAATTGAGAGGTGACATTCTCAAGCTCTATGAGTCCGAGCACCAACGGCAGCAGGAAATAGGCCTTGCGTTAGCGCCAGCAGATGTTCCATTGGTCAGCGTTCTCATACGCAGCATGGACCGGGCCACACTGAAAGCCGCCTTGGACTCGGTGGCACTGCAGACTTATCCGCATATCGAAGTCGTGGTCGTCAATGCCAAAGGAGTCGAGCACACTGATTTGGGCGCTTGGTGCGGCCGCTTTCCGTTGCGATTGATAACCGATATACAGGCGTCTGCGCGCAGTCGAGCAGCCAATACCGCCATGCAGGCGGCAAAAGGCAAGTACCTGATTTTTCTGGATGACGATGACTGGTATGCGCCGCACCATATTGGCGCCTTGGTAGAACGTATTCGCAAAGAACCCGGGGTAGGCGCTGTTCATTCCAATGTACGTGTTGTCGGTGCATCCGGCAGTTTTGAAGGGCACGTATTCAGAGAGAAATTCGATCCTGTTCGAATGATGGCAGACAACTGCATCCCCATTCATTCCGCATTGTTCGAGCGTCGTTTGTTTGAGGCAGGCTGCCTGTTCGACGAAAGATTGTCGGTCTATGAAGACTGGGATTTTTGGCTCCAGATTTCAAGACACACGACGTTTGCCCATATCGACGAGATAGGCGCCTACCGCAGCGCAGCAGGAACATCCGAGGTCAGGCCGCATGGCACCGATGATGCAAGAAAGTTGGCCAGAGAGCTGGTCTTCGATAAGTGGAAACAGATCTGGAGCGGTCGGGAAATCAATGCACTAATCGCACAAAAAGATTTTTTGAATGTCACTAAAGTTCATGACCTGGAGCGGACACTGCAAATGCTCAAGGAGCAGAACAGTTTGGAAATTCAAGCCCAGAAAAAGCAGTTTGACCTTCGTATCCACGCTTTGGAAAATCAATCGGAAAATCAGGATCACGCTTTAGCGCAGCAGAAGACCTTGACCGAGTCGCTCAATCAAAAGCTGCGGCAGTCAGAGTCGCAAACGGCGGCACTGAAAGGCAGCCTTGACGCGTTTCTGGCCTCGCGCTCCTGGCGCATGACGGCGCCTCTGCGCTGGGCAGCAACATGGCGCGTGCCAAGGTAGTTGCCCCCTCGTTTATGCAGCCAGCGGCTGTATAACTTTGTCCGAGCCTGAAGACCGCCCATATTTTTTTCCAGCCAGAAACGAGCCCGAAAGAGCGGTTTTAGCGCAGAGTCGCAAGCGGGTTGATCATCCAAAAATCGTGATTGGACACATTTTTCAGCGCGTTTTCCAGCAACCATCGCAATACTTGGGGAATATGCCGTTCCAGAGGTTAAACCGGACATTTTGATATTCAAAATCCGCAAGAACGTCTTGAGCACTGTGCTCAAAAATATTCCACTTCGGACTAATCGGCGTCTTGATCTGACAGCACGGCGTGACATCGCCGGAAAGCAGAGAGTAAAGCCAGGTTTCGTCACAGTTATTGCGCAATGGGTTGCTGATCACCGGATGGGAGAACTCGATATTGTTTTCGGTCAAAAACTCTGCCATCGGCTGGAGTTGTTCGCGCCCGTAAACGCTATCGCGCTCAATCGCCTGCGCAACTTGGTTGATCGTGTCTAACTGTGGCGCATGACCATCCGGATAGATGCGCACATAATTCTTCATGGGATTGAGCACCTGGAAGCTCTCAAATATCTCGACGCCACTTGCTTTGGCCATATCGACAATGGCCGGCAACTGATCAATCGTGTGACTGAACAAGGTTCCTTTCAACGCGATTTTCGGAAACTTGAAGCCGTTCGCATCCCGATAGTCGCGAAGCTGCCGGATGCCTCGCAAGATTTTCCCCAAATCACCATCAATACGCGAAGCTGCAAACGTAGCCGGATCAAACGAGTCGATGGAGATGGAAACGTAGGCGACTTCGGTTTCACACAACTTCTTGATGACACTTTGGCTAAAGGCTGAGCCGTTGGAGATGATCATCACTTTGATATTTCGATCTTTGGCGATTTGCGCCATGTCGAAAAAATCCTTGTGCATCAGTGGCTCACCCTCACCAACCAATGCCACTGTCTTCACGTCCGGGAAATTGTCCAGCATCTTTGCGAAATCTTCTATCCCGAGATCGTCCTGGCGCATATGCCTGCCAACACAGTACCAGCAATTGAAATTGCAACGGGTTGTTGGCTCGATATTGATCATGGTGGGGGTACTTGACCAAAGACGGGCATCGACCGCCGTTACCGGCGTATCAAGCAAATCGGCGCGGTTGCCCAATGCCGCACGGCGGTCTTCTTCGGTCAGCAAGAAAAGGCGCCGCGCGCGGTCATAGGTTATCGGCGTCATTTCGAACCAGTCACTGTCGCCAATTCGGATATGGGCAATGATTTTTATTAACAAACCCTCGCCTCCGGCCACCGGCAACGACGCCTCATATGGGTGCAAGTGTGGGTGGCAGTTGTCCCAGACGGCGGTAATATCTTCGACCTTGCCGGCATGTCCGGAAAGTGAATTCGCAGAGAGTTTGATCATGCGTGGACCTGTTCAGCTAATGGAAGATCTTCGAACCATTCCCAGCCCTGCCAGCAGGCCGGATTGGATCGAATGCTCGATTCGAGAAATGAAAAATACCCGGCAATAACCGAGTCAACACCACCGGATGCGTCCAGACGCTTTAATTCGAGGGTCAGTTTTCCGTCTTTCGGGGCAAACATCGCGGCAAATAGGGGTCCGCCGTGTTTGAGGGCAATGTCAATCGCCCCGGTTGGCGGAGAAATCGAGCGATCAAACAGCCTGGCGCTCACCTTGACGCCGGGCCTTGGCTGATGGAAATCACACAGACACACCACGACCTCCCGGTTGCCCAGCAGCCTTCGGGTCGTCTGCAGCAGCTTTCGCAAGTTGTTGGTAAAAATGTAGGCGCCGCCGTTGAAATGCCTTGCAGAATCCGAGTTGACGCGCTTCGCCCAGTGCCCAATGTAGGGAAACATAGGCGAATCCTCGGGCAACGCCGCGATGGCCGAGATCCTGACGCCATCGATACCAAGCGCGCAGCACAGAGTATTCTGGTGATGGGTGTGATAGGTCAGCAACAGGCCCCCTGAATCGCGAAGTGTCGCGAGCAACTCCGGTTCAGCCACTATCACAGAGGACTTGGACCAGTTCCGGTCCAGCGCGGCATAGGTCAAAAAATCGAGCACAAACCTCACATGGCTGTTCAGCCAATCACGCCAGGTTTGGTCGATCAGCGCAGCAGGAACGACCAAACCAATGGATCGGCGCAACTTGACTCGGTGCAGCTGAAAAGGATTCAGCCATCGGCCAAGCACGAAAATAAAACCAGGCTGCCAGCGCATCGGGGCGCGCGCGACCCAACGCCTGAAGAAACGTAAAAACCATCGGTAGCGCTTCGCAAAACGTATCAGATCCGAATGCATGGAAAACTGAGAAAAAAGGAAAAAGGGTCAGTCATCGATAGTCTGTATCGCCGCCCGTAAGCCACCACTGCCCCTCAAGCGCGGCAATAGACGACGGTGGTGAAAAAGGATTTGCCATGATGCGAAATTGGGTAGGCTCGCAGCGAATGGCCAAAGAAGCCAATTGGCGGGCAAAACGTTCAGTCAGCAAGAAGGACAGGGATTTGGCAGCATTTTCCGCCAACCAGGCCTGGGCGGCGCCAATCACCGCAGGAGCATTGTCCCAGCAACTGACGACATCCAGCAACTCCCGACGATCATCGCCCTGCCCAATGACGGCCAATCCGATCGGCCGCCGCCGCCAATAGCTCTCAACCAGCAGCAAGGTGTAGCGCTTTTCTGGATGTGCCAGGTAACGATGCTGCAAATACCCTACATCGCGGACACCCAACGCAAAGGCTGACAAATCACCGGACATCTTTAGCCACAAATCATTTAAAACCACCGCGTCCAATGCGCTGACCGATGACAGCACCCGCCAGCGTGGACCAAAGCGCCGCCGCATTGGCGCAAATTCCAGTTCCATCAGGCGATCCACAGTGCGGTACACACCCATATGCTCACCCAGTCGCATGGCCCGGTCACTGGGTATGCCAAAGGCAATTCCGTCGGGATTGTCCGGCCGTGGCAGCTCGGCCAGAATCTTTCGCATCAACAACGCAAAGGGCGACCCGGTCCGGCTCAAGCCCCTGGATTTTGGCGGCGCCATCAAATCCACCAATTGCGGGACGCGCAGCACACGGCCACGTAGCAGTACATCGCGAAAATACAGACCACAATGCATGGTCGGCTGCCCGTCAGCCGATTCGGCTAGCCACGACTCACCGCGGCGATCGCCGTACTTCCAATGCAGCAATGCCAGGCTGACCGGGTGTTTGAAAACGGTCTCAAACAAGGGCTGAAGAACCGTCAACCCATCATCGGGCACGCGGCGCATCGCCGCCATCACCTCAGCCAAAGCTTGCGTCGGCGGCATTGCCCCAGGCATGCGGTAAAAAGACCATGCCTTGCTCAAGGCCGCCGTGTCGCACCTCAAGCTCTACGCAATAAAGCGCGTGGTCGTAAACGTGAATTGAGCGCTCGCATCCTAGAAATATGGACATGCGGTACTTCCCGCGCATCAGCGGCAAGCGTGGAAAGACCAGGCTGGCTTGCCCAAGGCCATCAGCCGCGACATCGAGCGACAGACCGTCAAACAGGGTGCTACCACTGGAAACCAAGGCCCCTGAAATCGTTTCCAAGCCGAAGGCTACGGAGGGCGCCGGCAATGCTGGATCGCATTGAAAAGCCACGTCAACCCTTAGCGTTGACAGGCCGGCCTCCAACTTCAGTGAATTTCCACGCACGGCATCGGCCGAAGCCACGACCGACAGCAAACGGGCTTGGCCTTCGGGCGCGGGCGGCGAACCAACTCCCGCTCCACTGGCAACGGACAACGCCGCACCTACAGTGGCAGAAAGCTGCGCACCATAGGCACGGGTGACATCACCGGGCGAGCCCATCATCTTCATCCGCCCACGCGCCAGCCATATGGCCTGATCGCAAATCGCCTCAATGTGGTACATCGAATGCGAACAAAAAAGAATCGTCGTCCCGCGTTCCCGAAGCGCCATGATTCGGTCAAACGACTTGCGCGCAAATGCGCCATCACCCACCGAAAGCGCCTCGTCAATCACCAAAATGTCGGGGTCAACACTTGTGGCAATAGAAAATGCCAGACGCACATACATTCCGCTCGAATACGTCTTGACTGGCTGCTCCATAAAGTCGCCGACTCCGGAGAAGTCGACAATGCTCGAATAACGAAGGTCAATTTCCGCTTGCGTCAAACCGAGAACGGCCGCATTGAGATAAATATTCTCCCGCCCCGAGAACTCCGGATTGAATCCCGCCCCCAACTCCAGCAGTGCCGCCACCCGACCATGCACCTCAAGCGTCCCGCTGCTTGGTGTCAAGGTTTTGCAGATCAGCTGCAATAAAGTTGACTTGCCGGCCCCGTTGTCGCCTACCAGACCCAAAACCTTGCCCCGTGGCAACTCGAAACCAATGTCGGCAAGCGCAGCAAAACGCTTTCCATATTGGCGCTTGTTGCCCGCCATCAATTGCAAAAGCCGATCCAATGGCCGCGCGTAGATCGCGAACGTCTTGCTTAAACCCACCGCCCGAATCGCCAAGGGCTCAAAGGACATCGGCAAACCCGTCGCGCGTCTTACGGAAAACCCAAGCTCCGAACAAAGCCAAGGCACTGGCGACCGCCAAAGAAAGAAACCAATCGCCCCAATTTGGCATGGCAGCCTCAAAAACAATCAGGCGAAGATTCTCGATGACCGGGGTGAGCGGGTTCAAACCCATCCAGAACTGCCATTGCGGCGACAACGATTTCGCAGAATAAAACACCGGCGACATGAACATCATCAAAGTGACACCCAGCGCCACGATGGGTCCGATATCCCGCACAAAAACCCCCAGCGCAGACAACAGCCACCCCAAACCGAGCAGCAGTGGCAACAATGGCAATACCACCAACGGCAAGAGCAAAACGGTCGCCGAAAGCTGCCCATCAAATACCAACGCGCTAACCAGCAAAATCAGCGCACTCAGCGCAAAGTGAAACAGCGCCGTGCCCATCGTAATAAACGGCAGCAATTCAAGGGGAAAGGCCACCTTCTTGACCAAATTGGCGTGTTCAACAATCAACGACGGGGCCCGCCCAACCACCTCGCTAAACAGGCTAAAGACCATCAGCCCGGCAAAAATGCGCTGCGAAAATGCCCATCCACCCGCCTGCTCCACGCCGGGCCAGCGCGCCTTGAAAACCTCAACAAAAACAAAGGTATAGACGGCCAGCATCAACAGCGGGTTGATAAAAGCCCAGAAAATGCCCAACATCGACCCCCGATAGCGACCCAAAATCTCCCGACGCAGAAACTGCCGAAAAACAGGACGAAATCGAAGCGGGGCAAGCAGATAGGAGAGCAGGAAAGGCATCGAAACGAATGTTAGCTCACTTGGGGGGCTCCATCTTTCCATTGCCCACGTCCGATAGAAACTGCGTATCGAGCAAGTACAGATGATCACCTTGTCGCTCGATGATCTGGCGCAGTATCAGGGTCTGAAAAGCGCGCGTCACCGTTTCGCGGCTGCTGTTGATCATGATGGCCAATTCCTGGTGCGTCGGTGCAGACTCCAGCACCGCCTGCTTGATCAGGGACGGCCGAGCCAACAACAACAGCTGAACACACAAGCGCTGAAAAGGGTTGGGCAAGGCCAGCAGCGTGCGCTGCGCCGTCACCTCGCGCACCCGCTGCGACAGGCGTGCCATCACGGCCTGAGCAATGCTGGGGTGCTCAAAGATCAGTTTGCGGGCAAGGGATGCTTCCAAAAAAAGGGCGCGCGACTTGCTGACAGCAATCACATGCTCAGCCGCAGGCTTGCCATCCACGACTGAAAGCTCCCCAAAGTAGTCACCGGGCTCGACAAAAAACAAGCCCACACTGCGCCCATCCAAACTCACGTCCACGCCCTGCAAGCGCCCGGCCACCAAAAACCCCAAGGCATAGCGGGTTTGCTCCTTGGTACTCAACACCTCGCGCCGCGCAAACAGACGGTCATCCATCTGTGCCGACAAACGCATCAGCGCATCTTGTGGCAAATCCTGCACTAAGGGAAACTTCAGCAGGTACTGAAACGCGATCGGCATGAAAAAGCGGAAAAATCAGGCAACAAAGCCATAAAGGGGCAAGATGCCATCGTAGCCTAGCAGGCTGTCGGACTTGGGAGTCGCCGGCGGCAAACCTGGCCGAAATCCGCCGCCCGACCCAAATATGGGCGCACCTTGTGACCGGGCTCACACCCCCTGTGCAAGGATCTTTTTATAATCTGGCGTTTTGAAGGTCCGACCTACGGAGGTGCCATGGCTCAATTGCTGACTCGCAGAACCCTTCCCATCACCTGCTTTTCCCTGAATCTGCTGCTGACAATGCCCGCCGGGGCCGCGACAGCCGGTGGGCCAGCCGACGTGGTGGGCGAGATAACCTCCGCAATCGGGATCGGTAAGGTGGTGAACCCGCAAGGTGAACAAACCGCTGTGCGCGGCCAGTTGATTCGCGCCGGCGACCAGATTGAAACCACCGCTGGCGGTCACGTGCATGTCCGTTTTGTAGACGGCGGTCTGGTCAGTGTTCGTCCGCTGAGCCGTTTGGTGATTGAAGACTACCGTAACCGCGATGCCCAAAATCTGGCAGCCATCAAGTTCAGGCTAGATGTTGGCGTGATGCGATCCGTCACCGGCCAATGGGGCGAGTCCAACCGCGACCGCTTTCGCCTGAACACGCCGGTGGCAGCCATTGGTATCAAGGGCACCGACTTCGTGGTCAAGGCCCAGGACGCAAGCACGGTGGTCAGCGTAAAAACCGGCGCCATCGTCATGGCCCCGCTGGAGGGCTCGTGCGCTGTGGCGCTGGGGCCCTGCGCCGGCGATCGCTCGGTGCAGCTCACCGCCGACATGCCCGGCAGAATGCTCGAATACCTCAAGCAAAATGACAAAAGCGCACCACGCCTGATCCCTTTCGTTGACCTACAGGCGCGCAATTCCGACGTCATCCTGGTAGCCGAACTGCGCCAGGCCGACGTCATTTCTTCCGGCGACGCCGCCAACAAAGGCATGGACAGCCAGGTCAAAGAGGCGGTAGATAACGGTGGGCCGCCCCCAGTCCGGCCGCTGGTCTGGCTGCACAATGCGCTGGACTGGAATGTCCCCGCCCACACCATCAGCACCCGCTTCGACGAAGCCAGTGCGGCCGGTCGCCGCCCCGTGGTGGGCAACTTTTTCATCAGCCTGTACCGCGATGAAACCACCAAAAAAGACTTCTCTCCGCCCTCGTCCACCGCCAGCTTTGGTTTGCTCAGCGCCTCGGCCAACTACACGGCCTACGGCCTTGCGTCCGAACCCGCCACCGTCTCCGATGCCAAGCTCTCGGTTGACTTCGCTAAAGGTGCCTTGACGACGCAAATGAATCTGGCCAGCCCGTCCATGGGGCAAGAGCGTTTTGTGGGCACCGCAACCGTAACACCCCAAGGCGTGTTTGCCAACAAAAGCGCCAATCAGCATCTGGCCGGCGCTTTCAACACCGACGCCCGACAAGCCGGCTTCTTGTTTGAAAAAACCCTTGGTGGCGGCACCGTCAGCGGCTTGACCCTTTGGGGGCGCTGATTGCGCCGCTTGGTCGGCTGGGGTGGATCGTGGCCTGCAGCTTTGGGCGCCGCACTGGTTGCGGGGGGACTGTGGTGGCTGGTTAGTGTCCTCTTTGCCCCCACTCTGAATGCCCTGGAGGAACGCTCTGGCGACTGGGCTTGGCGCACCAACGCCAGCAGCCATCGCGAAAGCCGCATTATTCTGGTGGACATCGATGAAGCCAGCCTTCAGCAGCTCGGCCCTTGGCCCTGGCCGCGCCAGCGGATAGCCGAACTCAGCGACAAACTCGCCGCCGAAGGCGCCAGCCTGCAGGTGCTGGACATCATTTTCCCGACCCCGGCCAGTGGCGACACCCAATTCATCGCCAGTCTGAAGAAGAACAACGCTGTCGTGGCCCAAACCTTCGCACTTGACAGCGCCACCAACGCCTCCAGCGGCCAGCCGTCGGCACCCCTTAACTGGGCGGCCTGCCCGGCCAACCTGCCGGTAGCGCAAGGTTTCATCGCCAACGACGCCGCTTTTAGCGATCTGCCTGCGGGGCACATCACCCCGCACATTGAAGACGATGGCAACCTGCGCCGCCAATCGGGCTTGATCTGCCACCGAGGCAAGGTTTACCCGGCACTCTTCATTGCGGCACTGGCGAAAGCCTTGTCGACCAGCGTTGCCCCGATGGAAGCAGGTTCGGGTCTGCTGGAGCCGGCATGGCGACTGCCCGCCCCCAGCCTTGACAAAACCGGCATTCCGCTGGACCCCCAAGGCCTGGTGCGGCTGCCCTGGACGCTGCAGCCCGACGCCTTTGTCAGCCTCTCGGCCGCCGACGTGCTGGCCGGACGCCTGCCGCAGCACCTGCTGCAAAACGCCTGGATTGTGGTGGGCAGCACCGCGCTGGGCCTGAACGACCGTATTGCAACTCCTTTTGGCGGCAACGGCGCAGGCCTGATGGTGCACGCCCAACTACTGCGCGGCGTGCTGGAGGGCGCCATACCGGCTCAACCCCGCCTGGCGTCGGCCCTCACTGCGCTGGTCGCGGCCTTCGGCACCGTGCTGCTAGCGACATTGGGCCGCCTTCGGCGCAAGCCGGTTTTTATTCTGGCCTTGTCGGGTCTGGCGCTGGCGCTGGCCCTGTGGCTCGTCAAGGCCTGGCTGCTCACCCACTACAGCCTGTGGTTTGAATGGGTGTCGCCAGCGCTGTACCTGATGATGTTTGCGCTGACCCTGGGGCTTTTTGAGTACGCGCGCGAACGTATTGAGCGCGACCGTATCTACCAGCACCTGGCCAGCTACCTGCCGCGCCCGGTCGCGGCGGCCCTCACCCGGCAAGACCCGTCGGACGCCATAGATGCCAAGCGGCGCACCATCACCGTGTTGTTTGCCAACATTCGCAACTTCCCCGTCTACTGCGAAACCCACCCACCCGAAGAAGCCGCGGCCGTGCTGCATGCCTTTTTCTCCATGGTGACCCGGCAGGTTGAACAGCACGGTGGTGGGGTTGAGTCGTTTCAGGGCGATGCCATTCTGGCGGTATGGGGCAGCGAATCCGAAGGCAGCAACCCCGAGCAGGCACTGGCGGCAGCCGTGGCCATCCTGAAGGAAAGCAGGCAAACCCTGCCCGAGCCGCAGCCCGACGAACTGGCCCCGCTGGTGCTGGGCATCGGCCTGGAAACCGGCATGGCCACCGTGGGCTCTTTTGGTCTGGCGCGCCGGCGCACCCATCTGGCCATTGGCCACCCGGTCACCATGGCGGTGCTGCTGCAGGACATGACGATCGAACTGGCGCACCCGATCTTGCTGGGCGAAGGCATCGTCGCCAGCGTGGGAGGTCATCGACTGGTCTCGCAAGGCGTCTTCCTGCTGGAGGGGCTCAAAACACCCAGCCACATCTACGCCTACCCGTTGCGTGACTCTGTTGAATAGCCGACCCGAACCGCCGACACGCCCGGCGCGCCATGGCTTCAGAGCGTGGCCGCTGGGGTGGCTGCTTGGCTGCTGCGCGCTGATAGCCCAGGCTCAGGCCCAGCCCGTGGCCCAGGCACCCCAGCCCACCTGCGAGCTGCCGCCGCCGGGGACCAGCGCTGTGGATGCCCTGACCATGCTGCGCAGCATGCAAGCCCAGTGCCACAAGCAAGCTTCCTTTTTATATGCACTGGGCCAGCTGCTGAACCAGGCCAGCCAGTACGAAGAAGCCATTGACCCGCTGGAAGCCGCGCTCCTGTACCGGCCCGACCACTGGCCCAGCCAGCTTGAGTACGCCATTGCGCTGGAGGGCATCGGCGACCACGACTCCGCCCTGGGCCTGCTGCACAACCTGCGGCGCAACCCTGAGGTCGACCCCGACACACTTCAACAAATCGCGGCACTCGAAAAAAAGCGCACGCCACGCAGGTCAGCCGACCGCCGCGGCACCTTTGGCCTGTCCACCGGCTACGACAGCAACGTGCTGGGCAGCACCTACCACACCCAGTTCACACTCACCACGCCCGATGGTGGCCTGCCAGTGGTGCTGAACGACGACCAGCGCGCCCGCGGCGGGTCTTTTGTGCGTGCCGATATCGGGTATGACGGCGTGCTGGCCTCTGACGGTAGCGCCCAATGGCGCTACAGCATGCAGGCCAGCTACCGCACCAACCCGGGCTTCAGCGAGGCCAACCTGGGCCAATGGAGCGCCTTGCTGGAGCGCGGCAGCACCGGCTTGCGCGGCCCCTATATATTAGGCCAGCAACAAACGCTGCTGCGGGCCAGCGGCCTCGCGCTGCGGCAAACGCAGCTGGGTCTGGGCTACGACTATCTCACCGGACCGGGCGGGGCTTGCAAGCAGCGCCTGGGTCTGGACGCGCAGCACATCAACTATCCGGCCAACCCGGTGCAAAACGGCCGCTATGCCGGTCTGGTCGGCAACACCAACTGCCCTTCCTGGGGCCTGCAAGTACAAATGCGTGCCGGAACCGACCAGGCCATGGACGCCAGCCGACCCGGCGGGGCCCAGCGTCAGGTCAGCCTGCGGGTCACCAAACATACCCCACTGGACGCAGCCACCCTGGTGTTGGAGTGGGAGGCCACGCGCCAAAAAGACCAAAGCGGCTACAGCCCGCTGCTGGACAACAATGCCCGGCGCAGCATGCTGCGTCTGGCCTATCGGGTCGAATACCGTTGGCAGGTCGGGCCCTTGAGCCCTTACCTGAGTCTTGAATGGCTGGACCAGCGGTCCAACCTGACCCTGTTTGAACTGAAAAACCGCGTCATCACCTTCGGTTTCAGGTCAAGTTGGTAAAAAAACCACACCGCCCATTAAAACCGGTTTGCATGTGATTGCCATCACATGGTCGGGGCAGATGCCACTGTTAGACTACCGCCAGACCTACCACGTGGCTAGCAAGGTTAGGTTCTATTTCTTTTACTCTCGAAAGGTAATTCCATGGCGATATTTCTCGGATTCAAGCCCTATGTCATCAACGCGTACGCTGCCCTTGTCGGCCAAAAGCCCGGCAGCACAGCACTGAATGACCACCTGTCGTTCATTTCGAACCCCGGTGTCGGCGTTGCTGGCTACAAGGCTGCCCTTGAAAGCTACTTTGCAACCACGTCTTCCGCAGCATTGGCAACGGCCCTGTTGACCAATCTGGGTTTGACCGGCATCTTCACGCAAGCACAAGCCGAAGCCTTCCTGGCTGCCAACCCTGGCAACCGCGTTGGCGCCATCATCGACCTGTCCATGCAGCTTTACAGCTACAACGGCACCAATGCCCAGGTGTTCGCCGCCAAAACCGCCTACGCCAGCGCCATCGACGCATCTAACGCCTACAGCGCCACCAACGCGAACGGTGAAAGCCTGGCCACCACCGCCGGCAAAACCTTCACGCTCACTACTGGTATCGACAACCTGACCGGTACCGCATTTGGCGACGTCTTCCTTGCGCGCACCATCAACAGCGGTAACTCCTTCAACGACGGCGACTCCCTCGACGGCGGCGCAGGTGCCGACACTGTCTACCTTGACTTCGTCGGCATCGGCAACGCCATTACCCCCGTGTTGAGAAACATCGAAACCGTGGTGGTTCGCGCTCAAAGTGCCGGCACCGACGCAAACGGTACAGACTCAAGCGACGGCAACAACCAGACGGGTGGCTATACCGTTCAGATCGATGCGCAGCGTAGCTTGGCCGTCGACTCTGCCAATAAAGTGACTGCTGCTGCTGGTGTTACCCAGTGGGAATCCAGCAACAGCCGTTCCGACGTCATCATTGAAGATGTGCGCATTGGAAACGACCAAAAGACCAAAGACGTCACCATCGCATTCCGCGAGTCCGACCCAGGCAACGTTGACTTTGGCGTGTATTTTGACCAGCACTCCCTGCGCAACGCCGGTAGCGGTACGTCCACGTTGGTTATCCAGATCATGGACACTGGCGCTGCCGCAGCGGTTGCCACTTCAGCCACACCGCTGTTGAACAACCCTCTGGATACATTCAGAATTGGTATCAACGGCACACTGCAATCCATCTCCTTGAACTCCGCAGCAGCCCCAGCTGCCGCTGCCAATGCTGACACCTACGCCCAGTTGCTGGCTGCATTCCAGGCAGCATTGTTGGCGAGCGGCAGTACTGCGACTGCAGCTTTGGGTGCAGACTTCACGGTGATCGACCCCTTGTCTGGCAAGTCCGTCACCGGCAAGTCCATTGTGTTGACAGGCGGTGCAGGTATCACCTTCTCTGACACCGTTCCAGGTTCAGGCTGGGTCAACACCACGGGTGCAGCGGTTCCAAACTCGTCCAACATCTTCACAACCTTCTCTACCGGTGCCACCAATGTCACCGAGCTGGTCACTTCCAAGGTTATTTTGGACGACGTGGGCCGTGGCTCCACCGGTGGTGACCTGGTGATTGGTGGTATGTCTGTGGGTTCTACTTCCACATCGCGTGGTGTTGAGCGCTTCGAGATCTCGGTGGAAGACAGCAGCAAGCTGCAAACCATCAACGGCACCAACAACGCTTTGCGTGAAGTCACCATCGTTAACGGCACCACCAGCAACAGCAGCTCGGCCTACAACACGGTGGTGCCTAACGCAGGCAACTTGACCGTCAATGGCAAAGTAGCCAATAGTGACGTGACTTTGGTCGGTGTTGATAAATCTGGTCAAGCGGTTCACGACAACGCCGGTTTCACCGATGTACGCTTGATCGATGGTTCCGCCATGATTGGCTCTTTGGCATTCACCGCTGCAATCACTTCCGACACCATCGCCAAGTACGTCACCCAAGTGGACACCGCAGCAAACCCGTTTGCTGACGTAGCGGGCACAGGCAACATCAACTTCAACGTGCCTGGCGCCAATTTTGTGTACACCGGTGGTGCAAACGACGACACCATGTTTGTGACGCTCGACAGCGGTGTATTTGGTAGCCGCAGCACCATAGTGTCTGGTCTGTCTGACGTCACCTTTGTGGCCAACGGTGGTGCTGGTAACGACAAAATCACAGTCACGTTGGTTGACCAAACCGGCCAAATGGCTGGTGGTGCTCAAGCTTGGTACGCAAACCAGAAGCTCAATGCCAACGTCGCCATCAACGGCGGCGACGGTAACGACACCATCCGCACCCCAGGCGCCGGCGACATCATCATCGACGCAGGTGCAGGCAATGACACGGTTTATACCGACAACACTGGTGCACTGGCAGCCACAGCACAGGCCAACACAAGCGGTACCTTGGCAGCTATTGCTTACGCTAATGCGGCTGCCGCTGAACTGGCTGCTGGACAAGCTGCTCGCGTTTTGTCCAATGCGATCGGGCCTGTCACGTCGGATGGTAGGTTTGATGGCACCCCAGCTGGATCTGCTATCGCCCCTGCTACCGTTGTAGCGGAGTTGCAAGCGATCGATGCGTTGACGCCGACCAATCCACCCGCGCTGCCTGTTATTGCGCATGCAGCCTTGGCTGCCGCCACCGCTACTGCTGCTGCTAATGGCGCCATTACTTTGGCTCAGAAAATTGCTTTGGATGCCGCCTATAACTCGGCCACTGGCGGGGTAATTACGCCAGCCATTGGTATCAGCGCGCCTGCAACGCTGGTGGGCCATGTTGGTGTTGCCGGTAACGTCACTGCAGGCGAACTCGTTGCAGGTGATGCACTGCTGGCAACCTATGTCACAGCAGCCAAGGCTGCGGTAACTGCTGATGCTGCAGCTTCGGCAAACGTCACTGCGCAAAACGCTCTGCTGAATGCTTCCCAATTGGCAGTAGTGACCGCCTTTATGGCCATCAACGGTGTTGAAGACTTGACGACTGGCGGCATAGAAATCGGTTCGGCCAATGTCGTGTCAGCTTTGACGACTCTGCAAAGCGCCTTGGTCAATGGTGCAAGCCAAGCCTCAGCTGTTGCGGCAATCAATGCTGCTTCGGCGAAGGGCTTGTTCGGTGCTGCTGTGTTTGGCGCGACGACGGCCGCTGATGTACTGACTGCCGTGGGCGCAGGTGCCATGGACGCTGCTGACGCTGCTGCAGTGGTTGCCTTGTTGTCGCCGATCGCAAATGCTGCTGCTATCGACAATGCAACTAAACAAGCCACGTACACAGCCGCTCTGGCGACCGATGCTACCGCCGTGAATACGGCTGCCAACATCGTTGCTGCTGACCCTGTGACGGCTGGAGCTTCAGCTGTAGCTAATGACTTTGTTGGCTCTACCGAAGCGGCTGCGGCTGCGCTTACTGCGGCGACTAACCTTACAAGGGCGAACGTCGACGTGGCTGCTTCGACCGCAATCAACAGCGCTTTGGCCGGCCTGAAGGCTGCGATTAACGTGGGCACCCTGGATGCGGGTATCACCATTGCATTCCAGAACGCCAATGCCGCGATCGGTGCAGCAATTACTAATTCTGCGACGAATGGTACTGGTGCTGTTGTAACGAATCCGTTGACTCTTAATCAAGCTGCCTTGCTGGTATTGGTGGGTTCTCCGGGCAATGCAGTGGATGCAGCTGAAGAACTGGCCTTCGACACGGGTGCTCTGGGCATTTTCAACGCAAACTCGGTGGATTCGTTGGTCATTGCCAACACGGTCCAGACGGATCGGCTGACGGCAATAGTAGCCGACCGCGCCGCGACTGCAACTGCCACGGCGACTGCTTCGAGCATTGCAGCTGCAGCGGCGGCCAGTGGTAGCAGCACACTGTCTATTACGGCGCCAACGGCGGTGTTCGTGTTCAATACGTCAAACCAGACGGCTAGCTACAACAAGGCCACCATGGACGACCGTAACCTGGCCGATCTGAAGTCTGATGCCAACAATTCTTACAACTTCTTCAACTCGACTCTCAAAGTTACCTACAAAGGTATCGACGTATCGTTGGTAGTTGCGGGTTCGGGTTTCAAGACGACAGACCTCGAGCTCAACCAGGCTATCAAGCTGGCCATCAACTCTGACCCTGTGCTCAGCAAGTTGTTGCTTGCAACCGATGGCCCTGCCAACACCTTGGTGGTAACTTCGCTGATTGACGGTGCACAGGTACTTGGCAACCTCGCGTTGTCGGTGACCATGCCGACATCGGCCGGTGCGAACGTGGCTGCTGCTGCTGCTGCCTACGGTCTGGCGGTTGGTAGTACAGACGCGCAAGTGATTGCGGCAATGGCAACTGCCAAGACAGCGTTTGACACCAAGGGTGACTATGTGACCCAGTGGGCTGAATCTGGTGCCAACGCTGGCAATACCAACTTGACAGGTGCAAACAGCGTTTCCTCTTCCGACAACACCATCACCCCCGGAACTGGAAATGACGTTATCGTGCTGGGGACGACGGTGGGTATTGACTCTATGTCCAGCAGCAACGAACAAGTGATCTACTCCGGTACATTCGGTAACGACACGATCGTTTACTTTGCCGCATCGGGCCTGGGCATTGACACGTTGAACTTCTCCGCCCTGAATGGCCGTGGAAGCGCTTTCGGGAGCCTGTCTGCCGACAAGTCGATCGTGGTGGGTGCTCCAGTTGCAACTGCCCTGACCGCTGTTCAGATCGCTGCTTTGTTCACCGATTCGGCCACAGCCATCAACCACGTTTACGTGGCTGTTGACTCCACCAACATCGGTAGCATCTGGCAAGTGGCTGACGCCGCTGGTACAGCAGCCGGTGGCGTTGTAGCAACCTTGGTCGGTTCTATCGACCTGGCTGACACAGCATGGGCTTCCTTGACTGCTGCTAACTTCATCTAACCGACCCGGTTGGCCTACCCCGGAAATCGGGGTAACTTCCAAAGCCTCATCCCTCCAAAGGGGTGGGGCTTTTTCTATTGTTCAATATCTTTTCGGATCTATTTCATTCCCATGGCAACTCTTACCGTCAACAATAAAAGCTACGACATCGATACACTTTCCGACGACGCTCGGGCCCAGATGCAGAGCCTGCAATATGTGGACGCGGAACTGCAGCGCCTGAACGCCACCATTGCTGTGTTCCAGACCGCTCGCATGGCCTACCTCAATGCCCTGCAGCCGCTGCTGGAGAGCGCCAAAGGGCAAGACGTCGAGCCTCCACGGCACTGAATCGGCTCAAAGAATCACAGTGCGCAAGAGCATGAGACATTTCAAGACGACTGCAACCATCCTGGCCCTGTGCGGTGTGTTGGCGGCCTGCGGCGGCGGCGACGACAACCAGCAAATCACCACGTTGCAAGCCGGAAGCCTGGCCTATGGCCGAGCGGCCGCTATACAGATCGCCGGTATTGACCTGCGCGCCAGCATGACCGCCCAGACCGGCCTGTGCAAAGACCCGGTCTTCAACCCTGCCCAAAGCGTGCCGAAGCTGGCAGTGCTGAACTGCACCGTGACGGCCACCGGCGAGCAGCCCATCACCATTGTTGGCTCCAACGGACAAGTGCTCTACCAGGGCCTGCTGACCGTGCCCCAGCCGCAGGTAGTCCTGAACACGTCGCTCGGCAGTGTCACGCTGCAGCTCGATCCCTCGGTGGCCCCGGCCACAGTCGATAACTTTCTGGCCTATGTCGGCAGTGGCTACTACACCAATACCCTGTTCCATCGGGTCATTTCCGGCTTTGTGGCCCAGGGCGGCGGCTACACGACCGGCCTGGTGAAGAAGGCCGGCCAACGCGCACCGATCGCACTGGAGTCAAACAAAGGGTTGCCCAACATCCGTGGCAGTTTGGCCATGGCCAGAACGTCCGAGCCAAACTCCGCCACCTCCGAGTTCTTTATCAATCTGGTCGATAACCCCAGCCTGGACTACGAAAGCGCCGACCGCCCCGGCTATGCGGTTTTTGGCAAGGTAGTCCAAGGCCAGGATATCGTTGACGCCATGGCGGCGGTGCCCACCAGCACGTTCAACTCTTTTGCCAATGTGCCCCTCAGCGACATCACCATCCGATTTGCGCTGCGGAGCCAGTGATGGACTTCAACAGCGCGGAGAGAAAGGGGCCAGAGAGAAAGGGGCCAGGCTCGAATTAAATTGTTCTTGCTCTCGGCCAAGGCGTTGTCGTTGCTATGGCGCGAGCGTGATTTGGTTTGCTCAATGCGTATTTAAAGGGGCCAGGCCCGATTTACTCATTAGAGAAAGGGGCCAGGCTCGAATTAAATTGAAATGAACACACTGACAATTCGACTTCCCGACGATACCGCCGAACGTTTGAAGTCGTTGGCACAAAGCCGAGGACTGAGTATGAACAAACTTATTGAGCAACTGAGTTCCCACGCTTTGTCTGCATGGGATACTGAAAACCACTTTCGAGCAGTGGCGGCAACCGGTAGCGTAAAAAAGGCGTTGAAGGTTTTGGATCGCCTCGACGCGAGGGATGCCAAGCAATCCAGTTGATGTCCATTGACATCGGTGTTTGGTGAACAATTGGCTACGGACTAACCAGTTGCAGTAGCCCAAGCGCCAAGGCTGCATGGCCGATGGGCAGGGAATTTAAAGGGGCCAGGATCGATTAACTCCCTTGTGCGTCGTGGCACAATGAGGCCTATCAAAATGATAGGTCACTAAGTTGGCAGCACCATCAGAGCGGCAAATTGAAAGGCACGTACAGCTCAGCGCCAAAGACTCCAGTCACGTTGTGTTCACCCTACATGCCCGGCAGAGGATGCGCCAACGCTATGTCAATGACCCAATGGTGCTTGAGGTGCTTCGTCAAGGAATCATGACATCGACACCTGAGCCGGACATGAAGCGTCCCGGAATTAAATGCCGCATGCAGCGATTTGTCTCCGGTATCCAGGTGGCTGTCGTGGTCTACATAGAGTACCCGTCGCCGGATTTGGTGGTTGTAACCGTGATTGATGTGAAAAAGGATTGACGTGTACCACTACACAGACGGCGGTCTGCGCAACGTGTGGCTGGCAAACGGCTACGAAATCAAAAAAACGCCTTTTGGGGAAGGTGTGGCGTTTCATGACCTGGATGGTCTTACGGTCTCCATATGCATAGCTCTCTCCAAGAAAACCGGTGTTGTAACTGGCACCGAATTTCGCTATATCCGAAGCGCGGGATTGCTGCTATCCCAGCCTGCTTTGGGTAAGCTCATGGGCATAGACGGACAGTCCATTGCACGTTGGGAGAAGACCGGGAAAGTGCCGAAGTGGGCCGACAAACTTGTTCGCCTGTTTTATGCTGCCCATGCCGAAGGAAACGAACCGATTGAAAGAACCGTTGAACGAATCAAAACGGTCGAGCGACTTGTCACGCAAAAGATAGTGGTCATGCAATCTCGGGGCCAGTGGCGTCCCAGCTTGCAAGAGGATGACATGGCAACGGCATAGTCGTCATTGCAACGCCGCCGCCCGAAAAGGGGCCCTTAGAATTGGCTGACATAAAGTCTGCCCCCAGCGACATCACGATCCGATTTGCGCTAAGAAGCCAGTGATTCGCCTTCCGTCTTTCCCGACGCTAAATCGAGCCTGGCCTACAAGGCCTGCCGCTACTGCATAGCTGATCCTGCCCGAAGCGACCCGCCCCCGGGCTGGCGCTGCTGCTGCGCGGCAGCATGGTACAAACACGTGTTCTGGAACTGCTTTACGTGACCGATCCATCAGGCCAGGTGCGCGTCTTCCAACTGCAGCAAACTCGGGGGGCGTTGGAAGGTGACGGTAACAACCTGTTGGTGGAAGAACCGGAATTCGTCCACGACTTCAAGGGTGGCGGCCTCCTAGACATGTCCAAAATCTGATGGCGTCTCCGACGCCCAATACCCTCAACGCACTTTCCGATATGCAAGACCGGCTTCCCGATAACAACAGTGACAAACCCACGCCACCACTTGTCAGCATACTGATCCGCAGTGCTGCGCGCCCGGAACTGCTGAAGGCACTCACATCGATCGCCGAGCAGACCTATCCCAACCTCGAGATCGTCATCGCCAACGCGATGGGATCCGGGCTGATACCGGTCCCACCCGAATTTCCGATCCCGTTGCGCGTGGTGTCGCGCGGGGAGCGTTTGCAGCGCTCAGTCGCCGCCAACCTGTTGCTCGAAGAGGCCCTGGGACGCTGGGCCTTGTTCCTGGACGACGACGACTGGCTGGGGCCAACCCATATCGCGCGTTTGGTGTCCGCCTTGCAGGATGACCCGGCACTGGCAGCCGCCTACGCCGGCGTCAGCTGCGTCGAGGCAGATCCGAAGGCCCCTGAGGGATTCGTCGAAATCCGGCGCTTCGATGATCCGCATGATCCGGTGCGGCTCATGATCGAGAACTACATCCCGATCAATGCCATGTTGTTTGATCTGGCACCGACACGCAAGCCCGACGGCCCGCGCTTCGACGCCGATTTCGACCTGTTCGAGGACTGGGACTTCTGGCTTCAGTTGCTGGGCTGCGGACCTTTCCGCCACATCCCGGGCGTCAGCGCGTTTTATCGCATCCACGGTGAGTCCGGGGTCGGCGTTCGAGCACATGCCGGCACCCGGGCGGACGCAGCGCTCGATCAACTGCTCGCGAAATGGAAGTCGCGTTGGTCACCCGACCATATCCACACGATCGTCGGTCTAGCCAGAGAAGGCTACCGTGGTCTTAACGACGCCAACATCCTGCGCGTTCAAGAGACGCTCAAGGGTCTGGAGCGCGCCTATCTGGTACTGGCCGAGCAGCAAAGGGATGACAGGGAGGCCGCCCGACTGACCGCCGACACCGCACGTCGGGACCTGGACGATCGGCTGGCCGGCGAGCGGTCACGCTTGCGCACGGAATTTGAACAGCGGCTGCGCGACCTGCAGCTGGACCGGGACATGGCCTTCAGTGAGCGGGACACGGCCCGAAGCGACCTGGATGCGGCCCGTAGCAACCTGGACACGGCCCGCAGCGACCTGGATGCGGCCCGTAGCAACCTGGATGCGGCCCGTAGCAACCTGGACACGGCCCACAGCGACCTGGACACGGCCCGCAACGACCTGGACACGGCCCGCAATGCCGTGCAAGACCAGAAGATCCACTACGAATCCAGCCGCTCATGGCGCTTGACCAGCCCCTTGCGCAGCATCGTGCGCAGTGCCACGGCCATCGGCAGTCTCGAATCCGTACAGACGGCCCGTACCGGCTTCTTTCGCACCTTGCTTGCGGGGGCGACGCGGGCCTACCGGTCGGACGCACTCAGCGGCATTTCGAGGCGCGTTCCTGCCCCGCTCAAACGAGCGGTGCGCGACACCTTGATGAGCCAGGCAAGCCGGCCAGTCGTGCGAAGCACAGCGGAAAATCTTCTGAAAAAGCCCCTGGGCGTCGACCCCAAGGTGTCGATCGTCATTCCGGTCTACAACCACGCCCGGTACATCGAGCAGTGCATTCGCAGCGCGCTGGCGCAGGACTGGGGCAACCTCGAAGTGATCGTCGTGCACGACGCGTCGCCCGATCCGCAGGTGGGCCGAATTCTGGATCGGCTCGCCGGCGCGCCGCGCCTGACGATCGAGCACAACAGCCACAACATGGGCATCTGCGCCACGCAAAACCGCGCGCTGATCCGCTCGAGCGGCGACATCATCGCGTTCCTGGACTGCGACGACTATCTCGCACCGCAGGCGATTTCTACCTGCATGCAGCATTGGCGCGACGACGTGGTGTACCTGCATACCGGCCGTATCAACGTGGACGAAAACGAGCAGGAAGTCAATCGCATCAACTTCGTCGACCTGCCACGCGCCGACTACTTCGCCGAGAACCTGAACGCGATGTACGCGACGCATCTCAAGCTGGTCCGGCGCGACGCATTCGCGCGCGTGGGCTTGTTCGACCCGCGTTTCGACTCGGCGCAAGACTACGACATGCTGATGCGTGTGGCCTTCCATTACCCGTCGAGCAGCTTTGTGCATGTGCCCGATTTCCTCTATTTCCACCGCTTCCACAGCGCCCAGACCACCGAGACACAGCGCGCAAAGCAGGATGGTATGACGGCGCTGATCCAGCGCGAAGCCCGCTTGCGCGAGAGTATCCGGCGCGGGGAGTACAGCCGCTTCATCTCGTTCATCATGCTGTCGTACGGCAAACACTCGCAGACGCTCAAGGCCATTGAAGGGCTCAAGGCGACCGTTCGCATACCGCACGAGATCATCCTGTACGACAACGGCTCGGACGCGGACACCGTGGCGTTCCTGCGCTCCGAGATCGACGGCAGGTTCGACGGCGTGCAGGTGTTTTACGGTGACAGGAACCTGGGCCCCGCGAAGGGACGCAGCAAGGCGCTGGAGAAGGCGCGCGGCGAGTGGTTCATCGTTTTTGACAATGACGAAGTGCCTGAGCCGGGCTGGCTTGAGGAGTTGCTGGTGCGTGCCGACAGTACCGATGGCGTCGGCGCAGTCTGCTGCCGGGTCGTCTTTCCCGACGAAACCTTGCAGTTCAGCGCCGGCAAGGTGGTGTCGGCCGGTGAAGGCACGATCGACCTGGCGCTGTACGACCGCGGCGCGCGGTACGACGATCTGGCCACTTGCGTGTTCCGCGAGGCGGATTGGTGCCCGATCGGCGCCACGCTGTTCACGCTGAACATCGCGCCCTACCTGCACGATGGTTACCCCAATGCCTTCGAGGACGCGGGCGTGTCGTTCGCGCTGAAGAAGCAGGGACTCAAACTACTCAACGCACCTGGCGCGCTGGTCTGGCATGACCACATCACCTTCCAGCCCAAGGCCGAAATGCGCGCGCAATACATGCGCGATCGTTACAACCCGTCATTGATGCTCAAGAGCGTCGCCAGTTTCTACAAGGAAAATGGACTGTTGATCCATGATGAATACATCTGGCGCGAGAACGGACTGTCCACACTGACACGCGCGCAGATCTTGAGCCGGCTCGATGATGCACTGGCTACCGAGACGCAGTTTTGACGCCGGACCAGGGGAACAAATCCATCTCGGTCAAACGTACTCGATGCCGGTTTGCTGCAGGCCCACCAGGCCAATGTGCATCTGGTTCAACTCCAGTCCGGCAACCACGGTCATGAATTGTGTTTGGGAGTAGTTGGCCGAGCGCCCATCCATATAGCCTACCAGCACGTCAAGGTCAAAGGCATTGGGCTGCACGCCAAGCAGGTTCTTGTAGGCCATGGCGGCGAGGGCTTGATTGGTGTTGGACCCGGCAATGGCGGTGACCAGACCCACATCGATCGCCAACTGGGACACCTGTTGCATGGTCTTGCCTTCATCGAAAATTGTCAAAATTGTGCCCACAATGTTGGGCAAACTGACCATCTCAGGCGCCATCAAACCAATGAATTGCAGCGCCAGCCCCCCGTTTTCCGTAGCACCCAGGTCCAGGGCAAACTTCTTGTCGGAAAACTGCAAGCGCTCGACATTGGCCAAGCTGTCATTGCCGTCGGTACCCATGCTGTCGCCAACTGTCCAGCCATTGGCTGTCTTGGCCAAGGCGTAGTTTGCTTTTTGCGCGGAGAAAACTGCCGTGTCACGTCCGGCGGAGCCATCGATGGTGTCGTTACCGCCCGCGCCAGTCAAGCTGTTGTTGCCCTCGTTGCCGGTGAGTACGTTGTTAAGCGCATTGCCGGTGCCCGAGAGGTTGCCTGCCAGTTGCGTCAGAGTGAGGTTTTCAACAAAATTCGTCAGGGTGTAACTGATGCTGGCTAACACCTGGTCGACCAGCTTGCCGATGTCGATCGCGGCGCGCAAACCGGCGCCAGAAGCGATGGGATCGGCGGCTTCAATTACCACGTCGCCCGGGTTGTCCACCACGTAGGTGTCCCCGCCGGGGCCTCCTGTCATGCGGTCAGCACCGAGGCCACCGTCCAAAGTGTCGCTCCCAGAACCACCCGTCAAAGTGTCGTCGCCTGCACCACCAATCAGGCTGTCATCACCCAGACCACCGTCCAGCGAGTCGCTGCCCTCGCTGCCGTACAGGGTGTCATTGCCGTCGCCACCGTTCAATGTGTCGTTGCCCAGACCGCCATCGATGACGTCGTCATCCACACTACCGACGATAGCGTCGTTTTCAGCGGTTGCCTGGGGGATCAACAGTTGGGCTGCGGTTTTGACGCCGTCGCTGAACCGAAACCGTTCTACATTGCGCAACAGGTCGGTACCATCACCGAAAAACGTCACAGAGGAAATAGTGGTTTGACCAGACGTTGCGTCTACGGTCACAAGGTAATCCAGGAACTTGCCCGAGAACACGGCCGTGTCTGTGCCGTCACCGCCGTCGATGCTGTCATTGCCGCCGCCCCCCTCCAACGTGTCATCGCCCGCACCACCGTTCAGGGTGTCCGCACTGTCCAGACCCGACAATTCGTTGGCACCAGAATCGCCCGTCAGGATGTCGCTGTGGTTGCTGCCGGTCGCGTTTTCGATACGGATAAGCGTGTCGTTGCCGTCCGCCCCGCTGGCCGTGCCCAGCGCCAGATTCACAATGACGGCCCCGGTGGCGACCGCGTAGGAGGCACGGTCACGCCCCTCGCCACCGTCCAAGGTGTCATTGCCGGCACCGCCTTCAATATAGTCGTCGCCGCCGCCTCCATTCACCATGTCGTTGCCGGCACCACCGTAGAGGCTATCGCTACCGGCACTGCCCGTCAGCGTGTCGGCAAAGGCACTGCCAAAAACCTTTTCAATGCTGATAAGCGTGTCATTGCCATCGGCTCCGCTGGCCGTGCCCAGCTCCAGGTTGACGACCACCAGTCCCTTGGCAGACGTGTAGGAGGCCGAGTCAACGCCGTCCCTGCCATCGATCAGGTCGTCGTCCCCTCCACCTTCAAGAAAATCGTCGCCGGAACCGCCGACCAAGGTGTCTTTACCCGACGTTCCAAGAAATAGTGCCATGGTGACCTCGGTAGTTGCGTTGGAATGGGTGCAAGTGTTGCAGCTGGGCCGCGACTGTCACTTTTCATTTTAGACGGCTGAACCCTTTTGAAGCATGAAATGGGCTCAGAAGTGGTAACCGGCTTGAGCGGAGCCCGCGTGCGCCGATCTGCGTACCCTCCCCGGAGGACAGGCACAGTCCCAGGTTGGGATTGACGCTTTGCTGCTGGTCGTTCTGGCGTCGAGGCGCTCAGGACGCAATCGACCGGCCCATCAAGGCGTTGTGAGCCACCGGTTGATGACGGCGATGCTCTGGTCATCGGCCTCCTGGACCAGGGCCTTGAGCCGCAACTGCGACACGACATACATATAGCGGGCCTGCGCCAGATCGCGCAGTGCCGAGATCTGGTCGCGTTCGGCGTTGAGCACATCCAGTCGGGTCCGCACGCCAGCCTCGAACGACTTGGAGCTGGAGATGACAACCTGATCGGCCGAACGCACCGCCTGCTCGAGCGCCCTGACACGCAGCACACCCTCGGTCATGGCGCGAAACTCCTTGTGTACCCGCACACCCAGGTCACGGCGACCGACTTCCAGCTGCTCTTCGGCGCGTTCTTTCGACGCCAGCGCCTGGCGAATGTTGGACTCGACACCACCACCGGCATAGATCGGGATCGTCAATTGAAGCCCGATCGAGCGGTTGTAGGAGCTCGAGCCCGTGTTGAGCACGTTCTCGCTGCCGCTGCGTGTGAGCTGCGCGATGGCGTCGAGCGTCGGGTA
>Ga0105046_10002122_pt1 | contig 31100 bp, 30 predicted proteins | sample MAT03_FD_78385 | JGI IMG/M metagenome (GOLD analysis project Ga0105046, IMG submission 78385) | Freshwater microbial communities from Lake Fryxell liftoff mats and glacier meltwater in Antarctica - MAT-03 (megahit assembly) | ecosystem: Environmental > Aquatic > Freshwater > Ice > Liftoff...
ATCGGCGAGAGGCACAGCTCACCGAGCGTGTGGATCGCGTAGACGCCTGCGAGCCACGCCGGCCCCACTGCGCCGACCCGGATCGCGATCGACTGGCCGAAGTACATGAGAATGAAGCCGAGCCCGAGGATGAACATGCCGACGGCCATCTTGAAGCCCGAGCTCGACTTGAAGCGGCCCATGTCGAGCCGGGTCCAGAGGAGCGAGACCGCTGGGGCGAACGCGACGATCAGGAGCGGGTTGATCGCCTGGAAGAGCGAAGCGGGCACCTCGTAAGACTGGCCATTGACGAGAAGGCGACCGCCGTAAGCGAAGCCGCCGAGACCCGCGAAGATAAACAGAAAGGTCAGCGATTTCCAGAGCCCTTGCCCCGACTTTTCCTGGCGGGTGGTGCGGAAGATCATGACCCCGCAGAACGCCATGAAGAGACCGACGAGGGCGACGCCGACCCCGCCGAGGTGGCGATCGGTCTGCGAGTCGGCGAACAGCGTCATCGTCCCGCCGGCCTGCTCGAACCCCATCCAGAAGAAGATGTTGAAGAAGCAGAGGATCGCGATGACCGCGATGCGCTGCCACTCGACGCCGCTCTTCTTTCCGCCCGACTGGACCATGAGGGCGCCCAAGATCGAAACGCCGACAAGAAGCTGGGCCCACCACGGGACCTGGTTGACGACCGGGCCGACCCACTTCCATACGAACAGGGTCCCCCAGACGATCGCGCAGCAGACGGCCGTCCAGATGCCGACGTGGGTCCAGTCGCGCGTGTCGAAGCCGAGATTCGCGGTCTGCCCCGGAGGAGCCTCACGGTAGGCGCCGCCCTGCGCTTGCTGCGCGGCAACGAGGGCCTGACGCGGCGGGAGGCCGATGGTTCCGAAGAACTTCGAGCCCCAGACGAACACGACGAGGCCGAGCACCATGCCGACGGCAGCGGCGCTGAAGCCGTAGTGCCAGCCGAACATCTTGCTCTCGCCGAGCGTGCCGCACACGATCGGCGAGAAAAACGCGCCGAGGTTGATGCCCATGTAGAAGATGGTGAAGCCACCGTCGCGCCGGGCATCACCCTCTTTGTAGAGGCCACCGACGATGGTCGAGATGTTCGGTTTGAAGAAGCCGTTGCCGATGATGAGCAGGCCGAGCGCGGGATGGAGCAGCGACTCGAACGCCATCGCCAAGTGGCCGAGCGCCATGACGAGGCCGCCGATGATCACCGCCTTGCGCCGGCCGAGGTACTTGTCCGCCATCCACCCGCCGATGATCGGCGTCAGGTAGACCAGCCCCGTGTACGTCCCGTAGACGCCGAGCGCCTCGTTCTTGGAGTACTTGAGGTGGTTGACCATGTAGAGGACGAGCAGCGCGCGCATCCCGTAGTAGGAAAACCGCTCCCAGGCCTCGGCGAAGAAGAGGATGTAGAGGCCCTTCGGGTGCGAGGTCTCGTCGTCCTTGGCTTGATCGGTGCTCATTCGGTCATCCGCTTTCGAGAAGGCGCGCAGCCTACCGCGAGCGGGCCAAAGAGCGGTGATTTCGCGCAGTGGGGCGGCCTTGAAGTCGCAGCAATCTCCACTCCGGCCGCCGGATCCGTCTACCGTGAGGGGCGTCCGGGACCTCGGACCGGGAACTCGGACTCGATGGAGACTCGCGCATGCTGAGCACGCTCATCACGACCGCCCTGATGGTGGTCCTTTACGTGGCGCTCGTGCGCCTCGTGGACATGAACGAAAAGGAGCCACTTTGGGCGATGCTCCTGTTCTTCGCGTTCGGAGGCATCGTGGCGTTCGCCATCGCCAAGCTCGCGCCGGCGGCCATCTCGCTGAACCCGCTGCCCAAGGCTGCGGCGGAGGAGCTGGGGCGCTTCGCGGCGATGGGTGGCGGGCTCGTCGTGTTGATGTGGCACGGCCAGCGACGCGGCTACCAGGAGTTCAACGGGACGCTCGACGGCGTGGTCTACGGCGCTACGGTCGGACTCGGCTTCGCCACCGCGCAACGTCTGTCCGGCAACTTGATGGGCGTGTCGACCGGCCTGCCCGGGATGGAGCCGGGCATGTTCGACGGCTTCGGCGTCGCGCTCCTCGAGGGCCTGCGCTGCGGGGTGTTCGGGGCGATCCTCGGCGCAGGCCTGGGCGGCGCGTCGGAGGCTCGCTCGCCCGCGCTCCGCGGGATCCTGCCCTTCGTCGGCCTCGTCCTCGCGTTCGCGGCGAATGCCGGACATGCGTGGCTCGGCGAGGGCAACGCCTTCTCGGACTCTGGCATGCTCCGATCACGCATCGCGCTCGGCCTGCCGGCAGTCGCCATCGTGGCGGTCGTCGCGTACGCGCTGCGTCGCGAGGGCAAGACGATCCGGACGCAGCTGGCCGAGGAGACACAGACCGGCGCGGTCGCCCCGGACGAGCTCGCGCTTCTCTCCAGCGCATTGAAGCGTGAGGCAAGCTACCTCGGCGCGACGCTCGGCTTCCGATGGGGCGAGCTCGCGGCGAAGAAGGCGCTCCACAACCGGCAGGTGCAGCTCGCCTTCACGAAAGAGAAGCTGGCAGGCGAGACCGATCCGGAGCGGCGCGCGGCGGCCGAGGGCGAAGTGACCACGTTGCGCGCGGCCATCGCGCAGGCCCGCGTCGCCATCCGGCCGGCGAGCGGCGCACAAGGAGGTGCAGCGTGAGCGGCGTGTGTCCTTCTTGCCGAGCCCCGGCCGCGCCCGGCGCGTCCCGCTGCCAGCATTGCAATGCGTTCCTCGACGGCGCGCCCGCCGCGGCGCCGCCGCCGCCGATCGCCTCGACGAGCTTCGGGCAACCCGCGTTCGAGCCGCCGCCCCAAGCCTATGGCGCCCCGCCGCCCTCGCAGCAGGGCTATGGAGCGCCGCCTCAGCAGCAGGCGCCGGGTGGATACGGCGCGCCGCCGTCGCAGCAGGGCTATGGAGCGCCGCCGCAACAGGCGCCGGGTGGATACGGCGCTCCGCCGTCGCAGCAGGGCTATGGCGCGCCGCCGCAACAGCAGCCGGGTGGATACGGCGCGCCGCCCCAACAGCAGGGCTATGGCGCCCCTCCGCCGCAGGCGCCGGGTGGATACGGCGCACCGCCGCAACAACAGGGCTATGGCGCCCCTCCGCCGCAGCCAGGTGGGTACGGCGCGCCGCCTCCGCAGCAACAAGGATACGGCGCACCGCAGCCCATGCCGGGTGGCTACGGCGCCCCTGCGCCGGCCTATGGCGTTGCGCCAGCCTACGCCCCACAGCGCAAGACAGGAATGAGCGGCTGCGGCATCGCCGCGATCATCGGCGCGGTGCTCGCAGTCCTGGGAGGCCTCTTCCTCGTGCTCATCCTGGTCGCGGCCGCCAACGCGAGCGACGACGAGACCACGGCGTCGCCGGACTACGTGCCGCCCGCCGATCCCGAGATCCCCGAGCGCGAAGCGATCCCTTCCACCGGCGGGCTCGCGAGCCTGCTGAAGGATCGCATCGGCGCCTACCGACTCACTGGCGTGGGCGACATCACGAACGTCGGGCCGGCGCTGCAAGGTTCGATCGTCGACAGCAAGTCCGCCGAATACGTCGCCCCCGACGGGACTGTCGTGTCGCTGCACATGCTGGTCTACGCAAGCGAGGCCATCGCCCAGCAGCGGATCGATGCGGTCGACGCGCTCTTCCGCAAAGAGCCCGGCAACTTCGTTGCGCGCTCCCCTGTACTCAACAAGCAGCGCCGCATCGTCGGCTACCGCGTACGCATCAGCGGCAAGCATCCGCAACGGGTCTACTGGACCAACGGCAAGCTCCTTTCACTCAGCACCGCGGCGCAACCGCACGCGGTCGGTCTCGAGATGGCGGCGCCGTTCTGACTCGGGTTTCGCCCGGTTTCGCTCCCCTCAGAGAGATTTCACAGGAAGGCGAGAAGGCGGGAAGATGATCCGGTTTAGGTCTGCGCGCCGTCTGCGCGCCGTTTGTCCGAACACTTCAAACCTTCCCGTCTTCTTGTAAAATCTCTCGCTGCGAAAGCGGGAAACCCGAGTCTGAGGCGCCGGCTCACCATCGATTCCGACCCCACCTGCCCCATTGGTCACGCGTTGCCCATTGGTCACGCGTTGATGGTGTAGCCGCCGTCGATCACCAGCGTCTGACCCGTCATGTAGCTCGACGCGTCGGACGCCAGGTAGAGGGCGGCGCCGGCGATCTCGTCGGGCTCGCCGACGCGCTGCAGGGGCGCCCGCTCGGTCCAGCGTTTCATCAGCTCGGGGTCGGCGGTGAGCGATGCGGCGAAACGCGTTTCGACCAGGCCGGGGGCGATCGCATTGACCCGGATGCCGCTGGGTCCGAGCTCCGCGGCGAGGGTCTTGGTGAGGCTTATGACGGCAGCCTTGGTCATGCCGTAGATGCCCATCAATGGCGATGCAAGAATGCCCTGGATGCTGGTGACGTTGATGATGGAGCCCTTGGCGTTGCGCCGGGCGAGGTGCTGGGCCACCTCGCGCGCGAGGGTGAAGTAGGCGCGCGCATTGATCTCGAAGGTCTTGTCGAAGACCTTCTCGTCGGCGGTGATCATCGGGCCGAAGTGGGGGTTGGTCGCCGCGTTGTTGACCAGGATGTCGAGCTGGCCGAAGCGGGCGATGACATCGGACACGAGCTTCGTCGCCTCCTCCACCCGGCCGACATGGCAGGGGAAGGTCTCGACCTCGATGCCGTCCTTTTCGAGCTCGGCCTTCGCCTGGGCGAGGCCCTCCGGCTTGCGGGCGGCGATGGCGACCTTCGCGCCGTGAGCGGCGAGCGCCCGAGCGATCGCGAGGCCGATGCCGCGGCTGCCACCGGTGACGAGGGCGACCTTTCCGGAGACGTGAATGAGGGGCTGCATGCACGTGGCTCTACATCGGCTACGGTTCCGCGCCGATGCGTCTCGTCGTCGCTCTGGCCGTATTCGAGGGGATCCCGCGGGACTTTCTGGATGACCCGGTGGCGCTGCGCGCGACCCTGGACAGCGCCGTGGCACGCGGCGGCTTCACGCCTTTCGAGACGGTGGTCGTAAAGTTCACCCCGCACGGCGTGACTGCGTGCGCCGTCGTCGGCGAGTCGCACCTCGCGTTGCATTCCTGGCCGGAGGAGGGCCGGCTGTTCTTCGACGTCGCGTCGTGCGGCGGGCGAGCCGGCGTGCGCGGGGCGATCGACGCGATCCTCGCGTCGCTTCCGGAGGGTCGCCTTGCCGTGCTGGATGAACGGGTGCTGGGTGATGCAGAAGCGCGCGCGGCGACCGACGCCGACTGACTGCTCGCGGTTCCAGCCGCGTTGGGCCTCGGACCACGGGCGCGGAGGGTGCGCTTGAAGGCGGAGCCGGTCTTGCGTCGCCCCGCAGCAGGCACAGCCCACGGTGCGATTCGCGTCGGTCGGCGCAGGAAGCGGCGCACCGAGCGTCTTCGCTGCGAGCGGGCGCTCGAGCCCATCACGGCGCGACAGTGCAATCGCGAGCGCGATCTGCTCGTGCGGTGTGGGCATCCTCGGGGTCAGCGCGCGACGGGCCGCGCGAGAATGAGCGCATCGGCGCGCCCTCGATTGAGCCGTAGCTCCAGCGTGCGTGCCGGCGTGTCGCCCGTGCAGACCCGCTCGGATGCGACGAAGCGGCCTCGCACCACGGGCGCGGTCGGTGCGCCCATCGAAACGACGCGCAGATCGAGGCCGCTTCCCCCGTGATCGAGCGCCGCCACGACATCGTAACAGGCGTTGGGCTCGAGCTTGAGCGGGACGCGGGCGAGCTTGCCCTCGTCGAGGCTCGCCACCTGCGTGGTGTCGGCGACCGACGCCGAGGCCGAGTCGTTCGGGGTGAGCGCTCGCTCGAGCAGGCGGCTCGCCGCAAGCCCGTGGGCGACCAGCGGTGCAGGGGCGGCGGGGTCGTGGCGCATCTCCACTGCGTAGGGCCCGGGTCGCTCCATCGCTTCGACATCGACCCGCGCCGCACGACCGGGACCGCACACGCGCAAGGTCGCCGCGAGGCTGCCCGTCGTCTCGGCGAGCAGCTCGCCACTCGCTTCGTCCCACACCGCGGCGGTGACGGCACCCATGGGCTTGCCGGCGACGACGTCGATCCGGGTGCATCCCTTGACGACGGTCACCGGGTGCGAGACGCGGCTGCCCACCACCGCGCGACCGCGCGCGACCACAATCGGGGCAGCCCAGGTGGCGCCCAGCTCCTTCGCGAACGCGCTGCGGCTGCCGTCGAGGTCGTACGGCGTGGAGAGGCGATCCACCCGCACGCGGCGCGCGATCTCTGACGCGGACCCCTTGGCTGCGCGGCCGACCACCACCGCCGCCGCACCCTGGGCCGAGCGAGGACGCAGGGCGAGCGTGAGCGTCTCGTCCGTGTCGCTGCACAGGACGATGCCGCGATCGCGGCCATAAGAGTGCGCGCGTGCGACGATGCGGCCGTCGCGCGTCTCGACCAGCACATCGACCGAGGCGACCTCGTCGCTCGGAACGATGAACACGTCGCCGCAGCGATCGGCCTGCAGCGGGACGGTGATGCGGGTCGACGCGCGCGGATCGAGCGGGGCGACCAGGCGCCGCACGTCCTCCCATCGGGCGCCGAGCGCGGCGCGGCGGTCACGCACCTTGGCTTCGAGCCCGGGCCAGGAGTCGAGCTTGCCCGACTCGTCGCCCTGACCGCGCGCCCCCACCGCGAGCGCAGCCTTCGGCGCATCGCCCGGCGCGACCGGTGCCACACCGAGAGCGAACAGGCCGGCGCCCGACATGATGCGCGCCGCGACGTACAGCCTCCCCGGATGGGGCGGGCAGACCAGCACCGCAGCGGTCGACGAGGTCGCCTCGTCGCTGGCGAGCATCGCGCCGTCGTCGGCGAAGGCGAACAGATCGATGTCCTGAACGGTGGCCGAGCCCTCCGCCACCGCGAGCGCGCAGCCGTCCTTGGGGACTTCGATGAAGGCGCCGACGCGGTCGCCTTCGGTACCCACGGTCGCGCCCAGCAGCGCAAACGCACCCGCGCCGGAGGCCTGCGCGCGCGCTGCAATCGGAGCGAGGAGCGCGCGCCCACCGTCGGAATCGGCCACGACGTGCACGTAAGGCGACGACACGGTCTTGGCGGGAGCCGTGACGGGTGGGGCCGTACCGGCGCAACCGGAAGCGAAGAGCGACGTGCTGAATAGCGCGCCGCGGAGCGCACCCGATCGATGGGACATCATGGGTGTGCTCCGGAGGCGGGTCGAACTGGCGGCAGCACAGCTTCTTCGGCCGAGGCTGGACCGAGATCCCAGATGGCAAGCAGCCACCAACCTCCCGAGCTCTGCAGCTCCATCGTGATGGGCACCACATCGGCGCTGTCGGGGCAAAACGTGACGCCCACGCCCTCGGGCCGCTGACCGGACTCGTCGATCGCGGGGCGCGCGGTGCCACCGGCGGACAGACGCATCCCCCGGGCGTTGCCCTGCACCAGCCCGGCCGTCGCGAGGTAGCAGCGATCCGGCTCGAGACGCGCCGGCACCACCGTGACGCCTTGCACGCCGAACGTCTCGTGGATCGGCGGTGCGGTCGGGACCGGCATGCGGCGGCGACGGAGCGCCGAGAACGTCGCCGCGCGCAGTCGCGGCCCCCAGTACCGCGGGATGCCGTCGGGCAGCGGCCACAGCGCGTCGGTGACGTGCAGAACGGGTGAGCCTGGCGCGCCGGCATAGCTGAGCTGCGCCGCCGTGGTCTCGCCGACGCACGCATCGAGGCGAGCGTCCGAGGCGTCACCGCGATCGCGCGAGGCCACCTGCCCGGGCGGGAGTCGAAGCTCGGCGTCGACGTCGGTGGGCAGACGCGCGCTGCCGTTCCCGCTGTTGTTGCCGCTGTTGTTGCCGCTGTTGTTGCCGCTGTTGTTGCCGCTGGCGGGGGCCTCGGCGAGCAGCTCGATGCGATGACAGCCTGCCTCCAGCGAGAGCGTGACGTCGCCGCGGCCGGTGGAGGGTGGTCGCACGATGGTCTTCTGGACGCTCTGCGCGCCGTCGGCCATGGCGCGCGCCTCGGCTCGGGCGAGGCGCCCCTCGATCGGGCCCACGCCCAACGATTTGCCGGCGGAGCCGCGAGGAGCGGCTGGACCTGCGACCCGCTCGGGCAGCAAGACATCGATCGGCGACAGCGGCACCTTCGACCGCGCGACCAGAATCTCGATGGTGCCGCGCGGTGCGCGCTGCACGATGACCGCGCGCGCGATGTCTTCCGCGGACGCGCCACAGCGCGACACGTAGAGTGCGCCGGCCTCCGACGCGACGACCTGCGGACCACCCTCGGAGACCGCGAGCGCGAGGAGCGCACCGTCCCCGTCGGCGTCAGTTCCCACCGCCGCTGCGAAATCCGACGTACGCGGCGCGATCGCCACGAAGGTCACGCACGGACCGGCATCCGCCGCCGGAGCCTCGCGCGCGACGTTCACCACGCGCACGCGATTCAGCTCGAGGAACGCCGGATCGAGCCTCCGCACGAGCGCACCCTCCGCCGTCCACATCCGGGCGATGCGGGCGGCGTCGCCCGGAAGGTCGGCCCTCGCGATCGCCGGCGGAACGAACGCTGCGAGTGCCACGGCGATGGCGGCGACAAGGGGAGCGACGCGCATCGAGTTCACGGCAACGACTTGGTCGAAGCCTAGTGTACGAGCTGCGTCGAGGCTCGTCGGATCGTCGGACGCCATCAGCGCCCCTCGTCGCGAGCGACGAGGTCGTGGGACTGGCGCCCGACGGCGACTGGAGCAAGCGGAAGCTCGCCGAAAACGAGGAAGTCCCCGGGGTGTGACCATGAGCCGTATCTTGGGGACAATGGCGAGCCACTTGGATCCGATCTTCGATGCTTTCACCCAACTCCGCGCGAAGTGGCCCAAGCGTGGTTGGAGCTGGGACAGCCGGCTCAACTGCGTCGCTTCGAGCTTCGACGCATCCGTCGCGGACGAGGCGCACAGCGTGCTTTCTCAGGCTCTGCCGACCGTGTGGGCGGAGAGCACGATGCCGAAAGCTTCGTCGGTGCTGCGCGAGATCGGCGAGCGTTCGGGCGGAGTCCGTGCCGGGCAACTCATCTACGCGTCCGACCCCATCGCGTCGGTACAGCCGTACGGTCTGTGGTGGCCGTGGGGCAACGGCCAGACCATTTCGCTTAGAGTGGGGCTCGATGCGGCGACCGATTTCAATGCGAAGCTTCACGAGTTGTTCGGGACGGAGCCTTAGTTAGGCGGCCTGAGGCGGGGGTGACCAGCGGCGTCACGCTGTGGATGAAGACCGGCCACTGTGTGCTGCCCACCGGCAGCCGCAGCGACGACTGCGCGCGCAGGACGTCGTCGCCCGCGAGCAACGTGCCGTCGAGCATCAGCACCTCGCCACCGCCGGGCAGCGCGAGTGTCGACGCGGCGCGGGGCGCCCACGCTTGGAACGTGACCTCTTCGCGGGCGTCGACGTGCAGCACTTGGCGCCGGGTGCCGGGGTGTGTCTCGACCGCCAGCGCTGCCATCGCCACATGGACCGGCGCGCGATCGTCGGGCGCGAACTGCCACAACTTCACGAAGATCTCGCAGCCCTGATCGGCGCGCGCGTGAGGCCACCCACGGGACCTCATCGCACGACGCGCTGGGTGAAGTCGGCGCGCAGCTCCATGCCGCCGACGCTAGCACCCGCCGTCGCGGCAGCCATCGCGCGGCCGGGCGCAAAGTCGCGCAGCGGCTGCACCTCACGCTGAAACGGCATGCGGGAGCGGCGCAATCCGTCGCTCGGAACGCGCGCGCCCGCAGGAGTGTGAAGGCATTGGCCGTACCACCCCATTGCGCCTCAATCGCAGTCGGCTGCGCAGTTGTCGCGGGTCTCCGGCCCGTCGCACGTGCCATCGCCACCGCACATCGACGTTTGGCCGTCCTCGCACGCGGCGGGATCGCTCCCGCCGCCAGGACCACTGCCGGCGGCGCCTGCGAGCCCTTCGGCTTCCGAGAACGAGGCGTGCGATGAGCGCCTCTACCGGGCGCGAAGGGACGCTCGGCGCGGCCCCCACGAAACCGACCAGCAACGTCAGCGAATGCGTCAGCGTGAAGGCACTGATGCACGCGGCGATCTCGCCTCGCTCGAGGAGCTGGAGCCCCGCCAGATCGAGCGCGCTCTGACCGCGACGGGCGGCAATCGAAAGGAGGCTGCGGCCAAGCTCGGGATTGGCCTGCGGACCGCCTGCGGACCCTCTACGACAAGCTGAAGCGCTACGGCAAGGGCTGACAGGGCGCCGCGCACTTTGTGCGCGCGTTGCGCGCGTGACCTTCAGCGCGCGACGTCGAGGAGCACGACGGCGCGGGCGCTGGCGCAGGCCAGCTGATCGCCGGACGCTCGCGGGGTGCATGCCGATGCCGAAGCGATCTCCGGAGCGCGCCAGCGTCTTGCGCCGGCAGGCCCGATGACCAGCGCGTCGCGCCCTACGCGATAGACGCTGGTCGTGCCGTCGGCGGAACGCGCACCACCCGGTGGCGCCGGGGCGTCCGTGTTGCTCGGCGCGGATCCTCGGGCCGCGACCACGGCATCGTCGACCGCGCGCAACGCGAAGACATCGGCGCCGCGCGTGAAGAGCGCACGGTCCGCGGCGAGCGACAGGACGCCGACGTCGACCCGCCCTGCGGTGCAGGCCTCCGACCCGAGTCCGGGCGCGACCAGCGTCGCGAGATCGGGCAGCGCGATCTCCGACTTGCTGCCGCCGCGATCGACCGTCGCCACCAGCGCCGACGGACCGCAGCGACGGACGACCGCCGCGAGTGTGACCTCCGCGCCGTGCGAAGACCAGGCGATGCGGCGCGGCCAGACGATCGCATCGGTGGGCTCGACTGCGCCCTCCGCCATGACGCGCACGACCTCGGTGCCGCGAAGCACGACCAGCCGCCCCTCGACGTCGAACGCGAACGGCGGCGTGGTCGCGGTAGGCGACGGGCTGCCCTCCATCGGGACGCGGCCGATGACGCGCACCTCCGAGACAGGGGCGAGCTTGTCGAGATCGCGCGCGAGCTTTTTTTCGTGGGCGCTCTTGCGATCTACCAGAGACGAGATGATCTCCGCAGTCGCAAAAGCGTGTGGCAAGTCTTTCAGGGTGATCGCGGACGTCCCCTCGGCGACCAGCGCGTCGACCGTCGCGCGACCGTCGCCGCAGCGCACCGCGCCCGCTGTCGTCGAGACGAGCGCGCCGCCGAAATCCCCACAAATGGTCGTCTGCAGACGCACGAGTGACGCAACCGCGGCGGGGATCGACGGCGCCTCGGCGACGATCGCGGCCCGCTTGACGAGATCGCTTGCAGCACGCTCGAGGGTCGCTTCCGGCTCGCTCGGGTCGAGCGTGTAGCCGGCAGGGCGATCGATCGCGACGATCACCGCCTCCGCCTTGCCGCCGTCCGGCATGGGAGACGGCGCGCCCTCGATCCGGGCCCGCACGACCAGGTCCTCTCGCCCGTCACCGTCGCGGTCTTCGGTGGTGAGCGTCAGGTCGAGGCGCTCGCCGGTCGGCGACGCCTTCTTGTCGATGACCAGGCGCGCCTCGGGGACCGCGCCGCGCGCGCTGCTCTCCGACAGGTGCACGACGACGATCTTGGCGCTCTCGCGGGAGCCCGCGTCGCCGGTGCACGAGGTCTTCAGGTCGATGGTGACGGTATCGCGACCGACCCGACGCAGCAGGGCCATGGTCGGGCAACCGGGTCGCGCTTTTTCGGCGTGAAGGACGGCGCGGGACTCGCCGTGCTCCTTGCCGGCGTAGAAGAGGAGCTCCCCTCCCCCGCCGCCGTCCTTCGTCCAGGCGAAGGCGTCCTCGATGCCGTCGGCGTCGCCGTCGCCGAGCAGCACGGCAGCGAAGGTCTTGCCCTCGGGGGCCTCCACAGTGCGACCGTCGAGGACGAGCTTGCCGGGGTCGGCCGGCTCTCGGGCCTCTGCCTGGAAGGACGAAGGCGGCAAGGGCCCTGGCGCCGCCGAGGCGGAAGGTGCCGCGCTGCCGTCGATCCCGCTGCCATCGATCGCAAACGGGACCGATGGCGTATCCCCGCAGCCATCGCAACCCGCCACCGCGGCTCCTGCGGCGAGGAGCCCGAGCATTTGATAGGCTCTCACTCGCGTGCGCTCGCCTTCGAAGCTCCTACCCGACATCGACTACACGATCGACGGGGGGAAAATCATCCTGTCGGAGAGCTTCCTTCTCCGCCGCGGATTCTGTTGCAACACGAAGTGCCGACACTGCCCGTACAAGGGTGAACGCCCGAGCGCGACGATCGTCATCCTCGACGTCCCGAAAGCACTGCGCGCCGTCGCTCTGCCGCGGACTTCGCTCCCTCTGGCACCGACCGCCCCGGCGCCGAAGGCGGCTCTCACGGCGCCGCCGGCGGAAGAGACCCCGGAGACGAATCAGACCGGCTGAGCCGCCCCGAGAAGAACCGCGCGAGCGCCTCGGCCTTGGGCTCGAGGCTCGAGATCTCGATCAGCTCTTCCTTGGTGTGGAAGCCGCTCCCCCGCGGGCCCAGCCCGTCGATCGAGGGGATGCCGATGGCGGCCGTGCTGCTGGCGTCGCTGCCGCCAGCGATCAGCGCCGACTCCTCCGCGCCCAGGCCTGCCGCGCGCGCACATGCAGCGTACTCCTCGAAGATTGCCAGGTTCTGTGCCGTGCGCTCGAGCGGCGCGCGCGCCAGCTCATCGGCGACATCGATCGTCGATCCGGGGATCGTCGCGGCGACTTCTGCGCCGAGAGCGCGCACGCGCTCGAGCAGCACCTCGCCCTCTTTGGTGGTGAGAAAACGCACGTCGAGCAGGGCTTCGCAGCGATCGGGGACGGTGTTCTTCGCCTCGCCGCCCTTCACGATGCCGACGTTCACCGTGATGCCGCGCTCGTAGTCGGTCAGCGCCTGGACCCGGTCGATGAAGCGCGCCATCGCCCAGATCGCGTTGACGCCTTGTGCATGGCCGTTCGCCGCATGGGCCGCTTTGCCGGTCGCGACCACCTTGGCCATGCCGCTGCCCTTGCGCGACGTGATGATCCGGTCCTCTTTTCGGCCCGCCTCGAAGACCAGTGCGCATGCGGCGCCGGCGAGCTCCTTCTGGATGAGCGGCCGACCTTCGGGCGAGCCGATCTCCTCCTCGGAGACGATGACCAGGCGCAGCGGCAGGCGGGCGAGTTGACCGAGCTCGCCCAGCACATGCATGGCCTCCCATACGACGACGAGGCCGCCCTTCATGTCGAGCACGCCAGGCCCGCGCAGGATGTCGCCCTCGCGGCGTACCGTCTCGAACGAGCCGACGGGGAACACCGTATCGAGGTGTCCGACCAGGGCGATACACCCGGAGCTGGTGGCGACCGCGGCGTCGGTCTCGACAACAAGGTGATCGGCGAAGCGCGAGCTCGGCACGGTTCGCACCGACACGCCGGGCAGCGCACCGAACATGCCCGACAGCGCTGCGCCGACCTTGGCGCAGCCCTCGGGGTTGCCGGTGTGCGAGTTGATCTCTGCAAGATGGACGATTCGCTCGACCATGGCTTCGCTTCGGCCAGCGACGGCGGCCCGGATGGCATCGGTCATCGCGGCGCAGCATGCCACGACCTTCGGCCGACGTCGCACGGGCGGGCGTGGCCCTGCCCTTCCCGACGGCTTCCTCCCCGACGCGGTGCTACGAAAGCGGCCGCCTTCGGTTGGGAAGCGACCGAACGGCGAGCGGAGGAAGATCGTGAGCAAGCGGTTCAAGGCGGCGGTGCTGGGCGGCAGCGGCTACGGGGCGGGCGAAATCATCCGCCGGCTCCTGCTTCACCCCGAGGTGGAGCTGGTGCGCGTGGCCTCGATCGACTTCGTCGGTGAGCCGCTCTCGGCGGCGCACCCCAACCTGGAGGGCCGCACCGATCTCGTCTTCGAGAACCTGGCGCCCGACGTCGCATCGAAGGGAATGGACGTCGTTCTGCTGGGTTTGCCGCACAAGATCGCGGCCACCGTGGTGCCCAAGATCCTCGACGGCTCGAGCGCCAAAATCGTCGATCTTTCCGGTGACTTTCGCCTAAAAGATGCCACTGCTTACGCCAAGTATTACGGCGGCGAGCACCCGGCGAAGCAACTCCTGGCGGACGCCGTGTACGGCTTGCCCGAGCTTTCGCGCGACGCCATCCGCAAGGCGCGCCTGGTCGCTTCGCCCGGCTGCTTCGCCACCGCGATCGCGCTCGCTCTGTTGCCTCTCGCCAAGAAGGGCCTGCTGCGCGGCGCCGTCGAGACGGTGGGCATCACCGGATCGAGCGGCAGTGGAGCGGCCGCGCAGGCCGGCACCCATCACCCGGTGCGCGCGGTGAACCTCAAGACCTACAAGCCGTTGTCGCATCAGCACGTGCCGGAGATCGAGGAGACGCTCGCTTTCGCGGGCGCGACCGATCTGCACCTGTCGTTCGTGCCGGTCTCGGCGCCGCTGTCGCGTGGCATCTTCGCGACGAGCTTCGTTACGGTCGACGCGTCGGTGACCAAGGCGCAGATCGCCGAGGCCTTCGCGGAGACCTTCGATGGCGAGCCGTTCGTGCGCGTCCCGAAGAAGCGCCTTCCCGAGGTCGTCGCGGTGAGCGGCTCGAACTACGCCGAGGTCGCCTTCGAGCTCGGCGAAGCGGTGAATGGCAAGCGCCGGCTCGCCTGCTTCAGCGCCATCGACAACCTCATCAAGGGCGGCGCAGGTCAAGGCGTGCAGAACATGAACCTCGTGCTCGGGCTCGACGAGCGGCTCACCCTCGAAGACGCCGGCGGCTTTCCGTGAGCGCTCCGGTCGTCATCAAGCTGGGCGGCGAAGTGATCGCTGGACCGCAGCTCGCGATCGTCGCGAGCGACATCGCGGCGCTGGCGAAGCAGCACGGCGTGGTGGTGGTGCACGGCGGCGGCCCGCAGGCGACGGCGTTGCAGGAGCAGCTCGGCCAGACACCGGTGAAGATCGCCGGGCGACGCGTCACCGACGGGCCGACCCTCGACGTGATGAAGATGGTGCTCGCCGGAAAGCTCAACGTCGATCTGTGCGCGGCGCTCGTCGGGGCCGGCGCCTCGCCTGTGGGCTTGCACGGTGCCAGTTCGCGGGTCATCGCCGCGGAGAAGCGCCCGCCCCGCGTGTACGGCGGCGCCGGTGACGCGCCGATCGATCTCGGCCTGGTGGGCGACGTGACCGGCGTGAACGCCGCACTCCTGGCGCTCTTGCTCGGTGCCGGGTACCTGCCCGTCCTGGCGTGCCTGGGCGCCGGCGCCGACGGGCAGGTCTACAACATCAACGCCGACGTCGTGGCCAACCGCGTCGCAGTCGAGCTGCGCGCCCGCGGCATCGCCCTCATCAGCGACGTGCCGGGCGTTCTACGCGACCTCCACGACCCGTCGTCGCGCATCCCGCGCATCACCATTGCCGAGGGCCGCGCGCTCATCGCCGAGGGCGTCGTCACCAAGGGCATGATCCCGAAGCTCGAAGAATCATTCGCGGCGATCGCGGCCGGGGCCGCACGCGTACACATCGTCGGAAGGCTCTCCACGGGGGATCTCGTTCGCGAGATCAGCGATCCCGGCAGCGTCGGCACGGTCCTGACACCATGATCGCGCGATGAGCCAACTCGCCGAGCCGTCGTCGATCGTCGACCGGCTCGGCGATCACGCCACCGACCTGGGGCACTTCATCCGGGCGCACATGGCGATGACGATCGGCGCCGGCGTCGCGACCCTCGCGATCAGCATCGGCCTCACCGCGTGGGTGCTCGTTCGCCTCCCCGATGACGCCTTCGCCAAGCCTCACGCGCCGAGCGGCCACCCCGTCGTCCGCGTCCTCAAAAACGTGGGAGGCGTGCTGCTGATCCTGCTCGGGATCGTCCTGTCCTTCCCAGGGATCCCCGGTCAGGGGTTTCTGACGATCCTCATCGGGCTCATGCTCACCGACATCCCCGGCAAGCGTCGCGTCGAGCTGTGGGTCCTGCGCCGCCCCACGGTCAACAAGGCGATCACCAAGCTGCGCGAGCGTTACGGGCGCGCGCCGCTCGAGCTGCCGCCCGCTTCGGCAGTCGCGCGGCGCGAAAGCACGCGGTGACGTGACAAGAGCGCGGCGGCGCCAACCGTAGGAAGAGCCGCGCAGAGCGAAGAGCGGCACGCAGAGGGGGGCACTCCGACGCGCGGTCGCCGCTCAGCACTTCGGGATGACGAGGATCGTGTCTGCCTTGAAGCGCCCCTCGCACTCCGAGGGGCTCTTCTTGACGAGACGGGCCTTGAAGGCGGCATCGAGGGTGAGCCAGCTCTCGGCGAGGGGTGCGGGAACGCCGGCTTCTCTCAGCGACGCCTCGAGCATCGCGTGCCGCAGGTCGAACAGCTCCTCGGTGATGAACATGTGCTTGTGGGCCGGGACCGGGAACTTTCCGCAGTACTTCGCCGGGCCTCCCATGGTCTGCGCCATGAAGTCCGTCTGCTGCTCTTCGATCACGTGTCGACGGACCTCCGTGAAGAACTGGCTGATCCACGGGTGCGCGAAGAGCTTGTCGTAGAACAGCTCGTGCACGCGCTCGACGGTCGGGCGCCCGCCGAGCTGATCGTAGAGAGAGAGCTTCGCAGCGTTCATGACTACGCCGCCTCCGCCGCGACGAAGGGCTCCACCAGGATGCCGCACGAGCTCACGCTTCCAAAGACGGCCCACCAGCGGAGCGCGCTCACCGGGTCGGGCGCACCCCCGAGATAGATCTTTCTTTCCCTCGAGTCGTGCACCGTGCGGCCGAGCACGTCGGTGAGCAGACCCGAGACGACATCGCGCTCGCCTGAGGCCGCGAGCGTGCTGTACACGCGCTTCACGTGGAGCTCGAGGTCGTCGTCCTCCTGCGGGAGGCTCGGGAGCGAGTAGCTCCGTGTGACGTTGCCGTGCGTCAGGCTGATGCACTGGCCGGCGCGATAGTCGAAGCCCTGGGGACGATCGACCGTCTCGCCCGCGAGGACTGGAAGGGACCGCCTGGCGTGGACCACTTTCGACATGTCCGAGAGACGGCACCAGGCGCATTCCGGTCAAGACCTCGCCCGCGGATCGACGACGTACGGGCGCGCGCCGCTCAAGCTCCCAGCAGCGTCGTGTTCGTCCGAAGGCTCAGCGGCCGGCTCAGCGCAATCCGCAGCGGGCTCGGCAACGGGCGCCTCCGCGAAGGGTGCAGGCGCAGGGTCGACCGCAGCGGGGTCCGCAGGCTGCGCCTCGGCGCCGGGTGCCGTCGCAGCCGTCGGCGTGACGGCCGGTACGGCGGCCGTCGCGCGACGCAAAAGCACGCGGTGACGCCAGAAGAGCGCGCCGGCAACGAGGATCAAGAATACGCCGCTGACCCACTGGCGCGGTGCCATCAGCATCAAACCGGCGATGAGCGTCAGCGTCGCGATCGTCTTCCGTTCCGTTGCGGGAGGTTCGCGGTCACGAATCCCCGACGTGCCGTCGTGACCGTGCGCGACTGCGCTGCTTGGTGCCGAGGAAGGTGCGGTCATCGTCGATCGAGGGTAGGTTCCGAAATCGGAACATCATGGTTTCTCCCTCGATCCCTGGACGTCAAGCCGACGACGAAGCGGGCGTTGCCCTTGCGGCCGGGCCCGTGGTGGCCGCAAAGGCCGCGACCGCCGCAAAGGCCGACTCGCCGCCTCCCCCGCCGAAGAAGAAGGTCGCCAACTGGTGGCAGTTCTTCCGCGACACCTACCTGATCTTTGATCGCCGCACGCTCGGCGTGGCCCGCCTCTTCCTCGGCGTGTTCCTGATCTTCGATCTCCTCCGGCGCACGCCGGATTGGCTCGACATGTTCTCGGACAAGGGCGTCTTGCCCGCGATGGTGATCCTCAATCGGCCGCAGGCGAACGGGTTCTCCATCCTCCACGGCTTCACCCACGCCTGGGAGCTTTGGGCGCTGTGGGGCGTCATCATGTTCACGTACGTCATGCTGCTGGTCGGCTGGCGCACGAAGATCTGGCAGGTGCTGGCGCTCTTCTGGGTGACCGGCATGAACGGCCGCGTCCTGCTCATCGAGAACGGCGGCTACGTCGTCCACAACCTGCTGCTGTTGTGGACGATGTTCCTGCCGCTGGGCGATCGCTTCAGCGTCGACTCGCTGCGCGCGTCGATGAAGCGAAGGCGCGAGGCGAGCGAGGCCGATCTCAACGACCGCACCGACATCATCGAGCCGTACCGGCTCACCCAGCACACCACGATCATCGGCCTCATCCTCTGCTTCCAGGTCGGCGCGATCTACTACTTCAACGTCATCCACAAGACGGGCCCGGCCTGGCACAACGGCACGGCGGTCCACTTCGTCATGTACGTCGACCGCATGGTCAACCCGCTGGTCGGGTTCGCGCGGACGCTGATCCCGTTCCCGCTGTTCCTCATCATGACCAAGATGGTCATGACGTTCGAGGCGGCGATCCCGCTGTGTCTGTTTTCGCCGCTGGCCAAGCCGTGGGCGCGCCGCGCGATCATTTTCATGATGATCCTCCTTCACGTCGGCTTCGGCTCGACCTTCGTCCTCGGTCCGTTCGCGTGGGCGCTTTGTATCTTCTCGACGCTGCTCTTCACCCGTGACGACTGGGAGGTCGCCTACCGCACGATGCGCGAGCCGGCGCGCGAGGTCACCGTCCTGTTCGACCCAAGCTCGGCGGCGACGCTCTTCTTCTGCCGCCTCCTCGCCCGGATGGACCGCTTCGAGCTCGTCTGGTTCGATGCCAGCCCCGGCATCGCGCATCGCTTCGCGGTGCGCGACATGGCCGGCAAGGTCCACAGCGGGCACCAGGGCGTGACGGCGATCGTCAACGCGCTGCCCTCTGGCGCCGGCTTCGCGTTCTGGTTTCGCCTTCCGCTCCTCCGCTCGCTTGTGGACGGCGTCCTGTCCGCGATGGAGGGCAAGCTCTCGAACCGCTTCGGGATGCGGGTGCCGCGCACGCTGGTCCTCGGGGCCGACACCTCACCGGCGCGCCGTCACCTCGGCTGGGTGACCAGCACGTTCTCGCAGCTGCTCGCCCTGGCCTTCTTCGTCGGCGCGCTGAACCAGGCAGCGGTGGAGCTGTGGGTCATCAAGCGCCGTTGGAAGGTGCCGCAGCCCGAGGTCACCCGCGTCTTCTCCCACAAGATGCGGTTCCTCCAGGGCTGGTTCATGTTCTCGCCGAACCCCGTCATGGACGACGGCACCATCATCGTCGACGCGGTCACCAAGGACGGCCGTCACGTCGACCCGTTCTGGCGCAAGGTGCCGAACTTCGATCTGACGCACGCCAAATCGTTCGGCTACAACCAGATCTGGAGCGACTACTTCAACCGCATGCACCTCGCGGGCAATCGCAACTACCGCGACGCGATGATCGAGTACATGCGGCGGCTCCCCGAGCGCACCGGCAACCCGAACGACGAGCTTGTCTCCGGCGAGGTCTACTGGGTCAAGGACATGAACCCGAAGTGGCGCCAACGGGACTCATGGAACTACCAGCGAGAGCTCCTTTTTTCCTGGGATGACAAGGGCAAGCGGACCGACGCGAAGGACAAGCCCGACAGCTGACGCTGGAAAGTCTTGACGAACTGAAGGCGCCGAGTAGAGTCTCGCCCTCGCCGACGGGGAAACCCGAAGGCGACGCGACGGTCCGGGCCTGTAGCTCAGTTGGGAGAGCGCTAGAATCGCACTCTAGAGGTCGGAGGTTCGATTCCTCTCAGGTCCACAGAGAAGTGGAGTGGTAACGGGAGCTTAGCGGCTCCCGTTTCTGTTTTGTGGTTCGGGCCCCTCGCGCGTCACGCCAGCGGCCTGCAGGTCGGCCCGGAATGCTCGCTCGCCTTGGCCCCTTGGACGGCCTTCCACTGTCCGAGAACCCAAGCCAGGCCCGCGTCGAGCGCGAAGGCTTGAGGAACGCCCGTCTTCGTCACGAGCACCGTGAGTGCACGCCATGGTCGAGATCCACGTCCGCCCATCGCATCGCCCGGAGCGAGCCTTTGCGAAGGCCAGCGTAGGCCCCCAGGCAGTAGAGAACCTTGCGCCCGAGCGCGACCGTCGGGCAGGCCAGCACCGCCAGCAGCGAGCTTCGCGAGGCGCTTGCCGTCTGCGTAGGCGCTGGCCTTGGGTCTGCACGCGACGACTCCCGCGACAATCCGCGAGGCGTTCGGGTCCTAGAAGTGGTGTGCGTCGATGAAGCGGCTCGGCGAAAGGAACGCTTCGGGGTACGCGTGGTCACCGCACGGGTCGCCGACCGAGGTGTAGGTCGGCGGCTCGTCGTCGAGGGTATCGATGCCATTTTCGCCGCGGCTCTCATCGTAGCCGCATACCAGTGCGCCGCGCGCAGCGTCCGAGGCGAGACACAGCTCCTCGCTGAGAACCACGTAGTGCAGGTGCGAGTTGGGCCAGCCAAAGTGCGCGGTCCAATCCAGGACGGTGGCGATCGTCTCGCCGCGCGCCACCGTTTGGCCTTCAGCCACCAGCACGCTCCCGAGGTGCCCGTAGAACGAGCACACCACGCCGATGCCCGGAAGCTCATGGCGCACCAAGACGACGTTCACGTAGCTCGACGCATTGGGGCCGGCATAGAGCACCTCCCCGTCACCAATGGTGAAGACCGGCGCATGGGCCGTCTCGTCCTCGGAAAGCGCCACGTCGTGCGCGAGGTGCCCACCCTCGAAACCGTCGATCTCGAGGTAATGGCCGAGAACCTGGGTCACCATCCATCCGCCGGCGGGCCCGGTCGTCCCGTCGCCCACTGGATAGCCGAAGCCGCCCTGGGCGCCGACACAGTCGTAGCCCAACGCCTCCGACTCCCAGGCGCAGACTGCACCGTCCTGCGCGCAGTCGTGCACCTGGATCTCGCCGTCTTGGCAGAACGAGACCACGTCGCCGTCACAGCGCCCTTCGTAGTCGAGCTCGCCGCAGCCCCATCCTCCGCCGGCCCCGTCGTCTTCGACGTCGGTGTCACCGGGCCACGCGTCGCCCCCGCCCCGTCCGGATGGGCCCCCGTCCCCCGTCGTTTCCGTTGGAGACGTGCTCGCGTCCTCGCCCCGGGGGCTCGACTCGCCCCTCGTGCATCCCGCCGCGACGCTCGCCCACAGCGCGACGCAAGCAAAGCGGTACATCGATCCCCATCGTAGCTCCCCTTCGAGCTAGAACGCCTGCCCCATGGCCTCGACGACGCCTCCCGACCCTGCCACCGAGAGCCGCAAGCCCGCGCCCCTCGACTTCGTTCGCCAGATCGTCGCCGACGACCGTACGGCGGGCCGCCACCAGGGGCGCGTGGTCACTCGCTTCCCGCCCGAGCCGAACGGCTTCCTCCACATCGGGCACGCCAAGTCGATCTGCCTGAACTTCGGCCTCGCCGGCGAAAACCAGGGCGCCTGTTTCCTGCGCTTCGACGACACCAATCCGATGACCGAGGACGTGAAGTTCATCGAGTCGATCCAGGAAGACGTTCGCTGGCTGGGCTTCGATTGGGCGGACCGCCTGCGCTTCGCGTCGGACTACTACGACGACATCTACGCCTGCGCCGAGGAGCTCATCCGCCTGGGCAAGGCTTTCGTCGACTCCTCCACCCCGGACCAGATCCGCGAGATGCGTGGCAAGCCGGGCGAGGCGGGCAAGCCCAGCCCCGATCGCGATCGCAGCCCGGAGTACAACCTCGCCCTGTTCCGTCGCATGCGGTCAGGCGAGCTGCCCGACGGCGCGATGATCCTACGCGCCAAGATCGACATGGCATCGCCTAACTTCAACATGCGCGACCCGGCGCTCTATCGCATTCGTCACCAATCGCATCCGCGTACCGGCGACACGTGGCGCATCTACCCGATGTACGACTTCGCCCACCCGATCTCCGACGCGCTCGAGGGAACCACCCACTCGATCTGTACGCTGGAGTTCGAGGATCACCGACCGCTTTACGACTGGATCCTCGACGAGCTGAAGGGTTTTCTCGAGGCGCGGGGTGCCAAGAGCCGACCGCAGCAGATCGAGTTCGCCAAGCTCGCTATCGATTACATCGTGACGAGCAAGCGGCGCCTCAAGGAGCTGGTCGGCGGCGGATTCGTCAATGGCTGGGATGATCCGCGCTTCTCCACGCTCGCTGGTTTGCGGCGACGCGGCGTGCCCGCGGCGGCGCTGCGCGCCCTTTGCGAGAAGGTCGGTCTCGCCAAGAACGAGAGCGTCATCGAGCACGAGCTGCTCGATCACTGCATTCGCGAGGACCTCGACCGCACCACCCGCCGCGCGATGTGCGTGCTGCACCCGCTCGAGGTGGAGATCATCGATTTGTCCGAGGGCGACGAGCCGACGTACGACGCTCCTTATCACCCGACCGACCCGACCATGGGGCATCGACCCGTCCGTCTCGCGCGGAAGATCTTCATCGAGCAGAGCGACTTCATGATGGAGCCGCCGAAGAAGTTCTTCCGCCTCGGCCCGGGCCGCGAGGTGCGCCTGCGCTGGGGGCCGATCATCAAGTGCGAAGAGGTCGTGCAGGACGACGCCGGCAACGTCATCCGCCTGCGCTGCACCCACGACGCCGCGACGCTGCCCGGTGCGGCCGAGCCGAAGGCGCGCAAGGTGAAGGGCACCATCCATTGGGTGCCGGCCCACGCCGCCGTACCCGTCGAGGCCCGCCTCTACGATCGGCTATGGCTGGTCGCGCAGCCGGGAGCGGACCCCGACGTCGACTACAAGATGCACCTCAACCCGAGCTCGCTCGAGGTCCTGCAGGCGCTGGGTGAGCCCTCGCTGGTCGACGCCAAGGCGGGCGACAGGTTTCAGTTCGAGCGCACCGGGTACTTCTCGGTTGACCCGGACAGTACGCCGGGAAAGCTGGTGTGCAATCGCACGGTCGGCTTGCGCGACAGCTGGAGCAAGGCCGACAAGAAGGCTGACGACTGACGCTGTTTCCAATACGAGCCTGCGTCCACATCGCGAGTCGAGGAGCTTCGACTTGCCATGACGACCATCGATCGACCCCGCGCTCTCGGACCGCTCCTGGTCACGGTCTCGCTGTTGGCGTTGGTGGCCTGCGGCGATGATGGGGCGAACGACGGCAACGGTGGCTCTGGCGGATCATCAGGTACGCTGGGCGCTCCCACCTCCGGGCCAGGGTCGGACCCATCCGCTTGCGGCGGGCTTCGCCAATTGCGCCGCCCTCGCGTTCGTGGGACGCCCGGTGCACATGCATCCGCCCGTTCCGCCGCTCACCGCTCTGGCCTCGCTCGACGCTGCAACATCGTCCCACGACGCGCTGATCCTCCTGGTCGGCGGCGGGACCGACTTCGGAGCTGCCGCGGACAGCGTGGACCCCAGGCTGGGAGTCGCGATTCGTCGAGCAATGGACCTCGACGCGGCGCTGGCGACGACGCGCAGCCCGCACGTCGTCTTGGCCTCCGAGGCTCCCGGAGGGCGCCTGGTCGTACAGGCGATGGGGCCGCTCGATCGCGACGTCGACGACGTGCGAGCCGTCGCCGAAGCCGCAGCGCAGGCGACGTTGCGCGCAGTGGAGGCCGGTGCGAAGCGGCCGGCGATCGCCGTCGCCACCCCGAAGGATGCACGATTCGCGAGGGCGCTGGATGTCGCGGCGCTCGCTGCGCTCGGGTCGCAATGGCAGCCGCTCGAGGCACGCGAGGCCGGCCGGTCCCAACGCGTCGCCCTGTCGATCGGCGTCATCGGTCTTTCGGAGAGCCGCGCCTTCGAGCTCGTCGCGCGCGAGCGAGGCCGGGCCCTCTGCCGCGACATCACCGGGACCGAGCCCGAGCGGATGGCGCCGCTGCGCGTCGCCGCGCTCTGCGAGGAGGCCTTCGCCGGTACGACCGTTCGGGTGCACGTCGAGCGCGATGTGTCGCGCTACCCGCTCCTCGCCGCCGTGGCCCGCGCCTCGATGAACGTGGAGCGTCACCGCCCCTGCGTGATCCGCCTCGAGGTCGGCGCCGAGGATGCGCCGATTCAGCTGGTCCTCGCGGGCAAAGGCGTTACTTACGACACCGGTGGCGCCGATCTGAAGACCAACGGCCACATGGCTGGCATGTCGCGCGACAAGGGCGGCGCCGGAGCGGTCGCCGGGCTCATCTCGACCATCGCCGCATTGAACCTTCCCGGCGTGCGCGTCGTCGGGCTGCTCGGGATGGTGCGCAACAGCATCGGCGAGGAGAGCTTCGTCAGTGACGAGATCATCGCCAGCCGCGCCGGCGTGCGGGTGCGCATCGGCAACACCGACGCCGAAGGCCGACTCATCCTGGCGGATCTGCTGAGCGAGGGCGCGGATCTCCTCGAGACCAAAGCAGCCGCGGCCGCGCCCATCCGCCTGCTCGCCACGATGGCGACGCTCACCGGCCACGTGTACCGCGCGCTCGGGCCGTACGTGGGCGCCCTAGGAAACACCGCAGCGCGCGCCGAAAGCATGCTGCCGTCCATCGCCCAGGAAGGCGAGCTATGGGGCGAGCCAATGGAGATCGAGCGGCCGCGTCGCGAGGACTACGCAATGGTCGCCGGCCGAGGCCCGTCCGAGGACGTCGTGAGTTGCAACCGCCTGGCCAGCGTCGATACCGCGCGCGGCCACCAGTTCCCCTTCGCGTTCCTGGAGCTCACGGCTGGCCTAGGACGCCGCGGCATTCCGTTCGCCCACGTCGACATCGGCGGCACCGCGGTGATGCCGCCGGACTGGCAGTTCGGCAGGCCGACGGGCAGCCCGATCCTCGCTCTGACGGCGTGGCTCGAAAAGCTGGCGACCACCCGGTAGGCGCCGCTCAATCAAGGAGCTTGACACGCGCTTCATCGGCTTCGTGGAAGCGACGAGGGAATGACAATGACGACCATCGCTGTGCTGGGACTTGGGCTGTTGGGACGCGGGTTTGCGGAGAATCTGCTGAAGAAGGGGCAGTCGGTGCGGGTCTGGAATCGAACCGCGAGCCGTGCAGAGCCGCTCGTGGCGCTGGGCGCGGTCGCGGGCGCGACGCCGGCCGAGACGGTCAAGGGCGCGGAGCGGGTGCATATCGTGCTCACCGACGACGCGGCCGTCGACGCGGTGATCGAGGCGCTGCTGCCTGCGCTGACGGCGGGCGCGTACATCGTCGATCACAGTACGAACCTGCCGGCGGGTGTGGCGGCGCGATTCACGCGACTGCGTGCGGCAGGGATTCACTACGTGCATGCGCCGGTGTTCATGGGGCCGAGCAATTCGCGTGATGCGACCGGCCTCATGCTGCTGAGTGGCCCCGTCGAGGACGAGGTGGCGCTCCGGTCGGCGCTCGAGACCATGACTGGCAAGATGCTCTATCTCGGCGCGGAGCCTGACCGGGCCGCGAAGATGAAGATCACCGGCAATGGCCTGCTCATCATGCTCACCGCTGCGATGGGTGATCTGTTCCGCATGGGTGAGGCGTCAGGCGTACCCGCGAATGACATCCTCGCGCTGTTCGATGTGTTCTCGCCGACGGCGTCGGGCATGGGGCGGCGGGCGCTGGGCGCGGCGTCGCAGCCGGTCGGGTTCGAGCTGACGATGGCGCGCAAAGACGTTCGCCTGATGCTCGAGACGGCGGGCGACGCCCGGCTCACCGTGCTGCCGGCGGTCGCGGCGGCGATGGACGCGGCGATCGCGGAAGGGCGCGGCGCCGAGGACTTCGCGGCGATCGCAGCGCCGAAGCGCTGACTCCACGCCGGCAGAGAGAACCTGTTTGGCGATCCTCAGCGTGGGACACGCCCGCAGCTCGCGCCGGGTCTCGCTGAGAGTAACCTACTGATCACCATGGGCGAGCCCTTCAACCCCCGCAGCGGCAAGGGCCCCCTGGGCCCCCGTCGGCTAACGCCTATGCCCCTGGGCCCCCTCGCGGCTGCGGCCGGCGCGGCGCTCCTGGGGAGCTGTCTCCTCAGTGGCTACGAATACGCCGAGGCGGGCGCCGGAGGATCCGGCGGCAGCACGACGGCCTCCAGCACCTCGACTGCGTCGACCACCGGCAGTGGCGGCGGGGGCACGGGCGGCGGCGAGCTCCCGCTCTGCGAAACCACGCGACCCCCGGGGGGGCCTGACAACGCGACGCGCGGGGGCAGCTTCGACAAGTGGCTCGCGCTGCGCGCCATCCGCCTGGGCGATCCGACCGATCCGGAGAGCATCCCCGGGTTCGACCTCGACCGCGCCTACTCGTGCCGGCAAGACTGTGCCTCGATCGATCCCGAGTGCACGCGCCCCGACTTCCTTGCCGGCCTCGACGCTGAGCAGGAGGCACGCCGGTGTGATTGGGAGAACGGCGTCGACAACACGGGCGTCCACCTGTTCGACCTCCTCGCCGCCGTCAGCGACACCAACTCGGTGGATCTCAGCGAACAAGCCGACGCCGGAGAGTGGAGCTTGCTCGTGCGAGTCTCGGGGTGGAATGGCGAGCCCAACGACACCCAGGTCACGGTGTCCCTCTACTCGACGCTCGGGTTCGAGATGGGCGAAGGAGGGTCCGGTGGTGGCACCGCCGCGACGACGGGCACGGGCGCGGGAGGCAGTGGGGAGCCCGCGCCCATGCCGATCTGGAACGGCACCGATCGGTGGATCATCGACTCCCGCGGCTTGAACGACTCCGCCAGCCTCGACAGCGCGACCTTCAAGCACGAGCAGGCCTACGTGTCCGAGGGCCTGCTCGTCGCGCAGATCGACGGCCTCTTCTACGCGGGCAGCGCCCGCGTACCCATCAAGGTGGCGTCCGGCTTGCTCGTAGCTCGCCTGGAGACCGACGGCCCGTTGACCAAGCTCACGGGCGCGACCTTCGCCGGGCGCTGGGCCGCAAACGATCTCATTGCGGCTTTCGGCCCGCTGCTCGTGAGCAACTTCCCGCTCTGCAGCATTGGCAGCCTGTTCGTCGGCCCGATGACCGACATGTGCCGCCTCGTCGACGTCACCTCGCCGGCCGCCTCGGGAACGTGCAACGCCATCAGCATCGCGATTGGCTTCGACGCCGAGGAAGCGCTTCCGGGCGCGATCGTGACCCCGACCACGGAGGTCGACGACTGTGTGATAAGGACCTGCGAGACGCTGCTCGGTCCCTTCCCCTGAACGATGGGGCGATCCGGGTCGGCCCCCAGGAAGTCGACGAGCACCTCTTGGCCCACCCGCGGGATGCTGACGGCGCCGAACCCCGTCCCCGCCCAGGCCTGGCTCACTGGGATCCAGCACGAGCTGCCGTGGTCGGGCAGCCCGCTGCGGTCCCAGTGGAAGTGCACGCGCACCCGTCCCATCTCGTCGGTGTGGATCTCCTCCCCCAGCGGTCCGGTCACCGTCGCGCTCTCCAACCCGAGCGTGCGCGGCTTCGGCGTGCGGAGCGCCGGGCGCACGTCGCGATCCGCAAACGTCGCCTCGCAGACGTGGCGGATCGGCACCCCGAGCTCGTATTCGATCCGCGTGGTCGTGACGAGGAGCGGTCGGGCGATTCGCCGGCTGGGATGATCGAGCACGCGGAGCGTCAGGCCCGGCAGCAGCGAACGCACGTTCGTCGCGAAACGAACGACGTCTGCATCGGCGCGCATCGCGTGGAGCCGACGCTCGACCTGCCGCCGGCCCTCGGCTTCGTTCGTACGCGCGGGACCGCGATCGTCCGCGTGGGGGGTCTCGGGGAGGCCTCCCTTCCACAAGAAGGCTCCGTAGTGGTGGTGATACTCCTCCAGGCGCCCCTCGACTGAGTTGCCCACGACGGGCTCGAGCCGACCATGAAGCGCTTGTCCCGACTCTCCACAGCGCTTCTGCCGCGCTCCGCGATCCTCTTCACCTCGCTCGCCGCCTGCTCGTCGGCGCCGCCGTCATTCGTCCAATCCGCCGAGGCGCAGGACGTGCTCGTCGTCTATCGCGGGTTTCCGCGGGATACGTCGGAGGCGCCAGCGCGAGACGAGCCTACGATGATGATCGGCGATCAGAAGTTCTACACCGGCCAGCACCGAGCGACAGGCGGCGATGCCCGGGCGCTGGCGAAAGCCCTCGCCGACTCTTCGGTCTACACGTCGCACGTCAGCGGAAATAAATGCGGCGGATTCCATGCCGACTATGCGGTCGAGTGGCCAGGCGACCAGGGCCCGCTCCGGGTGCTGCTCTGCTTTGGCTGCAACGAGGCGCGCGCGATCGAAGGCAACGACGTCGCGGTCACCGATCTGACGGATGACGGCGAATCGCGCCTCGAGCCGCTTCTCACGAAGGTGACCGGACCATGACCATCACGAGCGAGACCGAGACATGGGGTTGGCTGCCTGCTCGCGCATGACCAGGCCGGTCGGCGTGTCGAGCTTGGCCACGTCGGCGCGCGTGCCCCCGGCGATGACGAACCCCCCGCCCTGCCCACCTTCCGGATCGAGCTCAATCACCCAGTCGGCCGCGGCGATCACCGCGGGGTGAGGCTCGATTACCAGGAGCGTGCCGCCGCGATCACTTCGATGTTTGCGGACGCGTCGAGTGCGCGTACCGGCCGAGTGGTGGAGCTCACGCCAGTACGCGAGGTGAGCGGGGACGGTGTTCATCTGCGCCATCGTATGACGACGCTAAGGTCCTGATCGGCCCGAGGCCTTTCGAGCCTAGCGCCCCAGGCCTTGTGCCTCGCTCGCGGTAGGCTGGAACCAGTGCATGACACCACCCCGGCAGCCGCCGACGCTTAGGGGCCGTCCAACAATTACTGTCATTCGATCGACGCTGCATCCCCACGGGCAGCGTTGCTCCTTCTCAAATAACCGCTCTTCAACGAAACTCGGGCTAGCTGAATCAAGCAGTATTCATCGTCGTCGCGCCTTGCCCGTGAGGCGCAACGCCGCTCTCGATGATCAGTAATTGTTGGACGGCCCCTTACTGCACGCTCCTCAGATCAGAAACCTCTCCCGCCGAACGGCTCCGCGCCGCGATAGCGATGACCCGTGCGGTTCGTGCTCTGGCCGAAGCGGGAATACGCAAGCGACACGCGGGCGCCTCGGACGAGGAGATCGTCGCCAAGGCGGTGCTCTCCTCGCTCCAAGTCGAGCGGTGGACGTCTCTCCCAGTCGGCGGCAACATGATCACGTGATCCCCATCGACCGCCTCCCGGCGCACCTCTCCCCGCTGGTGCTACTTCCGATCGTGCTCGCGCTCTCGTGCGGCGGCAGCGTCGTGTTCGAGGGCGGCGGCGGGGACGGCGACGGCGACGGCGCTGTCGGCCCGACCACCTCGCTCGCCGGGGGCGGTGTCGACATCAGCTCCGGGCCCAGCGGTCCGGTCACCGCGACCAGCGGTCCGGGCGGCGGCGATGGCGGTGCGGGACCGGGCCCCGCAGGTCCGGGTCCTGCTGGACCGGGACCGGGGCCGGGGCCGGCCGGACCGGGAGCGGGCGGCAGGGGAGGCGGGGGCCCGAGCGGCGTCGGCGGAGCGGACGTCGGAGCGAACGCCGGATCGGTCTCGTCCACGAGCGCCGGATGCAACGCCTACGCCGACACGACCAACCAGTACTGCTACGCGAGCGAGGTCTGCGACGGCATCGAGGTCGAGCTGGAGTGCGAGATCGACGGCAGCGGTCCGTGGACCTGCTGGTGCTACCAGTCGGGCGACTTCGTGGGCTCGTGCAACGAGGGAGACTCCCCCACCTGCTCACCGGACGGCTGCTGCGAGTCCTACTGGGTATTCCCCGGATGAGGCGCGCGGCCATCGGCCTTCATCGAGGTGGGTGAGGTGAGGCAGTTGGAAGGTTCGTGTGGCGTCCGAGGCGAGCGCGTGGCGGACGAGGTCGCCGCTTTGCGCAGCCCGCGGCGCGGACAGTCGGGGGGCGAATGGGACCGATCGCGCCCGCGCGCCCGCCGCGCCAACGCCCCGCGCCCGCCGCCTAAGGCTGCACGACCGTCGACGCCTTGCGCGACGCCTTCTTCTTCGGAGCGCCGCCCCCGAGGAGCTCGCGGAGGACCAGGCCGGTCGGCGTGTCGAGCTTGGCCACGTCGGCGGGCGTGCCTTCGGCGATGACGAGGCCCCCGCCCTGCCCGCCTTCGGGACCGAGCTCGATCACCCAGTCGGCCGCGGCGATCACTGCGGGGTGATGCTCGATGACGAGGAGCGTGTCGCCGCGATCGACCAGGCGATCGAGCACGCCGAGCAGGCGCGCGACATCACTCCAGTGCAATCCCGTCGTCGGCTCGTCGAGGACGTACATCGCGGGCTTGCCGCGGGTCGTCGTCTCCAGCTCCGCGGCGAGCTTGAGGCGCTGCGCTTCACCGCCGGAGAGCGTGTGCGAGCCCTGGCCGATCGCCAGGTAGCCGACGCCCAGATCCACCATCGTCTTGATCGGTGGCGCGATCTTGGTGTGAGCGGCGAAGAAGACCGCCGCCTCGGTCGCCGTCATCTGCAGGACCTCGCCAATGCTCTTGCCGTTGTACTTCACCGCGAGCGTGCTCGGCTCGAAGCGCGCGCCCCGGCAGGCTTCGCAGACCGTGGTCACGTCGGGGAGAAACGCCATCTCGTGCGATATCGCGCCCTGGCCATCGCACGCCGGGCAGCGCCCGCCCTTGGGAGTATTGAAGGAGAAGCGCGTCGCGCCCATGCCTGCCACCTTGGCGTCGGTGGAGGCGGCGAACGTCTGGCGCACCTGATCGAAAACACCGAGGAACGTCGCGGGCACCGATCGCGGCGTGCGCCCGATGGGCGATTGATCGATAGCCACCGCCCGCTGGATCGATTTGGGGACCACGACCTTGGAATGCGGTCCGGGAGCCTCCGACGTCAGACCGAGCTTCTTCTTCACCGCGGGGAACAACACCTTGGAGATGAGCGTGCTCTTGCCCGAGCCGCTCACGCCCGCGATGACGGTGAGCCGACCGACCGGGAAGTCGACGCGCGGGACGCGCAGGTTGTGGCAGCGCGCCCCGTGCAGCTCGATCACGTCGGAGCTGCCACCGCGACAGACGCGCGACGAGGCGATGCGCTCCTGGTCGGCGAGCGCACGACCCGTGGGTGACGCCGGATCGGCGAGCACCACGCTGGGCGGACCGAACGCGACGATGCGACCGCCGTCGCGACCGCCACCCGGCCCGAGATCGACCAGGTAGTCGGCCGCACGGATGGTGTCGGCATCGTGCTCGACCATCAGCACGGTGCTGCCGGTGTCGACCAGGGCGCGCAGGTTGCGCAGCAGTCGGCCGGTATCGCGCGGATGCAGACCAATGGTCGGCTCGTCGAGCACGTAGAGCGCGCCGGTGAGACCGCTGCCGA
>Ga0105046_10002123_pt1 | contig 31100 bp, 34 predicted proteins | sample MAT03_FD_78385 | JGI IMG/M metagenome (GOLD analysis project Ga0105046, IMG submission 78385) | Freshwater microbial communities from Lake Fryxell liftoff mats and glacier meltwater in Antarctica - MAT-03 (megahit assembly) | ecosystem: Environmental > Aquatic > Freshwater > Ice > Liftoff...
AATCCCACCGCCGGTACCCGCGCCGGCTCCTCCGTGAACACGGCGATCACGCCGCCCGAGGCATTGCCGTACAGCGTCGAGAACGGTCCGCGCAGCACCTCGATGCGCTGGGCGGAAAGCAGGCTGAAGCTGCCAGTCTGTCCCTGCCCGTCGGGCATCGTGGCCGGAATGAAGTCCTGGTATAGCCGCACGCCGCGCACACCGAACGTGGCGCGGGCACCGAAGCCCCGCGAACTGATCTGGATGTCCTGCGCATAGTTGCCGCGGCTGGCGGCGAAAATGCCGGGCACGCGAACCAGGGGCTCGGACAGGTCGATCGCGGGGGTTCCATCGCGAAGCGTCGCGCCATCGATCACATCGATGGACGCCGGCACGTCGAAGCTGCGCTGGGGGCTGCGTGTTGCCGTGACCGTGACGGGATCGAGTTGCATCTTCGGCGCGACCTCCGCCAGCACTTCCTGAGCTGCGAGCAGACCCACCGCCAGCAACTTGAGGTGCACCATCAGGGCCGCAAAGAAGGCGCGATACGCCAGATGATGTTGCCGACGTCGTCGGCCACCAGCACCGCACCTTTCGTGTCGACGGCAACGCCAACGGGCCGCCCGTAGGCTTCACCGTTGCTGTTGACGAAGCCGCTCAGTACATTTTCGAGACCCCCAGCCGGCTGCCCCTCCGCGAAGGGCACGAAGACCACCTTGTAGCCGCTCAACGGTTTGCGGTTCCACGATCCATGGAGGCCGATGAAGGCACCGCCCTTGAATCGCGCCGGCAGCAGATCGCCCTCGTAAAAGGTCATCCCCAATGGGGCAACATGGGACCCCAGCGCATAGTCTGGAACCACCGCGCGCGCGACCAGATCGGGCCGGGGAGGCTCGACGCGCGTGTCGACATGCTGTCCGAAGTAGCTGTAGGGCCAGCCGTAGAACGCGCCGTCACGAACCGAGGTCAGGTAGTCGGGCACCAGGTCGCTGCCTAGTTCGTCGCGCTCGTTCACCACGGTCCATAGTGCACCCGTCTGCGGGTGCCACCCCAATCCATTGGGATTCCGCAACCCCGACGCGAATAATCGTGTCGCACCCGACGCTATTTCGATTTCGAGAATAGCAGCACGATTACGCTCGTTCTCCATGCCGTTCTCGGCCACGTTGCTGTTCGATCCCACCGTTGCATACAGAAATCTGCCATCACGGCTCGGCAAGATGTTCTTGGTCCAGTGATGGTTGATGGCGCCTGCAGGCAGGTCCGCAACCTTCGTGGCGGGCGCTGTGATCTGCGTGGCTCCGGGCACATAGGGAAATTTCAGCACCGCATCGGTGGTCGCCACGAACAATTCATTGCCCACCAATGCCATGCCAAACGGCGACCGCAGGTCTCGCAGGAAAACGCCGCGTGTCTCGGCCTTCCCGTCGCCATCGGCATCGCGGAGCAAGGTGATTCGGTCGGCGCTCGGCACTCCCGCCCCCGCGCGCTTCTGTACCCAGCCCATGACCCATGCGCGGATGCCGGCGGCTTCCTTGGCCGGTTTGTTCGTTTCCGCGACGAGCACGTCACCGTTCGGAAGCACGTAAATCCAGCGGGGGTGATCGAGCCCGGAAGCAAATGCATTCACTGCGAGCCCCGGGGCTGCCGTAGGAGTGGCGCCCTCAGGCCAGCCCTTGGCCGGCGCGATATTCACGGTCGGGAAGAGGGACGTTTGCGGTAAGGCGATCGTTGGTCGGGGACCGGTGTCCGCATTCTCCGGAAGCTTAGAAACGTCACCGCACGCGCCGAGCGTCAGTGCAATCACGATGGCCAGCCCGGGGAGGTGACGCTTTGTCGGGACCACTGGGAATACTCCTTCCATCGCCTGTTTTGGGGGCACGGCCACACCGTTCCAACACAAGCGAATCCAATTGCCGTTGGCGGAACGGGTGTCGGGACTTTAAGGAATGCGCGTACCAACGAAGAGTCAGTGATTGTCTGAAGCGTTTGTAGGACGCTCACCGGTTTGCAAGAGTCGGCGTTGAAGGCAGCATCTGACGATTGTTAAAAGTTCCCTTGCCTTGCATGTCGACACGACCATCCGTCCTGCCGCGTTTCGGACTTCTGGCGCTACCGCCCGCGACACTGGCCAGCGCGCACGACGGCACGACTTTGTTTGCGGAATCGGACTGGCTCCACTGGACGGGCGATCTCTGGGTCGCCGGCGCAATCGCTTTCGCCGCGATCCTGTACGCTCGTGGTTGCCGGCGTCACGCGCGAAGCGCCCCCCGTTCCAAAAATTCCTGGTCGCAGTGGTCGTGGTGGGCCGGCTGGTCTGCGCTCGCGCTGGCGTTGCTGTCGCCGCTGGACACCCTCGGCGCCGAGCTGTTCTCGGCGCACATGATCCAGCATGAGCTGCTCATGCTCGTCGCCGCGCCCTTGCTTGTCCTGGGCCGGCCGCTTGCCATGTTCGCCTGGGCATTGCCGGCATCCTGGGCCACGCGGGTCGGTCGCATCTTCCGGGTCAAGTGGTGGCGACAATTCTGGCGGTGGCTGACACTGCCGGTAATCGCATGGTTGCTGCATGCCGTTGCACTTTGGGCCTGGCACATCCCATCATTCTTCGAGGCCGGGCTTCGAAGTGCCGCAGTCCATGACGTGCAGCACGCCAGCTTTTTCGGCACGGCGTTGCTTTTCTGGTGGGCGCTGGTCAGACGGCGCCGTCGTGCCGAGACCACGATTCATGTGTTCACCACGCTCATGCACACCGGCATGCTGGGAATGCTGCTGACGTTTGCGACCACACCCTGGTATGCGTTCTATGCGCACACCGCGCCGATCCGTGGCCTCTCGCCACTTGAGGACCAGCAGCTTGGCGGACTCATCATGTGGGTGCCGAGCGGTGCGCTGCTGGTGATCGCGGGACTGCTGCTGGCCCATGCATGGCTCCGCCATCTTGGTCGAGTGCCGTCTCGACCCGTCGAATTCGTGAATGAACCATGACGAATCGCCCGCTGGTGCGGTGGTGGTTGCGGGGCCTCGTCGTTCTTCTGCTGGGGGCTTGTTCGGCAGCGGACGAAGACATGCCCCCCGGGTCGCTTGCCGGCGCCGATGCCATTCGGCGATATGGCTGCGGTACGTGCCACATCATTCCCGGCATCGAGGGCGCGCTGGGCACGGTGGGACCCTCGCTGGCAGGTGTGGCGCGTCGTGTCTATCTCGCCGGCCGGCTACCGAACACACCAGACACCATGGCGCAATGGATCTCGAACCCGCAACGGTTCGTTCCGGGGTCCGCGATGCCCGACATGCAGGTGTCACTCGCAGACGCGCGGGCGATCGCCTCATTTCTCGGGCGTAGGCGATGAACCTGACGCCGGCCATTTACCGGCGCATCGCAACGCTGGCCGGGGCACTTGCCTTGGTAATGGCGACGGCGGGGATCATGCTCCTTCATGGCGGCTACAACGTGGCTGCCACCGCGCCACATACGGCCCCCGTCTTTGCGCTACTCGATTATGCATCGCGACGGTCCATCGCCGTCCGGGCACGATTTGTGGTCGTGCCGCCGGTTCCGGCCGACGTGGCGTTGGGCCGGGGGCTCGCGATCTACCGTGACCACTGTGTCCAATGTCACGGGGCCCCGGGGATCGCGCCTGATCCTTTTGCGCTCGGCTTGTCGCCCGCAGCGGCCAATCTGGCGCTGGTGGCCCGCGAACGCAAACCTGCCGAAGTGTATTGGACAGTCCGCTACGGTCTCAAGATGACGGCAATGCCGGCGTGGGAGTTTCGCTTCAGCGAAGCGGATCTCTGGGCCGTGACTGCCTTCGTCGGATATCTGGCGGAGCTCTCGCCGGAGGCCTACCGCGACGTTGCAGCGCGCGTTCCAGCACCGCGCCCGACAACGCCGTCCGCAGATCCAGGTAAGTCACCACCCGATCCCCGGCGTGGCGAAATGGCGTTGCACCAATACGCCTGCATCACCTGCCATGAGATCCCCGGAATTGTGGGCGCGGATCACCCGGTTGGACCGTCACTGGCCGGTATCGCGGTGCGTCGCTACATCGCCGGCACGTTGCCCAACACGCCGGCGAACCTCGTGGCCTGGATCCGTTCGCCGGGCACGATCAAGCCCGGGACGGCCATGCCGGACCTTCAGGTTTCCGAGCGAGATGCGACCGATGTCGCAGCCTTCCTCTCTGGTTTGCGATGAACCGCCATCCCGCGCTTGAGCGAACATTTCGATGGCTGTTGCGGATTCCCGCATGGCTTGTCCTGGCTCAACCGGCATTCGCGAGTCAATCTCCGCTGCTCGCGCACAGCGAGGAAGCCTCCCGGACGGCGACGCTGGCCTGGGTGCTGTTCAGTGGCGGCCTGCTTGTGTTCATCGCGGTGGGAGTGTTGCTGGTGGTGGCGGTGCGGGGCGCCCGCGGGCGGCCGGCATGGATGACGACGCGCGGGTTGCTGGTGGGCGGCGGCATCGCGTTCCCGGCCATCGTCCTCGGCCTGCTGCTGGTGTACACGGAAGTGGTGACGCCCCGGTTCGGCGGGGAGCTCACCGTGGCGCCATTGCGCGTCAGCGTCACCGGTCAGATGTGGTGGTGGCGCGTCCGCTATCACGGCGCGAACGGCGAGCCGATCCTGGTCACCGCCAATGAACTGCATGTGCCAATCGGGCGCCCCGTGGAAATCGTGCTCGACTCCACGGACGTGATCCACAGTTTCTGGGTTCCCGGTCTGTCCGGCATGCAGGACATGATTCCGGGCCGGTTGAACCGCCTGCGTTTCGTCGCCGACACGGCCGGTACACTACGCGGACAGTGCACCGAATACTGCGGACTGCAGCACGCTAAAATGAGTCTTGACGTCCGCGTTCACGCGCCGGAGGAGTTCGACCGATGGCTTGCAGCGCAACTGGCGCCCGGTCGCGCGGCCGACACCGCCGCGCTGGTCCGCGGCCAATCACTCTTTGTGGACCAATGCGGCGCGTGCCACGCGGTGCGAGGATCGGCAGCGGCCGGTACGACGGGTCCAGACCTTACCCATGTGGGAAGCCGAATGTCGCTGGCGGCAGGCGCGCTGCCCAATAACGTCGGCACCATGGCCGCGTGGATTGTCTCCAACCAGCATCTGAAGCCCGGCAACCGGATGCCGGAGTTCGATCGGCTGTCCGGTGCGGACCTGACCGCGCTTGCCAATTACGTGGTGAGCCTGCAGTGAAGTTTCCCAATGCACTTCCCCGGCCGCCCGGTGAACTGGCGGCGTTGGAAGCGGCCTGGGCAACGCCGCGCGGGTGGCGCCTGCTCACTGTTGTCAACAACACCTATGTCGGCGTCTACTACATCGCGACTGCGATGCTTTTCTTCGTGCTGGCCGGCGTGCTGGCGTTGCTGATGCGAACGCAACTTGCCGTGCCGGAAAATACGCTGGTGGGGTCTGGCACCTACGCGCAGCTTTTCACGATGCACGGTACGGTGATGATGTTCCTCTTCGCGGTGCCTGCCGTGGAGGCCGTGGGGGTGTTGCTTCTACCCAACATGCTCGGCGCACGGGACCTCCCGTTCCCGCGGCTGGGAGCCTATGCGTTCTGGGCCTATTTTTTCGGCGGCCTGGCGTTTTTCTGCAGCCTGTTCTTCGGCGTCGCGCCGGACTCCGGCTGGTTCATGTATCCGCCGCTCTCGGGCGCCACTTACTCCCCGGGGATCAATACCGACTTCTGGCTGCTGGGGATCGGTTTCATCGAGATCTCGGCGATCGCGGGCGCGATCGAAATCATCGTTGGTGTCCTGCGCACGCGCGCACCCGGCATGACCCTCGCGATGTTGCCTATTTACGCGTGGGCGATGCTGGTGCTGGCCGCGATGATCGTTTTTGCATTTCCCGCGGTGATTCTCGCGACGACGTTGCTGGAACTGGAGCGCGCACTCGACTGGCCGTTCTTCATCGCCGCGCGCGGGGGTGACCCCCTGCTGTGGCAGCACCTCTTCTGGTTCTTCGGGCATCCGGAGGTGTACATCATTTTCCTTCCCGCCGCGGGCATGGTGTCGATGATGGTAGCCACGATGGCGCGGACGCCGCTGGTCGGGTACCGCTTCGTGGTGCTGGGCCTGCTGGCGACGGGCTTTCTGAGCTTCGCGCTGTGGGTGCATCACATGTTCGCCACCGGCATCCCCCGCCTGGCGCTCACGTTTTTTTCCGCAGCCAGCATGGCGGTCGCCGTTCCCACCGCCATACAGGTCTTCGCATGGATCGCTACCCTCGCCTCGGGCCGTCTGCAGTGGCGCACCCCGACATGGTTCCTGATGGGCTTCCTCGCGATGTTCGTGATTGGCGGACTGACCGGCGTCATGCTGGCGGTCGTGCCTTTCGACCTGCAGGTCCACGACACCTATTTCGTCGTGGCGCACCTTCACTACGTCCTGTTCGGCGGCATGGTGTTTCCGCTCTTTGCAGCGTTTTACTACTGGACACCGGTCGTCAGCCGCAATGCGTTGTCGGAAACACTTGGCAAATGGGTGTGCGGGCTCATGTTTGCCGGGGCCAACCTGGCGTACTTTCCCATGCATATCACGGGACTCGCTGGAATGCCGCGGCGGGTCTACACCTACCGCCACGATCTCGGCTGGGAATGGCTCAACCTCGCGTCGACGGTAGGGGCCTTTGTCGTGGCGCTGGGCGTGATCGTCTTCCTCGTCGACGTCGTCCGCAACTTCCGCTTCGCGCAGGACGATAACGCCGGCAACGTCTGGGAGGCGGGCACGCTCGAATGGCTTCCCACGGGGGCCTATTCGGTCCGCAGCATCCCCGTTGTGCACGGCCCCGACCCCCTCTGGGACCGGCCTTCGTTGTCGAAGGAGGTCGAGGCGGGACGGTACTTCCTTCCCGGCACCGCGACGGGCCGGCGCGAAACCCTCGTCACCAGCGCGGTGACGGCGCGACCACAATACGTGATGCTGCTCCCGGGCCCTGGCTGGTCGCCTTTCGTCGCGGCTTTCGCAACCGCGGCGTTTTTTTACCTGCTGATGTTCAAGATGCTGATCGCGGCAGCGCTGGTGGCGGGGGTCGGGCTCGCCGCAATCTTCGTTTGGCTCTGGTCCAGTGATCCTGGTCCCGCCTTTCCCGACGTTGAAATTGGTACCGGCATGCGCCTCCCTGTCTACTTGACCGGCCCGACATCGCATTCCTGGTGGGCCACCGTGGTGGTGATGGTGGTGGCCGGGATGCTCTATGGCTCCCACGTTTTTTCCTACCTTTACCTGTGGACCGCCGCGGCCTCCGTCTGGCCGACTGCCGCGCAGTTGCCTTCCCTGTCGTTCCCGCTTGCCGCCGCCACGGGTCTGGTGGCAAGCAGTGCGGCTCTCGAATGGGCGAGCGCGCGGCTGCGAACCGGCGATCGGCGCGCGCTGGCCATTGCCGTTGCAGGTGCCGCTCTTGCGCTGACGACGGCTTTGCTCATCGAATTCATCGCGCAATGGCAGACGGGACTGCGCCCCACCCAGTCAAGCTACGGCGCGCTCGTCTACACCGCCATCGCGCTCCAGGGTTTCCAGGTCGCGGTGGTGACCGTGATGATCGGCTATACGCTGGCCCGGGCTTGGGCGGGCAAGCTCGACGCCCGGCGACGTGTCACGTTCGACAACACCCGCCTCATGGGGCATTACGCGATGGCACAGGGTCTGATCGGCGTATTGCTGCTGCACGGGTTTCCACGGCTGCTCTCCTAGCTATAGCCACTACGTCAGCCGCGACGCTTGGTGGCCTTTCGGTGGGATCAGATCCCACAGCCTCACCGCGTTGATCAGGAGTCATCGTCTGGTCCGCCTTGGCCGCGCCCCGGATATTCATCACCGCTAGTACGACCTGCAACACGATCAGTGCGTACGCGCCGTCGTGCCAGCCCCACCCGACCCATAGCGCGTTGCTGCAAAGGAACACCCAGAAACCGACGCGGCGCCGCCGCATGCTGGATGACCCAACCAGCCAGGCCGCAGCGATCGTCGTTACCATGGCCGGCCACTGTAGCGCCTCTACGAGGTCGATCATCACGCGTAAGATCTTTCTTCGGTGAAACTCAGCCGTAGTTGAAGTCGACGCAGAAGAGGCGGCGCCCCTCCTGCATCCGGCCCGCGTGTTGCTTACTTGCCGTCGCGATCGGAATCGCCAGGCGTTGCTCGCTCCACGGTATCACTCAGCCGTTGCCATGAATCGCGCGTGGCGCTGCGTGCACGGTCCCAAGTCAACGTGGAGGTTCCGCGCGCGGACTGCCAATCGTTCTGCAGTTCGGATTCCACATCGTCGAAACTGCGGCCTTTGTATTGCGGGAACCTGTCGACCCCGTAGCGATAGGCGGGACCATATTCGTCGTACGTGGCACCGGGTGCAACGTACGAACGAGTGGCGTAGTTCTCGCGCCAGTACGAATCCTCGACCGTCGGATCGATCATCTCGGCGACACCTCTGCCGGCAAAGCCACCCGCCACAGCACCGACCACCGCCCCAGCAAGGGCTCCTACGGGTCCTGCGACCGCACCCGCTGCTGCGCCTGCCGCGATGACACCCGCTGCCGCGCCGAGGCCTGCACCAACCGGATGGCCGCCAGGCACGCCGGTCACCGGATCGCGGTTAGCCGTGGCGGCATCTTCGGGATGCATTTGATTGACTGGTCTGTTCATTGTGAGCTCCTGTACGAACATTGGGATCCCGGAGCGGATCTGCCCGGGTCGGGTCAATGTCGCCGCTTCGATGGTCCGCATCCATAAGTCATTGTCAGAACATTTGGTAGGGCTTGTCCGACACCCGTGTTGAAAATGGAATTCGTGGAGCGCGCTGCAACACTGCGACGTTTGATGCATGAGTCACAAGCGCAGTATCAGCCGCCGCTCGTTTCACCGCCCATGACCTGCAGGATCGTTCCAGTGATATAGGACGAATCTGCATTGGACGCCAGGAAAACATAAGCGGGTGCCAGCTCTTCGGGTTGGGCGGGACGGCCCATCGGGCTGTCAGCGCCGAATTGGGCGACCTTCGCCGGTGTCATGCCCGCATCGGACGGATTGAGGGGTGTCCAGACCGGCCCTGGCGCCACGGCGTTGACCCGTATCCCTTTCGACACGAGATCCTGCGCCAGTGACTTGGTGAATGCGTTGATGGCGCCCTTGGTAGCTGAGTAGTCAGGCAGCTTGCGGGACCCAAGAATTCCGGTCTCGGAACTGGTCGCAATGATCACCGCCCCGCGTTGCATGTGTCGGAGCGCTGCACGGGCCAGACGCACGTACGCATACACGTTGGTTTCAAATGTTTCGACCAACTCGCTGTCACTCAGGTCCTCGAGCTGATCCTTGCGATTCTGGTGGGCGGCGTTGCTGACAAGGATATCGAGCGAACCCCAGCGTTTGAATGTCGCTTCCACTACTTCGTCGCAATACGCAGCATCGGTAAGGTTCCCCGGCAACAGCAGGCATTCGCGTCCCGCCGCCTGGATGTGATCGCGGGTAACGATCGCGTCGGACTCCTCCTCCGGGAGGTAACTGATGGCCACATGGGCGCCTTCGCGCGCAAACATCACGGCCACTGCCCGGCCGATCCCGGAATCGCCCCCGGTCACCAGGGCAACCTTGTTCCGGAGCTTTCCAGCAGGCAGATAATCCTCTGCTTTGAAGCGAGGCTTGGGACGCAGCCGCGATTCGAGCCCTGGCCCCTTTTGGTGTTGGCGAGGGAATGGTGGTTCCGGCTGCCGAGGTGGTGATGAAGTGTCGCGTTTGGCAGTGCTCTTCATGGACGACTCCGCATACGGATCACCGATTCTGGACTGGCCACGCCCACGGACGTGGCCAGCTCATGTGCCGTTACTTATTTGGTGACGTTGGTCGGGCCGGCGGATTTCGTCATCGAATCCTTGGGGGTAGACATCGAGGACACTTGATAGCCGTACATCCCGTTGATCTGCGCGGTCGTCAGTCCCTGCCGGTCGCGGTCCATCGAATCCCATCGACGACCTGCTTCCTGCATGTACACGTCACGCGCAATGCGACCCTGGTTTGCGCGCGAGTGATCGGCCATCCACGACGAAAAACTGGTGGCGGGTGCCACCTTGGAATTGGAATTGTCGGCCTGAGCCCACGCGGCGCCGGATGCGCCGATCATCATGGAAGCCAAAAGTGCAGTATGCAATTTCGATAGTTTCAGCATGGTAGTTCCTCAAATTAAGTGAAATGGTGACTCTCCGAGTCGAGGCAAGCGCTGGTGCGCCCAACGTCACCGTAGCTATTCCGCGGGGCCGGGTCGGTAGTCCGTCAACGCAAATTCGTGTCGCCACATGTCCTAACGCCAACCAGAACGAGGGGCATGCGAAGCGTCGAGGATTCGGTACCGATCAACAGTGCCGGAGTGCTGGATATCGAACTCTTGGCATCAACCAAGCTGCGAAGCCGAGCCTCCGCGATCGCGCTTTGGGTAGAGATCCGCCACGGTCGTCATCGCAAAGCTGCCCCCGGTGGGGAGGCCGCGTCGACATCCGGCGGAAGATCGAAATAGGGATTGAACCCGGCAGCAGGCGGCGCCGGCGGGACCGGATTCCGCACGCGTTTGCGCCCAGTCGTATTGGCCGGCTGATCGACCGCGTCCTTTTCCCCTTTCACCGGTGACGGTTTGAGCAGATACGGCAGGTCGCGATACGGATCGTTCGCGCCGGGTCGGTTGGTATTGGTCATCGCTTCCTCCGCAATTTTGTCAAGGCCGCAATAAGGGGTCGGTTGCTACCCGCCCCGTCGAAGACAATCTATGGCATTCGCCTGACAGACGACATAGGGCGCCGCCGGATGCTGATGTCGGTGGGACACTGACAGATCTCCACAGCGATCAGTCCGGATCAGACCAATCGAGTCCAACGCGTCCGGCCATCTTCTTGGTCACCGTCTGCCGAGTCTTCGCGTATCCGGTCCATGGGTCGGGCTGGTGACGCCACCGGTCGCGCACGTTGTGGAGATTGAAGTGGTCGAAACGGACATCGCCGCTCAACTCTTCCCAGGCAATCGGCGTGGCAACTGGGGCATTTCGTCGTGCCCGCACCGACCACGGACCTACGGCCGTTGCACCTTCGGCATTGCGCAGGTAGTCGATGAAGATCTTGCCTTTTCTCCTCTCCTTGGCCAAGGCGGCAGTGAAGCGCTGCGGAAACGTTCGTGCAAGCATCGCGGCTACGGCTTTCGCGAAGGCCTTGGCCCGTGGCCATGGTAATGCGGGCTTGACCGGTACCACGACGTGCAGGCCCTTGCCCCCGGTGGTCTTCAAGAATCCTTGCAGCTTGAACTCGACGAGCATCGTGCGCAGAAGTTGCACACCCTCGACTAGCGCCGGCCAGCCTACGCCGTCGTCCGGATCAAAATCGAACACCATCGTGTCGCACGACTCAAGTCGCGGCGCGGTCGCGCCCCACGGATGCATTTCAATCACGCCCCATTGCACCAGCGCCACCAGCGCTTGCTCGGAATCGACACCCATGTAGGTCGCGGAACCAGAGGACGTCGTGACCTCGATGCGGCGCACGGCATCAGGGATGTGGTCCGCGGCATTCTTCTGGTAGAAACATGGTCCGTTCCACCCGTCGGGACAGCGCACGAGACTCAATGGCCGCCTGCCAATGTAGGGCAGCATGGCTGGGGCCATGTCCGCGTAATACTGCGCCAAGTCCTGCTTGCTCACCCCGGCTTCGGGAAAGTAAAGCTTGTCGGCGTGCGACAGCGCGATTCCCGCCACGACGGAAGACGCCGTGCCGGATTTTTTACTACGCGATGCCGGCCGTGCAGGGGCGCGCGATTTCGCGACAGTGACGGACGGGGATGGCCCCTCGACTTCGCGAACAACCTCGGCCGCCTCCTTGTCGGTCCGCAACCCCTTGAAAGAGGGATGCCGCAACGCGCCCGCTTCACTCCACTCCGTGAATGCCACTTCGGCGACCAGGTCGGGGCGCACCCAGTGGGCACCACGCGCGTCGGCGCCGCGCGGCGGGTCCACGAACGGCGGCGTGGCCCGTTCGCGTGCGCGCAGCAGCTTGCCGACGGCGGTCAGTGTCGCATCGTCGAAGCCCGTCCCGACCTTGCCGGCATAGCGGAGCCCCGTCGCATCATGCACGCCCAGCAGAAGTGCGCCGAACTCCCGCCGAGCACCTTGCGGCGGTGTGAAGCCGCCAATCACCATTTCCTGCCTGCGCACGCACTTGACCTTCAACCAGTCGCGTGTGCGCGTGCCGTCGGCATAGACCGAGTCGAGGCGTTTGGAGATGGCACCTTCAAGACTCAGCGAACACGATTGCCGGAAAAAATCCGGCCCCTGTCCCACGACTTCAGGGCCCATGCGGACACTGCCCGCCCCGCCGCCGATCACGTCCCGAAGGCGAGCCTTGCGCTCGCGCAGCGGCAGGCTGCGCAGATCACGTCCGTCAAGGAAGGGCATGTCAAAGACGAAAAAAGTGAATGACGCGTCGCTTGGCGCCGCCAGCGCTGTCTGCATTTTCTGAAAACGGGAACGGCCATGCTCATCGAGGATCACCACTTCGCCGTCGATCCACGCATCCCGCAGTTTCAGCCGTGCGAGTTCGCTTGCCACCTCGCCGAAGGTCGCGGTCCAGTCCTTGCCGCTGCGGGAAAACAACGTGCACTTGCCCTTGGTAATCCGCGCCAGCATCCGGTAGCCGTCGTACTTGATTTCATGCACCCAGTCGTCACCCGAAGGTGCTTTCGCGACCAGCGTCGCGAGCATCGGCTGCAGGCGGGCCGGGAGGGCGGCCCTGGTGCCTGCGTCTTTCCTGTCGGGAGCCTGCCGGGCGGTGGACAATGGCGCGGTGACGCGGCGCTTGGCACCCTGCAACGGCGCTCGACGGGAACGCCAGATACGCGAGCCGCTTTCAGCGATTTGTTGCATGGTGCGGCCGGTGCGGACGCTGTCCGTCGCTTCGTCGACGATGGCGCTATTGGGTTGCGCGGACGCGTCGTTCGACTTGATGAGCAACCATGCCTGTTTGCCATCCCGGCCGCCAAACTTGCTGCCGGAGGTGCGCACCAGCGACCACGCACCGGTGAGACGCGCGCCCTGCAACGAAAAGCGCAGGTGACCTTTATTGTAACCGTCGCGCGCGTTTCCCTCCGGATGCCATGTGCCCTCGTCCCACAGCATCACCGTTCCACCACCGTATTCGCCCGCAGGGATCGTGCCCTCGAAGTCACCATATTCCAGCGGATGATCCTCGACGTGCATGGCGAGACGCTTGTCCGCGGGATCCATGCTCGGTCCTTTTGGCACCGCCCAGCTCAGCAACACACCATCGAGCTCCAGCCGGAAATCGTAGTGCAGATGCGATGCGGCATGCTTCTGAATCAAGTACTTTCCCATTGCGGTACCGCGCGGCGTCTTGCCGGAAGGCTCGCTGGTGCGCTTGAAGTTGCGCTTGGAACGATAGGTCGCGAGACTCATCGCCAATTACCGGAGCGCTCGCTTTGCTTTCGGTGGATCGACGGGCGTGTCATCGAACTTCAGGATTCCCAGCTCGCCGTCGGGCTCGAGTGTCGCGAGCCTGATGTTGCCGATTTCCTCGATCCCGCGCTCACGCAGTTTCGCCCGAACTTCGTCGGTGGTGATCCACTGGCTTTTCAGGTTTCGTCGTACCCAGCGGCCGTTGCGAATCAGCGGCAGCGGCGGCAACTCGACAAATTTCCGGACTGCGGGGCTGCGATAGGCCAGCCAGTCGAGGGCAATGTTCCAGAACACGAGTGTTCCTATCAGCACCGCGCCATCGGTGATGGATCGGTACTCCCCGGCCATTGCGTTTTGTGAAGCATCGGCCACCAGTACGATGAAAAGGACGTCAGGCATACCCAACGAGCCCAGGTCACGACGCAGCACGAACCGGAAGACCAGTACCAGCCCGAGATAGATCGCGGTGCCACGGATGACAAGCTCGGCAGGATGAACCGCTGACTGGAAGAGATCGTTCATGGGCAATGATGGACGGACGTGCGAAATGCGTTTTCGCTTCTGGATGTCTCAACAGACGCTCACGCGCGCTTTCGCTTCGCCGCAGTCTTGGCGACCGGGGCGCGCTTGACGACCTTCAACGCAGGCGTGCGCGAAGCCGCGGCAGTCGCATCGGATTTACCGGAACGCTTGCCCCCGAGACTGCGCTTCAGAAGCTCGGCGAGGTCGATGATCTCGGCGGACCGGGGCGTGTCGTCGCTGTCCCCATCGGGCGGCGTGATCTCTTTCGTCTGACCAGCTTTGATCTTCTGCTTGATACGCTTCATCAGGTCGTCGTGATACGTGCTGCGGAATGCATCCGGCTTCCAAGTCTCCGTCATGTCATCTACCAGTCGCTTCGCCAGCTCCACTTCCTTGGCCGTCACGCCTACGCTCTTCAGGCCAGCGGCAGGAAGCTCGAGGCCGTTGGTGTTGCGCAACTCGTCCTGGTAGCGGAGCGTATTGAGCATCAGCGCATTGCCATTGACCACGACGGCGGCCAGGTGCTCTGTTTGCCTGATGACGACCTGGGCGATGGCAATGCGGGATGTGGCACGCAGCGTCTCGCGCAGCAATGCGTAAACCTTCTGTCCGCGTCCAGCCGGCGCAAGGTAATAGGGCGTTTCATAGTATTCGGCGGCGAGTTCGCTGGCGGCGACAAATGCCTTGATGTCGATGGTCTGCGTTGCCTTGGGATTGGCTTTGCGGAAGTCTTCATCACTCAATACAACGTACTGTTCCTTCTCGTACTCGTAGCCCTTGACGATGTCTTCCCATGCCACTTCCTTGCCGCTCGATTTGCTGTACCGCTTGTACCCGACCGGTGACAGGTCACGTTTGTCCAGCATCGAGAATTTGAACGACTTGCGGTCCTCCGCCGGGTAGAGTTCGACCGGCACGTTGACGAGCCCGAATGAAATGGCGCCCTTCCACAATGCACGCGCCATGTCAGACAGCCTCCTGCGGCGAAAGCGCATGTTCCTCGACCACCAGCAGGCAGGTCGCGCAGCTACCCAACGCATGTCGCTGCATCACAATGTCGCCGCAATCCCAACACAGCGCATATGGGTTGGTGGGGGAGCGTGCACAGTACCCGGATTGGCACTCCGCCATCACGCAGCCAACAATATCAACCGGGCACAGGATCATGGAAACCTCATGGGAGGCCGCGGACAGAAGCCGCTGGGGCTGGCGCACGCTGGAATAACTCACTCTAGGCGCAACGGGAAAAGTCGTCGCTTCTTCGATGGCTGATGTTGCTGTAGGACAGACAGAGACAAGAAATTTGTTGCGTCACATAGTCCACGCGTTCAGCGCATGGGCGCTTCCAGAACTGGCGGCATGATCGGGTCGGCGCCCGGTGAGCGCCGTCGGTAGTTTCCGCTGCGCTACGGTGCCGGCTTCACTTCACAACGGTACCCGCGCGCGGTCGCGTAACCGGTGTTGAACATCCCGGAATTGTCGAGCGTCAGGAACACGACGTGCGTGGCGCCAATGGCCGCGGCCTTGCTCCGCGCATCGGCCATCGCGCCGTCCATGCGCGCGGCCTCGCCGCCGCCGAACACGCTGCGGCCGGTGACCGAGCCCAGCAGCTTGCAATCGCGGTTCACGATGGCCGGGTCGCCATCGAGCACCTTCTGCGGCGAGGACGACGGTGACGACGCACATCCGGTGAACATGATCACCGCAGCAAGCAACGGGGCAAGCAGGAAGTTCATGGTGAATCCCTGCCTCAGCTTCCGACACCCTTCAGCAGTGATGCCATGTCGTCTGCATGCTCTTCCTCCACTCCCAGGATCCATTCCAGCATCTTGTGCGTGGTCGAATCCTTGCCGTCAAGCCAGGCGATCATCTCGCGGTAACTTTCGATGGCGACGCGCTCGGCCACCAGATCCTCCAGAATCATGTCGCGCAGCGTCTTGCCTTCGACGTATTCAGAATGGCTGCGTCCGGCGAGGATGGCGGGATTGAAATCAGGCTCGCCACCAAGCTGCACGATCCGCTCCGCAATGGCATCGGCGTGTTCCTGCTCTTCGTCGGCATGCGCCTTGAACTCGGCCTTCACCGACTCCGCATGGATGCCTTCCGCCATGAAGTAATGGCGCTTGTAGCGCAGCACGCACACGATCTCGGTGGCCAGCGCTTCGTTCAGCACCTTGCAGACAAGCTTGGGATCGGCGGCGTAATTGGAGGTGACCGCACCTTCGGCGATGTGCTGCCGCGCGCGTTTGCGCAACGTCTCGACATCGGTCAGGAACGGATTGTCGGTCTTCTTGTCGGCCTTGGCGACGGCTGGGCTGCGCGATTTCATTCGTAGGTTTCCTTGTTGTTTAACGGCAGTGCGGACACTTCCGTTGCATTCGACGTGCCACCGGACTTCATCGCACGAATCGTGCAGGATCAGCAGCTTGCAAACGCACTACTGCAAATCGGCAGGCGCAGCGTTGCCATCGCGCCACGCCCGGCTGCACGAATGTCCGCAGTTGTCAGTCTTGTCCTACACCATTTTGCGGGGCCGCGGTGTGGTAAGTCCTACGTCATCGCGGCACGATGGGGAACCGCTAACCGAGGAGTCGCCATGAATCGCCCGTTTGCCTTTCTCACCGTGTTGCTCATGGCCGGTCTCGTCACCGGCTGCAACGAGGCCTCGAAGCCCGCACCGGTCCCGCCGCCCGCCGCATCCGCGCCAGTGGTCCCTGCCGTGCCTCCACCGCCCCCCATTGCCTCGGGTGTCTCACCCAGCGAAACCGCGAAGGACAGCGCGGCGACGGCGCCGATGGAAAAGCTCACGAAGGCAGAGGAATCGAAGTCGATGCCGATGGCCGGCCAGGGCAACAATCACTCGTCGCCAGCGCTCGAAACCGCAAAGAAGTAACTGCCGACGCCGGCCTGAACGCGACCTGGCCGCGCGCAATGTGACCAACCCGAAATCGAAGGAGCCATGATGAAGAGAATCCTGCAAACCGCCGCCATCGCAGCCATTGCCGCCACCGCGTCATGGGCGACGCGGCGCTGGCTCGACGCCCGCTATGCTCCGGCCCAGATCGCGCCCAAGCTCCCCCGCAAACCGGTGGAGAACTGGGAAAACGAAGGCGGCGCGCTGGCCCCTCACCCGGCGGGCCTCGAAACATCGCAGGTGCCGCGCTGATCAAAAACGTGTGCAGGTTGCGCGCGCAAAAAAGCGCCGCGTAATTACGCGGCGCCTCAAATCCGCCCACCAACGGTGGTGCGGAGGGGAGAGATTGCAATGATTTCAAAGCACTGCCCGGATGTTAAGGCTAAGGACGGTCGGATTGTGTAGGGTTGATACGGATACGCCTGTAAGACGCGCACTGACAATACCGCGGCGGTTGGAGACCGAATACGAGGTTGCGTATAGTAGGTTTAGCTTCCCTTGCCGTCGTAGGCGCCGCGCGTGAAATCCCCTTTCCCGTTTCCGATCAAGATCGTGGTCCCGCTGGTCATGGGGATCACAGTTTCACTCGCGATTGCGGTCTACGCGGAGCTGAGCTACCGCAGTCTCGAGTCCGCCAACCGGCAGATGGCGGTTGCCGTGATCATGCAGGCCACGTTGCACGAGACGCTGGCACTCGTCATCGACGCCGAAACCGGCCAGCGCGGCCACATGCTGACCGGCAACGAGGAATACCTCGAACCCTATAGCCGCGCGCTGCCGCGCCTCGACGAGGCGTTCGGCCGCCTGCGCGAGTTACTGGTGGTCAACGGCACTTTGTCGCAACGGGAAAGTGTCGGCCGCTTCCAGGGCCTCGTCGGAAAAAAGCTTGCGGAACTGGAAGCAACACTGGCGCTGTTCAACTCCGAGGGCGCCGAGCCTGCGCTGAAGCTCATGAATACGGGCATCGGCCGGCGTACCATGGTCCAGATCCGCGCCGAGGTGGAGGACATGGCATCGCAACACCAGGGTCAGGTCGACGCTGCGACGCGACAGTGGAATTCCGACATCACCTTCGCGCGCTTCGGCATGCAGCTGATGACTGCGTTCACCGTCTCCCTGCTGCTGGTGGTCTGGCTGCTGGCCCGGCGGGATGCGCGGCAGCGCGAAGAGCGCCGCCTCCAGCTGGATGGCGAAGCCAGGCGACTGCAACAGCTGGTCGAGGATCGCACCGTGCAGCTCTCCGACCTTTCCAATCACCTGCAGGTGGTGCGTGAGGATGAAAAATCGAAGCTGGCCCGGGATATCCACGACGAGCTTGGCGGCATCCTGGTCAGTGCGAAGATGGACGTTGCGTGGGTCGAGGAACGGCTGACGAAGCAACACCCGGAATACGCATCCAAGCTGGCGCGTGCGCAGTCTGCACTGGACGAGGGCGTCGACATCAAGCGCCGCATCGTCGAGGACCTGCGTCCGACGCTGCTCGACAATCTGGGGCTGGGCGCAGCACTGGATTGGCAGATCCACGAGATCTGCGACCGCGCCGGCCTTCAATGCGCGATCGAGACACCCGACGACGACAGCACGATTCCTTCGGGCACTGCCATTGCGCTCTACCGGATCGTGCAGGAGGCGTTCACCAACATCGTCAAGTATGCTCACGCGAAGAACGTCGTCGTGGAGATGCTGGTAAGCGGAAACGAAATTTCGCTGATCATCGACGACGATGGAATCGGCATCTCGGAATCCGACCAGGCGAACCTGCTCGCGCACGGTATCACCGGCATGCGTCAGCGCGTTCACGCGTTGCACGGTGAGTTCTCGATCCGTCGGCGCCAAGAAGGCGGCACCCGGATCGAAGTCAGCGTCCCGCTGGTCCCGGTGGGAACCACCGCCACCGGGTAGGCATCAGCGGTGTCTGACCCGTGCGGGGTGAGTTTGACTTACTGAACCGCCGTTCGATTACTCGGCCGTCGATACGGCCAGCTGGGTGACCACCGGGGGCAGCATGCCGTTGGCAGGATCGTCCACTGCGGAGATCGTCACCATCGGCATGCCAGTGCGCACCGGTCCGAAGATCGTGGCGAACGACACATCCGCAGCATCGCGGCCCGTGCCGATCCGAATGAGGCCCGTGACCGGTGAGATGCCGGAGGGGTCGAACACAAACCATGCCCCGCCGACGAATACCTCCACATAGGCATGGAAGTCTGGCGGTCCCAGCTCGGGCGCCGCGCCGTAGTCCACACCGGTGACGAACCGCGCCGGATAGTTTAGCGCCCGGCAATACGCGATCATCACATGCGCATAATCGCGGCAAACACCGGCACGATCACGCAGCGTATCGAGGACCGAAGTGCATGAAGACGAGACGCCGGGCGCAAAGCGCACGCCGGACTCCACCCAATCGCGCACTGCAGCAATCTGACCATAGCCACGCGGCATGCTCCCAAACTGGTCCCACGCCGCCTGCATCACGAGATCGGCCTGGCAGTAACGGCTTGGGTAGATGAAGCGCAACGTCCGCACCGGCAACGACGCAGGACTCTCGGCGACGATGTCCTCCGGGTTGCGGATGTCATGGGCGAGGTGCACCAGCGCACTGTAGGTTGCGCGCATCGCTCCGACTTCGCCGTGAAATGCGGCAATGCGATTGCCGGTGGCGGGGTCCGCCTCGACCGTGGTCGGAACCACGGGCTGCACGGAAAATTGCTCCTCCGCCACCGACTGCCGCGGCGTCACCGCCGCGTGCACGTTGAGCAGGAAATCGGCCGGGCCGTCGACTAGGTAGGTCAGTTCGACCGCATATCGGATTGCGACACGGCTACTGGTGATTTCCTGGGCATTGAATCGCATGCGTCACGTACCTCGCTTCATGACGCCTGCCACCAGGGAAACGATGAACAGAACCAGGAAGACGAAGAACAAAATCTTGGCGATTTCGGTGGCACCGGCCGCAATACCACCGAAGCCGAACAGTGCCGCGATGATCGCGACCACAAAAAAGATGACAGCGTAGCGGAGCATGGGAGACCTCGTCAGGTTAGGTTGAACAATGAAGACCCTACACAACGGTTGCGAGTTTGCAGCGATGCCTGTCGTCGGGGGATCGGTCGACGTTCCATTTCGATGTGGCGTCGAGCTACACCGCTAACGACCAAAAAAACGGGGTTGCGGCAGCAACCCCGGCACCACGGCCCCGGCAATGGTGGACGAGGGGAGAAGTCCACCACTATCGGAGAGGAGCGTGATCAGGTCTTGCCGTACCGCGTCTTGGCGTCGCGGACACAAGTGTCCTTTGCCGCGCCGGCGAGCGCATCGCACTTCTCGGCGGCCACCTTGTAGTCGGCGTCGCGCTTGTCTTCCGAGGCGTCGCGCCGGGCTTCTGCAGTTTTTTCCGCCGACTTCATCGAGGAATCGGACGCGACACGATCCACCTTGGCGTCGGCCTTGCCTTTGACAAGCACAGCCTTGGCTTCCTTGACGCAGACGTCCTTGTTGTTACCCGACATGTCGTCGCACTTTTCCTTCGCGACGGCGTAGGTTGCATCGGCACGTGCCACGCGCGCGCTTTCGCGAGCCTTTGGCGTGTTCTTGTAACCGGCTTCGGCCTCGGCTTTTGCAACTGATTCCTTGCCCTTGGCAGTTTCCACGCAGATGTCCTTGGCGTTGGCGCTCAGCGCATCGCACGAGGCGCGGTCGACCTTGTAGGCCTCCTGCCCACGCTTCACCGCCATGTCGTAGCTGTCCTTGCTCGTGCCCTGGGCATTGGCGCCGCCCGCAAACGAGAGTCCGGCGGCGGCGAACATCGCCGCCATCAGTGTAATTCGGTTCATTGGGTGCTCCTTACCGTTGGTTGGTGAAGTCGTCGTCGCGGAACGTGCCGCCGAAAAGATCCACCTGCTTCTCCGCTTCATCCTTGGAGATGCCGTAGCTTTCCTGGATCTTGCCGATCAGCTGGTCCTTATTGCCGGCGATGACGTCGAAATCGTCGTCCGTCAGCTTGCCCCATTGCACTTTGGCCTTCCCCTTGATCTGTTTCCAGTTACCTTCAATGCGATCCCAGTTCATGTTGACTCCTTGGTTGAAACGCCGGACGCCACCCGCCAGGCCATGCCAACACATCTGCAACGCGCGTGCCACCCGCCACGACTCGTAGAATCAAGTAGTTAGCCATTGCGCATCCTCGCGAACGTGCACGTTGCACACGCACGGATGTAACGCACGATCACGGTGTAGGAAGCGGACGACGGCCCGATGCGGTGTCTGTGCAGTGGCGCACGGGCGCGATTCACACGACGATCGCGGGATGAAACGATGGCACGCGGTGTTGTGGGCTGGCGTTGGCGGCGTGGTGTTGGTGACGGCCGGATGCTCCGTCGCGCGCCTCGATCACGCCAGAGAACTCGCTCAGGTCAGCGAACCCTTCACCGTCCGTCCGCCCGAGGCCACGGCACGCCTGCTGGTGGTAGGCGACAGCACTGGCGTAGGTACCGGTGCATCTACCGCACGCTACAGCTTGGCGGGACGCATTGCGGCGGACCATCCCCAGCTCGCGATCGTCAATCGAGCGGAGGACGGTGCCCGGTTCGCGGATGTCGTCCGCCAGCTTGATGCGGCCCCTGCAACACGCTTCGACATCGTGCTGATCCAGGCTGGCGGCAACGACGTGATCCGATTCACCGGCGCGGACACATTGCGGGCGCAAATCGACGAAGCATTGCGCCTGGCTGGCGCCAAAGCCACGATGGTGATCGTGATGCCCGGCGGGAATGTCGGCAACGCGCCGTTCTTCTTCGCGCCGCTGTCATGGATCATGACGTCGCGCTCGCGCGAATTGCATGCGATGGTGCGGGCATCGGCTGCCGCCCGCGGCGCCGTCTACGTCAACCTGTTCAAGGAAGCCGCGGACGACCCCTTTGTCCGCGATCCGCAGCGCCTGCACGCGGCCGACGGTCTGCATCCGAGCGACGATGGCTATGCGCTCTGGTACTCGGAACTGCGGTCGCAAGCGGCGCTGCCCGACCGGCCGCCTTGAGCAACATTGCCGGTATCACGTACCCGGACGGCGCGAGATTTCGCCGCGCATCCGGCCGATCAGTCGCGCCGTGCGAACGATCTCGTCCTCGATATACTCTTTGGCGCGCGCGCCGCTGAGGCCCGCGTAGGTGAGGCCGGTCGCGCGCAACGCCTCGGCGTGCCGAGGTTCCAGCACCAGCACGCCGATGGCGCCCGCCAGGCGGGAAAAGACGTCGGGCGGCAATCCTCGCGGGGCGACCACGCCCACCCAGACCACGAAGGATTCGCCCGGCCAGCGCTCGCCGAAAGCGGGTGCGTCGGGAAGCGAGGGGATCCGCGTGGAAGACGTTACCGCGACGATGCGATGTCCGCTGCGCGGCGCCGCTTCGCCCGCATTGGGCACGCCATCGAAGAAGAAATCGAGCTGGCCCGACGCCAGCATCGCGTAGCCATCTTCAGCGCGTTCGATCACCTGATGCTCCAGGTTGGCGCGCTGCTCGAGACGCAGGAAACTGCCTGCGAGATGGCCTGCCGTACCTACGCCGAATGACGCGTAGCGAAGCGGGGTCGCCGACGTCCGCGCGGTGGCCAGCAGTTCGTCCAGCGAGCGTTCCGGACGCTTTCCGCTGACCACCATCGCATTGGGATAGGTGCCGAGGATGGCCAGCCACTCGAAGTCTTCCGTCGGGTTGTAGGTGGCCGTCGGCGAGAATAGCTGGGCGCCGATCATCGACGTGCTGATACCGAGCCCCAGCGTCTTGCCATCTGCCTTCTGGCTGGCGATGGCGGCCGTGCCGGTGACCCCGCCGCTGCCCGGCACGTTGGATACCACGACCTTGATGCCCAGGATTTCGGCCAGCGACTCCGCGGCTACGCGACCGACACGGTCGGCCGAACCACCTGGCACATAGGGCACGATAAACGTGATGGTGTCGCCGGCAGGCTGCGCGACTGCCCATGGACTGGCGGCCAGAGCGCCAGCCGTCAGCAGCCAAAGGCGCCAATGTCGAAAAAAGCGGTGGGTAGTGCGCGGCTCGGGCACGGGGTGTCAACGATGTTGGGAATCGCGACATCGTAGTCCCTTAACGCGTCGTCCGACAAGTCCTGCCCGGCGGGCGCGGGAAACCATCACCTGAGCGGGTTACGCCTGCAACGAGTGCTCGCGGTTCGCCCATTCTTCGTCCGTCACGCCGCCGGTGCTTCGACGCACGCGGCTGCTCGAACGCATGGCATTCCCCGAATCGCGCACGGTTTGCGATGTAATCACTTTGCCGTCCAGCACCGAAAGCTGGGTCTTTTCTCCCAGGTACGACTGTGCCATCCGCGCCAGCGCTGCATCGTCGAAATAGTGACCCAGCACCGTAAAGACGTCGTCCTGTTCGGCCTCGACGTGCCTTCGCAGCAGCGTCAGCAGCGATTGCGCGCGTGAGGCCCATTCCGTGGATTCGGTCTTGCGACTCTTGGCGAGCCAGGCCAGTATGGCTTCAAGCGTCTGATGGTCGGCCATGCGTTCGTCGATCATCGCCCGAGCGCGTCGCGTACCCCTCAGATTGCGGAGCGACGGATAAATCTGCGAGCGAACCGCCTGCAGGTGAGCCAGCAACGAGGGCCGCAGTCGGCGCAGCAGCATTCGCCTGCACTCCCCACCATCGGCATCGACCATGTCGCGCGCAACCTGCAGCGCCTCGTCGTGATCGAGCCGCAATTGCGTACGCACATCGTGCGTATTCATCATCGGCGCTTGTAGAAGTAGTCGGATCTCGTCTTGCAGGGTCATGATCGATTCCCGAGTTCAGAACTGTTTGGTCAACCGCGCGGCGGCGCCGCGCGGCGGGCTTAGTTGGGCTTGGCCTTTTCCGCAGCCTTTTCGACAGCGGCGCCGGTGGCCTTCACGTCCTTGCCGGCACCGGAAACCGTATTGCAACCGGCCAGCATCAGGACGCTCGCGCCGAACAGTGCAATGATCAAGGTCTTCATGGGTAACTCCTGTTTGAGGTTCGGATGCGGCGCGCCAATCGCGCGCATCGTTGCCTTACCTGTCGCAAGTGCCGTGCCTGCATTGACCTTAACTAAATCAAGCACTTGGGGGACCTATTTTGTAGTCCTGACCCGGGACTACAAGCTGCTCGCGATAGTTTGCGCAACGCGTAGGACGCGGCCGACATCCCAATGCGCTGGCGTGCGACAACGAGCTCAGGGACTTAAGAGTTCCCGTACCGCTTGCATTCCTTCCACGCGATCCGCGATGCTCTTCAGCACCGCCAGCAGCGGCAACCCGAGCAGCAGTCCCCAACCGCCCCACAACCAGCCGAAGAAGAGGACGCCAATGAACGTCGCCACCACATTGAGGTGGCAGGCCTTACCCTGCATCCACGTGACAAGGCCCACACCGATGACCGCTGCGATGGCAACGATCATGCCCACCGCGGCCAGCGCCGCCGAAACACTGTCGGTGTCAAGGAGGGTGGCGAACCCGACCAGCCCGGCGGAGATCAGTGTCCCCGCGTATGGAATGATATGCAGCACGCCCACGATCGCACCCCACATCCCGGCGTTGCTGACGCCCAGCAAGGCAAGTCCGCCCCATGTTACGAGAGCGATCAGGATGTTGGACACGAGCAAGGTCAGCATGTAGCCTTGGATCTGCGTGTCGATTTCGTTCAGGACCTCCACCGTGATGCGCCGCCGCGCGAGCGATGCGCCGGCCAGCCGAGCCAGTTTGCGACGGAACGTGTCGCCCGACACCAGCAGGAAAAACGCCAGGAGGAACCCGACCAGCAGCTCGCCGATCACGAGCGCCACCTTGGAACCTTGTGTCGCCAAAAACCCCTGCAACTGCGTCGCGGCGCCGGCGGGAGCGGGAGCCGGCGCGACTGGTGCGCCCGCCTTCCCCGTCGCTTCGGCAGCCGCACGGTCAAGCTCCGCCGCAGCAGCCTTCATGTGGGTCATCGTGCTTTGCGAGTCGCGCGCCGACTCGGCCGCCATTTCGCGCACCTTGCGCGCCGCCGCTGGCAACTCGGCCACCGCAGCGTTGACGTTGTCACGCAAGCCCCACGTCGTGGTGACCAGCAGGGCCAGGACGGTGCTGACCACGACGGCGGCCGCCGCGATTCGCGGGACGCGAATGCGCTCGAGCGCAGTCACCAGCGGGCGCAGTGTATAGGCGAGCAGCAGGCCGAGTACCACGGGAACGAGGAAGGGTTCCGCAACGCGAGCCGCCGCGACGGTGGCGACCACTGCAATCGCGATCGTTGCTAACTCCAACGCGGAGTATTTCGCGGGTGGATGTTCCACCGGCGCGACGGTCGGCGGCGGGGAAACGATGGCGGCCGTCGAAGCCGCGGCGCGCCGTGCCATGGTCAGGTACCGCTGCGTGCGGCAGCGTCAGTGTGCCGCTGGCGCGGGACCCCGCGCCAAGCGGGCCAGCACTTCGCGGACGCGGTGGAACTCGCGCGCCTTGTCGAAGAAAAAATCCGCGCCTAGCGCCAAGCTGCGGTCGCGGTACTGCGGGAACGCATAGTTGGTGAACACGATGATTTTGGCATTGGGCGGGCGCACCGCGCTGCCGAGCGCCTTCAGCACGCCAAGGCCGGTGCCCTGCTTCAACTGCAGGTCGAGGAGGACCGCGTCCCAGCGCTGCTGGCGCAGCACGGCCAGTGCGTCGACCTCGGTCTCGACCTCGCCGACGATCTCCACATTCGGAATTTCCGCCAGTAACTCCGCCAGGCGTGCACGTATGATTACCGAATCCTCGACGATCACCACCCGCAGTTTCGCTACGTCAACCATCGAATTGGGAACCGCGCCAACTGCACGATCCGAAGCAAAATCCTGTAACAGGTTTTCAATCATGAAAGTTCAGACCGCGCGTCCCCATGACAATTGCGCGTCTAACCGCCGAAACAGTATCAGGTTGATCGCGGCACGAATGTAGGCGTTTGTCTGACATGGATCACGGATGGCATCGAATGAGGCGAGGCGATCAGTCGATCAGGCCATTCTTGATGGCGTAATAGGTAAGGTCGGCGTTCGACTTCATGCCCATCTTTTCCATCACTCGCGTCCGGTAGGTGCTTACGGTCTTCACGGAAAGGAACAGTTCTTCGGCAATTTTCGAGACCGCGGCACCCGCCGCAAGCTTGCAGAAGATCTGAAATTCGCGCTGTGACAGCTCCCCGTGCAAAGGCTTGTCGGCATCGCCGGTGACGCCATCGGCCAGGATCTGCGCCAGCGCCGGACTGACAAACTTGCGGCCGCGCACCACGGTACGGATCGCGCCCACCAGCTGCGTGGATGCCGCTTCCTTGTTGAGATAGCCGGCGGCGCCCGCGCGCAACAGGTTCACGGCGTACTGCTCCTCCGCAAACCCGGACAGCATCAGCACCGGCATTTCGGGGCGAACCTGACGTAACGTTTTCAGCGTGTCGATGCCGTTCTTGTCCGGCATCGAGATGTCGAGCAGCACCACATCGAATTCGCCCGCCCGCACGAGCGAGATGGCTTCGCTGCCGGTGGCGGCCTCGCCGGCTACCTGCATGTCGCTCTGGTCGGCGATGAATTGCTTCAAGCCTGCGCGCACGATGGCGTGGTCGTCAGCGATGAGGATCCGGATCATGGGCTTAGGCGAGGGCGCGTGATTGACTGGGGAGGGGTCGGGGATTCCAGCGTCTTCATAGCACGGAGACGTTGGCTGGTCCGCCGTGATACTCGTTCAGGCGGTTGTACAGGGTCTTCAGGCTCACCCCCAGCATTTCGGCACAGCGACGCTTGTTGCCTTCGCAGAGGTCGAGCGTCGCATAGATCGCCTGCCGCTCGATCTCGGCCAGCGGCGTACCGACGGCCACGCGCAGGCATTCGCCCACGGGTTCCGCGCAGGTCAGTCCGGCGAAGTCGAGCTCCACCACATCATCGGCCAGGATGAAGGCACGATGCACGGCATTCTTCAGTTCGCGCACGTTCCCCGGCCAGCGGTGCGTGCGGATGGTGGCGACGGCTTGCCGCGAGAACGTACAAGTGGTGCCCTCGTCGTCATTGTGCTGGGCCAGGAACCGCTCGGCGAGGAGCTCGGCGTCGCCGTCGCGCTCGCGCAACGCCGGTAATGCAATCGGAAACACGGCCAGCCGGTACATCAGGTCTTCGCGGAGCTTGCCATCCAAGACCGCCTGCTGCGGATCGCGGTTGGTGGCAGCCAGCACACGAACGCGTGAGCGCAGCTCCTCCTCACCGCCCACCCGCGTGAAGCGGCCGGTTTCAAGTACGCGCAGCAGACGCACCTGCATCTCCGGCGCCATTTCGGTGACTTCGTCGAGGAACAGCGTGCCACCTTCGGCGCGTTCAAAGCAACCGCGGTGCTGGCGCGCGGCGCCGGTGAACGCGCCCTTCTCGTACCCGAACAACTCGGCCTCGATCAGATTGCCTGGAATGGCGCCGCAATTGACCGCCACGAATGGCATGGCGGCGCGGTCGCTGCGATCGTGGATGGTCCGGGCGACCACTTCCTTGCCCGTGCCCGATTCGCCAGTGATCAGCACCGTCGCGTTCGTCGGCGCGACCTTCTCGATGCGGCGGTAGACCTCCTGCATCACGGCCGAGCCGCCATGGAGCTCGCCGAAGCGGCCCCGGGCCGGGGCGGAGGCAGCCATCGTTGCCGCAAAATTGGCGGTCACAACATTGGACACAGTCAAAAGGACGTCATGCATGCGGAGATTCCTGGTTAACGGCAGGTGCCGATGACGAATCATGGACGGGCGGGCCTGACCACAGGGTCGACGTCCCGCCTAATTCCCTGTGGGACTATTCCTACAAAGCCAGCCCTTGCGGCGCCCCTTGACGTCCTACAAAGCTGGGGAGGCGCTGCAACTATGGGAATCCACCTACAGGCCGGTCAGCGTCCGACCTATCGAGCCGCGGTGCCTTCATGGCGATCATGCGCTCCACGCTAAACCAACCACGCGCAGGAGACGCCATGTCCATCCCCCTGACACATTCCAAGGCTGATCGCGGCGTCGCCACCCGCGACGCGCTGCTCGATGCGGCGGAGGCGATGATCTCCGACTACGGCTTCAACGAGCCCTCACACCGCACCATTGCGGGTGCAGCGGGCGTCCACGCGGCCCTGCTCAACTATCACTTCGGCAGCAAGGAACTACTGTTCGAGGCGGCCGTGGCGCGCCGCGCCGACCGGTTGAACGAGGGGTGGCGCACCGCGCTGGCGGAGCTTCGCACCCGTGGCACATGGGAGGTCGAGGACGTGCTGAACGCGTGGTGGCACCCGTTCCACGCCATTCGCCGCGACGACAATGATGCCGCCTGGCGCAACTACGTGTGCGTGATCGCGCGCCTTGCCTCGGCCCATGACGGCGATACGTGGCACCACCGGTATTTCGCGGACAACGATGCTGAATTCGTGCGGATGCTGGCGGCGGCGCTGCCGGACATGGACCAGGCCGACATGGAAGCGGGCTTCAGGTATTCACGTGTGCTGTTCGGCGAGGCACTGCTGTACCGGTGCGGCAAGTCCGGGGGTACCTGCGCGCCCCGAGGCTTTCGCGAGGATGACCTCGCCCGGATGATCCGCTACCTCGCGCACGGCATGCGTGGCGTGGGCGCACCCACGCCGGGGTTGTAGGCGAAGCTCCAGCCTCCCGGAGGCATCCGGACACCTCTCGCTGTGACGCAATTTGCACGCCCGTGCAAGGCGATATCGAGATTGCAGACTACATTATACGGTCGGGCAGCGATCTGGCTGCGTCCTTCCACCAGGGCACCATGATTCGCCGCATGGCATACGTGAGCAGGCCCGTGTCTGACCTCGCGGTCACGGAGATTCCACGAATCGTGGCCGTCGCGCGCGCCCACAATGCGCGCGATGGCCTGACCGGTGTACTCGTGTACACAGGCGCGGACTTCGCCCAGTTGATCGAAGGCCCGGAGGCGGCCGTAGCTAATGTGTGGGCTCGCATAGCCGCTGACGAACGTCATCTCGACATCTCGATCATCCTCGACGAGACCGACCATCACCCGTGGTTCCCGGACTGGCGCATGGGCTACCTCGTCAATGCCGACCTGGTGCGACAGATCGCCGTGTGGCGCGACCTGCGCCGGCGCATCGACGACGGTGACCGCATTGAACTGCGCCGCGTGCTCGCGGCCGCCGATACCCTCTGACGACGAGCCCGTGGTCCTGCGGCATCGCGTGCCCGGCGTCACGCGTTGCGGCAAGACACCTTCGCCGCGCTGGCCGAGGTCGAGGTCCTGCGGCATTGCGTGCCCGGCGTCACGCGTCGGGGCCTCGGGTCAGGGACCTGCGCTTACCGCAACTCGATCACCGGTCCCCCGGCCGCCTGCGCATCCGCCGCATCGTGCGTCACGAGCAACGCGGGCAACCCCCGTTGCACCGCGTGGTCGAAGACGAAGCGCCTGAAGTCGTGCCGGAGTTGCGCATCCAGCCGGTTGAACGGTTCATCCAGCAGCAGCACCAGGGGTTCGGCCAGCAGCGTGCGCAGCAACGCCACACGCGCCCGCTGGCCCCCTGACAGCGTGGCCGGATCGCGCGCGGCGAATCCTGCAAGGTCGGCCTCCTCCAGCGCTGCCTCGACGTGGCGCCAACGCGCCTGGCGCTCGCGCACCCGATCGGTGAGTGCGAACGCCAGGTTCTCGCCGACCGAGAGATGCGGAAACAGCAGGGCGTCCTGAAACTGGATGCCGACGCGCCGACGCTCCGGCGCGACGTCGGTGATATCCGACTCGCCGATCAAGATGCGGCCCGTCGCGCGGAATGCAGGATCGAGCGTTCCTGCGACATACGCGAGCAGCGTCGACTTGCCGCAGCCGGAGGGGCCCATCACGGTCACGCACTCGCCCGGCGCCACGGAGAGGTTCATCCCCGGAATCAACTCGCGCGCATGCAGCGTGATGCGCACGTCGCGCAGGTGCAGCGGACGATGCTGCGTCGCGTTCATTGCCAGCCCTGCACGCCGCGCCGGTTCCTGAAAACCAGCGCGGGCACCAGCGCCGCCGCCAGGAAAAAAAGCATGGGCAGCGCCGACTGCATCAACGCGTAGGCGCCGATCACGCGCCGGTCCGCACCCGCGGCCAGCGTCACCGCTTCGGTCGTCAACGTGGGTATGCGGCCGTTGCCGGCAAAGAGCGTGGCCAGGTACTGTCCGACGCTTACCGCGAATGCCACCGCGCATGCGATCAGGACCGGCCGCAGCAGCAGAGGGAGCTTCAACCGCAGCAGGATCCGCGTGGGGGATGCACCGAGGCTGGCGGCGGTGCGTGCGTAGCGCGGATCGAGCGATCGCCACGGATCGGCCAGCGACAGGAAGAGATAGGGCAGCACGAACACGAGATGCGCGAAGATCACCGCGCCGACGGCGCCATCGAGATCGAGGCGCACCAGCAATACCTGCGCACCGAACAGGAACGCCACCTGCGGCAGCAGCAGCGGCACATACAGGATCCACAATGTGCGCGAACCGGTCTTCACCTGCGCGCGCGACTCGTGCTCGAGGCAGGCCACCGCCAGCACCAGCGCGATCGCGGTTGCCGCCATGCCCAACACCAGCGTCCACTGCGCCGGCTCGGCCAGCCCTTGCAACCGCCGCAGCCAGTTGGCGAGCGACCACGCCTGCGGCAACGCGTCGGGGAAGCGCCACTGCTCGGCGAACGACCAGATGCCCATGCCCACGATGGCCAGCACCGCCAATGCGAACAGCGCGATCCCGGACCCGGCCAATGTCGCCACGATCCGGTTGATCGATCCATGACGGCGGCCGCGCACGATCCAGCGCCGTCCCAGCACGATCGTCACGCGCTCCAGCAGGAACCAGCCGGCGACGACGGTCACCACCAGCCCCACCAGCAGGATCGCCGCTGCGGACGCCTGGAAATAGAACGTGATGTCGGCATCGAAGAACCAGCGTACGGCCAGCACCGCCAGCGTCGGCGGGTTGGTGGGACCGAGGATCAGCGCGACGTCCACCACCGACAGCGAGAATGCGATCACCGCATAGAACGGCAACCGGATTTGTGGATAGATCTGCGGCAGGATCACCTTGAGCCATGCTTCGGCGCGCGCATAACCTGCCGCCCGCGCCGCCGCCAGTTGCGGCGCGGCGGCCACCTGATGCATCGCACCGACGATCATCAGCACCAGGTAGGGCACTTCCTTCACCATTAGCCCCAGCACCAGCGCGAGACCACCGGGATGCCCGAC
>Ga0105046_10002125_pt1 | contig 31095 bp, 22 predicted proteins | sample MAT03_FD_78385 | JGI IMG/M metagenome (GOLD analysis project Ga0105046, IMG submission 78385) | Freshwater microbial communities from Lake Fryxell liftoff mats and glacier meltwater in Antarctica - MAT-03 (megahit assembly) | ecosystem: Environmental > Aquatic > Freshwater > Ice > Liftoff...
AGAGAGGTCAACTGTCAGGGGTCAGAGGTCAGGTGACGAAAAGCAATCGAATCGACGGACTCGGATGATTTTACAGGAGTTCGCGGAGGTCGGAAGAGATCGGACGCAGAAGAGAAGTCCGCGATCACCGAACACTGTCAGCTGACCGCTCCATCTCCGCCCTCCGCCATTCTGCCTTCCGACCTCTGCGACCTCTTCCGTCCTCCTGTTAAATCCTCCGAGGCTCAGATTCTGGCCTCTGCCCTTCGAACCTACGACCCGCTCGGACCCTCCGGAAAATCCCGGGCTCGACGGAGCGAGGCCCTCCACGGCAACCTCCGCCCTCCGCCCTCCCCGTAAGAAAACGATCAAAACTCCTCCCGACTCCCTATTTACATCCCTAGCGTCGCGAGTCTCTGGCAGAAAAGACCGATCTAACGATCGAATACCTGCCACCATGAAACTTATCGCCCTTTCGTTTCTCTTCGCGACCTCGCTTAGTTTCGGTACCGATGTTGGCCAAAGTTACCAAATCGTCATCGGAGAACGCGGCCAGCCCACCAGTCAGATGCAGGCCGGTGCCACCCGCATGCTGAAATACGACGACGTCACGATCAGACTGAAGAACGACATCGTCGTCAGCATCACCCCGGTCGACCGGCCGGCACCGGTGACCACACCTGCGCCCTCCAGCGAATCTGCCCCTGCGACCGGCACCTCGGATCCGGACGCCACCCCTGTGCGCCCAGCACCGATCACCCTCAGCGGAACGATCAAGCCCGGCAGCGCCACACCCCTTCACCTGCAACTCGCGTCCCTCCGCCGAACCCGCAAAGACGCCGAGCTCAAAGTACAGCAGATCGTCAACCAACCCCCCAAGCAGGTGGACCGCGCCCCCCGCATGAAAATCAAGACGGTCGGCGCCGAGTGGTTCCATGAAGGTGCCGCCGTGCCCGACTTCAATCGCGTCGACGTCCGCACGACGCAGGAACTCAAGTACGATCCCACCTCCCTCGTCTCCTCCGACCTCAACCCCGGCGTCGCCTTCCCCGGCGGAGAAATCGAGTTCAACCCCATGCTCAAATATTTGTACGCCGACCGCACCCTCCCCAAAAAGCGCCTTACGGAGCCCGAGATGCTGGAAATCAACCGCCTCTACCGTACCATCGGCCAAATCGACCAGCAGCTCAAAACGCTCAGCGCCGCCCCCCAAGCCGTGGCCACGCGCTGATCCGACGCAAACCTTCGGGCCTGCGAGAAAAGCCTATCACGGTGACGATTTCCCTGACAGCGCCGCCGCCGGGCTGTGCAGGGGACAGGTGGGGGGCAGGGGTCAGAGGCAGACGGCAGAGGGCATCAAGACTCGGAAATATTTTAACAGAAGCGCGCGGAGGTAGCAGAGTTGCCGAAAAGTCGATCGGGGGTCGGTCGATCGGGGAGAGAGAATGGGGAATTTAGAATCCTGAATTAAGGAGTCGGAGTCGGAGGTCGGATGGTCTCACGCGAAGCAGCGCGAAGGCGGATTTGCGGAAGAGATCAGGTGTCAGCGGTCAGAGGTCAGGGTCGGAGAAATTTGAAACTGAACGCTGACACCCGACCTCCGACCTCTTCCCCATTCCGACCTCTTCCGATCTCTGCGAGCTCCTGTGAAAAACTCCGAGAGGTTTGTGGTCGCGGTTTGGGTGAAACTGCGATGTTGGCAGCGCGCGGACGCGCAAGCCCGGCCACGAGGGACCGTGGCCCTCCACGGAGGGTCGCTTGCCCTCTCTTCGCGTCTTCGTAGGTCTTCGCGACATTCCGGTTGAGTTCGGGCCGGCGGCGGTTACTCGGCTTGTCACGCGCTTTGTTTCGGTTAGGATCGACACCATGAACCAGGTGCCCGGCGTTGTCAGCACTCGTCCATCTTCGCTCGAGGATGGCCTGCAACCGCACGCCACACTCCTCTCGGAGCTCGCTCGAAAGTACATCTGGTGGTCGACGGCGGACGAAGCCATGGAGTTCCCGGCTCGGGTGGCCGCGCAGGTGATGAATATTGGCGTGTTCGAGGACGTCGTCCGTTTGGCGCACGCCCTCGGAAACGACTGTTTGCGCAGCGTTCTCCAAAACGCCGAGTCAGGCCAGTTCAACGAACGCTCATGGCACTACTGGCACTACCGGCTGGGTCTCGCAGCGACCGATCGGGTGCCGCCGTTACCGGTTCGCCGTATCCCCTAATCCATGGAGACGTTCGTCCCCCGGTTGCATACCCTGCCCCCGATCCAACGCGAACTATGGCCGTACCTCGAACCGGCAAATCGCCTGGGATATGTCCTCTACGGAGGCACCGCCATCGCACTCCGCTTGGGTCATCGCCAATCGATCGATTTCGATTTTTTTTGCGCCGCATCCCTCGATCGTACGCTGCTGCGGGAGGCGCTCCCGTTTTTGCGGGAATCGACGGTTCGCCAGGATCATCGAGAGACGTTTGAGGTGGTCACCGCGACCGAGGTAAAAGTTTCTTTCTTTGGCGGTATCGATTTCGGTCATGTGGGAGAACCGCAACAAACCGCGGACGGCGTCATGACGGTCGCTTCGCTCGACGATCTGTTGGCGACCAAAGTTAAAGTCATTCTTCAACGCGCGGAGGCTAAAGATTACCGGGACATCTCGGCGATGGTGTCGGCAGGAGTACGCTTGGATCGCGCGCTCGCCGCTGCCGAGCGGCTCTTTCATCCGACATTCGGAGCGAGCGAATCGCTCAAAGCATTGGTTTACTTCGAAGGCGGCGACCTATCGCGACTGGCAAAGCGCGATCGCGATGTGCTCGTGGCCGCGGCGAGCGAGGTGAAATCGCTCCCGTCGGTCATCGTAAGGTCGGGTCTGCGCCTCTCGGAGGATAGCGGCCGATAGAGCTGGCGATGCCGGAGCGCAACGGAGCTACTGTCTCGCAACACTGTGGGTCAGAGTTCAGGAGTCAGGCGGAATCCACGAGGTAAGCGTCGGCAGTTCGATCCTTTTTTCAGGAGGTCGCGGAGAGCGCAGAGGTCGGTCGGAGAGAGTGAATGGGGAATTTAGAATCCAGAATTTAGGAGGCGGCGCCGGAGATCGGAGGGTCTCACGCGAAGGCGCGAAGGGCGCGAAAGCGGATTTGCGGAAGAGGTCAGGTGTCAGCGGTCAGAGGTCAGAAATTTTGAAACTGAACGCCGACACCCGACCTCTGACCTCTTCCCCATTCCGACCTCTTCCGATCTCCGCGGGCTCCTGTGAAAAAATTCCGAGAAGTTTGTGGCGTCGTTTTGATTGAAGAGCTGACCGCCGATACCCGACCTCTGACCTCTTCTTTTCGCTCGGCAGGAAGTGTCCGCAGATTGCACCGATGTACGCAGACGATCGGAGAAATCCGGGTCGGGAAATTACTTTTTAAATCGGCGAAAATCGGCGAAATCTGCGGATAGATCACTCTGGATTTTTGAGATTCGGAACGGCCTGAAGGCCGGACTCCGAACTCGATTCGCTTGGCTAGACGCCGGCGAGGCGGCCGCTGGAATCGCCGAAGCGGTCGAGGCCGCGGACGCCGATGCGGTCGGCCATGGTCAGGAAGAGGTTCGACATGGGCTTCCCGGAGAACTGCGCATAACGACCGGTCGTGAGGGTACCGCCTCCGTTTCCGGCGAGGACCACCGGAAGATTGTCGTGAGTATGGCGGTTGCCGTCGGCATTGCCGCACCCATACACGATCATCGAATTGTGCAGGATCGAATTGCCGTCGATGTCCTTCGTCTGCCGCAGCTTTTCCAGGAAACGGGCAAAGTGCTGCATGTAGAAATGGTCGATTCGCGCGACCTTATCCATGAGCTCGGGCAGGTTGCGATGGTGCGAGAGGTGGTGATGGCCCTCGGGAATGCCGATCTCGGGAAACGCCCGGTTCGCTCCGTCGCCCGCCAAAAGGAAGGACGCCACCCGCGTCGAGTCGGTCTGAAAGGCCATCGCGAGGAGATCGTACATGATGTCCATGTGATCGCCGAAGCTCGGGGGAATGCCGGTGGGCGCAACGATTCCGGGCACCGGAAGTTCTCCGAAGGTCTCGGCGCGCTGGATACGTTGCTCGATCGTACGTACGCTCGTAAGGTACTCGTCGAGCTTGTCGCGGTCTTTCGCACCCAGTTTCCGGGTGACGGAACGGGTGTCGTCGAGGACGAAATCGAGCAGCGACTTCTGCGTCGCCTGACGCATTTCGAAATTCCGCTGCCGCTCGGCCGGCGCACCGCTGCCGAAGAGTCGCTCGAAGACCAGCCGGGGATTGCACTCGGGCGTCATTGGCGACGTCGGGGAGCGCCACGAAATATTGTATTGGTAGGCGCACGAATACCCGGTGTCGCAGCTGCCGGATTTGCGTACGCTGTCGCAGGATAATTCCAAAGACGAAAACCGGGTAAGGTGGCCGATGTGCTGCGCCGCCACCTGGTCGATCGAAATGCCCGCCCGGATGTCCGCGCTGTCGGTTTTCCGCGCGCGCATTCCGGTGAGAAAGGTGGCATTGGCCCGCGCGTGATCGCCGCCGCCGTCGTTGCCCGCACTGGCGTTTTTGTGGTCGAGGCCGCCGACCACTTGGAACGCCGACTCGAGCCCTGCCAGCGGCTCCATGGTCTTCCCCAGTCGAAAGGACGCCCCCTGCCCCGTCGGCCACCAGTTCGCCTGGTGCGCGCCATTCGGGAAATACACGAAGGCGGTGCGCAGCGGCGCGCCCGTGGCCGTCACGCCCATCGGGTTGGCCGCGGAGGTACCCGCCCCGCGCAACATCGGCGACAACGCCGACTCGAATATGGGCAGCGCGATGCACGTGCCCAAGCCACGCAAAAACTGACGTCGGTTGAGCGCACGGTGGCGTTCGGCACGGGTGGTCTGCGGGTCGACGGAGCGGGCGTGTTTCATGGCGTGTGGGCGGGTTGGACGTTGACGACGGACGTTAAAGCGGGGGGGGCGGCCGAGACGGTGCTCTCCGTGGAATCGGGAGACACGGTGCGCATTTTCTGAAAAGGGGCGGATTCGATAATCCCGGTCAGCAACGCAGAAAAGCGGCCCTGCTGGCGGTCGAGACTCGCGACGATTTCGTCGACGCTATAGATATCGTAGTAATCGAGCCCACGCCCGAGGGCGTAGGTCATGAACTTCTCGGTGATTCCTTGGTAACAATCGAGGCGACGCTCGTTCGCCAGAATTCGCTTAAGATCGCGGATGTCCTTAAAGGTCTCTCCGGTGATCAGCGTCCCGGATGCATCGATGGATTCTTTCGCATCGGTCTCACGCCAGCGGCCCATTGCATCGAAATTTTCCAGCGCAAACCCGATCGGGTCCATCCGTAGGTGACACGACGCGCACTGGGGGCTGTCGCGGTGCTGGGCGAGGGCAGCGCGCAAACTGAGCTCTTGCCCGTCCGCATGTTGCGCCGCCTCCAATGCGGGGATGTCCGGCGGGGGCGGGGGCGGGGGTTGTCCGATCAGGTTCTCGAGCACGAAGAGCCCGCGCTTCACCGGTGAGGTCCGCGTCGGGTTGGAGGTGACCGCGAGAACCGATCCTTGCGTGAGCACGCCGCCACGGACGCTGTCGGAGGGCAGGGTCACTTTGCGCAACTCGTCGCCGACCACGAGCGGCAGTTCGTAGAACGCGGCCAGTTTCGCGTTGAGAAAGGTGTAGTCGCTGTCGATCAGCTCCAGCAGGCTGCGGTCTTCGCGCATCACGTAGTCGAAATACATTTCGGTTTCGGCCCGCAGCGCTCTTCGCATGGAACCGTCGAACGCAGTCTTCGCCTCGACCCCCCGGCGGCCGTTGTCGTTGAGGACCACCCGCGCATTGATCGAAACGGTTTCGATGTCGCGCGCCTGCAGCCATTGGCCCGCGAAATTCCGCACGAACGCCTTCGATTTGGGATCCTGCAACATGCGCGCCACCTGCGCGGATAAGACGCTGCGTAATTCTCCGCGACCGGCGAGAGCGATCAATTCCTCGTCGGGCATGCTGGACCAGAGGAAATAGGAAAGTCGCGAGGCCAGGGAGTACTCGTCGATCCGGGCGAACCCGTGACCGGCATCGCTCGCGAGCGGTTCTTCCAAACGAAAGAGAAAGCGGGGAGAGGCCAGCACGGCCATCGCCGCGCGAGCGAAGCCGTCCTCGAAACGCTTGCCCGGTTCGTTGTAGACGTCGCGCGCGATCGCGGCCAGACGGATGACGGTTTTTTCGTCGACGGGGCGGCGAAAGGCGCGGGACGCAAACGTCCGCAGGGCTTCGCGTGCATACGTCTCCCGCGCCTCGGCGGTCGTCGGAGCCGCAGGCCGGGAGAAAAAGCGGGAGTAGTTCTTGGTGGGAAGCCAGTGTTCTTCCGCCATCGGTCCCGTCAGCTTTGCCGAGCCAAGCCGGAGATCGACGAAGGTCCCGCCCGTCCCTTCCCCTGCCAGCTTGGGTTCGAGCTTCAAAACCAGCTGGTGCTTACCGGCCTCCCAATGTCCGGTGGATTCGAACCGAATCGGCGGGCCGTCCCACACCACCGCGTGCTTGGCCCGTTCCACGCCATCCACGAGGAGGACAAACTCCGCCTCGGTGGCATCGAAATTGAACGATTCCCGCACGGTCGCATCGAACACCAACCGGTACTCGCCCGCGCGATCGACATTAAACGTATGCGTGGCGGTGCCGCCCGTTTTACCCTTGAGGTCCTGGCCGGACGAACCATCCGCCCGCTCGAAATCCCGGGGAGAGGCAATGCGTTCGCGGGGCGCCGTGGGTTGCCGAGGTACCGCCAAATCGACCACGGTCGAGGCGGCTTGCAGGTATTTCTCGAACAAGAGGGGCGAACTCGACAGCACTTCGCCGAGGTTGTCGAAACCGTGACCGGTGTCGTCCGCCGGAAACTCGGCTTCGCTGTCATATCCCACGCCCATGAGGTCGCGGATGGTTTCGCGATACTCCACGCGGTTGAGCCGGCGGACCGTCACGCGTCCCGGATCCGGATTGGCCGGATCGAGTTTAAAGGCCTGAAATTTGATCCAGCGCTCGAGCGTCGCGATCTCCGCGCTGGAAGGACGCGGCTCGTTGTCCGCCGGCATCAGGCCCGCCCGCACGTTTTTCAGAACCTTTAGCCAAAGGTCGTGATGGGAGAGCATGTCCTCATCCGGGGCAAACTCGTCCAAAACGACTTTCCCCTTTCGGATCCCATTGCCGTGGCAGTCGTAGCAGTACTTGTCGAGGAGCGGCTCGACGTCTCTTTGAAAATCGACCTGAACCGGAGAAAGTACCGAAGCGGATGGCGCGGGACTTGTTGCGCCATAAGCGGGAACGAGTGCCAATCCCACCGCCAGACAGCCCCAGGCCATCCAAGTCCGGGCGGAAAGTCCCACAGCGGGCCTCGGGCAAGGGATGAGAAGGGGGACAGGCATGCGGCGGGTGCCGAGAGTCAAAGCAAGCCGGAGGGATATTCAATCCCGCGGTGCGATGGAACGAGAGCAAAAGCGGAGAGACGGGCGGAGAGGGGAAAAGGTTACGCCGGTCAACCGGGCTTAGCGCGCAACCCGGCGGAAGCTCGGAGGATCGTGTTTGGAGTCCGGCCTTCAGGCCGTCCGGAAAGGGTGAGATCGGGTTTTCTCGGACGGCCTAAAGGCCGGACTCCAAACACTTTTGCAGGGAGGGAGGACGGTCGCCCGGATTCTGCTCAAGGAAATGGATCTTTTCGATCTGAGGGCTAGGCTAGGGTGACGACGCGGTACCACAGCGATGGCTGGTCCTGAAGCGGTTGCGAGAGAGTCTCTCCCGCGTGGCCGGGATTTTCCGATGACGATACTTTGGACCGCACGGACCAACGAAAAATCCTACGGCTAAGGGATGCGATGTTGGCAGCGCGCGAGGCGCGCAAGCCCGGCCTCGACGGAGCGAGGCCCTCCACGATCTTCTCGTCGACCACGGTCCGTCGTGGCCGGGATTTGCCGGGCCCTCCAGCGGAGCGCGGGAATGTGATTTGCAAGGCGCTGCTGCTGGAGGAGTAAAAATTAATTTTTACTCAAGTCCTTCCCCACCCAACCGAATTAAAACTCCAGGCTCGCCTTGACTCTTCATCGATCGAAGGCGGAGCAGCTTTCTCCGGCAAGTATTTGGCTTGCATGTCGAAGGCACAACCCGGCCGCACCGTTGGGCGACGCTGGCGTTGTGTCTTTCTTCGCCCATTTCACGCGAATACATGCAATCTGCCTTTCACATCGTTCTCCCACCGGGCGAGCAACCAAGCCTCACTTCCGAGGCTGGCTGGCTAAGCCGTTTGGGGAAGATTGCGACGTCCGTTCAAGGCACCCGGGCACTGTTCACACGCGCCGCTCACAGATCGGGCCTGGCGCGCTTTCTGGTGCGGCTTCGACACCGCGAAAAAATTTCGACCATCTGCAAACAACTTTCCGGCCTTCCCGTCCACCGGCAGGAACTCGCCGAAGCGATGGAAGAGGTCGGCAAGCACTTCGCCGACATCGGCGACGTCCTCGACCGTTTGACGGATGCCGGCAGCAACCTCGTGAGCGAAGGCCAGCGCCTCTTGATCCTCGCGAGCGGACGCAGCGACGGCGAAACCGTCCTCGAATCGGCCATTGCACTCCTGCACACGCCACTGGACTTCCTCCAGACGTGCGCAACGTCACTGGAAACGTTCATCGCCCGGCTGGAGAAATGCGAATCCCAGATCCGCGAAATCCTCACCCTCCGGGCAAAGCTCGAGGACACGATCGCTCCGCTCAATTACATCCAGAAGCTCTACAAAATCGAGTCCGCACGCCTCGATCCCGAACTGCGGCAGATGTTCGTCGCCGTGAGTCAGGATATCGCCCACCTCGAAGCCAAGGTAGCCGGAATGTTTAGGGAAAAATTCGCCCTGCTCGGCACGATGCACACGACGATCGGCGCGGTGCTCAACCACTTGCGCAACGTGCTGCCGGTCCACCGTCGCTTGGGTAGAGAGAAAAAGCGGCAGATCGCGAACACGCTTGTGGAGTTGCAGCTGGAGTTGGAGAAAAACGCGTCACGCGACCTCCGCCTTTCCTCCGCGACGCGCGCGATCGCCGGGGAGATCGGAAACGTAGTCGTTGGATTGCAGTTCCACGACATCCTCACCCAAAAAACACAGCACCTTAACCAGTCGTTCGAGCAGTCCCAGGCGCATACCGATAACCTCAAGGGGAGATCGGGTAATCGTTTAGTCGATACGCTCTTCGGCTTGAGCGAGGCCAATCGGCTGCAATCCGCGCACCTGTCGGCGATTCGTCACGATCTCGGCGAAGCGATGGACACCATCTCCGCCGGCATCGAGCAGACCATCAATCACACCCGCCAGCTCGACGAGAGCTGCGTAGCCCTGACCGAACTGAACAAAGTCACCGTCGCTCCCGACGGGATGATTCAGATCCTTTTGGATACAATTCACGAAACCCGGGAGATCGTCACTTCGACGGTCACCCAGGCAGTCCAGGCGCACGAACAACTGACGCCGATCGAAGCGATGGCGCAATCGCTGACCTCCACGATGACCGACCTCTCGGTCACCATGCATCACATCGCCCTCAACGCGCAGATCCAGGCTGTGCGTTTGGGAGAGGGCACCGGTCTGGAAGTGCTCGCCGCCACCACCGTCGAAGTCTCCTTCGCCACCACCACGTTCAGCAACGAGGCGCTCGAAAAACTCAACGGTCTCGCCACCGCGATCACCCAAGTGACCGCCGATTTCGCGAACCTGCGCACCTCCGGCCGCGAACATACACACATCCTGGAGACCCGCGGCCGTCGGATGGAATCCGAACTGCACAGCCTGCGCGATCGGAGCCTCGTCGCTCTCGCCGCAGTGGGCACACACACCCAATCGATCCAGACTCTCGCGTACAGCGTGCTCGACCATTGCAGACCCGATCCATGCGTGGAGTGCCGGCTCGAGGACGCAGACGTTCAACTCAAAGCCATTTCCGGCAACCTCACCGGCGTCCTCAAAGGGCTCCGCGATTCCCGTGAGACACCGTCAGGCGACTGGAAAGGCCGCTACACGATGGCGTCCGAACGAGATCTCCACGCCGCCGTGCTCGGGCAACAAGCCGCTCCCATCACCTCGATGGTCGACCATGCGGAAGCCAACACCGAATTGTTCGATCTGAGCGCACCGGCCGACCTTCTTCCCATGTCGAGCCCGGCTGCCACTCCCGAACGTACCGAGCCGCAGGCTTCGAAGAAAGAAGCTGAGGCCAGTCTCGGCGCGAACGTCGATCTGTTTTAAAGAGCACCCCCTTTTCGCCTCAGCCTTCCACGACGCCTCAGCCGACTCCGATCCACCTACGCCATGGCAAAAACAATCATTACCGTCGACGACGCGGCCACCATGCGAAAAATGGTCTCTCTCACCCTGAAGGCGGCCGGCTACGAAATCCTCGAGGCGGAGGACGGCGTTTGCGCACTCACGCTGCTCAAGACCCGCAGCGTCGATCTCGTCATCACCGACGTGAACATGCCCAACATGGATGGCATCGAATTGACCCGACAGGTGCGGACCCTGCCTCACCTCAGCAAGGTGCCGATCCTTCTCCTCACGACGGAATCCGATCCCGAGATCAAGAACCGCGGGCGGGCCGCGGGCGCGACCGGCTGGATCGTCAAACCTTTCAAACAGGACCAGCTGCTCGCCGTGATAACCAAAGTTCTTCCGAACTAAGCGGGCGCATCCCATCTACCGAAACAATCGACCCCCCATGAACGACGACCTTCAACAACAGATTACCAACGACTTTCTGGTGGAGAGCTTCGAAGGCCTCGATCGCTTCGACCAGGAGCTCCTCGTAGTCGAAAAAGGCGATAGCGATACCGAGACGATGAACGTCATCTTCCGCGTCATCCACAGCATTAAAGGCACCGCCGGTTGCATCGGACTCCCCCGCATCGAAGCCAACGCCCACGTCGGCGAAAGCCTGCTCAGCCTCTTGCGTGACGGTAAAATCGTTCCGAGCGCAGAACTTGTTTCGTCACTGCTGGCGCTGTCGGACGTGCTGCGGAACATGTTGCGCACGATCGAGACAGAGGGCAACGAAGGCACTGCCGACACGTCCCAGGTACTCGCACGTCTCCAAGCGCTCCAAGCACCCGCAGTACCGGCCCCCACGGCTCCTTCCCCGACGCCGGTCGCTCCACCCGCTGTAGTCGAAGATCTCTCGTCGGTATTCGGTCTCTTCGACGATCCCGTTTCCCCGAAGACGGTGACAACGGCGGCAAGGCTGGGCGATCACGTGGCCTCACCTGTCGTGCCAGTCGCTTCTCAAGAATCCGATGCCAGCGCCCATGGACGCGCCTCCGTATCCGAGAGCGCCATTCGTATCGAGGTCGCGCAGCTGGACAAACTGATGAATCTGGTGGGCGAACTGGTTCTCGCGCGCAACCAGATCATCCAAAACGTCGCCCAGGCAGATCCGGTCGCCTTGAATGCCGCGTCGCAGCGCCTCAACCTGATCACCACCGAACTGCAGGGCAGCGTGATGAAAACGCGCATGCATCCGATCGGAAACATCTGGGCGAGGTTTCCCCGGGTGGTACGCGATCTTGCCCAGGAGCTGGGCAAGAAAATCAATCTCGTGATGGAAGGACAGGACACGGAACTCGACCGCACGATCATCGAAGCGATCAAGGATCCGCTCACCCACATCCTCCGCAATGCGATCGATCACGGCCTCGAACTGCCCGGAGTGCGCCTCGCCGACGGCAAACCCGAGGAGGGCCGCTTACTCCTTCGCGCTTTTCATGAAGGCGGACAGGTGAACATCGAGTTCACCGACGACGGTCAGGGGATCAACGTTGCACGCGTCAAGGACAAGGCCGTGCAACGCGGTCTGATCACGTCAGATCAGGCGGCGCGGCTCACCGAACGCGAGGTCTTCAATCTCATTTTCCTGCCCGGTTTTTCGACCGCAGAAAAAGTCACCAACCTTTCCGGACGCGGCGTCGGCATGGACGTCGTTAAAACCAACATCGAAAAGATTGGTGGATCCGTGGACGTGCAAAGTGTAACCGGTCGCGGAACGACCTTGAAGATCAAGATCCCCCTCACGCTCGCGATCATCCCTGCGTTGATCGTGACGAGCGGGGGCGAACGATTCGCGATCCCTCAGGTCAACCTGCTCGAGCTCGTCCGCCTCGAGGGAGAAGACGTGCAGCGGAAAATCGAGACGCTCTACAACGCTCCCGTCTATCGGCTGCGTGGCCAGTTGCTCCCGCTGGTGAATCTCAACCGTCACCTGCGACTCAAGTCGCCGGATGCAAGCGACGCCGTCAGCATCGTCGTCCTCCAAGCCGACGGACGTCAATTTGGCCTCGTGGTGGATACGATCAACGACGCCGAAGAAATCGTGGTTAAGCCGCTGGGGAAACAACTCAAGAGCCTGGCGAGCTTCGCAGGTGCCACCATCATGGGCGACGGACGGGTCGCCCTCATTCTCGATATCCTCGGCGTCGCCCAACAGGCGCGCGTGGTCTCGGAGGTGCGCGATCGCGGCCTCGCGGCGGAGAACAAAACCAAAGAGACGAAGGACGAGTGTCAGACGCTCCTGCTCTTCGAGTCCGGTCCCGGCCGGCAACTCGCCCTGCCTCTCTCCAAGGTGGCTCGTCTCGAGGAATTGCCCGAGTCGAGCGTCGAGCGCAGCGGTCGGCAAGAAGTCGTTCAATACCGAGGACAAATTATGTCGCTGATCCGCATAGGCGACTTTATCGGAGCGGAGGGCGCGCCCGACGCACCCGCTCAGACTGACGCACTCATGCAAGTGATCGTTTTCTCCCAGCAGGGACGCAGCGTCGGTCTCGTTGTCTCGCGGATCAGCGACATCGTCCACGAGGCGCTGACCGTTCAACGCGTCTCCGCGCGCGATGGCATTCTTGGGTCCGCCGTGATCCAGCAACGCGTCACCGACCTGATTGATCTCGAAAGCATCGTCCGCGCGGCCGATCCGGCGTTTTTCACCCACAGCTCGAATTAAACTCCCCACACCGATGAAAGCCACTCACCAATTTTGCACGTTTTTCCTGCAAGACTTCATGTTCGGGGTCGAAGTTCAGATGATCCAGGAAGTCATTTGCTACCAGGAAATGACGCCAGTCCCTCTCGCTCCCGCGACGATCCACGGGCTGATCAATCTTCGCGGCCAGATCGTCACCGCGATCGACCTACGGACGCGTCTCGAACTTCCGGCCCGGACCGGAGACGTCCTCCCCACCAATGTGATTATCCGCACTCCCGACGGAGCCGTCAGCCTGCTCGTCGACGAGATCGGCGACGTGGTCGAAGTCGATCCCAACCTCTACGAGCGTCCGCCCGAAACCCTCAACGGTACCGCCCGCCATCTCGTGACCGGCGTCTACAAACTCGATGGCCGACTGCTCCTCATTCTCGACGTTGCCAACGCCGTCACCGTGCTTCCTGCCCTTCACGAATCTCACGCCTCCTGACCCAATCCCCTTCGCTCAAATCCAAAAATGAAAAACATCGGCCTCCAGATCAAAGCCCTCCCCACCAAGTCCGAACGCGCCCCATCGCGTCTCGCGAGAAAAGCAACTACTCCTGCCAGATCGACATCCGCGAACCGACTCGACGCCTCCAATGCCGTCGCCTCGCTCAATGCCCGCGCTCGCGCCCTCGATCGGCTGCAAGCGCTCGCCGAATACACCCTCGACGGCAAATTCGTGACCGCCAACGACAATTTCCTCACGCTCGTAGGCTACACGCTGCCCGAGTTGGAGGGCAAACCGCACTCCACCCTGCAAGCGGCTTCCGATCGGGAAAGCGCCGCTTCCCACCAGGTGTGGGCCGACCTTCGTTCGGGGAAGTCTCTGTCCCTCGAAGGTCGCTACCTCGACAAATCCGGCCGCGAGCTCTGGTTGCAGACCTCGTTCGAAGCGGTGCTCAACGACCGGAGCGAACCGGTCAAAGTCATCTGCCTCGCCGTGGATGTCACCGCGAAGCATCAATTGATGACGCAGGTTGTGGATCTCAAGGTCCGCGCCGACATTATCAACCTCACGAGCATCGTCTCGGAGTCCGATCTCAAGGGCGATATCCTCGATATCAATCAGAAGTTCCTCGAGGTGTCGCAATACAGTCGCGAGGAACTCATCGGCCATCCCCACAACACCACGCGCCACCCCGACATGCCCAAGGAGACCTTTAAGGAGCTCTGGGCGACGATCGGCCGCGGAAAAACGTTTCGCGGAATCATCAAGAACCGCAAAAAGGACGGTAGTCCGTATTACGTCGACGCAACCATCGCCCCGGTGATGGGAGAAAACGGCAAACCGAAGAAATACATCGGCGTCCGCTACGACATCACCACCGCCGAACTCGAACGCCAGAATGCCAAGGGGATCCTCTCGGCCATCGACAGCGCCTATGCGTTCATCGAGTTCACCACGAAAGGCGTGATCACGACTGCCAACTCCAATTTTCAGGCAACCCTCGGTTATCAGCTCAACGAACTCGTGGGCAAACACCACAGCATGTTTGTCGACCCTGCATTTGCGGCCTCCCCCGTCTACGCCCAGTTTTGGGCCGATCTCAATGCGGGTCTCAGCAAGTCCGACGTCGTCAAGCGGGTCACCAAGGACCGGCGTGACGTCTGGATTCAGGCAGTCTACGCTCCAGTCAAAGACGAAATGGGTCGCGTTACGAAGGTCGTGAAGATCGCCACCGACGTCACCGACCAGAAAACGTCGCAGCAGAACAACGACCGGCAGCTCGCAGAAATCAACCGCTCCCAGGGCGTGATCGAATTCTCGAACGACGGCCTGGTACTCTCCGCGAACGGCAATTTTATGACCTTGATGGGCTACTCCCTCGACGAGATTCAAGGACAGCACCACTCGAAGTTCATCGATCCGGCGTTCCGCGATTCCGCCGAATACAAACAGTTCTGGCGCGATCTGAATGAAGGAAAATTTCAAACTGCGGAATACAAACGCTTCGGGAAAGGCGGAAAGGTCGTTTGGATCCAGGCGACCTACAATCCGATGTTCAACGTTAACGGCAAGGTGCACAAGGTGGTGAAGTTCGCGACGGACATCACTGCGCGCAAAGTCGCGGAGGAAAATCTCCGTCGCACGATAGAGGCACTCTCGCAGAATTCGCAGTCGCTCGCTTCGTCCGCCGAAGAACTCACGGCCGTCAGCCAGCAGATGAGCAGCAACTCCGAGGAAACCTCCGCTCAATCCAATGTCGTGGCGGCCGCTTCCGAACAGGTCAGCAAGAACGTCGCCACTGTCGCCACTAGCGCCGAGGAAATGAGCGCGAGCGTGAAGGAAATCGCTAAGAACGCCAACGAAGCGGCCAAGGTCGCAACCGCCGCCGTCAAGGTCGCCGATGAGACCAACCGCACCGTCGCCAAGCTCGGCATGAGCAGCGTGGACATCGGCAAGGTCATCAAGGTGATCACTTCCATCGCGCAACAGACCAATCTCCTGGCACTCAATGCCACCATCGAGGCGGCCCGCGCGGGAGAGGCCGGCAAAGGCTTCGCGGTCGTCGCGAATGAAGTGAAGGAACTCGCCAAGCAGACGGCCAAAGCCACCGAGGATATCAGCCAGAAGATCGAGGCGATCCAGGCCGACGCGAAGGGCGCTGTCACTTCCATCGGCCAGATCGGCGCGATTATCGGTCAGATCAACGATATCTCGAATACGATCGCCAGCGCTGTGGAAGAACAAGCGGCGACCACCAATGAGATCGCGCGCAACGCTTCGGAGGCTGCGCGTGGTAGTACGGAAATCTCCCGGAACATCGCCAACGTTTCCACCGCCGCCCGCAATACGACGGAGGGCGCAAACAACACGCTCACCGCTGCAACCGAGCTCTCGAAACTCGCCGCAGATCTCAAGAATCTCGTCGAACGGGCCAAGAGCTAAGCCGATAACCCGCGGGATTTCTCAATCGGTCTCACCATGAAAATTCTCATTGTCGACGATTCCAAGGCGATGCGCACCCTCCTGACCTACTACGTCGAGGAACTTCACTGCGAAACCATGGCGGCCGAGGATGGATGTGCCGCGCTCGAGGTTCTCCAACGCGTTCGCGGGTTCGATCTCGCGCTCGTGGATTGGGACATGCCTCGGATGAATGGGCTCGAGTTCGTGAAGTCGGTTCGCGCCAACGCTTCCTACAACGAACTCAAGCTCATGATGGTAACGACGCAGAACAGCCTGGACCGCGTGTCCGCCGCGCTCGAGGCGGGTGCGACCGATTATCTCATGAAGCCCGTCTCCCGGGAGTCGCTCGCCGAAAAACTGCGCGTCCTGGGCGTCGTCGACTGAACGCCTGCGCCACACTGCCAACCCTCGCCTGTTTAGCCGTTTTCCCTCCATGCCTAAAATACGTGTTCTTGTCGTCGATGACGCTGTGGTCATGCGACGTCTGATTTCGGAGGCGCTTGCGCGGGATCCCGACGTGGAAGTCGTGGGACTTGCCGCGCATGGCCGCATCGCGTTGGCGAAGATTCCGCAGGTCAACCCGGACGTGATCACGCTCGACGTGGAAATGCCGGAGATGGACGGAATCGAGACGGTGCGTGAAATCCGGAAAACGTATCCAAAGCTTCCCGTCATCATGTTCAGCACGCTGACGGAGCGCGGGGCGGTCCGCACGCTGGACGCGCTCGCCGCCGGGGCTACGGACTATGTGACCAAGCCGGCCAACATCGGAAGTGTCACCCTCAGCCTTCAACGCCTCCAGGAGGAACTCGTTCCGAAAATCCGCCTGCATGCCGGACGCCCCGCGATCGCGGGCTCCCTCTTTCCCAACGCAGTCGCACGTTCGACCTCCCTCCCGGCACCGACCCTCCCCACGTCGAAGCAGCCGGTGGAGCTTATCTGCATTGGCTGTTCGACCGGCGGGCCCAACGCGCTGGCGGAAGTTTTCACCTATCAGGGCGGGCCCCTTCCCGTCCCGATCGTCATTGTCCAACACATGCCGATCCTCTTTACCCGCATGCTCGCCGAGCGCCTCAACAAGCTGGGTTCCATCCGTTTTACCGAAGGAGCCGACGATCAGCCGCTCGAGCCGGGCCATGCCTACGTAGCCCCGGGAGGCCGCCATATGGAGGTGATCCGTTCCGGGGGTGGCCTTCGCTTGCGCCTGCAGGATCAGCCGCCGGAAAACTCCTGCCGCCCGGCGGTGGACGTCCTCTTTCGCAGCGTCGCCAAAGCCTGTGGCCGCAATGTCCTCGGCGTCATTCTAACCGGAATGGGCCAGGACGGCCTGCATGGCTGCCACTTCCTTCGTGAGCAGCACGCACAGATTCTCGCGCAAGACGAGGCCTCCAGCGTTGTCTGGGGCATGCCCGGCCATGTCACTCAGGCGGGTCTCGCCGACCGCATCGTCCCCTTGAAAGACATGTCCGTTGAAATTTGGCGCCGCGCCTCCGCCCACCGCCACGTCAAACCGATCGCCGTCCCCATCCTCTCATGAGCGCTCTCACCACCATCGATTTCGACTTTGTCCGCACGCTTTTGTATTCACAATCCGCCATCGTCCTGGAGCGAGGCAAGGAATACCTGGTCGAATCGCGACTCACTCCGTTGGCACAGAAGGAGGGCTTTGCCTCGCTGGATCTCTTCATCGACGCGATGCGCAAAGATCGGACAAAGAGTCCGCTTCAGGCCAAGGCGGTCGATGCGCTCACGACGAACGAAACCTATTTCTTTCGCGACTTTCATCCGTTCGAGGCCCTCCGCAAAACGATTCTGCCGGCGCTGATCGAGCACCGCTCCGCTGCCCGCCGCCTCTGCATCTGGTCGGCCGCCTGCTCGACCGGGCAGGAGCCCTACACGATCGCGATGCTCATCCGGGAGCATTTTCCCCAACTGGTCTCGTGGAAAATCGAGATCGTGGCGACCGATCTCTCCACGACGGTTCTGGACCGGGCGCGAGCCGGGATCTTTTCCCAACTCGAAGTGAACCGCGGTCTGCCGGCGCCTTATCTCATCAAGTATTTCGAAAAAAAGGGCGATGCCTGGCATCTCAAACCCGAGATAAAGAACATGGTGCAATTCCGTCCGCTCAACCTCATCGGCCCGTGGGCGATCATGCCTCCGCTCGACCTGGTTTTTCTGCGGAACGTGATGATCTACTTCGACGTCGACACGAAGAAAGCCATTTTGAAAAAAGTGCGCGCCTGCATGCTGCCCCACGCCAACCTTTTCCTGGGCACAGCCGAGACCACCTTGAATCTGGATCCCTCGTGGTCATCGACTCAACACGGCATCGCCACCGTCTACGGTCTCAACGCGGCCTGACGAACGCCCTGACTCCCTCCCGGCCATCGAAGGCAGCCCGCCAACAAAGACGTCGTTCCCCGGCGCAGGCGGACGATGACAGGAAGCTCCGTCGACATCGCCGCCCTCTTCGCGGACGCAAGCGGAAGCTTGTCATCCAGAGGGCCTCGTTCTTGCTCGGTTTCGCTCCCTTCGTTCCCGCGCGTCCCCATGCCTTTCTCGCGCCGCTTCATCCCGGATTTCCTTTTCATCCTGATCGTCGGAACCGCCGCGCTTCAAGCCGCCCCGGAGGCGCCGCGGGGAACGTCCCCAACCCGTTCTCCCATCCGCGTAGAGGTCGTCATCAATCGCGCAGACGGAAACTGGGAATCCCAGCAGGTCCAGGAAACCTGCATCCTGCCGAATCCGCGCGATCCGAGCAAACTCGTGATGTTTTGTACCGGCGTGCCCACGTCCGATCGTGTGACCTGTGCGGTCGGTAAGGCCTGGGCCAATGTTTCGAAATTTTTCACCTGGTACCAGGACAAAGCCAATCCGATCTTTGGCCCCACCGGAGAAGGTTGGGATGCAAAAACCATGCGCTTGGATGCGGTCCTTCACATCCCGGAGAAGGACGCGTACTACATCTATTGTTCGGCGACCACCGGCAATATCCAGGTCGTATCGGCCTGGCAATTTGCCCCGTGAGTGACGGCTACGCTTCGATCGGGCCCGACACCATAAAACGCTCCGGGACCGAGCCGATTCTCGCGCCCGAACCAGCGGCTCCTTCCTTCGAGAAAATGGCCTCCCAATCGGCGGTCTGGCGCGAACCCGGGGCAAAGAAAGGAACCCGAAATTACATCGATGGCCATTGGGGTGTCCGGTGCATCGCATCCGACCTGAAAATTCCCACCCTCCCCGGCATGGACGACGTCTTTATCCCGGGGATTGCGGCGGCCTCGCCGGACCGATCTCCGCGTTCTTTGCGTTGTACGGATGGGTGACCGTGCGCTGACAGAGCGGCCCCCCTCGCACTGCGACCCACTGAACGTAGGCCCGTCTTCGGCTGAACACGAATCGCGGCCATCACGACCGTGGAACGCACCGGCTCACTCTCCCTTGGAGGGCCTCGCTCCGTCGAGGCCGGGATTCTTCCGGAGGCTCGACCCCTGCGTGTCAGGCGGGGTGACGGGTCTGTCGATATTGGCAGCGCGGGGACGCGCAATCCCGGCCACGAGAGACCGTGGCCCTCCAAGGGAGAAGAATCGCCTCCGGCGGAGAGTCAGTCTCACGCTGCGGCTGGCCGGAAACGCGCGAAGATCCAGAACGTCGTTCGAAAGAAAAAGATTCCCAGGCCGGCCAGCCAGAGGACCGGGTCGATCAGGTAGTCCCAGCCGTTTGCCGATTCCAACGTGTCGCAGCTATACGCGATCAGCGCACCCAGGAAAAGTACTCCAAGGCGATTACCGGCGGCCAAAAAGGCGACGCCGATCGCCGCCATGCACCAGATCGCGGCATCTCGATTCCATCCCCAGAAATAGAGATCGATCCGCCCGTAAATCATCTGGTGAAGGTAGAGCACGCTGCCGACGACGGCGCCGAAAATCCAGCCAGCGCGCCGCTCGGTCGCCCTTAGGAGCGCGAAACCGAACAGACGCCTCCAAAGAGCGGCGACGACCAATCCAACCGTGAGAAGACTGGGGTTCGGATACAGGCTGAAGGATGCTTTCCAAAGGGGAAAATCGCCGATCGGAACGAGCAGAATGAAAAACGTCGCGAGCCCTAACCCAGCGTGCAGCAGAGGCGTCGAAGGGATCGATTTGAACCGGTCGACGATCGCGACCGCGCCCAACCACACCGCCGCCACGATGAAAATCGAATAGAAGAAGGGAATCATGAAGCCGTTTATTGTGAGACCGCCGCGTCGATCGAGCGGGCATTTCCATCGAGCCAGGCCAGATTGAACTCCAGATGCTTGATCCTTTTGCGCTGCCAGGTGTAGGTAAGGTGGATACGCCCGTACGAATCCTCCGCCAGATAAGGGTAGGAAAACTCCAAATTATCCGCCCGCTCCAAGGTCGCGCCGGGAGTCCAGGTCACCCCATCGTCGCTGGAAATCGCCAACCTGAGGTTCTCCCGTCCGCGGGCGGCGTCGTTATAGGCCAGGAGAATCCGCCCGTCGCGCAACCGCAGCGCGTCGACCGCCGAGTCCGGATTCGGAAGGCCACTCTCGCCCGTTGCGGACCACGTCCATCCGTTATCGTTCGAAAATGCCGTCCGCAACTTTCGCTGCGCACCGACATCGCGCATCATCATGAGGACACGGTCGTCGTCGAGCGCCACCAACGTCGGTTGGATCAAGCCTGGCTTCTCCGGCAAACTTCGCATCCGGTAATCTTGCACCCCGCCGTTCGCTCCCGGGGTCAGCCAGAGTATTTGCGGATACTTCACCGCCATTTCATGGTACACCGGCAGTCCGATCCGACCGTCGCTGGCATAGATCGGCTTGTTGCGCACCAGCGAGCTGAGATTGAGGAATGGGTTGAGGGTCAGCCGGCGGCTCTTGCCCCAGGTATGCCCATCGTCATCGGAGATCTTGAGATTGAGCGAACAGCCGGACCATCCACCGACCGAAACCGTCACGTAGACCATCCAGAGCTTGCCCAGACGATCCGGAAAAATCACGGCGTTCCCCACCTTCTTGATATAGCGATCCAGCTCGTTCTGCGCCATGACGCGGTCCACCGCCACGACAGGTGGGGTCCAGGTGGGCGCACCTTTTTTCAGCCGAGACGTATAAACGGCGACGTCGGCCGCGCCTTCGCGCGATCCGCCATACCATACCGCCAACAAATCTCCGCTCGGCAGCGCGCAGAGGACGCTGCAATGCGAAGAAGCCGTGTGTCCCGGAGGATTGATGTAGGATTGGGCGAAATAAGGAATCGATGCAGCGACCCCGACCTCCGGAACGAAGGGATCGACCGCTGCGATGTTTTCGGGCGCGACGGCGTCATCGTGGCGCGATCGATCAGCGACCCAGGCGGCCGTCAGCACGGTAAGAACGATCCATGCGACACGCGAACGCACCGGCAAACGATGCAAGGGGGGCTTACAAAGTACGCCGGCGTGGTGGGCGATGGCCATGAGTGAGGGTAACGGGGATTTGAGGCTGCCGCGCAAATGAGGAAGAATGGGGCGAAGCGGGATCATTCGTGCTTACGCGCTTTGCGATTGTTGAAAAGGAGATAACGGGACGTTTCGAAGAATGCGTCAATCAGATCGCCGGAACTGGCGTCGCCATCGGCGGCGCGGGCCTCGAGAGCGCTCGGTGCCCGGGAAAAGTCCGCCCATACCCGCTGAACGACGCCACTGCTCGCGCGGCGCAGCGAGTAATGTTGTCCTGCGACCACCCCCACCGACTTGTCGTTATGGTCGATGATGAAGGCGACATTGCTTTTTCCTCCGTCGCGCGCGTCCTGCTTCAGCAGGTCGCGCCCAAGGCCGCCGTTGCGGTAGGCGACGTTTGCCAATCCAGCCACGGTAGGCAGAATATCCACCATCGAAGCCACGCTCGAAATGCGACGCGGTGCGACCAGCTTGGGAGCGTAAAACAACAGGGGAACGTGAAAGGCGGTGAGTCTGTTCTCCGTCCACGCGGGAGGAAACATCGCCCCTGCATTGCCTCCGATCCCGTGGTCCCCGACAAAGACAAAAAGAGTATTCTCGAAGTACGCCGAGGCACGGGCGGCTTCGATGAATTTGCGGAAAGAAAAATCCGTGTATCGAAACGCATTGAATTCCTCGACAGACTCGAAGCCATGCTCGCGCAGGGTGTCGGCCGCCGGATGAACATTGGAGAATTCGCCTAGGTCCTCCTTCGGAATCGTATAGGGCCGATGATTGCCCGCCGTCTGAATGATCGCGAAGAACGGCTTCCGCTCGTTTTTCAAAATGTCGTTGGCTTCCAGGAATAGATTCTTGTCGCTGACGCCCCAAACATCCACCCGGGGAGCGCGGAAGCTGCCTTCCTCGAACAGTTTCAGCCCCTTGATATTGGCACTGAGAAGGCCGCGGATGTTGGCCCAGCTCGAACTCCCTCCCAGAAAATAGTATTTTTCGTAGCCAGCGAAATCGTTGACGATCGTGTGCTGGTCCACGATCGCGGGATTGCGGCTGGCCGTCTCGACCGGTTCGACATCGGGGATGCCGGTGATTGTCGCCCATACGCCGCGCGCCGTCCCGAAATGCGGCGTATAACAATTGTCGAAGAAGAGTCCCTGTGCGCACATCTCCTTGAAAAAGGGCGTCGTGTCCAACGAGTTGCCCCACATGGAGCTCTTGTAGGCACTGAACGATTCGCAAATCACCATCACGACATTGGGAGACGGACGTCCTCCCGAGGATGGTATGCCCACCCGTCGAAACGACAGCGTTTGCGTATCCGGCGAGTCTACACCGAGGTAGGCGGCCATCTGCGGATAATGAGTACGGACTTTCGCCAGGTCGAAATTCGACTTCCGGAAATCGAGCGAACTCATGAAAGACTGCAACGGGTTCAAAGCGAGGTTGGCGCTGAAATCGTACCGGAGGCTAAATGCATCGCTCCAACGGAGGGGATATTGGCCGACGCGACCGTAGATCGCGACGGTGCAAACCAGTCCGACGCCAAAGAACCATGCGAAGCGCCGGAGAGAGCGCGGGCTCTCGAGCGCCGAGGACGCTCGCCGATGCGCTGCGACGATGGTCCATCCCATCAACGCGATCCCCGCGATGCTTCCCAATGCGATCCGCACCAAGGGATAGGACTGCCACGCCATGCCGGCAGAAATGCGGGCATCCGCGGCAAATCCGAGAACCGATGCATTGAGCCGCTGGTTTAGATAACGAAAATGGAGGAAGTCGGAGACATAGAAAACGACGAGTGCGGCCGAAACCGCCGTCAGGACCACAAACCAGATGCGGCGCGCCCCCACGCTTCGGAAGGGATCGAGCCAGCGGATGGGCCCAAGCAGAAGCAGAGGAAATACGATCGCCGCCACCACCCGTCCATCGAACCGCAGACCGAGCAAGAAGGCATCCCCCACCCCGGACAGCGGCGTCGCACCTGGGCGAAACGCGAAAAAAGCCGCCAAGCGCAAAGCCGTCATCGCGCCCAAAAAAAGCGCGGCGAGCAAAACGATCCACCGGATTAAACGCGGAACCGGAGACATGCAGGGTGAAGAAGACTGGCGTCGCAAAAATCGCCGAGCTTATCCGAGGGGTACACGGATCACCCAAAGATTCCTCCGAGGAAGTCGGACTAAAGCTGGAAAAGCAGCCAAAAAGATTGAAGCGAAGGCACGAGGACCAAAAGCGGGAAGGCTCCGTCCAGCATCGGTCGAATGCACCGCGCGTCAACGAGTTTACGCCACACGCGGAGGTCTTTTCCACGGATGCCTGTATCTGACCAGACGCGACACCCCTGCAATTGCCCCAGAATCCGCTATCGGCTCGTCGTTATTGCCCGGCCTGCATGAAGACCCCCGCCGGCAGATCGCCCATCGCATACGGGGCCTCGGTGGTGACAACGTGGCGGTTGTCCATCCGTTTGGAAAAATCGAGCGGGTCACCCACGCCCACCGTTCCGCGCGCGACTTGATAGGCCCAAACCTGGAAATAGGTCAGGGACGCCGCACCGTAGATCGTCGAAAACGCCCCGGAAACGGCGTCGTCGCCGCACGAGATCTTGATCCGGCCGATTCGTGGCACATGAAAACGAGCGTCGGTCGTATGCCATTCTCCCCCGAGGAAAACTTCGGCGTAGGCGTGAAAATCCATGTGGTTGTCCGGGTCGGGAAACGCGATATCGGGCAGGTGGCCCGTGACGTAGCGGGAAGGGACATTGAACGTGCGGTTGAGCGCAATGGCAAGGTGCGCGAAGTCCCGGCAGACGCCGTATCCACGCTGCAAGACATCCCACGCGGAAAGGTCCGGCCGGCCGGACATATACCGATATTCGATGTTGTCGTGCAGCCATTGGCTGATCGCCGTGACACGCGGCCACCCGTTCGCGACCTGGCCGAACTTTTCCCAAGCGAAATCGGTCAATTTGTCGGAGTCGCAGTAACGGCTCGGCAGCGTGTAGCGGAGCAGCTCCGAAGGGATGTCGTCGGGCGCGTGCGGTGTGGCCACCGGCAGGCCCGCGTTATCGGGGAGGGAGGAAACGGCGACAAGGGCGTCATGCCGGAAGTAATTGGTCCCGCGCGCGAGACGCACCCGCCACACGCGGTTGCCATGACTGTCGACAAACATCTCCGACGGGAGATTTTCGCCCAAGGTCAGGGCTTGGAAAAGCACCGAGTGATTCCGTTCCGGACGCGGCTGAAGATTCAAGAGAAGCGAAGCGGTCCCGGTCACTTCGTACACCAGGCTGCACCCGACCCGAATCGTTAGGTCGAATGGCGAGAGAGCGTCGGAGGCGGGAAGGGGCGCGAACGTAGGAGATGACGGGACGGGCTCCGAATTCACTCCGGGCGTCGTGGATGTGGGCATGGCGTGGAAAAGGAGATCGCAAGCCACAGGATGGGCTCTGCCTCCCGGCAGACCCGTTAAATCCCCCGTGGAGCCATTCGGTTTTGTTGTGCGCCTTCGCTCAAGATGAAACCGCGGTTTCGCGGACGCCCCGACCGAATTCCGGTAAAGTTAGCATAGAAAGGGCCACCGGCGCGTCTATCTTCTCCCCCGACGAATTAACGATCGAAAAGGTCCGCTTGCTTGAACGGATTCCGGTCGAACGCCACCACAAAGCGAAGATCGACTCCCCTCGCTGCAAAAAACGTTTGGAGTCCGGCCTTAAGGCCGTCGGAAAACCCGATTGCACTCTCTCCGGACGGCCTAAAGGCCGGACTCCAAACTCTATCGTCCGCGCTTCCGCCGGGTTGCGAAACAGCCTCCGTAGCGAAGCCCTCCCTAGTGCAGAATCGAAAACAGGCGTGCGAGGTGCCACCGACGACCCTACCGCTCGATCCGGCGGTAGGTCGCGAGGTACCGCGCCTCGCCTGCGGCGGTCGCAAACCGAATGGGGGCAACGCCATCCAAACCATAACACACCCGAAGCCGTTCCCCGTTATGACGATAGATGCACGGAAGCGTGCGACCCTCGTTGGGTCCCTCCAGGCCACGCAACTGCAGCGCTTTCGCGTTGGTCCCCTCGCTCGTTTCGAATCTGCCGCGATCCGTCAATAGGCCGTCGAAGAAAACCCAATACAAACCGTCCGCCAGCCGGAGTCGCGTGCGCGTCGACAGTTCCTCCGGCGCCGCTTCGCCGGCCATCTCCGCCTTGAGAAGCTCCCAGGTGCCATCGAGCGGGTGCGAATTCGGCATCATCGCCCAATTTCAGCCGACGTCCTTCGGTGAATCAACGTTCCAATCGAAAGAGACTTCTCCGCCTCGCCACGTATCCGCAGCGATCCCACACACTATCGCATTTCGCCTTCACTTTCATTCCTGTCCATCCCCAAAGAGAAGCTCCTTGTGTCACCGACTCTTTCGGTCGAGTGCCTCCTCGGACAATCCCGAGAACGTCGACATTGGTTTTGCCAATCCGTCGACTTTTTCCGAACATACCGTTCTCTGCCCTCCCCGACTTCTCCGAGAGAGCGCTGAAACTTCACCTGTCCCGACACCGATGAATCCCGCCCACGACGATTTGAACCACTTCACGCGCCGCCGAGGATCGAACCTTCGCAGGCCTCGCCTCTTCGCGAGACGATCGATTGGATCGGAGAAGTCGGACAGGGCTCGCGAAGGAAGGACAACGACGTGAAGGTTCGGACCAGAGGATCGTTCCGAGACAGCCTCCGTCAGAATCTCGATCAGCTAATTCGATTTTTGTCTTCGCGCGACGGGTACGAGGCGGCCTCCGGAGCGAGTCCGTCCCTCGATCGTTCGGAACCGAAGACATCCAACCGTCTCCCCTCCTCCTCGCCGACGATGCTCACACCCCGCACACTGCTTTTCGCAACCGCGGTTTTTTCGGGCATGCTCACGGGCTGGACGCAAAGCACTCCCGACTACGAAAATCCGCCGATCGCCTATTCCGCGAGCACGCCGGTCGATGCGGTGACTCGTTTGCAAACGCAGATCGGCCTCGGCGCGCTGCAGTTCGAAGGCAGCGAGCAACGGGTCCTCCAAACCGTGTTGGACGCACTGCACGTTCCGGTCGAAAGTCAGCTTCTGGTATTCTCCAAAACCAGCCTGCAACGAGGCCTGATCCGACCCGAACGCCCCCGCGCGCTCTACTTTTCGGATTCCGTTTATGTGGGCTGGGTCCCGGGCGGGTTGATCGAAGTGATCGCGATCGACCCCCGGCTCGGCCCCGTCTTTTATTCGGTGGAAACGCGTCAGGCCAAAACGGCTGCGCCCACGGTCGTGCGCGAGCCCGACTGCCTGCGTTGCCACGGCGGCACGTTTGTGCGCGACATTCCGGGAGTTTTTTCGCGCTCCGTTTTTGCAAGCGCTTCGGGCGAACCGCTCCTTCGCCACGGCACGGTCTTGGTCGACGACGAAACTCCGTTCGCGGAACGCTGGGGCGGTTGGTACGTGACCGGCTATCACGGAAGCGAACCTCACCGCGGAAATACGCTTTATGCCGAAACTGACGACCGGCTCGTTTTCACGCCCGTCGAACAACGACCGGACGACCTGCGGGCCTTTTTCGACGTCGAGCGCTACCTCGCCCCGATCAGCGACGTCGTCGCGCTCCTGGTCTTCGAGCATCAGACCACGATGCAAAACGCCCTGACGCGCGCCGGTTTGGCCACGCGAAAAATGCTCGCCTACCAACGCTCCCTGCAGGAGGCCTTCAAGGAAACGATCACCGACGAGCCGACCTACGACAGCGTAAAGAGCGTCTTCGCAAGTTCCGCACAAGAGGTCGTCGACCGCCTGCTTTTCCGAGACGCCGCGCCGTTGCCCCAGGGCGTCGACGGGAACGAGGCCTTTCGACGCCACTTTAGCGCACTCTCCAAACGAAGCCCGACCGGCGTTTCGCTCCGGGATTTCCAATTGCAAGACCGCCTCTTCGCGCTCCGCTGTAGCTACCTGATCTATTCGGAGAGCTTCTCTGCGCTACCGGAACAGCTCAAGGTCTTGGTCTTCGCCAAGCTCGCGGCTGCGCTCCACGGGAAGGAAGGCGCGGCTCGTTACGGTTATCTTGAGGCCGAAGAACGGCGGCGCATCTACGACGTGTTGTTCGAAACGCATCCCGACGCTGCCAAGTATTGGGTCGCAAATTCGCGCTGAGCAACCTGCGGTACGGAAAGGACCTCGCTAGGCGAGACAAAACCCGATACGGAAAACCGGCCTTCAAGCTGGCGAAGACCGGGCTCCCCGATAGAGTGATTGTGTCCTTCCTCCCCGCCGCCAGCGATCGACCACCCACGCCCGCTCGAATCCATGTTCGCTTTCCCCGCTTCGTATCTTGTCACTTTTCGAACACTCGCATTCGCAGCGATTTCGGCCGCCACTTCGCTCTCGGCAGCTCGCCTCGAGTTCAACCGCGACATCCGGCCGATCCTTTCCGAAAACTGTTTCCAGTGCCACGGCCAGGACCCTGCGCATCGCGAAGCCAAGCTCCGTCTCGACCAATTCGACAGCGCGATCCTCGACCGTGACGGCTTTGCCGCGCTGGTGCCCGGCAAACCGGATGAAAGCGAAATGATTGTGCGGATACTCTCGGGGGACGAGTCCGAGCGGATGCCACCGAAGGAAAGCAACAAACACGTTTCCGCCGCTCAGGTGGCCCTGCTCCGCCAATGGATCGCCGAAGGCGGAACCTATCAGCCACACTGGGCATTGATTCCTCCCAAAAGGTCCACCGCGCCGACGGTAAAGACGAAAACGTGGGCCCGCTCTCCGATCGACGCGTTTGTCCTGCAGCGCTTGGAACGCGAAGGGCTGAGTCCTTCTCCTCCGGCCACGGCGGCCGCCTGGCTCCGGCGCGCCAGCTTCGATCTCACCGGCCTGCCGCCGACACCGCAGGAATTCGACACCTTTACCGCGGACGCCGCCCGGCGGGGAGACGCCGCCTACGCCGATGCCGCAGACCGACTCTCGCGCTCTCCGCACTTCGGAGAACGTATGGCCATGGACTGGCTCGACGCCGCGCGCTACGCCGATACACACGGGTTCAATAACGACACCACGCGCTCGATGTGGCGATGGCGCGACTGGGTGATCGACGCATTCAACACCGATCTCCCGTACGATCGGTTTCTTACGGAGCAGCTCGCCGGCGACCTCCTGCCGAAACCGACGCTGGAACAACGCATCGCGACGGGCTTCGGGCGCAACCACGTGATCAATAGCGAAGGTGGCATCATCGACGAGGAGTACCGACTCGAGTACGTCGCGGATCGCGTCCGCACCGTCAGCACCGCCTGGCTCGGCCTCACCTTCGAATGTGCGCGCTGTCACGACCACAAGTTCGATCCGATCGAACAGCGCGACTACTACCGACTCTCCGCTTTTTTCAACAACATCCCCGAGTGGGGCGAGGACGGTCGCGTTGCCAACGCGGTTCCCACGATCCCTGCACCGACCCGCGCACAACAGGCGGCCCTGGCAAAACTCGAAGGCTCCCTCGCCGAGGTCTCCCCCCTCGTTGCAACGGCCCGCTCCCAATGGACCTGGAAGGCGGAGGATCGTGCGATCGTGGAAAAGAAGGCGGAAGCCGCTCGGACGGCGGTGGACGCGGATAAAACCGCTAAAAATGTCGAGATTCCTCCCCCGAGCGCCGAAGGCGCCGCGCCCACCCTCCCCGGCGCGACCTTCGATTTCAGTGATAAGGACGGCGTCACCGTCGCTTTCTGGGTGGAGCCGGCTGCGGACAATCCCCGCGATGTCGCCCTGCTCTCGGGCATGAATCACCAAGGCTCCCCGGCCGACGCGAGCTTCGGGCGCGGGCGCGAGATCCGTTTGATCGACGGCGAAATCGAACTGCGGATGTGCGACCGCTATCCCGTCTACGCGGTCGTCGTCCGAACGATCGGCGCCGCGCTTCGCTCCGACGAACGCCACCATGTCGCCCTGAGTTACGACGGCAGCCACAAGGCCGCGGGCGTGCGTGTCTTCGTCGACGGAGGCGAGCTCCCCCTGCGTATTTTCTACGACGGTTACAATGGCAGTGCGGGGAAACGCGACTTTCTGGTCGGCACGGACAACTCGAAAGACCCCGCCCGCTGGCGGGGTGCGATCGAGGAACTCCGCGGTTACCCTCACGCTCTGGCCGCGGAGGCCGTGCGAACGCTCTTCCTTGCATCCGCCCTCCCGCGCTCGCTCGCCCGGCAAGCGGACGGCACGGCCACCCCCGTGGAAAGCCGCTGGCTCGCCGAGACCGCCTTGAGCGAAAACGCGGCAACCCGCGCCGATTTTGCAAAGAACGTGGACCTGCAGGAACGCATTCTCGCCCTCCGCAGGACGTTTCCTACGACGATGGTAATGGAAGAGATGGCCACCCCGCGCCCGGCGTTTCTGCTGCTGCGCGGAAACTACGACGCCCACGGAGAAGCCGTCACGGCCGGAGTGCCCGAACAGACGATCGCTCCCTGGCCAAAGGATGCGCCGCAGAACCGCCTCGGCCTCGCCCGCTGGTTCACCCAACCGAACCATCCGCTGACCGGACGCGTCGTGGTCAATCGATTCTGGGCCCAGCTGTTCGGAACCGGCTTGGTCAAAACCCTCGAGGATTTCGGTTCGCAAAGCGAATGGCCGAGCCATCCGGAGCTGCTCGACTGGCTCGCCCGAGATTTCGTGGACGGCGGCTGGAACGTGAAGGCCTTTTTCAAACAAGCCGTTCTCTCCTCGACCTACCGCCAAAGCTCGGCCGTAAGTGCTGAGCTGTCCGCCCGCGACCCCGAGAACCGCCTGCTGGCACATGGCCCCCGCGTCCGGCTTCCGGCCGAATCGATCCGCGACCAGGCACTCGCCGTCTCCGGGTTACTCGCGCCGCGCATCGGCGGTCCCAGTGTCTATCCCTACCAACCCGAAGGACTTTACGCCTCGATCGTCGTGGATGCACCCTACCCCGGCACCCGGTGGCTGCTCGGTTCGGGGGAGGATCTGTATCGAAGAAGCCTCTACACGTTTTGGAAACGCACCATGCCCCACCCCCTGATGATGGCGCTGGACTCCCCCGACCGCGAATTCTGCACGGTTCGTCGCTCCCGAACCAACACGCCCCTCCAGGCGCTGGCGCTCTGGAACGAACCGGGTTACGTGGAAGCCGCGCGAAAACTCGGTACGCGGATGCTCCGCGAGGGCGGGAGCGACGACGCGTCGCGGGCCGCCTACGCTTTCCAGGCGAGCACGGGACGCAGGCCCGACGCGTCGGAGACGAAGGTTCTTCTGAATACCTGGTCGCGGTTGCGTGCGGACTTTGCGGCTCATCCCGATGACGCCGCCGCCTTGATTGCGACCGGGGCATCGTCGGTCGACGGAATGGTTTCTCCGGTCGAACTCGCCGCGGCCACCGGAGTCGCGAGCCTGATCCTGACGCTCGACGAAACGATCACCAAAAACTGAACATGCGGCACACTTTCAAGATGCGTTCGACATGAGACCAACGGCAGTCCGAGGGGTCGACCTCCAAACCTGTTTTTCACAGGAGCTCGCGGAAGACGCAGAGTTTGGAAGGAAGAGGTCAGAACTCAGACTTCAGATAGCCCTCAGCCCCTTGTCCCGCTGACACCTGACTTCTGACCTCTTCCGCCCACCGACCTCCGCGCCCTCCTCCGTCCTCCTGTAAAACCATCCGAGGCTCGATTCCGCCCTCTGACTTCCGCCTTCCCCACCACCCAGACGTTCCGAAATCCC
>Ga0105046_10002127_pt1 | contig 31087 bp, 26 predicted proteins | sample MAT03_FD_78385 | JGI IMG/M metagenome (GOLD analysis project Ga0105046, IMG submission 78385) | Freshwater microbial communities from Lake Fryxell liftoff mats and glacier meltwater in Antarctica - MAT-03 (megahit assembly) | ecosystem: Environmental > Aquatic > Freshwater > Ice > Liftoff...
ACACAAAACGGGGCGGCGCATCGCATAATGCACCGCCCCGTTGAGTGTTCGACGAACCAAACGACTAGTACATGCCGCCCATGCCGCCGCCGTGACCACCACCGGCCGGAGCCGGTGAGTGTTCCTTCTTCTCGACGATCAATGCTTCGGTCGTGAGGAGGAGGCCCGAGATCGAGGCTGCGTTCTGCAGCGCGGTCCGGGTGACCTTGGTCGGGTCGATGACGCCAGCCTGCACCAGATCTTCGTAGGTGTCGGTCAGCGCGTTGTAGCCAAAGGTGTTCGAGTCGGCAGCCTTCACCTTCTCGACCACGATCGAGCCTTCGCCGCCGGCATTCTGCACGATCATGCGAATCGGCTCTTCGATGGCGCGACGGATGATCGCGACGCCGATGTTCTCTTCTGCATCTTCCAGCTTGAAGTTGGCCAGCGCCTTCTGGGCGCGGATGAGTGCCACACCGCCGCCGGGGACGATGCCTTCCTCAACTGCCGCGCGCGTGGCGTGCAGCGCGTCTTCGACGCGGGCCTTCTTCTCCTTCATCTCGGCTTCGGTTGCTGCGCCGACGTTCACGACGGCCACGCCACCCGAGAGCTTCGCCAGACGCTCCTGGAGCTTTTCCTTGTCGTAATCGGAGGTGCTCTTCTCGATCGCAGCGCGGATTTCCTTCTCACGACCCTTGATCATGTCGTGGTCGCCGGCGCCGTCGATGATCGTGGTGTTGTCCTTGTCCACGACGACGCGCTTGGCCTTGCCGAGGTCGGCGAGGGTCGCGTTCTCGAGCTTGAAGCCGACTTCGTCGCTGATCACGTTGCCGTTCGTCAGCACTGCGATGTCCTGCAGCATCGCCTTGCGACGATCGCCGAAGCCAGGCGCCTTGACGGCGGCGATCTTCAGCGTGCCACGCAGCTTGTTGACGACCAACGTCGCCAGCGCTTCACCTTCGATGTCTTCCGCAATGATCATGAGCGGCTTGCCCGTCTGGGCAACCTTCTCGAGCACCGGGAGGAGCTCCTTCATGGCGCTGATCTTCTTGTCGTGGATCAGAATGAAGACGTCTTCGAGCACCGCTTCCATCTTCTCCGGATCGGTGACGAAGTACGGCGAGACGTAGCCGCGATCGAACTGCATGCCGTCCACCGTCTCCAGCGTCGTCTCGAGGCCCTTTGCCTCTTCAACGGTGATGACGCCGTCCTTGCCGACCTTCTCCATCGCGCTGGCGATCAGCTCGCCGATTTCCTTGTCGTTGTTGGCCGAGATCGAGGCGACCTGTGCGATTTCCTTGCGCCCGTTGGTCGGCACGGAGATGCGCTTCAGCTCTTCCACGACCTGCGTCACGGCCTTGTCGATGCCGCGCTTGAGCGCCATCGGGTTCACGCCGGCCGTCACATTCTTGAGGCCTTCGCGAAAGATCGCCTGGGCCAGCACGGTGGCGGTGGTGGTGCCGTCGCCTGCGTTGTCGCTGGTCTTGGTGGCGACTTCCTTCACCATCTGCGCGCCCATGTTCTCGAGCGGATCGGAGAGCTCGATCTCCTTTGCAACGGTGACGCCGTCCTTGGTGACGGTGGGGGCACCGAACTTCTTGTCGATGACGACGTTCCGACCCTTGGGGCCGAGGGTCACCTTTACCGCGTCAGCCAGCTGATCGACGCCACGCTTGAGAGCAGCGCGGGCGTCAACGTTGAAATGCAGTTCCTTGGCAGCCATCGTATTAAGCCTCGAAAGCGATTAGGCGAGGACCGCGAGTACATCTGACTCGCGGAGAATGAGGACGTTTTCGCCCTCGATGGTGACTTCGGTGCCGCTGTACTTGCCGTACAACACACGGTCACCGACCTTCACGGTCATCGGAGCCAGCTTGCCGTCTTCGTACTTGCCCGGGCCAACGGCGACGATCTCGCCCTGCTGTGGCTTTTCCTTCGCCGTATCGGGGATGTACAGTCCACCGCGCATCTGCTCCGCCTCTTCGAGCGGCTTCACGACTACGCGATCAGCCAGCGGGGTCACCTTGGACCCGATGGCACTCTTGGTGGTCATCGTCCTTCCTCCAGACCTGACGTGTGACAGAATAGGGGCGCACGGATCAGAGCACACGCGCCATTGTTAGCAGTCTACGTGGTTGACTGCTAACGACCGGAACATAGTCACATGAAGGAGCCAGTCAACCCAGTGGCACTGATGTGACGGAGCGGCGGCATAACTCCGTAAACCCAAGTCATACAACAACTTACGTTGCCGCGACTGGCGCCGCCGCTCCGTCGATTCGGCTCAGTTCGCTGGCCGGTCCGACAGCAGCTGATGGGCGAGCGACAGTCCGCGGAGCGTCAGATCGGCGTCCACCAGCTCCAGTGTGGGACAGAAGGGTGCCAGCATCGACGCCAGTCCGCCGGTCCCGATGACGAGCGGATCCCGACCGGTGGGCCACTCGCCTCGAATCCGCGACACGATCCCTGTGATCGCATCCACCGCGCCAAAGACGACGCCCGAACGAATGCACTCTTCGGTGCGACGTCCGATCACTGCCTGCGGCGCCAGCAGTTCGGTCGCCGGGAGCTTGGAGGTGCGGCGCGTCAACGTGTCCAGCGACGTCAGCACGCCAGGCGCAATCACACCGCCGAAGAACACGCCATCCTGTGTGATGCAGTCGTACGTCGTCGCGGTGCCGAGATCCACCACGATGCAATCGCGATGATACCGGCGGCTGGCCGCGAGGGTGTTGATGATCCGATCGGCTCCAACGGTCATTGGCTCATCCACATCGAGCGTGATCGGGAGTGGGCTGCGCGCATCGACGATCACGGCCTGCACACCGAAGGCGATCTCCACGCCCTCGGCAAGCGGTGCCGTGACCGATGGCACGACCGAGCCGATCGCGGCCCCCGTGACCCGGGCGAGCGCAGTGCCCTCAAGGTCGAGCAGGGCACGCAGCAGCAGCGCGAATTCGTGAGGAGTGCGCGGGACACTCGTGATCACGCGCCAATGGGCGACGATCTCGTCGCTTTCGGCCAGACCGATCGTGGTCTCGGTGTTCCCGACATCGCAGACGAGCAGCATCGCTATACCTCCGCCGGTGATCGGAACCGCAGCGAACCTGCAATCACCTCTTCGTCGTCGCGCGCGGTCCGAACCACCAGACCACCGCGATTCGTGATGCCCAGCACCATCCCTTCGAGCGGCGAGACGATCGCACGTCCGCGAGCGACATCCCGCGCCGCAAAGTGCGCCAGCTCGTCCGCATCCAGCGGGCCACTGCGATCGGCGGCCTGCATGATCGCACGCGCGACCGCCACCAGGACCGATGCGCGCCGCGCCGATGACTGCAGACCGGTGCTCGATTGCACGTGTGCCGACGTCTGGACGTTCACACCGACGCCGACGACAATCCACTCCATGACAGCGCCACGCCAGCGCGCCTCACACAAGATTCCGGCCAGCTTTTCCTCGCCAACCAGCAGATCGTTCGGCCATTTCACCCGGATCCGTTGCCGCGACTCTGCGTCCAGTGCGTCAGCGAGCGCCAACCCGACGCGCAGCGCCAGTACGCCCGGCGGCGCATCGCCCGGTTCACGCAACAGCACACTCGCCCACACCCCCGCGTCGCGGTCCGACACCCACGATTTTCCGCTGCGCCCGCGTCCAGTCTCCTGTGCGTCAGCGACGACCAGACTGCCGTGCGGCGCCCCGTCTGTCGCCAACTGATGCGCCAGATCCATCGTACTGGTGCAGGTGGAGACAGCGAGCAGATGTGGCACCCCGCACTGCACACGGAGGGCGCCACACGGCACGCCGTTGTAGAGCGCCAGCAGTTCGTGCTGCGTCATCCGCCGCGTCGCATCCAGATCAGCGCGAGAACACCAACACCGAGAATCACCCGGTAGACGGCGAAGACCCCGAAGCTCTTTGACGAGACGTAACGCAGCAGTACCGAGATGGCGAGCCACCCGCTGATGCCGGACGCCAGAATTCCGACCACGATCGGCACCGTCACGCCCTCGCGCAACGCCTCCGGGACCTTCACAATCGCTGCCGCTGCGGTAATCGGCATCGACATCAGAAAGCTGAAGGTGGCGGCGGAGGTTCGATCAAAACCCAGTGCACGTCCCGCGGTCATCGTTGAGCCGGACCGTGACACACCGGGGATCAGCGCAAACACCTGCGCCATGCCGATGAGCAAGGCATCGATCCAGCGAAAGCTCGTCAGGGTGCGAGTCTGCGCGACGAATCGATCGGCAGCCCACAGCAACGATCCCATGACGATCAGCGCGATCGCGGTCACCACTGGCGCACGAAACACCGTCTCGGCGTACTTCTGCAGAACGAGTCCGGCGATGGCACCCGGGATCGTCGCAATCACGATGAACAGCGCGCGGCGCTGCTCGTCTGTCTCGATTTTCCGCGTCAGCAGAATGCTCACGCCGGCTTTGGTCAACGCCACCCACTCGGCGCGAAAATACCAGAGCACCGCCGCCAGCGTTCCGAGATGCAGCGCCACGTCGAAGGCGAGACCTGGATCTTCCCACCCGAAGATGTACGGCACCAGACTGAGATGCGCCGACGAAGAGATGGGCAGGAACTCGGAGAGTCCCTGCACGATGCCAAGGACGAGCGCATGCAGAACGTTCATGGTGCCGACGTGTGGCTCAGGAAAGTGCGACCGGGCGCCGCAGTGACGGGAAAACTACTGTGCAAGGTTCTCCGCCGCCCGCGCCCGTGCCTTCCGGCGCGACGCGGCAACGGTGATGGCATCCTCGTAGGTGGACTCGTACTGGCCGATTATACGACTTTCACTGAAGCGCGTGCGCGCATCGGCGGAAGCGGCCGCGCTCATCGTCGCCCATCGCGCATCATCGGCGAGAATCTCGATCGCGGCGATGGCCATTGCATCCACGTCACCCACCGGCCGGAGCGCACCGGTGATCCCGTCCTGCACGACCTCCGGAATGCCACCGGTGTCTGACGCAACCACCGGTACGCCGCACGCCAGCGCCTCCAGCGCCGAAAGCCCGAATGATTCGGACGCGGAGGGCAGGAGGAAGAGGTCAGCTGAGGAGAGCAGCGGCGCCACATTCTCGATGCGTCCCAGAAACTGCACACGGTCCGCCACTCCCAGTACACGCGCCTCCTCCTGCGCAATTCCACGATCCGGCCCGTCGCCCACCATCACCAGGGTCGCGGGCAGGGCGGCCGACACCTTCGCAAAGATCCGTATCACGTCGGCCGTGCGTTTCACCGCGCGGAAGTTGCTGATGTGCATGAGCACCTTGCCTGGTGAGGCCACCATGCCGCTGAGCGCTCCGGGGTATCGGTTTCGATCGTACACGTCGGGATCGATGAAATTATAAATCACATCGACGGCACAGCCCGCACAGCCAAAGGCGTTCACCGTCTCACGCTGCAGGTGCTCCGAGACCGCAGTGATCCGGTCGGACTTCTCGATCGAAAACTTCGTGATCGCCCAGTACGACGGATCCTGCCCGACGATCGTGATATCCGTGCCGTGCAGTGTCGTCACGACCGCCACATCCTCACCGGTCTCACGCATCATCTCCCGCGCGATCCAGGCGCTGGTGGCATGCGGAATTGCATAGTGACAGTGGAGCACGTCCAGCTTGGCGCTCCGGACCACCTCGTGCATCCGCACCGCCAGCGCCAGATCGTACGGCGGATACTCGAACAGCGGGTAACGCCCGACGTCCACCTCGTGAAAGAACACTCTCGGCAGGAAGGCCGGAAGCCGAAATGGCTGGGCGTAGGTAATGAAATGGATCTCATGGCCGCGCGCGGCCAGCGCGATCCCAAGCTCCGTGGCCATTGCCCCCGAACCGCCGTACGTGGGATAGCAGGTGATGCCAATCTTCACAGGTGCTCCGACAGTGAGGTCGTTTCAAACCATTCGGCGGCGCGTGCAGCAGCGTCTCGCACCCCAGGATCCAGAGTCAGCACGCGATCCGACGGCAGCTGATGGCGGAACCAGGTGCGCTGTCGTTTTGCGTACTGTCGCGTATCGATCACGGTGCGCTCAATCGCGTCACGGCGCGACATTTCGCCCGTCAGTGCGCGGCGCAGAACGCCGTAGCCGCATGCGTTCCACGCCGGTGCCTCGCAGGGAGTGTCGCGTACGAGCGTCTCGACTTCCGCCTCCCACCCGGCAGCGAGCATCGAACGAACGCGATCAGCGATGCGGTCACGAAGCGCGGGGCCGGGGTCGACCAGCAGATACCGCAACCGCACAGTGGCGGGTCGTGCGCGTTCCACCAACCATTCGCTGAGCGGTCGACCAGTGAGCGTATGCGTCTCCAAGGCGCGGAGCAGTTGTGTGCGGCCGAGGTGTGCACGGCTGGGGTCCACCGCGACGCACTGATCGCGGAGCGCGTCGGTGGAAAGCGGCTCGAGCGCCGCCAACACGCGGGCGCGGTGCACCGGGTCCAGTGGCGGCGACTCGAACAGCGGCGACTCGAGTGCGCGCAGATAAAAGCCTGTACCGCCGACGATGATCACGCGGGACCCCGTCGCATCGGCGTGGGCCAGCCAACCGAGTGCCGACTCCGCCCATTGTGCGGCCGAGTAACGCTCGGTGGGATCGATGAGGTCGATGCCACAGTGGGGAACGAGAGCCTGATCGGCCGCCGAGGGCTTCGACGTCCCGATATCGAAATGCCGATATACCTGTCGCGAATCGGCGCTGATCAGCAGCGCACCGGTCTGCTGCGCCAGCATCATCGCCACCGCCGACTTCCCCGCCGCAGTGGGCCCGCAAATGACGGCGATCTCACGCACGTCCGAACCGCCGCTCGAGCTCGTCCCAGGTGAGCTGCACGATGGTGGAGCGGCCGTGAACGTCGTGCGCCGGCAGCGTGGTGCGCGCCAGATCGACGAAAAGCGCGCGCATTTCCGCAGTCGACAACAGATCGCCGGCCTTCACCGCGGATTTGCACGCCACGGTCATCGCCAGACGTTCGTGCCGCGTGGCGGTGCTTGCAATGCGATCGCCTGCCAGCGCCGCGAGCGTTTCACGCAGCGCGCGCTCGGCGTCGAACCGGTGGTGCGGCATCGGCACACTCTGGACGACCAACGTCTGCCCGCCAAAGCCTTCGATACCAAAGCCGAGGGCACCGAAGGCATCGCGATGCTCCTCGAACGCGTCCGCTTCGGCAGGTGAGAGGTGTAGCGTGAGTGGGAACAGCAGCGTCTGCACGATGGCACCGCCGCCGGTCAACCTCGTCATCAGACGCTCGTACAAGACGCGCTCATGCGCCGAATGCTGATCGATGAGCACCACACCATCGTCGCGCTCAAACAGCAGATAGGTGCGCCGCAGTTGCAGGAGCGGCGGGATCTCGATTGGCGAATCGTCGACGCCGATCGGTGGCAGCGGCGACACCGCAGTACCTGCTTCTGCCTCACAATCAACCGACACGAAGAGCGGAGCCACATCGGGCCCCGTACGAAGCATCGAGACATCCGCTGTGCGCGACACTGGCGTCCACTGACGCTCACCGCCAAAGCGCGCGCCCATGAGCGGCGCGGCGGCCGCTACGCCCAGGGCGCGGCGGACGGCACCCTCGATCACCCGATCAATGCTCCAACGATCGTGAAAGCGTACCTCCGCCTTTGCCGGGTGCACGTTCACGTCCACCGCATCGCCAGGGAGGCGCACGTCGAGCGCAAGCGACGGTCGCGCGCCCGCGGGAATGGTGGAGTGATACGCCGCTTCAGCCGCGCGGACCAACCCCGGATCCCGAATCGCCCGCCCATTCACCATCAGGAACAATCGACGCGGGCCAAGGCCAACGTTGGCGGGTTGCTCAATGAGTCCGCGCACATGCACCGGTCCCTGCACATCGTCGACGTCGAGCATGGTTGCGGGTGACACACCGGTCCAGACTGCCGAAAGGCGCTCACGCCAGTTGCGCGCGGGCACGGCGGTGAACACCGCTTTCCCGTCATGCGTCGCCGTGATCCGCACATCACGTCGCACAAGTGCGATCGTCGCAAGCATCTCAGCGACCACCCGCCATTCGCCGCGCGCACTTTTGAGGAACTTGCGACGCGCCGGAACGGTGTGGAACAACTCGGTGACGGTGACCGTGGTTCCGCGCCGGCGGGCCATCGGTTCGACCAGCGTTCGGACACCCTGTTCCACCACCACGCGCGTCCCGTCCCCGTCCGTCTCAGACGATTCGAGGACGAGTCGCGACACAGAGGCAATCGCGGGCAGCGCTTCACCACGGAATCCGAAGGTGGCAACGCCGACGAGATCGTGCGCCTCACGGATCTTCGAGGTCGCGTGCCGCGCCAGTGCCAGCGTGGCCTGATCGCGAGACATTCCGGCGCCGTCATCGCGAATGCGAATCAAACCACGGCCACCGTCCTCGATCTCCACGCCGATGTCGGTGGCACCGGCATCCAGCGCATTCTCGATCAGTTCCTTGACGATCGATGCCGGACGCTCGACCACTTCGCCAGCGGCGATCTGATCCGCGACAGCTGACGCGAGGATGGCAATGACGGACATGCGACGAACTTACGGTGACGGCACGTCAGCCGCGACGCCGGACTCGGCCGCCGCCACGTCGCGAGCGTCGCCCACTGCCAGCGACCGCAGCGCATCGGCTTCCACCCACCCCGCGCGCCCGTCGGCGAGTGTGATCCGAAGCCAGCGCGCGGTGGTGTCGCCGACCATCGCCAGTTCACCCGCCCGCGCGCGCGCCCGTGCTTCGCCAGCCAGCACCGGCTCCAGCCGAAGCGCGGCCGCACGACGCACCACAACGACGCCGTCGGCGTTGGCCGATCGTTCGGCGAGGAATGCCAGGCCCGCGCAGCCAGAGATTACGCCGGCGGCCAGCAACAACGCACGATTCGAGACCCGCCGACCGCTCCACCGCCACGCGGCACCTGCAATGGAGAGCGCGCCAGTGACGCCGAGCAAGACGAGCCACGCCACGTTCGGTTCGACGGGCACGATCGCGGTTTGCAGATCGAACGACGGCGAGTTCGCGTTGAGCAGCTTCGACGCCGGGTTCCCACGTGGCTGAATGCGCACGCTGCGTTGCCAGGCGACGATCGCACCAGCAGTGTCGGCTCGCATCCAGTGTGCGGCGCCGAGGTTGGCCCAGACCGATGCGTTCTGCGGTGCGAGCATCGCCGAGCGGGCAAAGGCGCTCGCGGCCTCGGTGAACTGTGCGCGCCGGTACAAGTCGATTCCGCGCGCGAAATCAGCGGGCTGTGCACTGAGGGTGCGCGCAAGTCCAGCCAGCAGTGCGATCGACCGCGCCGCTGTCGCGATCCGGCGCTTTGCCGTCGATGAGAGTTCATCGTTCAGTTGCGCGACGACGGCATCAGCCTCGGAGCGCAGTGACTGCAGCATCCCATCTGGCGCGCTTGCTGCGGAGCCAAAGGTGAGGCGGTCGAGCCGCACGAGGAGCGCTCCCGCCGCCTCCGCAGCGCCTGCCGTCACGCCAGCCCGGCGCAATCGCATCACCACCTCCGGCACCGCAAACGGATCGCTGGTGCGCAGCTGCACCAAGGGGCCCAATCGCGCGAGCAACTGGCGGCGCAGCGTTGCAGCGTCGACGACCGGAGTATCGGACGCCGCAGTGCGACGCTGTGCACGGCGTTCACGCGACGGACGACGCGGAAGCAGGCGCCACAGTCGTCGTGACATGAGGAGCAGCCACGGCGCTCCAAGGGCCAGGACCAGCGTCCGATACCACCAGGCATCGGTGATATCGTGCGCAGCGTCCTGGCGCCACGGCTGAAGCGGTATTGCCGGCGCGCTGGCAGTCGCTTCGTCTGCGATCACGGCAGCGCCCGCAGCCACGCGCAACGCACCGAGTGGCGCCGTCGCCTCCTCGTACGTGCCGCGCAACGGATTGAAGTACACGTATCGAACCTCGCCGAGGGGAATCTCACCCGTGCGTGTTGGCGTCAGCAGAAAACGGAAGGTCTTCGATCCGCGGACCAGCAGGTCGGTGCTGTCAACGTCGATCGATTCACCGGACGGACTGCTGGTCACTCCCGGAATGTTGATGTCGGGTGCGGGCAGGAGCTTGACGTTGCCGGCACCGAGCACGCGCACTGCCAGCTGGACGGCGTCGCCCACCCGTCCAGCATCGTGATCGAGTGCGGCGGTGATGGAGTACACACCGACGGCGCCGGTGAAGCGCGCTGGGCGACCCTCTGTCGGCAGCTCGCGCACAACTACCGAGTGCGACGATGTGACCGCAGTCTGACGCTCCGAGCGGCCGAACATCGTGCCCGGTGAACCGAGCGTGAATCCCAGACGGGCTGCGGGAATCTGCAGTGTGCCAGCCCGCAGCGGGAACAGGGCGCGGGCAAAGACGAACGGTCGGTAGCGCGCACCGTCCACCTCGCGGCTGGGCAGCGCATCATTGGCCACAGGAAGATCGTAAGCCACCGCACCATCCACCGCTGGCGCGACGTACTCCGGGTTTCGAACCAGTCGCGATCGCAGCTCATCGTCAATGAAGACGGCGACCTGCAGCGTCACCTGTTCGCCGGTCCACACCGTATCCTGCGTGACCAGCGACTGGAAGTTGACCGTCGTGCGACGCGATATCGGTGCACGGGTGACGATGGCCGGAACGGAATTCGTCGGTGGTGGCTGCACGACGATTCGCTTGGCGATGCTGATCGTCTGTTGCGCCCCAAGCGTGGCAACGATCGGACTGATGACAACCGCACCGGCGCCCGGCACCCGGAGAACGTAGCGCAGCTCGCGCGTCGCCACCGCCTGTCCAAAGCCACCGCCCAACCGCGTCACATCCGACATCAGTTGCAGCGACGCGCCCGTTGCCGTCGGTACCGTCATGCGAGGGGCAGTGTTGCCGGGGACCGTGGCGCGCACGATCATCGGCACCGGAGTGCGCGCGGAGATCGTATCGGACACCTGCACCGACACGGCGATCTGCAGCAATACACCGAGTGCGATGCTCACCAGTCCCGTCCCACCGACGACTCGCGACGCTGGCCATCGCGCTGGCGTCGTGTCTGCACATCACGCTCATCGCGCGCAGCGCTGTTCAACACCGCTTCCGCACGCTGTTTGTCCAACTGCTGCTGACCTTTGCTCGGTGGCGGATCCGGCGGGGGCGGCTGCTGGCCTCCGCCGCCACCACCTCCACCACCACCGTTCTTCTGTTGCTCGCGCAGCGCCAGCTCGAGGTTCCACTTGGCGTCCGGATCATCAGTGCGCGTGCGCAAGGCGCGCTTGTAGGCCGCGACGGCTGCGGCAAAGTATGGGGCAGCATCGATGGGAGTCGCGCTGCGCGCGCGACGCAGGTTGGCGAGGCCAACATTGAAGAGCGCGCGAAAGCGCAGGTCGGGGTCTGGCGCGATCGTGATGACGCGATCCAGCACCTCGGTGGCTGCCACGAGTGAATCGGCGGCCAGCAGTGCGGTGCCCAGATTGTACTGCGTGCGCAGCGTGCGGTCACCGCCGCTCGCCTGTCGACGAAAGGTCCGTGCCGCGTCGAGAAACTTTCGCTGGGCGTAGAGTTCGCGCGCATCGGGCGTGCGACCCGTCGGCTGGGCCAGCGTGCTGCGCGGTGACGCGCCGAGTGCGCACAGCGCGACCAGCGCGGCCACTTTCGCCCTGCGACGGGGCGGTCGGTCGGCGAACAGGGCGTCCACCACCAGCAGCAGCAGTGCGGGCCAGAGAAAGAGCGCGTATCGCTGTATCGGCGACGATCCAGCGTTGTAGACACGCTCCGTTTGGCGGAGTCGTCGGAGTGCCGCACGAACACGGCCCGGACGATCGGCAGCGGCGCCATCCACGAAGACCCCCTCGGCGACACGTGCGATCCCTTCGAGCGCAGTCGGGCTGGCGCGCGTGATGACCACCTGTCCGTTCGCATCGCGTTTGACACCGCCACCTGCCAATGGAATCGTGGCGCCCGCCGTGGTGCCGTATCCGACCGTCACAAGCGCGATCCGCGCATCGCGCGCGCCCTGCGCCGCGGTCGCAATCGCGCCCTGATCATCCCACGTCTCCCCGTCACTCATCACAACCAGCGCACGATCTCCGCCAGCCTGGCTCACGCCAAGCAGCTGCGTCGCCTGTGCGATACCCTCGGCGAGTGCCGTCCCGCCCTGACTCACCATCGAGGGATCCATGCCGTCGAGAAAGAGCGCCAGTGCGTCATAATCTGACGTGAGTGGGGTCAGCACGAAGCTCGATCCCGCAACGCCGATCAGTGCCAGGCGCGCGCCAGGCAGCGTTGCCATCAGCCGGCGGACGTCTGCCTTCATGCGCTCCAGTCGCGACGCCCCTTCGTCGGTCGCGAGCATCGACGCCGAGACGTCGAGCACGAGGGCGATGTCCACACCAAGATCACGGCGACGCTCCTCCTGCTGCCCCCACCTCGGCCCGGCGAGACCGAGACCGAGACCGAGTGCGGCCAGCCCAAGGAGCAGCGCACGCACGCGGGCGGGCAGCCCGTGCGATCGCCTCGGCACCAGGCGCTCGAGAACGGGAACGTCGCCCAGCCGCGCGAGACGCGCTCGCCGCCGTGCGTCGCTGCGCCAGAGGATCGCAGCGACCACGATGCCGATCGCGAACGCCATCGGCAGCATCCACGCGCGGGTGATGTACGCGAGCCATGGCAGCGTGACAACGCTCATGGGATCGGCCCATGCCGGAGCAGCATCCACACTTCGAGTACGAGCGCCAGCAGCGCGATCGCGGCGGGTATCACATACCACTCGGAGCGCGGCAGCGACCGTCGTGCGAGCGTCGGAGTGCGTTCGAGGCGATCGATTTCACGCGTGACACGTTCCAGGCCAGCGGCGTCCCTGGCGCGGAAGTAGCGACCGCCCGTTGCACGAGCCACTTCGGTCAGGAGCGCATCGTCTATCTCCACCCGTTGCGTCTCGTATCGCAAACCAAACAGCCCTCGGCCGACCGGAACCGGCGCCATCCCTTCCGTGCCGACACCAACGGCGTACACACGAATCCCGAACGCCGCCGCCGCGCGCGCTGCAGTGCGCGGATCCACCTGGCCGCGGTTGTTCACGCCATCGGTGAGCAGCACCAGCACCTTCGAGCTTCCGCGGGCGGAGCGCAGGCGGTTCGATGCGGTGGCGATGGCAGTGCCGATCGCAGTACCATCGTCCAGCTGCCCGGGCTGCAGCTGGTCAATTGCGGCCAGGACAACCTGATGATCAGCCGTCAGCGGAACCTGCGTGAGCGCCTCACCGGCGAAGGACACCAATCCCAGACGGTCAGACTCGCGCAGCCGGACAAACTCCTTCACCTGCGCCCGCGCCACCTCGAGACGGTTCTGTGGCTGGAAGTCCTCCGCCAGCATCGAACTGGAGATGTCGAAGGCGAGCATGATGTCGATGCCGTCGCGCGTTTCGCGACGGTCACCACCGCGCGCATACGGATGGGCGAGCGCCAGGACACACCCCGCGAGCGCGAGGCCACGCAGCCGATTCAGCCACCGGCGCACGCGACTGCGTTTTGGGCCCGACTCGATCACGGTACTCATCGCCGCGAAGGGAATCGCCTGCACGGTAATTCCGCGACGACGCCACCACACGAGTGGCAGCACGAGCAATGCGAGCAGCGCCCACGGTGCACCGATCGCAATCCCCAGCCCGTTCAACCACTCCAGCGCATTGGACAGCATCACGCCGCCTGCGTTGAGATGGCGGACCGTACACGATCGATGTTGCGCACGAGCTCCCGTGACAGGCCGCTGACGCGCTGCACCGCGTCCGGATCGATGTCACGTCCTGCAAAACGCACGGCATCAACCAATTGCAGCAGCTGTGCCAGCTGTTTATCGGGCATGCCCTGCACCGGTCCGACTGCCGCGAGGAGTTCACCGTTGGTCAGTGTTGTCGGCAGTGTCGATTCGATATCGGCCAGATACTGGCGCACGATCTCGGCCGCCAGCGCCACGTAGCGTCCCCCTTCGCCCACCTCGACGAGTTCGCGGGCGTCGAGTCTCGCGAAGGCCGCTTCCGCGCGCGACAGCGGCGAAACGACTGCCACCTTCGGTGTGCGATCGCGGGTTCGAAATCGATACAGCAGGTAGAGCAGCGAGATACCGACGATGAGTGCGAGGACCCACAACCACCAATCCTCCCACCACGGCGCAACGACAGCCAACAGCCCACGTGGCTGCCTCGGTGTCCGGAGCGCCGAGTCGGCGGGCAGCACCGAGGCCACGACGACGCGCGCATCGACCGGCACCGACAGCTCCGATGCCCCCTGACGCATGAGCACCGGTCCGACCGGAATGGTCAGCACACCGGGCTGCCATGCCAGCAGGCGATACTGCACCAGCAGCGTATCTCCACGCCGCGAAACATCGGCCGGATCGAGTGGTTCGATCATCCCTCCGGAGTCTGGCACCGCCGGCGGAATCGCGATCCGGCCACGCGGCGCGATTGCACGCACCGTGAGGACGAACGGCTGACCGACCGTGACGGTGTCGGGTCGAACGCGATAGCTCACGCGACCCACGCTGTCGGGCACCAGCTGCGAGTGCACTGGCGTGCCATGCACCAAGGCCGCAACGAGGGCCAGTGTCGCAGCTGGTGCGACGGTGGTCCGGTCTCGCAGCCACGTTACGAGAACGCCGGGTGTACCGCGCCGCTCAGCCACGGCGTCGCGCCCCGCGCCTCGATCGTCGAAAGAACGCCAGCAACGGCTCCACGATGCTGTCGTTCGTCTTCAGCGCCACGGACGTGACACCGCTGCGCGCAAACATTGCGTCGCGCGCCGACTCCGCCGCCGCTGCCGCTGCCGCGTAACGATCGCGGAAGGAGGCGTCGCTGGAGTCGATCTCGATTCGCTGGCCAGACTCCGGATCCTCCAATACCAGCACACCGGCCGACGGCAGGGCGTGCTCGATCGGATCATCCACCGTGAGCACCACCACCTCGTGCCGGGCGGCGAGGCCACGCAGCGCCTTCTCTGCGTCGGAGTCGCGGAAGTCGGAAATGACGAACACCAGCGAGCGATGCGTGAGATGTCGCATGGCCTGTTCACAGGCCAGCGTGATATCCGTTCGCCGTCCAATGGGCGCCAGCGACATCAGATCCCGCAACAGCCGCAGGCCATGACGCCGCCCCTTCTTCGGTGGCACCGCATGCTCCACGCGATCGGTAAACGCGACGAGCCCAACCCGATCGTTGTTCCGCAATGCGGAGAGTCCCAGCACCGCCGCCACCTCGAGCGCGACGTCGTCCTTGAAGCGACTGCGCGTGCCGAAGTGCGATGACGCGGAGCAGTCCACCAGCAACAGGACCGTGAGCTCACGCTCCTCGACGTACCGCTTCACGTACGGCTTCTGCAACCGCGCCGTGACGTTCCAGTCGATACTTCGCACCTCGTCGCCCGGCTGGTACTCGCGAACTTCCGAGAACTCCATACCCTGCCCCTTGTACACGGAGCGATACTCGCCGGCGAATCGTGAGTTCACGAGCCGACGCATGCGCAGCTCGAGGCGTCGCACCTGTTCGAGAATCTCGAGCGGTGCGGGTGCGCCGAGCGACTCGCTGGCGAGCGGCGCCGGCGGTCGCACCGCAGGGGCGGAGCGGCGCCAGCCAAAGTTCACGGGGCTGGAACCGCCGCCAGAATCCGACGCACGATCTCGTCACTCGTGATGTTCTGCGCTTCCGCCTCGAAGGTGATCACGACGCGGTGACGCAGGACATCGGGCGCGATTGCCTTCACATCGTCGGGGAGCACGAACGTCCGGCCGCGAAGGTAAGCGTGCGCACGCGAGGCCTGCGCGAGTGCGATCGTGGCGCGGGGCGATGCACCATACTCGATCAGCGGCACCAGTCCCGCCAATCCCGCGTCGGCAGGCAATCGCGTTGCATGCACCAGATCGACGATGTAATCCATGATCCGCTCGTCCAGATGCAGCGCCGCGATCTCGCGACGGGCCGCGAGAATGGTCTGCGGAGTGGCGGCGACGGTGATCGGAATTTCGTCGCCCGACGACATGCGGCGCATGATCTCCTTCTCCTCGGCCCGCGTCGGGTAGTCAACACGCAGCTTGAGCATGAAGCGATCGACCTGCGCCTCGGGGAGCGGGTACGTGCCTTCCTGCTCGATGGGATTCTGCGTGGCCAACACCAGAAACGGTTCCGCCAACGGATAGCTCGTGCCGCCGATGGTCACCTGTCGCTCCTGCATCGCTTCCAGCAGCGCCGCCTGCACCTTGGCCGGAGCGCGATTGATCTCGTCGGCCAGTACGATGTTGGCGAAAATCGGACCAGGCTTGGTACGGAACTCCCCCGACGCCTGATCAAAGATCTGTGTGCCGATCACATCGGCGGGGAGCAGGTCGGGGGTGAACTGGATCCGGCGAAATGTCGTGTGGATCGTCTCGGCCAGGGTGCGAACGGTGAGCGTCTTCGCCAGTCCCGGCACACCCTCCAACAGCACATGACCGCCGGTGAGCAGCCCGATCAACAACCGCTCGATCATCGCATCCTGTCCCACGACTCGCCGCGACACCTGCGCGAGAATCGCCTGCACTGCCGCAAGACCCGGAGGAGTTGATGCGGGAACTGGCACCGCCGTCATGCGCGCAAACTCCATCGTGAGAGAGGGGTGTGATGAAAACTGTCGTGACGCGCGTTACTCTGACGCGCCGCCACGAATGGAGAGGCTTCGCAACTCGATGGCCGTCAACGGACGCCACTGGCCGCTGGGCAGATCGCCGAGGCTGACCGGACCGAATTTGACACGCGTCAGCTTATCCACCGACAGACCGACTGCCTCACAGAGACGACGCACCTCACGGTTTCGTCCCTCGTGCAGCGTGAGCGTGAGCAGCCACTTGCTCCGCCCCAGCTTGTCCACGTGCGCTGCGTCGACCAACACCATGCCCTCGTCCATTTCCACGCCAGCCTGCAACTGATCCAACGCCTCCATCGCGGCCCCCTGCACCACCGCTTCGTACGTGCGTGACACTTCGCGGCTCGGGTGCGTGAGCAGATGCGCGGCGCGACCATCGCTGGTCATCACCAGCACGCCGTCGGTCATGTAATCCAACCGCCCGACGTAGGTGAGACCGGCCACCTGCGGCACCAGATCGAACACCGTATCACGCCCCTCAGGATCGGTGCGCGTGGTGACGACGCCAGCGGGCTTGTTGAGCACCAGCCATGTGACGGTGTCGGCCATCTTCACCCGATTCCCATCCACGAGCACCGTATCACGCATCGGATCGACGCTCGAACCGAGGGTGGCAACGACGCCGTTCACGGTCACCTGACCGGCGGTGATGAGCGTTTCAGCCTGGCGACGCGAGGTGACACCGGCGCGCGCCAGAAAGCGCTGCAGGCGCATGCTTTCGCGAGCGTCCTTTGGCGTCTTGACCGTGGTCGGCACGACCGGCGGCGCGACGCGCGGTGCGGCGCCCGGCTTCTTTCGTGGACTGCGCTTGCGCGGATCACGGGCGTCCGGGCCGAGCGGTGTGCGCGTGCCCTTGGCGGCTGGACGCTCGGGCGGCTTGACACCGCGCGGCTTCGGCGGTCCTTTGCCACCGCTGGCGCCACGTGGCGGAGGACGGCCGGTCACAGCGGTTGCGGCGCAGGCCGCAATGCGATCGCCAGTTCGTCGGCTCTCGGCAACTCCTCGAGGTGGCGCAGCGCAAACTGCTCCAGAAACAATGACGTCGTGCCGTACAGCAACGGACGTCCCAACCCTTCGGCCCGACCCACGACGTCGATCAGCGAGCGCTCCTGCAATGACTTGAGAATTGAACCGACGGCGACACCGCGAATCTCTTCGACCTCGGTGCGACCGATCGGTTGCCGATAGGCAATGATCGCCAACGTTTCCAGTGCGGCAGCCGAGAGCCGCTGCGGGCGCGACGCGAGTTGCGCGCGCTCGATCGCTTCCGTGTACTCCGCGCGGGTCAGGATCTGCCACCCGCCGCCGAGCTCCGCCAACTCCACGCCGTGGCCATCCACATCGTAGTGCTCGCGAAGGGTGTCGAGCGCCGACGCGACTTCGGCGGGACTCGCCTCGGGGGCCAGGGCACTCAATTCGTCGACCGGAATCGGTCGTGGGCTCGCGAAGAGCGCCGCTTCAAGAAGCTTCGCCAGGGGAATCATGCTCGATCTCGACAGAGGCAAAGGGGCGAGGCTGCGCGAGCCGCAACTCACCGAGCTTTGCCAGTTCCAGTAACGCGAGCAGCATCGACAGGATCTGCCACGGCTCCGCGTCGCGTGCGACCAACTCGCCCCACCGGGCGGTGCGGCGCGCGGCGATGACACCACGCACCATCGCAATCGCGCCCGCCACATCCAACGTCCGCGCCACCACCGTGTGCACCATCGGTTCCTTCGTGACACGAAGGATGCGGTCCACAGCCGTCAGCAGCTCACCGAGCGACAGTGCGAGCGGCGCGGCGACGGTTGTCCCCGACTCCGGCAGAAAGGTCCGCGCGAATCGACTCCGACGTTCGTCCCCGCGCCGCTCGAGGATATCCACCACCTCGCGCATCTGCTGGTACTCCAGCAGACGGCGCACCAACTCGGCTCGCGGATCCTCCCAGGTCTCCACATCGCCGTGGCGTGGCAGCAGCAACTGGGCCTTGATCCGCAGCAGCCGTGCAGCCAACTCCAGATACTCTGCCGCATCGTTGAGCTGCAGCACCCGGATCCGGAGCAGAAACTGCTTCGCGATGTGAGCGATCGGGATGTCGTAGATGTCGACTTTTTCGTCGCGGATCAGCGACAGGAGCAGGTCGAGCGGACCGGCGTAGGCGGGCAGGTCCACCAGAAAGCCGATTGGCGCCGGCGCCGCGACGTCGACGGGCTCAGCAGTCGCGACGGCGCTCCGCTCATCCAGTGCCTCACCCATGGGCGCTCCTCACCCCAGACATCGACACTGTCGCGACAGGCGCGGCAGCATCGGGTGCGGGCGGGGGCAGGGGGACGGCAGACACGAGGCGCGTGGGCTTGGGCGAAGACGGTACTGTCGGGCGCCACATGGGAGGGGCGCTGCGATCGGGCAGCATGGCAACTTAAGAGGCCCTCGTGCCCGAGCCAAGACAGGTGCAAAGATTGACTAACCCGCCGGAGTCTCTATCTTTCGCGGTTCGCTCACGAAGGGCGAATCGTGTTCATTTTTTGAATTGGAGTCTTCGGTGCCGAATATTGCCTCCGCAAAGAAGAATATGCGGAAGTCGCGTGCTGCACAGGCGCGCAATCGCGCGCAGCGCTCTGCGCTGCGCACCGCCCTCAAGAAGGCCAAGGTTGAGGGTGCGTCGGCCGAGACGCGTGGCATGGCTACCACGCTGCTTGATCGTGCTGCTCGGAAGGGATTGATCCATAAGAACGCCGCTGCCCGACAGAAGAGTCGGATGGCAAAGCGCGTCAACGCCGCCGCTGCAGCGTAGTTCTCGCTGTGGGGGTGACCTGAACACAAGACGGGCGAACCATCTGGTTCGCCCGTTTTGCGTACCACCCTTTGCATTCTGCGTCTGATCTACCGCGAGAGCACTGAAAGAACCGCGAGAGAGCTAGAGAACCGCGAGCTCACCGCCACACCGCTCACAGTACCACTCGGTCGGATAGTTCATCGTGCCGCACTCGGCGCACTTCAGCGTCTTCGCTGCATCCACTTGTGTCACCACCGATGCGACCGGTGTCACGGCGGCAACGGGGGACGGGTCGTCGGCGACGATCCGCAGCACTGGCGCCTCGACGCGCGGGAGCGCGGCTTCGGCAACATCGAGCGGCCCAGACCGCGAGTTCGCGCGGAGAAAGCCGAGATCGTCCAGCTGCGTCCGCCGGTCCATCAGTTCAGAAGGAGGCGACTGCGGCGCCGGCCGATACGTCGTCACCGGCGCAATCGACGGCTCCGGTTCAGTGAGGTAGAGCGCCGCCGGCCGATCGTTGGTGTTCATCGTGGCCTGCACTGTCGGTGTGGGCAGTTCATCACGCGCGGCGGGGTCGGCTGGACCATCCACCAGCGTCCGCGCGCGCTGCGCTGCGTCAGAAGCGGCGGCGAGGCTGCGCTGCACACTCGCGATGTCAACCGCAATCGCTTCACGATCGCTGGCGACACGCGCCAGCAACGCTTCGTGGCCAATGCGCACCTGATCCCACTGCTCGTCGTCGTACTCACCAACCATGTGCCGCAACTGACCTTCAGCATGTTCGTCACGACATGCCTTCTCCTGCGCCGCCAACTCGGCATCACGAGACTGATACTCCGCCAATGCCGTGCTGAGCGATGGCGTATACGCCGTGAAGCCCTGCAGGACACCGCGCAGCCGACCAGTGTAATCCACGCGTACCTTGTCGAGCACGTGTGGCGGGACATCGGTCTTGCTGGCCAATGCAGTGATCCACTCTTCGTATTTCGTACGTTCGGTGATCAGTGCGCCTACGGCGTCCAAAGCGCTCGTCACATCAGTCATCGGGTCTCCTTGAGTGCGGCGGTGGTCGCCACGTCGCTGCGGACCCCACGGCGGGCCTCGCGCAGCGCCTCGCACGCTGCCTCGTCCAACGTAACCACGGATCCTAGTTGTCGGGCCAGATGAATCATCCTCGCACCGTGCTCCAGGCTCTCCATCGCAAAGTGCGCCGCCTGCAGCGTTGTACCGAGCGCGACGGCGCCGTGATGTGCCAACAGCACGACATCGTGGTGACGAAAGAGGGGAGTCACGATGCCGCCGAGCTCTGCGGTACCCGGTTGCGCGTATCTCGCAAAACCGACGGCGCCGACCGTGAGCATGAGTTCAGCGAGCACCCCGTCTGGCAGGGTCTCGCCCACCAGGGTGAATGCCGTTGCCGTCACTGGGTGCGCGTGGACAACCGCACCGACATCTGACCGCGCCGCATAGGCCGCGAGATGCAGGCCGAGCTCGCTCGTTGCGCGGTGCCTGCCGGCCAGCGGCGTCCCATCCAGTGCCACCTCGACCAGATCGTCGGGATCGATCGCGCCCTTCGCGAAACCGGCCGGTGTGACGAGCAGGCGATCGTGCGAAATTCGTATCGACACATTGCCATCCTGCCCGGCAATCAACTGGCGGTCAGCGAGCGATCGGCAGACTGCGACGAGCGCCTCGCGCACGGCGAAAGGCGCGTGTAATCGCGGTGGGCGCAGCCCAGTCATCGGCGATCCGTCACGAGACGCCGTCACGCACGTGCACCTGACGGCCACCCACGATACAGCGCGCGACACGACCGGTGAGCGTTGATCCCAAATACGGTGAATTCCGCCCCTTGCTTCGGAAGTCGCTCCCCTGCACCGTCCACGATGCCGTGGCGTCGAGCGCAGTCACATCGGCGATTGACCCGCGACGCAAAGTCCCACCCGGCAGACCGAACACGCGCGCAGGGGCACACGACAACTTCTCCACCAGCTGCGACAGCGACAGCGTTCCCGGTGCGACCAGCCACGTCATGAGCACGGAGAGCGCGGTTTCGAGACCGACGATCCCGTTCGGTGCGTCGGCAAACTCGCGGTTCTTTTCATCGTTGTGATGCGGCGCGTGATCGGTCGCGACGCAATCGATCGTACCGTCCTTCAACGCGGCGACCAGCGCATCGACATCGCGCTGCGTGCGCAACGGCGGATTCATCTTGGCGCTGGTGTCGTACTGACGCACCCGCTCCTCCGTCAGCGTGAGGTGGTGCGGGCACACCTCGGCTGTGACCGCAATGCCGCGCTCCTTGCCCCACCGAATCAACTCCACACTGCCCCACGTGCTCATGTGGCAGAGATGCACGCGGCCACCGGTCCGGCGCGCCAGCAGGATATCACGGATCACCATGATCTCCTCGCTTTCCGACGGGATGCCCTTCAATCCAAGCCGCGCACTGACGACGCCTTCGTTCATCACACCGCCGTGCGCGAGCGTGGGCTCTTCGCAGTGATCGGCGACGGGAATACCGAAGGTGCGTGCATACTCGAGCGCGGTGCGCATCAACTGTGCACTCACGACCGGGCGACCGTCGTCACTGACGGCGACGGCGCCGGCGGCGACCATCTCGCCCATCTCCGAGAGCTGCACCCCGTTCATGCCGACCGAGATCGCGCCGATGGGGTAGACGCGTGAGGCATTCGCCTTGGCAGCCTGCGCCAGAATGAATCCGACAGCAGCCTGGTTGTCGGTCACGGGATCGGTATTTGGCATGGCACACACGGCAGTGAAGCCGCCAGCCGCTGCCGCGCGTGCACCGGTCGCGATGGTCTCCACATCTTCACGACCCGGTTCGCGCAGGTGGCAGTGCACATCGATGAAGCCGGGCGTCACGTGCAGCCCACGGCAGTCGATGCGGTCAGCGTCGTCCGGGCCCGCGATGTTCCCGCCGACTGCGGCCACCGTTCCGTTGACCAGCAACAGATCGCCGACACCATCGAGGCCGATCGACGGGTCCAACAGGTGGCCGCCCGTGAGCAGCAAGGGACGCGTGATCATGTGTTCATCATTCTCCCGCGGCTACTCCAGCCGCTGCCAGATCGGGGCGTCCGCCCCGCAACAGGTAGAGCACCGCCATCCGAACCGCCACTCCGTTCGTCACCTGATCGAGAATCAGGCTGTGCGGACCGTCCGCCACATCGGAATCGATTTCGACCCCGCGATTCATCGGGCCGGGATGCAGAATCAACAACTCTCGCGGTGCGCGGTCCAGTCGATCGCGCGTGACACCGAAGACTCGATTGTACTCGCGCAGCGACGGGATGTAGCCGGCCGTCATCCGCTCCAGCTGCAATCGCAGAATATTCAGCGCATCCGCCCACTCGATCGCCGCTTCGATACGATCGAAGACGGTCACGCCGAGCGCCTCCTCGGCGCCGTTCGGCAACAGCGAACGCGGGCCACACACCGCGACTTCGGCACCAAGCTTGCGCAGTCCGTGAATATTCGACCGCGCCACGCGGCTGTGCAGCACATCACCGCAGAGACAGACGCGCTTGCCACGCAGCGACCCCCAGCGATCACGCAACGTGAGCAGATCCAGCAACCCCTGCGTGGGGTGTTCGTGCGTTCCGTCGCCGGCGTTGATCACATTGGATTCGATTCGCTCGGCGAGAAAGCGCGCGGCGCCGCTGGCCTGATGGCGGATCACCACCATGTCGATCTTCATCGCTTCGAGGTTCCGCGCTGTGTCCACCAGCGTTTCACCCTTGCTCACCGACGAGTTGCCGATCGCGACGTTCACCGCATCGGCCGACATCCGTTTCTCGGCGAACTCGAAGCTGACGCGCGTACGCGTGGACGCTTCGAAGAACAGATTGACAATGGTCGCACCGCGCATCGTCGGAACCTTCTTGATGGCGCGCAGACTGATCGCCTTGAGCGGCTCGGCGGTGTCCAGAATGGCAGTGATCTGCTCGGCGGTCAGCGATTCGAGATCCAGCAGATCCTTGCCGAGCCCCGTCATGTGCCGCGCGCTTTGGCTGGGCTGATGACGACCGAATCGTCACCGTCGAGCTCCGACACACGCACGTCCACCTGCGAACCGGCTGGCACGGTGACGACCTTGCCAATGACATCGGCGCGGATGGGCAACTCCTGACCGCCGCGATCAATCAGCACGGCGAGCAGGATGCGAGCCGGCCGACCAAAATCGGCCAGCTCGTCGAGCGCTGCCCGTACCGTGCGTCCGGTGTACAGCACGTCGTCCACGATCACGACCTGCTTGTCGTTGATGTCCACAGGAAGCTCGGTGGCGCCAACCAGCGGACGTGGACCCACCGTCTGCAGGTCGTCGCGATAGAGCGTGATGTCGAGTGCGCCGCGCGGCACCGGCTTACCCTCGCGCTCTTCGATCAGTGTGGCCAATCGAGCCGCCAGCTGGACGCCGCGCCGCTGAATGCCCACCAGCACCAGCGAATCCGTGCCCGCCGTCCGTTCAACGATCTCGTCGGCCATGCGGCGCAGCGTGCGCTCGCAGGCACGGGCGTCTAGGATAGTTTCTGTGGCCGTCATTGGCGGTCAATATGACGCTGCCGCCCCCGGAACAGAAGCCAGACCGATCAGCGCGTGAGTCGGGCCGCTCTGGCGGCGAGGATCGCTGCCGGGTCATCGGTGATGATCCCCGTCACGCCGCGATCCCAGAGCCGGTTGGCATCAGCCGCCGAGTTGACGGTCCAGACGTGCACCGGCACACCGATGGCGCGCCCCCATGCCGCGAAGCGCTCGACCGGGAGCGTGAAACCAGACGACGCTTCAGGAATACACAGCGCAGCGCTGTGCAATCGGCGCGGCGCGGCCCGTAGGGCACTGCGGAGCAGCAACGAAATCATGTCCCATCGTGAGGCACCGCTGGCCACCGCCGATGCGCGCACGATCTGCATCGCACCGTGCAGAAAGCTTCCGACCAACGCCCGACCGGTGGCACCGTGATCGGCCAGCGCGCGAAGCACCAGTGGGGCGGCATCAACCGTCTTGCATTCGATGATCACCGGGACGTCGCGCGTGAGGTCCAACACCTCATCGAGCAGCGGGATCGGCGTCGCGCGCGGTGCCCGGTCGGTGCCGGCGAACCGGGAGCCGGCATCGAGCTGTCGCAGGTCACCGATGGTACTCTGTGCCACCACCAGATCGTGTCCGCAGGTGCGCCCCGTGCTGGGGTCGTGATGCACCACCGCGATACCATCGCCCGTCACGCGCACGTCGAACTCGATCGCATCGACGCCGAGGTCGAGGGCGTGTCGAAACGACGGCAGCGTGTTCTCCGGACGCACCGCCGCCGCGCCGCGGTGGCCGATCACCAGCGGTGGTCCCGGATGCAGGAGGAGCGACATCGTCAGCCGGCGAGAAGAAAGGAGTGACGCAGAACGGGGCGGTTCGCCATAAGCGAACCGCCCCGCCCATCAGACCGATACGTCGATCAGAACGTGTACGACAGCTTGGTGAGTGCGAGACGGCCAAGCGCCGGCACGCCGACGAAGGTGGCGATCTTGTTGTCAAAGATATTCTGGACGTTCAGGCTCCAGATCACGCCCTTGCCAACTGTCGCGAATCTCTTGGAGAACTGTACATCAAACTGGTTGCTGACGGCCACCGGCGGGTACGTGAACGGACCGGCGTTGCTTGGATTCGGCCGGTCGCTCTCATACACGCCGGAGTTGACCTGGAAGGCATCGGTGTAGCGCCAGCGGCCTTCGAAGCCAAGGCCGCTTTCCTGACTCTCGTAGCGCGCAGTGACGGTCGTCTTGGAGCCGGGCGCGTTGAGTGCCAGCGGCGACGTTCCCACCCGAAGCTCATCGAAGATCGTCCGGTTTACGAGACTGCCCGTCCAATCGATCGCAAAGTTCTGCGTGAACTGGTACGACATGCCGAGATCAGCACCCCACACCTCGACCGTCGTTTCGACGCGGCGGTACGAGGCACGGAGGTTTGCATTTGTGTTGATGCCGTCCGTGAACCCGATGGTTCCGAGCGGGATACCGGCAAGCAGCGGGGTCAGGCCTTGCGCGGCACCGCCGGCGAGCGCTGGCACCTGGCCGCCGAGGACGCCAGCCAATGCAGCACCCTGCGCCGGGCTCAGACGACCGGCCGTGACTTCAGCGGTGATGTAGGCGGGAATCGCGGTGGAGAGCGCTGCGCCAGCCTGTGCACCGACAAAGGCGCCGGTCTGCGCTGGATTGGCAAAGATCCACGGCGTGGCCAGCGCAGCGGTGATTGCGCCACCGCCACGCTGTTGCGCCCAGGCGCTGAAGTCGAACGAGAGCTTGCCATTCATCCCGAGGCCCTTGTAGCCGACCTCGAAGGTGTTGTCGAACGAGGCGTTCAGCGCCGGGAGATCGGTGACCGTGGTGGGGTCGATGAGGTCCCCGCCCAGGCGGCTGACCGTTCCGATCTGTGCGTTGGTCGGCGTTGAGGCGGCGAGTTGTGCGGCGACTGCACCGCCCAGCGTTGCCGCCAGACCACTGATCTGCGCCGGGCTGAGGCCCAGTGCCGACAGTCCTCCGAGCGCCGGGCCGTAGGCTTGCGCCAACGCGCCAGCGAAGACCGGCTGACGGAAGCGGACGAACGCCGGCACACCGGCGGCGGCACTCGCACCAACGACTGTGCCACCGCCGTTGATGAACGGCGACCGCATGCAGAAGTTGCCGACGCCGCTGGTGGCGGCACAGGTGCGATCGAACTGCATGCCAACCTTCGGACGGTTGCCGGTCGCAATCACGTCGTACGTAGGCAGGTTGAATGGCGCCAGCGACGGGTTGCGGCGGAATCCGGCCGCATCGGTCACCGACGGCAGATCGAGGAAGAACGCAAAGTTCGCCGGCGTGTTGAACGAGCGGTTGAACGTGAAGCGGAGCGCCTGGTTATCTGCCGTCTTGTACGTCAATGCGGCGCGGGGCGAAATAAAATTCCCGTCGATCACCGTATTCCTGTCAACGCGAAGTGCGGCGAGGAAGTCCCAGCGGCTGCTGAGCGCCGCCTTGCCCTGCACATAGCCGCCGTACTCGGTCACGTTGTCAACCGCTTCGTTGTTGCCGTTGATCGTGTTGCCGGTCTGCGGGTTGGTCTTGATGTAGTCCACACCGTAGATGAAATCGGTGCGCCCCTTGTTGGCCGAGAAGCCGTGCTGAATCTGGCCGGTGTAGACGCGGGACTGGTCCACGATCGGCTGGCCGTTGCGGAGCAGGAAGGTTCCGCGAGAGTCACCCGAGTTCTCGTTGCCGGCATTGCTGATGTTCGCAAAGCCCTGGATGAACAGGCGGCCGAAGCGGATGCGCTGCTGGAAGTTCTGGTAGCTCCAGTTGCGGATCTGCGATGCACCGTTGGCACCCGTGAGTTCGATGGCGCTCGGCACCTTCGTCATGCTGACCGTGGTGATCAACTCCGAGTTGTCCGTCGGACGGATATCCATCCGCGCCTCACCGTTGAGGCGCTCGAAGCCGAAGTCGCGCTCGTTGCGGACGCGCGATCGTACGGCCCCTGGCGACAGTGGACGCGAGATCGAATCGGGCTCGCCCGGATCCTTGTACTGGAAGTCTTCACCGGTCATGTACTCGCCGCTGAGCTTGTAGCCGAAGCGCTTGCCAACCGTACCGGCGTGACGCATGGCGCCACGGAAAATGCTCTGCTGACCACCCTGCAACGACAGCGTGGTGCCCTGCGAGCTGAATGGCGATTTGGTGATCACGTGCAGCACACCGGCGCCGGAGTTCGGGCCGTACAGCGCCGAGGCGGGACCGAGCAGCAGCTCAATCCGTTCGATGTCCTCCGACTGGCCGAGCGAGAGGTACGGCACGTTCACACGCAGCGACGGCACGCCGGCGAAGCGATAGTCCTGCAGCATCAGCAGCGAGCCGCTGAACGCGTTATTGAAGCCGCGTGCGACGATGTTCGACTGGGCGATGCCGCCGTTGGAGACGTCGATACCCGGCTGGCCCTTCACCAGATCAGCGACGCTGATCGATGGCTTGCGCTCGATCGTTTCGCGCGTGACGACTGAGAGCGACGCTGGCGCATCGAGGGCCTTTTCCGGACGACGCGACGCGGTCGTGACAACAGCGTTGAGCTGTGTCGCGATCTCGTCCATGATCACGTTCTGCGTGGTGGCCTGACCGGCGCGAATGACGACGTTCGGCATCCGCTGCAGCTGATAGCCGATGCGGCTGAAGGTCACGAGGTACGTCCCGGCGGGGACCGTCGGAATGACGTAGACGCCGGTTTCGCCGCTGGTGGCAACACCGACGGTCACCGCGCCCTGGGCGACCGTGATCCGAGCATTCCCAAGTGGACGGCCAGCGTCACGATTGATGATGCGTCCTGTGAGTGATCCCGACTGCGCCGCGGCGACGGTGGCGAAGACCACGCTGGCGACGAGAGGGATAAGACGACGAACGGTTCTAGGGAGCACTCAGCACCTCTGGGTGGGGATGAGGCGAAACGATTCACTTCACGATCGTGCGCACGAAAGATTGCGCACCGAAGCGGACAGCCCGCCGGTATCCGGTGTATAGGAGTGGGGCCGAAGCTGGCGGCCGGAACAGGCCGCGTCAATAGTCGATGCGGGACCTTTAACAAATCGGGCGGTCCCGACAGAACCCGACAAGCGCGCCAACTGCGAAAATCTCGCGACCCTGATACCCGGTGCCAGAAGGCAATTCCAGGCGATGGCCGCCTACCGCATCGCCGCCGGTGGACCTTCCGGAACACGGAGGACCAGCTCACGTCGCGCCGCTGCTGCGCCCGGCGATGCGACCTCGACCGCCAGGCGATACCGACCAGGCTTCATCTCGGGCATCGTGAGCGTGATCCGTCTGCCTGGGCCGCCATCCGGCTGCGCAGGGTCGGGAATACGCAGCGAGGCGCCGCCGTCGCGCCCACCGAGGCGGAAGAGCGACCCCAGTCGACGAAACCCGCCGATCGTGTCGGTTGGAGTAATCGAAATCGTCACCGTCGCGCCGGGGCCGCCGTAGTACTCCCAGTAGAAGCTCAACGACTGACCATCGCCGATGTCGGTACCGCCGAGCGCCGAGCCGAGCACTGATTCGAGTGTGGCGATGCCCGCCAGGCCGGCCGCGTTCGCGTCGGAGACGCGCACCGCCAGCATCAGGAGATCCGACAGCATCGCCGTTGGCTCAATTCCCGTCACTCCGGTGCGCACGCGGCCGGCGAACCGCCGCGTGTCGCTCAACACTTCCATGCTCGCCAGCAGTGTATCGCGAAATACCCCCGCATCCACCACAATCGCGCCGCGTAACGGCTGGCCCTCCTTCACCGTGCGCGACACGCGCTGACTGGGCCCGCGCTCCAGGACCAACGCCGCGCGCGTCTTCCCACGCTCATAGCGGGCCTTGCCGTCCAGCACGTAAGTTCCGACCAGCAGCGTCGTGTCACCGCGCCGAAAGCGAACGAATTGCGCACCAAGATCCTGGAAGCCACCGCGCGCATACCGCGGTGCATACCGCATCTGTGCGTAGCGTGCGTTCAGCGGATAGTCGGCCGGCGTCGCCGTGAACGGATTCGCCATCGCGCTTTCGCTCGGCATGAAGTCGTGGCTCGGCGTCGATTCGTGTCCGATCGTACTCGTAACCATCGCGCCGGCATTATTGACGATCGTGTTCTGCGTCGACCACGCCACCGGCCACCCGTAGCGCAACTGTGAATCGGCGAAGTCCTGTCGCCAGGGCCCGTAGACCGTGGCAGTGCTGACTTCGATCGTGTTGAAGGTGCGGCGCGCAAGAAGTTCGTTGCGCAAGTCGTTGCCGTCGATGTGCGCGAACGGCTTGCCCAGCCAGAAGAGCCGCGTGCTGAACGCAATCCGGTCGGCGCAACTTTTCGCGAGGTAGACGAGGCTGTCCGCCTTCTTCAGCCAGGGCGCGATATTCTGCCAGTCGCAGCGTTGCGCCTCCGGCATCTTGCTCAGCGCGGCGTTGAAGGAGCGTTCGGCACCGGGGGCGTCGGTCTGGGCGTGCTTTACAAAGCCGGTGAGCGCATCGCACCACCATGGGGTGGCTCTGCAGCCGGTGATGGCGGCGTTCGCGCTTGCAAAGTCCTTGCCCTCGACCGAATACTTCACCCGCTGGCCGGCGACCCAGTCATCAGTGGGTGCCGCCAGTGACGCTTCCCGCAACGACTCCAGGAGCCGACGGCGCGCCACACCGATCTCCGGCACCTCAGGCCGGGGCGGCACATCGTTGTTGTTGTTCCAATAGAAGATGGTGCCGAACTGCACGTCGGGCTCGGAGGTGGCTCCTCCGCTGCTGAACCCCAGCCCCTCGCGGCGCGCGCGTTCGAACTCCGCCTGTGCCTGGCGGGCGTAGGCCACCGGGCTCCCTGCACCGCTGGCCGGTGCGACCGTGACCGGGGGCACCGGGATGGTCTGTGCCTGCGCCTCTGCCGCGATCGGGAGCAGGGCAACGAGGGCGAGCAGGCGGCGCGGTCGGCGCGACGCGATCAGCAGCTGAGCGAATGTCATGATGCGTAAATACGCACAACGGCCGCGGAAGTGCCTCGCAGCACCGCCCCCCGTGGCAAGTCGCCGCTGGGGGAGGACGGACAGGGTGGGATTCGAACCCACGAAACCCTTTCGAGTTCACACGCTTTCCAGGCGTGCGCCTTCAACCGCTCGGCCACCTGTCCTTAGAGGGGGAACTGACCCCGTAGACGCCCCCGGAATCCGCACTTAGCAATAACTTAGCGTTACGAGCGGATCGAGAACGAACTGCGAATCTAGTCGAACCGAGGTCGAGAGGTGAGTCCCAGCCAAGGCTGGACCGGAAGTGGAGGCGCGTCGGCAGGGGGTGGTGACCGCGCCCTCATCGGGTCAGCGGCAGCACCGACGCCTCCTCTGCCGGCGCTACAGTGACCGGGCAGGAGGTGCACCCCCCCACCCCTGCCCCGGTGGCGACCCGCATCAGCGCCGCGACCACGCATCAATGACCGCCGCCGTCACAGATGACTCCCGCCGTGATCGAACGAGCCTTCGCAAAACGCCAGCACGTCAGCGGATGCGGAACGCACCCCATGTCGCACTCGCGCAGATCAGCGTCACGGCAGTAGCCGCGCGAGCGTCTTGTCGAGCGCCGCGCCACGCAACCCGGCATTCACTGCGAGGATGACACCCTCACGGTCCACCAGCACCGCGGTCGGAAACCCCGTCACACCAAGGGCCTGCAACGCAGGACTCATCGGCCCCTCCCCTGCCCAGCCATGCAGCCACGGCATCGGCCACTTCGACTTCCGGAATGCCGCCACGCGGTCCAGATCGAAATCGGTGTCGATGCTGAGAATGGTGAACCCACGGCTCGCATACGTCGCGTACGCGGCATGCAGCCCGGGCATCTCGGCCACGCACGGCGCACACCACATCCCCCAGAAGTCGATCAACGTCACCTTCCCGTGGAACGACGCATTGCTGATCGGCGGCGCCAGTGAGTCACCGAGCGCGCGCATCGTGAACGTGGGGAAGGGCAAGCCTTCACGAAGGACGCGCAACCGGCCAAACGACGCTGGCATGGACTTGATGTTGGGATCCTCGGGGACCGCCGCCACGGCTTCGTCGATCAGTGCGTCGAGCGTCCGCTGATCCACCGCGCCCATCGCGCCAAAAATGAGATTCGTGTAGGCCTCAGCGCGCACCGCACTCGGCAATGCGCGATCCTGCGCCAGC
>Ga0105046_10002129_pt1 | contig 31085 bp, 37 predicted proteins | sample MAT03_FD_78385 | JGI IMG/M metagenome (GOLD analysis project Ga0105046, IMG submission 78385) | Freshwater microbial communities from Lake Fryxell liftoff mats and glacier meltwater in Antarctica - MAT-03 (megahit assembly) | ecosystem: Environmental > Aquatic > Freshwater > Ice > Liftoff...
TCTATGTGCCATGTTTCTAAATAAACACAGGTTCCACCTCTTCTGATACCACTTTTAGTAATAGCTACAACAACATCATTTGCTATCTTCAAATAAGGAATAACACCTTGGCTCGTAGCCTTAATGCTATTAATATAAGCACCAGTACCTCTAACATTAGTCCAATCCCCACCTAATCCGCCAGCCCACTTTGCTAGCTGAGCATTATCACCTATACATTTAAATATATGTCCCAGGTCATCTTTAACCGTCGTTAGAAAACATGAACTTAATTGCGCTACAGGAAAACCTGAATGGAACAAAGTTGGCGTTGAAGGGGTATACCGTAAAGTAGATAAAGATTGGTAGAACTCTAGAGCCCTACCATTTTTGTCAGACTCATTTAAGGCTAATCCCATAGCTATACGCATCCAAAATGATTGAATCATTTCAAATCTACGACCATTAATTTTCCCTAAATATCTTTCGTAAAGTGTATTAAGCCCCATATAATTGAAAGCATTATCTCTATCTAAACAAAGATGATTTGATAAATACTCAAGATCAAACTCAAGCAATTTATTGTCAAAAATTTGTTGCTTAACTCCACTGATAATACCATGGACAAATGACTCTTTATAGTACTTAGCTTTATCAACCTCAGAAATAGAACAACCCTGAACTTCTTTAAATATACGCTGCAATAATATTCGGGTCGCAACTACATCATAAGCAGGATCACGCTCAATAAAAACTATCGTAGATAAAATAAGAGCTTTCTCCATTTCTCGAGTACTCATACCATCATAAATATTTTTGAAAACTTCTTTCATTAAGTTTTCAATAGAAATATCAGCCTCAAATCCTTTTGCAACACGCTCAAAGGTTGACCGTAATTTTTTGCCGTCAAACGGAACTGACATACCGTCTCTTTTAGTAACGCTATATACTAACGGTTCTCGCATATCCTTTACCAAGGCATCCCTGATAGTTATATTTTTCGTATCCATGATGGACGAATCCCTCCTAAACAAATTTTTATAGTTAACTAGACAAAACCGTTAGTTCTAATTTTTTTATATTTTTAACAAAACTAATGAAACAATATTTTCAGATAGTAAAAATACATACACTTTATGTCATATTAAGATAGCAGTTTGACCCCCTTAGATCAACTCAAAATTTAAACTCGCAAAAACAAAAGCTCTCTTGATTTTTTTAACTAAACAACGCAAAAAAAATTTCGATGTGAAATAAACCATCTTCAGCAATACCACTACCTAGAGCACAAATAGACAGATATTTCAGAGAAAGGGAAATATCATTAAATATGTCTAAACTCTTGCTCAAGCAAAAACGCAATTTTTTAAAATGCTGTTAAACAGAAAACAAATAACTTTACTTTTTGAAAAGTTTGTATAAAATTAAAATTATTAAATACAAATTCAATAACAGTAACTTTGACGTGAAAAACTATATAAAAACATATACGTTTTTAAAAAACTGGTTATCAACTTCTGTTGTAATCAACATGTCGAATGCTGCTTTCTTTTCATTCTTTATTTTCCTATTATTTCTCTGCCAGTAAGGCAGATATCAAAAACACGTGCCATAAAATGGCATTGGCAATTATCTCATGATAATTATCAAAACTCACCAATAATATAGTTAAAATTATTTTGCTAACCTACGTTAGCTTATCAATTTACAGGCGCATCTGACTCAGAGCAATTTGAAAGATGCAGCTAAAGGAATAATGAAATGATGAAATACATCACACTTATTTACAGTTTTTTGTTATTTGGAACCATTAATATCAATGCAATGGAACAAAAAAAGCAAAAAAAAATCTCACCTATCCAAAATGCAGGCATAGGCATTGTAGCAGCGGCAGCTGAAATAGGCATAGATCAACCGCTTGTTTTTTGGAAGAATATGATTCAAAGCAGGCAAAAAATCAATTGGGGCAGACCTCAAGATTTTTATCGCGGCGCTGGCGTTAATCTTTCTAGCTTAGCCCCTACGACAGCGATACAGGTTGCAGTTAATGGCATGCTTAATAACAATACAGAAGATCAAGGTTCTTCTCTAATGCGACAAACTATTAATGCATGGTGCGCAGGATCTATGTCAGCAATTGTTAGTAGTCCTAGCGAAGCCTTAATATTGCATCAACAAATTACCGGAAAGAGTGCTTTTCAAACAATGAAGCATCTTTGGAAACAATACGGTAAAGCTTGCTTGACTAGAGGCATGTTACCAGCAAGCATTCGAGATGGAGGATTTGCTTGTGGATTCTTGGCATTAGGTCCAACAACTAAAGAATATTTAAAAAAATATTCTGATAATCCAATTGTAGGAATGTTTGGACTTGTAGGAGCTGGCTTATTTGCCGCAACAGGAACTCATATGTTTGATCTTTCAAAGACAGTAATGCAAAAAGATCTTTCATCAAATCGAAGCATGATTTCTATAATGCGTCATATTATAGCAACTGAAGGCTGGACGGGATTATTTAAAGGCTATATACCACGTTCTCTCCGGGTAGCAATGGCCATCCCTATTATGAGTACAGTTACCGAACGTTTACAGAAACATATAACCGATAACTAAACACCAATTGAAACCAATTAACAGGGGGAGCATGTCTCTCCCTGTTTTATTTAAATGTTAGGTCAAATTCGCGTTTAACTATGGAATAATGTCTATTATTTAAGTTAGGTTCCAAGATACGAAGACCATCAAAATTGGCTCTTTGTTCTTCACATAAAATTCGTATTATGCTTTTGGGATATACAGGCTTTGGCCCAGGCCTAGTAGTTGCCCGCAAAATTGCTAGCAGATTCTGTCCTTCTGTTTCTTCAGAAACTTTTTTAATCTCCGCTATAGTAATTGCATTTAGTCCATTGCCATTCAGCGAATATGGACTTGCGCCAAAAGAAATGAGCAGCCTAATAATATCTGTAAAACCATTTTCAGTGGCTAATGTCAATGCAGAATGCCCTAATTGTTCATTGTATTGATCAATCCAATGAACAAACGGTAGTGGATTTAAACCCTTTTTCGTTTGTTTTAATATTTTTTTAGCATGTTGGTAATTATTATTCATCACATCAAACATTAAGCGATAATGTCTCTTCTCAGAATATTCTTTAAGGTTCGCATGCGATAAAGCATCTAAATCTCCTTCAAACCTTAATTCTGACAATGCTTCGATGGCAGACTGTTCCATATCAGACCGTTCCATGGAATTAATATATTGATGCGCAATTGCTATAAATAGAAACGTTGCTGTCTTTAATTTTTTGTTGATCATATTAAACTCGTTTGTTTTATCGTTTATACTAATTAATGTTTATCATTTTTGATAACCATTTAACAAATGTTAAGTATATAATCGTATAAGATACTTTAACTGTTTCTGCCAAAGATCACGCAAACAAATACTATCCTATCTAAACACAAACCCCTCTGATTACAGAGGGGCCTTTATACATATTCTTTAATTATTGAATGCAGAACTTAATTGACCTTAATGCCGCTAGCATTTAGTTTGCTCATTACGGTTGTTGATCCCGAGACGATATCATGAACACCTGAGGTCTTGTTATCAATGCAAGAAGGTTCGTTATATAAATCTTTCCATTCATTTAATTGCTTAAGTCTTGATATAAACTTCGGAGTTCTTAGCGGCTTTTTTAACTTTTTAGTTAATGAGTCACAAATTTTCAATTTAGCTTCTGCGTCCGAAAAAGTAATCGATTCAGCAAATTGCAAAGCATTGTTCGTTAATGCAGCTTTTCCTATATCTAATAATAATTTTATTATTTCAGAATTTTCAACTTTTATTGCTAAAAACAAAGGGGAATAACCCGTTACTTCATCACGTTTATTAGCAATCTGCATAAGAAATAGTTCTCCAAATTTATCGCCACATAAAATTAGTAATTCTTCTACTGCGCACTCGTTTCCATCTCTTATCGCTCTAATTAAATTTTCATAACATTCTTGGGTGTCTTTTAATATGCTAAGCGATTTCAATTCTTCTGTAATAGCACATTCGACTTCTTGATATAGAAAGTTAAAGTTTATTTTCGTAACACCCTGCCCTCTATCAGCACCTTCTTCCATACATTCAGTAGATATGCTTGAAAGTAATAGAATAGATAACAAAATTGTTTTTATGTTGCGACTCATCACATAGCCCCTTATTTGTATATTTTATTTAGAGTATTTAACTTTATTTAGCAGTAAGTATATTTCAAGAGAAGCAATTCGTAAAGCTATAATAACTATCACACTCAATTCGAGTTTAAATAGCTATTTAAACAAAACACACAATGTCTTTTATTGACATTTGCAACCAATAATATGCTAATATTTTCTAATAAGATTATTACTTAGAGGAGTAGTTTATGAATTTCAAAAAAACATCAGTATTTTTAGGCATACTATTAGCATATGGCTTACAAAACAATGCAGGATTAGGCCCAATACAGTCTGGCATTAAGCATTACAAGGAAATTAATACAATGGCAGAATACGATGCATTAATGAGAACTTCAAGGCCTCAGATTCTAAAGTTTTACACTGAATCATGTGGTGCCTGTAAATCGATGGAACCAATCTTTAATAATGTAGCAAGAAAAGAAAATAATTCTGCTGACTTTTCAGCAATTAATGTTGAAAAAGATACATTTAAAGATTTAATAGGAAAACATTCTCTTGTAGCAGTACCCACAACCATGTTTATAAAATCAGGAAAAGTAGTCAAAACCGACAAGGGTTCTATGACTGAAGATGATCTTAATAATCAAGTAAAAAACTTCGCTAAAAGCTAACAATTAAAATAAAAATGCTGGGGGGAGTATTCTACTTCCCTCAATCTATTTAAAACTATATAACGTAAGTTGTGACCTATAAAAATAAGTTGAAAAAATGCTTCCAATGTTAAATTTCCTAAATGACCAAATCAAGAAGATTAGCAATGGAAGCACAAATTATAGTAATTTTCTGTGTTATAGATGATATATTAAAATCTTTGAACCTCGGCGGCTTAAAAGCCACCGATTCTTCCTTCATCTGGGAGACCAATGTCATTTCCATCCACAAGCTTTAAGGCGGACATCCCGGCCGCCACTATATTTTTACTTGCATTTAAATCTCTATCAATACTCATGCCACAATATTCGCATCGCAAATTGCAAGATATATAAAAGGGAAGAATATCGAGGAAGATGTACGAGTAAGCGCGAATATTTTTTTGGCATTCGAGTCCATATGATTGTTACAAAAACCGGAGAACCTGTCGAATTTGTCTTTGCTCCAAGATCTTTACATGATAGCCATGTTTTTAAATGTTTGCCACTAAACTTGCCTGAAAATGCAACCATTTACGCTGATTCTGGATATACTGATTATAATTATGAAGACACTATTAGCGAAGCAGGTTTAAAACTTTTAGCTGCTAGAAAATCAAATTCAACACGACCTCATTCCGGCCCTCTTTCTTATTTAATTTTCCATTTTAGAAAAGTTATTGAAACAGCTTTTAGCCAAATTACTTACCTTTTTCCTCGGACTATCCATGCAGTTACAAATAGAGGATTTGAACTGAAAATCTTTAGTTTCATTTTAGCTTATAGCTTCCGTTGCTTATAATTTGTAGGTCACAACTCAAATTATATATTAATTATCTTTGGTCATTGGTTTCAATAATTCTAAACATTTATCAGCTGAGCATCGTGTATTTTTCATGATAGCAATAATCCGACATAGGCAAAGCGCAGTATCCAAGGCTAACTATTTTTGCCTAGTCATAATTTTTATCTTTTCTTCATTAATAATAAACTTGGGGTACTATAAATTCAAAAATTTAAAAAGTTTTGGTATCCATGAAAGAGGAGTTTGGGTCTTATTATTTTCTATCTTAGTTAGTTCTATTTCGAAAAGCTCATTTGTTAACTCTTGTTCTGAAAGCTTGCTCAAAAGATCAACAAGAACCGGAATTAATTCTGGCACATCTGAAGAGATTATGTTTATGCCTCTGGCAGAAAGTTGATTTAGCATTTCCACTGAGGTTGATATATTTTCATATACTTTTTCATAACCACATTTTATTAATAGTTCATTCATATTATTAGCATGACATGCACCTATAAATAAAAATATTTTTGACATAGTTTGGTTATTCATAATCTCTTTCAAACAATTAAGCTCTATAGTCTGAAAAAAGCTAAGGGAAATTCTTTGTATACAATGTTGACCAGAGTAATAACCAAATTCTTTAGCTAAATTTAAATCGTTATTGATTAACCCATTTATAACAATTTCAGGTTCATATTGTTTATGCTTGGAAAATTCGGCAATCAAATAATCGATTACATCATTTTCTATATGTGAAAGATCTTCTGCATATTTTTTGCTTTCTTGAAAGATAGCAGTATGTTGATCAAAATAGTCCATATATACATATATCATAACTTTTAAAGAGGGAGTCGTTTCAGCATTTTTAGATATAATCTTAAGCTCATTATAATCAGCAACAACTTTATCAAAAGAACTGATCATAAGTCTTGATATATCGCTAAACCTAATCTCTAATTCTCGTTTACCCGAATTTTTAGTGTTAATAAAATCCTGAAGCAGATTACTAAATATATTAAATATGAATGTATGAGGCCGATAATCTATATTTCGATTAGCCTTACCATACAGTCCAGCAAAATCCAAAAGAAATACAGGATTATGAAAATTATTTACCGCTAATTCAGCAGCCTTTATGCATTTCATGATACTGGCATTATGAACTTCCACGTTAAAAGGATACTCGAAAAGAAAGAAAGAAATAGGGGTAGCATTCTGTATAATTTTTTTTATTTCATTTGATTGAGCTAAATTAAATTTAGGCAATATAGTATGAATGTCCCCCGTATTTATAATATAATTGATTTTTTTAGTAGCTTGATCTGTTATTTTGAATACTGAAAATTGACTTATCATTCTTCCCCCTGATATTTAATTTGATACTATCATATTAAATATATTGCTTAATTATTCAATTATGCCTGAGAAAGGCAATTAGTCGATATGTTATATGAAAGACCATATATTGAATCTGTTAAAATAAAATTGACACATACATCTAGACATTTTTTTAAAATTATTTATACTTTGAATAGTACAAATCCAAATTAATTTTCCTTTAAATAAAACTAATTATGACAAAAAAACAAAGACCTAACGTTAGAAATATAGCCATTATTGCCCACGTAGATCATGGAAAGACAACATTAGTTGATAAAATGTTACGCTTTACGTCTACCATCCAGGTTGCTCAAACTGCTCAAGATGATAGAGTCATGGACTCAAATGCACTTGAGAAAGAACGTGGAATAACAATTCTTGCTAAAAATACTGGTGTAATTTACGGTGATTACGAAATAAATATAGTTGATACTCCTGGGCATAGTGACTTTGGTGGAGAAGTAGAACGAACCCTTCAAATGGTAGAAGGCTTCTTGCTCTTGGTGGATGCAGCTGAAGGCGTATTGCCTGGAACAAGATTTGTGTTAAACAAAGCTTTACAACTAAACTTAAAGCCAATTGTTCTTATTAACAAAATAGATAGAAAAGATGCTGATATTGAAGAAACAGAACGTTTAATACATGATCTGTTCTTGGACTTGGCTACCGATGAAAGCCAACTTGATTTTCCTGTTTTGTATGGCTCTTCTAGAATGGGTTTTGTAACAACCGATCCAGAAGTTCAAACAATCACCATGAAGCCATTATTTGATGCAATATTGAACAATATACCAGCACCAGACGAAAAAGGTGAACATCTACAACTGTTAGTAACAAGTTTAGACTATTCCGATTTCTTGGGGCCAATAGCAATTGGACGAGTATTCAGCGGCAAAATTAAAGTAGGACAAAATTTTATTACTTGCAAAGATGGCGTCAATAGCAAGCCTATGAAAGTAACTAAAATTTACAAGTTTAAAGGCCTTCAAAGAATAGAGAATGATGAGGCTGAATTTGGTGATATCGTTGCTATAACTGGATTCAATGAACCAGTTACCATCGGCACAACATTATGCGAACCAGAACATCCAAATCCTTATCCTTATGTAAAAATTGATGAGCCTACCTTATCTCTTTTTATATCCGTAAATGATTCACCATTTTCTGGTCAAGAAGGAAAATTTTTAACATCTAGACAGATTAAAGAAAGACTTGAAAAAGAACTTAAAGTAAACGTAGCATTAAGAGTTGAACCAACCGATTCGCCCGAATCTTTCAAAATTTCCGGTAGAGGGCAACTTCATTTAGGCATTTTGCTTGAAAACATGAGACGAGAAGGTTTTGAGTTCCAAGTTTCTGCTCCAGAAGTTATTTATAAAACTATCAATGGGGTTAAAAACGAGCCTATCGAGTATTTGATATTAGATATACCTGAAGAAAGCCAAGGAGTCGTTATGGAATCTCTTGGTAAGAAGAAGGCTGAAATGAAAAACCTTATCCATCTTTCCGGTGGAAGAGTAAGAGTGGAATTTGAAGTGCCATCTAGAGGTTTAATAGGCTTTAGAGGACAGTTCTTAACTGATACTCGTGGTAACGGTATAGCATCCTATAGTCTCTTAGGATATAAGCCATATAAAGGCGATATCCCGGTAAGAACAAAAGGCGCTCTCATCTCCATGGAAGCTGGTATGGTTACGGGATTTGCACTCGATACTCTTCAAGATAGAGGCAAACTATTTGTAAAGCCTACTGATAAAGTATATGAAGGTATGATCATTGGTGAACATAGTCGTGATAATGATCTTGACGTTAATCCTACAAAAGCAAAAAAGCTTACCAACATGAGAGCTTCAGGTTCTGATGACGCTATAAAGCTTGAGCCACCAAGAAAGATGGAATTAGAAACGTGTATGGAATGGATCGATACTGACGAGCTTATCGAAATTACCCCTTTACACATACGTCTAAGAAAAAAAATACTAAAAGCTGGACAAAGAAAGTAAATTTAAATGCCAACCTTTAAATTAATAGTTTCGTACGATGGAACTGATTATAAAGGTTGGCAAATTCAACCTGATGCACCAACTATCACCCAAGTATTACAGAATAAGTTTGAATGCGTTTTCAAAAAAACCATAAAAGTAGTTGGTACTTCCCGAACTGATGCCGGTGTTCATGCATTGGGACAAGTAGCAAAATTCACCACTGATCTTGATATTGATTTAAATAAACTTTTAAGAGCATGGAACAATGCTCTTCCCTCAGATATTCAGATTCGTTCCATTGAACATTCTCATGAATTTTTCAACCCAAGAAAAGATGCTCAAGCAAAGACTTATTGTTATTATTTAGGGACAGAAAAAACATCTCCCTTTATAGGCAGATATGTCCACTGCCCTAAATATCTTTTTGATTTAGAAAAACTAAACAATACTTTGAGCTTATTTGTAGGGACACATGATTTTAAAAACTTTTGCAAATTTGAAGAAAAAATAACTCTGAATACCATCAAAACTATCAACTCTATAAACATGAACTACTTTAAGCGGTTTAATGTTTATCAAATCAAAATTAATGGGAACTCTTTTCTTTATAACATGATTCGAAGAATAATCGGAGCAAGTCTTGATAGTGCAGCCGGTAGATATGATATAAGCATAATTGATCAAGCTCTGCGTCGACAGATAGATCATACTTTTAATACCGCACCATCCAAAGGCCTAGTATTACACAAAATACATTTCGGTCAAAAAATTTAAAAAAATGATCATTGACTTTTAAAACGACACTTTATTAGATTTTGTTTATATATTTCTTCAATATATTCCGAAAAGCAGAAATGAAAAAGTTAGTTAATTATTTATTTTTTTTATCATTATTTTTGTTACATGGCTGTAATGAGAAACCTCTGAGAAGAAGTAATTCTTACGAAGACAATCGCCCTGTTACCATATTTATACATGGTACCCTTTATCCCTTCTTGGATGTCTTGATACGAGCATTTGATTGCCCTGTAGGATTAACTCCAGCGCTCACCCAAGGTGCTACGTTTATACATGGAAGAATTCCTTTTATCTTGAACCAAGCAGATCCACTCACCTACCCTATTGAGTCCGCTTATGTTTATGGCTGGTCTGGCAGATTAACCTTTGAAGCAAGAAGAAGAGCCTCTCAATGCCTCTATCGAGAACTTAAAAAAATGAAGGGACCTATCACCATTGTTGCGCATAGTCATGGAGCTACCTTGGTCCAACTTTTAGCTGAGGAAGTGAAGAGGCATAATGACACAGAATTTAGGATTCATAAATTTATCATGCTCGGTTGTCCTGTTCATTCTGGTACAGAAGAATATGTATGTTCACCAATATTTGAAAAGGTAATCTCACTATATTCTCTTGGCGACAACACTCAGGTTAGTGATCCCCAAATATTATCTCAAGAAAATAGACGGTTAACAGCACTAAAGGGTCAATGGACGCCCTTGTTTTCAAGAAGATTTTCTCCGTGTGCACCAAATGTAATTCATCGACGAATACTATTAGGAAGGCGAAATATGACTCATATGGACTTCATATACAAGCCCTTCTTAACAAGATTGCCTGCAGTGATAAGCTTAATAGAAGAATCTATAAAACATGGTCATGTAAATACAAATGAACAGCAGTTTATAATAAATATTCCTAGAGACAGAACATTGGACCCTGAGTTAATGGTTAAGGAAAACATTTAAACTGCTCAAGGACATAAAAATATGTTTTAAAGATAGCATCCCTAGACAGAAGCCAATGAGTTGTTTTTGCTCGATCTAAACATTAATACAAAAATGATAATAGAGAGAGCTAGATAAAGTATGTTTAAACCTAATGATTTAAGCAAAAGCATTATTGAGTAATTTCCGGTATCCAAAAAATATCTAATGTTTTCGAACACATACGTCATGGGCAATACGGATGAAATAGCTTTAATCCAATCATATTGAGAGCTTAAAGGATAATAAATACAACTAAATGGTGCAAAAACATAACCCAATGAATACACAAGATCTTGCGCTTTTTTACCCTTTAAAATTAATATGCTGCAGATTAAGAAACCAATAAACCAGCCTGACATCATCAACAATAATGCTGAAAACAAAAGGTTAATTCCCATATCAAAAAGACTAATGTCATAAAAATACCATGATATTCCGGTACCGAATAACAAAACAAAAAAGGTATCCACTAATCCTACAGACATGACCCCTAAGATCCATTCACTGAGTTTCAGTGGGGAGGCAAAAATGTTAACCAAGTTTTGGCTTGTAATTTCTTCAAACAAACTTTTCGCAGTTTCTAGATTAACACGAAAAACTATCTGCCAAAGGACAAAGCCACTAATAATCATATTCATTAAATTTGGAACACTAGCTTGTTTCTGAATCCAAGCACTAGTTGATCCCCAGATTATAATATTTAAGGTTAACCAATAAAGAATAGTAGCAATACGATTTCCAAATGAGGGAACTACATATCTTAAAAAAACTGCCCAAATTCGATTAAGATTTATCAACAGGATCCTCGTTATCTAAAAGATCTAACTTTATAGTTTTTTTTTGTGTAGGCGGGCAGCTTTTATTTTCTAAATAATCGCGAGTGCGAAATTCCTTAATAGAACCCTGCTCTAAAGTTATTACCCTATCACCAAGCTCACTAATATCTTCCTGGCTGTGCGATGCTATAAAAAAGGTAGTACCCATTTTATCTCTTTGCTCTTTGATCAGAGTTCTGACTGAAGCTACAGTTTGTTGATCCAAAAAAGCCGTAGGCTCGTCTAGCAAAACAATTTTTGAATTTGGCAAAAAAGCTTTTAATATACTAAGTTTATTAGATTGACCAGCGGACAAATCTGACACTTTTTTATGTTTATGATCCGATAAGTTAAAACTTAACATTAGATCATCAATTTTTTTATTACTAACCTGTTTGGGCATAGAGTACATTTGTGCAAAAAATTGCAGATTTTGAATGATTGTTAATGATCCTGCAAGTTTAAAATAGGAACTGGCAAAAGAGATATCTTGGGATAAAGCACTTCTATACCTAGAAAAATCTTTGCCAAAATAGTTAATAGAACCAGAAGATGGAGTAAGAATCCCGATCAGCATATGCATTAAAGTACTCTTTCCTGCACCATTTGAACCCATAAGTGCAACTATCTCTCCCACTTTTAATGAAAAAGAAATATTGTTTATTACCGGGAATTCAGCGTTAGATTTACTCGAAGAGAACCATCCGCGGTTTGGTCTAAAATATTTGGTAAGATTTTTGATAACTAAAGGATACATGGCAATTTAATCAAATAGGTTAGCTACGATATAAAATCAGTATAGCAAGATTATAAAACTTGGTGTACCTAATTAATTTAAATTTTAAAATAGATTTTAATAATAGTTATTCAAGGATTAATAGCCCTAGATATACCTAGAACAACTATTGTTTCTGCAGAAACAATATGAGAAAAAGCTGACGCAGTAAAAACCAAAAAGCATGATTGGAGGTTCGTCCAACAAAATTTAATTCTTCGATTTCAATTTAGCCAACCAAAAGTGCGCTCAACAACCCATCTATGTGGGGGTTTATAAGGTTTTTGATTACCCTTTGAATTGCACTTGATTTCAGATGCAAGAAGAGTAAAACTTTTATCGAAGCAAATATCTTTTATTTTTTTACTATAATAAGCACTATCGCAAGCGATAATTTTCCAATCATTATAATTAACGTAAGTTGTGACCTATAAAATAAGTTGAAAAAATGCTCCCAATGTTAAATTTCCTTGATTACAAAGCCGAGAAGATTAACAATGGAAGCACAAATTATAATAATTTTCTGCATTATAGATGATATATTAAAATCTATAAAATGTTCGGACAACATGCAAGCAAAAATCAGCACCGCAGAAATAATGACTGTGGCAATAACCGCTGGCTTGATATTTGGAGGCAATCATGAAAAAGCCCGTACTTTTTTCAGCGAACAACAATATGTAAAAAATATTTCAAGCAAGAGCCAATTCAATAAGCGCTTGCATGCGATTGATGAATCAATATGAGAAAGAGTTAACTTTGTACTAGCTCAAGTTTTTATAGATCGAAATGCCACACAAGAATATGCCATTGATAGCTTCCCCATAGAAGTATGTCATAGTATTCGCATAGTAAATTGTAGGATATATAAAGAAGAAGAATATCGCGGAAAATGTGTCAGTAAGTACGAATATTTCTTTGGAGTTCGTGCGCATATGATTGTTACTAAAACCGGAGAACCCATAGAATTTGTTTTCGCCCCACGATCTCATCATGATGTTCGTGTTTTAAAATCAATGCCATTCAGCTTACCTGAAAATGCAATTATTTACGCTGATACAGGTTATACTGATTACGATTACGAAGAAATTCTTAATGAAGCAGATTTAAAATTCTTGCCCGCCAGAAGATCAAATTCTAAACGACCGCATTCAGGACCACTTTCTTTTTTGATTACATGTTTTAGAAAAAAAGTCGAAACAGTCTTTAGTCAAATTACTTATCTTTTTCCTCGAACTATTCATGCAGTTACAAGCAGAGGTTTTGAGTTGAAAGTCTTTGCTTTTATTCTCGCTTATAGTTTTCGATTTCTCTAACTTGTAGGTCACAACTCAAATTAATTATGTTATTCAGATTTAACAATGAGACAAAATAATAATTTTTGGTGCATTAACTATACAAATTATTTAATTTCAACAATTGATAATATGTATCATATATGCTGCATTCTTACTATGGAATCTCTAAGAATAATTATTTATGAAACTAAAAATCACATAAGTCCCTTCAATAAATGGTTTGAAAATCTTGAGGCCAACATTCAACGAATTATAGCAGCTAAGCTAGACAGAGTGAGTCTAGGTAACTTTGGAGATTGTGAGCCAATCAGAGAAAGCGTTTATGAACTTAAGATTCATACTGGACCCGGATATAAGATTTATTTTGGCAAGAAAGGTAACGCTATAGTTATAGTACTGACGGCTGGCCTTAAAAGGAGTCAAAAGAAGGATATAGAAAAACCTATAGAATATTGGAATTTATATAAGGAATACTATGGTTAACAAATTAAAAGAATTTAAACATTATTTTGCAGAAAAACTCAAAGATCCTGATTATCCAATTGCATATCTTAACGAAGCATTAATGGATGAGGATAAACGCATTTTCTTAGTTGCCCTTAAAAATGTTATTGAGGCTAATGAAGAAAGCAAAAGCTCATTGGCAAAAGAAAACAGTATTAGCAGATCTACTCTTTATCGAATGCTTTCAACAACAGGTAATCCACGCTGGAGTAATATTACTTCTATTGTAGAAGCTATGGATTTACAAATTAACATTTCACCAAAAAAATAACTTCTAAAAGAAGATTATAAAATGGATGCTTTATTTGCTTTCTAACACATGCAAAGCATTCGCAAACAACTCTTTCGCAGTTTCTGTTTGACCCTATTTCTTCAAGATGGCGAGGAAGTAATAGAACTTCGCATTGACCATTAACCGGGTTATCGTATTTATTTTGGAATTTAGAAAAATATTATTGTTATCTTATTAATAGGCGGAGAAAAGAAAACTCAAAAGCGGGATATTGAAAAAGTAAAACAATATTGGCTTGAATGCAAGGAGGAATTATTATGAATAAAAAAAAATTTATCGATTATCAAGAACAACTTTTAAAGCAGCTTCAAGATGAAGAATTTGCTTCAGGTTATCTTAACGAAGCACTTAATGATGAAGATCCTCGCATTTTTTTATTGACATTAAAAAATGTTATTGCGGCGCAAGAAGACAATATATCTTCTATTGCTAAAGAGTCTAACATCACCTCGTACAAGCATTTATCGAATATTATCATTAAAAGTAAATCCTAAACTAACCAACATAATATCTTTGCTTGATGCGGTTGGTTTACAACTTGCTGTGCAACCGAATAAACAGAAATAATCTTCAGCAGAAGAGTTAAACATATTAAATTAAATGTTATTCTTAAAAATGAATCAAGAAAAAATTGACAAATTACATTACCTAAATCTAATTATCGAGTGGTTTTATAAAACTGGAGACGAATTCATTGTAGGGGAGGAAACCATATTAAACTTTAATACTGAAAAAATAGCCAAAATACTTAATATTAAAGATTCGAAATATATGTGGATCCAAGACTATTTATGTGATGGTTATATAATCAATAGCAAACAAGCTGAAACGCTTCAGATATATATGACACATAAATTTTATTTAGCGCAATATGTATATTTTATTTCAAGAACCAATTAATATAAGCACGTAATTAATTTAGTTTAAGGGAAATAGAACCATCAAGGTTGGGTCAAATCAATTTTAAGTCTATTTAGTATTGACAGAAGAATTGAGTTGTTCGGTTCGTAAGCATAATATGCTTTAAAATAGTTTTTAATGATTTCTATTTCTTCATACTTCCAATATAGCCATTCAACTTTTATAAGAACATCTTTCAAACATTCAAGAAGCATCATTCTTTTGGCAAATTCTATTTGAGCAGCTACTTCGAGTATTCGTGGCAAAAAAAAGCATAGATTAACGCTTGCTTCAATATTGGTAATCATATATTGCAAGAAACTCAAAAGTTCCCAATAATCGAGCAACTCAAGCTTCACTTTATTTAAGTTATTCAATGTATCCTAATCAATATAGCAGGGGCAGATATCTTCAAGAAAAACTCTTTCGTAATCACTAAAAATCTGATAAGCCTTCTCAAAATCAAAAAAAAACACAACTATTTTACTTATCAAACATTAAAAACAACTTATCATAGGACTTACGCATGAGCTATGCCATTGTTCTTATTTAGAGCTGCAATAGAGCGATTAAGAGAAGCATGTTTCTGCTTCTCTTAATCGCTCTATTAGCCGTTTACGGATTCTTATAATGGCACTTTTTCATTTCCAATTGAGTCATCGAATAAGCCAAAAGAACCGCACAGGCATGATCAAATTGTTTTTGTGTTTTTCTTGAAACACATTCTTGCAATCCCATACTTTGCTTAATCGTTCTAAATAATTTTTCTATAGCCCAACGGCGTTTATAAACTTTCGCATGTTTTCCTGGAGAAGCTTTGTAAGTTGCTGCTTGACAAACAAAAGTTTCATCGCCATGTTTATCATTTCCGCGAATGCAGGTAACATACAAAGAAAGCCCTTGCCAAATAACTGAAATAGTTCGAGCTATTTTCCGACCTTTAGGCATCAAATCATTTATTTTACGCAATTGTATTTTTGATCCATTATACTCAACTATCCTGTTAGCATGCATTCTAACTTCTGTTGAAACATTGCTTTCAAGAGCCCATTTTAAGTATTTTACAGTTGCAAATGCCCCATCTAAAACAATGATAAATAACTTTATAAAGAACGAAATCTAATTGCTTCTTTTCAAAGTTAAAATATTTCAGAAGAGTCTTTTCTCGTTTTGATAAAAGTACGCGCAATTTTGCCTCATTTGTGTCGCTTGTACTAGCTATTTTGTGGTTACGTTAAAAACTCAACGAAGCATAGCATACATTAATGCTGTCATGCCTGACTTTTCGCCTACATCATTAATATTTTCCTTTTGGATCATTCAAAGAGCTTTTCAAGTCCTTAAAATTACCCTTTTCAGCTGCTTTTATTAATTTTGAAGAGGACTATCATGAATCAAAATTGATCCATAGCGATCAAGAGCGTTTATCAAATTATCGGAAAGTCTTCGTGGAGCAAGCTTTTACCCCATAACAAATAGGTCACCAGAATTTTTCTCAACAAGCGTCGAGAATGTATCAATCAGAATATCACCAAACTCAAACCCCAAATTACCTGTAGAAAAATTCCTGCCATGTACAAACAAACGCAATGTTTTGGCTAGGCTTCCTGAGGTCCTATCCGCAAGAGCTTCGTAGGAACTTATTCCACAATCTTCAGAAATGGCTGGAAAGCTAGTATTTATTGCAAGGTGTAAAACAAGAGATGCAATTTCTAGGTTAGAGAAGTTACCGTTTACCACTGAATCAACTGCATGTTCCCACTCGCCTTCATCAAAATCAAAGTCATCTTTATATTCGTCGTTTTTGAGTTCCCCTGCAGTTGCTTTTACCTTTTCAACTAATAAGTCTTTGTCGCCCTCATGATGAATAACTCTGAAACTCATTTCAACTCATACTAATATCTATAATTTACCAAAAAAAGCCGTAAAGTCTTTATGCTCATAATGTATTTCACGCCGATCATTTTGAACGCAAGAAAAAAGCGAAAGACTAAACTTCACAGGACTTACGCAAATAGCTGAAAGATCTGTCGATGTAGAGCTGAGAGAGCCGTTTAATCTTATCACCAATGTGAAGGATCAACACATATGGCGGTCCTTAATTGACATATTCGGAAATCAAGAGATTGTGTTTGGCTTTAGCTTAATCAATATCAAGACAGCATTTTCAGTTTTAAATATTCAAAGCTCTTTTTTATTGAATTGACTAAATAATTTTAGCTACGACTATTGATTTCAATCAATTTCACCAAGGAGTTTCTCGATTTGTTCCAAACCAGGTAATTGTTCCTTTAATCCTCTGGGGAGCTTTTTAACCACAGTATAAGATGCTACACCTATTGGTTTATTTGAATCGCGCAAAGCATACTCTACCGTTGTTTTCCTTTTTGATTTACAAAGGATAATCCCAATGGGAGGGTTTTCTCCGTTAATTCTCGTAGTTGAATCCAAAGCTGAAAGATAAAATTGCATCTTACCCACATATTCAGGCATAAATTCGCCAATTTTCAATTCAATGGCTACCAAGCATTTCAATTGGCGATGATACAGTAAAAGATCTATAAAATATTCTTTTTCATCAACCCCTAATCGATATTGTCGACCAATAAAAGCAAATATGCCACCCATTTCTCTCAAGAAACTATCAATCTTAAGCATAATGGCATTTTCAAGCTGGCGCTAATTATAATCATCTCCAAGCTCAAGAAAGTCGAAGGTATATTCATCTTTAACAATGAGCTTAGCTTTTGCCTTAATATCTACTGGCAAAGTTGTTTCAAAATTAGTTTGCCCCAGGATAGTTTTTTCATATGTTTGGTTTTCAATTCGATTAATGAGCTCATTCTTACTCCAACCGTATTTACGAACCATACGAATATAAAATTCCCGCTCAAGAAGATCTTTACACTTAGAGCTTATACAGAAACTCCCGACATCTTAAAAAGCTGAATTGAACAAGCTAAATGGCAAAACGCCAAAAAACATGATTGGAGGTTCGTCCAACAAAATTTAATTACTCGATTCCAATTTAGCCAACCAAAAGTGAGCTCAACAACCCATCTATGTGGGGGTTTATAAGGTTTTTGATTACCCTTTGAATTGCACTTGATTTCAGATGAAGAAGAGTAAAATTTTTATCGAAGCAAATATCTTTTATTTTTTTACTATCATAAGCACTATCGCAAGCGATAATTTTCCAGTCGTTATAATTATAATTTTTCAAAGCATCTAAAGTATCATTAAAAAATTGGGAATCATGAGCATTTGCAGCACCAATCGATCAAGCAAAGAGAGCACCGTTGCGATCAACTATGCTACTTTTTTTAATACCTTGCTTTCCTTTATTAGTAGGATTTTTCCCTGCCCAAGAACTTGTAAATGGTGCTTTTGATGAAAAGGTATCGCTTGCATCCCAGCCATCTACCTCGCCGTGATGCGCTTTATAATAATCTACCGCCATTCTCCTAATATCGCTGAACATACCAAGTTTTACCCAGTGGCGAAATTTGCCATGAACGGCATTAGCAGCTCCCCTTTCTCTCGCAAGGAAATGTTTTTTATTATGAATGATAGTGCGTTTAATCCTCTTCTTGGGCACATTGGCGGTCGTCCAATGTTATTTTCTTTTTTAGGAATAAGCTTACTTATTTCATCCCATAAAATATCTGGTATCATAGACATGAGGGCCTTTTTGTTTTTGTTCAACGGCTATTATAACCGATAAACATTAGGCCTCACGTATTATTTACTTTTCGTATAAGCTCTAACTAAAAAACTTCAACCGACAGAAGAAGTTATGCCATTAAAATTTCAAAAATAAATACTAATTTTAAATTTAATACAATGAGACAACTTTATTTTTTATCTCTTGCCAATATTTATATATCCAGGATTAAGTTTTGTTGGTGCTGAATGAAAATTTATAAAAGAGAAGCGCTTAAATGAAAAAAGCGCTTCTTAATTTTAGTTACTGGACGATATATTTCTTAAATAGGTTGCCATCTGCTTCATTCTGCCCCATACATGAGAACTGTTAGCACCATAAAATATAGCTGCTATTGATACAGCCATAAGCGCCCAATTTAGAAGTGGAAAATAGCCAAGCGTGTGAGCTAATAATACTAATCCACCACCTAACATTAAATATCCTCTCAATTCAGGACTTGCCATACTCGCCATTTCCATTACCCTTGATTCTACTTTTGCCCCTAAATCAGTGTCCGTGTCATTAGCATAACCGTTACTTGTCGATTGCTGTCTTTCTTGATCCTTATATTGCTTCATAACTACTCTCCTTTTGATTTTTATACGCCTCATAGAAACATTATAATAAATTTTTATTAATACTTGCAAGAATAGTGTAGGATATTATAGAGAGTTTGGAAAATATTTGTATTGGATTCAGGCAAAATTAGAATTACAAGAAAAACATAATAATCCTTTTTATACGAAAAGCTATTAACTATTGATAACTCTAGAAAATGCGCTTGTCCCTCATAGCTTTATCGTAGGAGGAAGCACACCAAACGTGCCTGCGACACTAGGAAATTTTTAATTCAAGAGAATCTGTTAATAAATCTTTGAGAAAGGTAATACGTTGGTTGTTTTTATTATTTTTAAGTGCCATAGCCAACGCCTTAGTTTGACCTATAAAAATACATAATTTTTTAGCACGTGTTATTGCCGTGTAAATTAGATTACGTTGAAGTAAAACAAAATGCTGAGTAAAGACAGGAACTATTACAACCGAATATTCTGAGCCCTGGCTCTTATGAATTGAGATCGCAAATGCATGTACCAATTCATCAAGCTCATTAAACTCATACGTTACTTGAGAATTTTCAGAAAAACTTACGACCATTTCCCGATCTTCAGTGTCTATTGATCGTATAACCCCAATATCACCATTATAGACCTTCTTATCATAGTTATTCCGAATCTGCATTACCTTATCATTAACTTTAAATTTAGAACCGCGATGAGTTACAGAATTTACTTCCTCTGGATTAAGCAATGCCTGTAGTAAATTATTAAGAAAAATGGTACCGGCATTACCTTTATTCATGGGGCTCAAAAGGATCGAATCATCAGGTGAAAGACCATGCTGTCTCAACGTAATAAAAAATATTTTTTTTAGATGTTCCCCTATTAACTCGGGATTCTCTTCACTAATAAATAAGAAATCTTTTTTACAGTCAGGCAGATTAGTTTTAGGAAATTCGCCATTATTAATTTTATGAGCGTTTACTATAATTAAACTATCTTGAGCCTGTCTAAAGACTTGTGTCAAACGTACACAAGCTACTTTTTCACTTGATATAAGATCATTTAAAAAGTTTCCTGGTCCAACAGAAGGCAGCTGATCAACATCTCCAATCAAGATCAGGTTGGACTTCAAGGATAATGATTTCAAAATATTATGTGCCAAAAATATATCAATCATCGATGCTTCATCAATAATCAAGAAATCCGTTTTTAGCGCATTTGTTTCATTATGATGAAATTTAAATGAACCGCCATCAAACTCAAGCAATCTATGAACGGTCATCGCATACTTGCCAGTAGCTTCAATCATTCGCTTAGCAGCTCGGCCAGTCGGAGCTGCAAGTTTATAAGTAGCTTGATATGAATCTAAAGCTGATAATAATTTTTTGATCACCGTGGTCTTACCAGTTCCGGGACCCCCAGTGATTATGGTGATTTTGTTTTGAAAGCAGCTTAGTACCGCTTTTTGTTGATTTTCATTAAGATAGAGTTCGCCAGGCTTTTCTACTCTGAGAATACTATAAATATGATCTATATCAAACGAAAGAGCATTCGGAGTTGCGATTATTTTTTTTAACTTTTCAGCTACCCCTTTTTCGGTAAATAGATGAGAAGATATCGTCAGAAAATTATCCGCTCCCTTTGAGATCAACTTAATTTTTTCTTTCTGATGTAGCTCAACTAAAGTTTTTTTAATGAGCTCAGAATGATCATCTCTAGTAAGTTGTAAAATCTCAAAAATTTTATTCTTAAGATTTTCTACCTCAACATACAGGCTTCCCTGTTGAGAACTTAATGAGATAACATAAATAATGCCTGCAGAAATTCGGTGCTGGCAATAGAGATCAAAACCTAGTTTTTGGGCAATCTCATCAGCAGTTCTAAAGCCGATTCCCCATACTTCTTCTGCCAATTGATACGGATTTTCTGTCAAAACATCTATTGATTTATTTTTATAATGCTTATAAATTTTACCAGCTAAAGATTGAGATATACCTTTTTCTTGCAAAAAAACCAGAAGATTAGCTATCTCTTTTTGGTCCTTCCACGCAAATTTTATTTTTTCTATACGTTTTTGACCAAGGCCCTCAACCTCATTAAGACGATCAGGAGTCTCATCAATAATAGTTAAGATATCTAAACCAAATTTATTAACTAATTTATCAGCATAAACGGGGCCGATGCCTTTAATTAAACCGGATCCTAAGTACTTCTTAAGTCCCGTAATAGTTGAAGGCAAAAGACTTATACATTCTTTTGCCTCAAATTGTTTCCCAAACTTAGGGTGAAATACCCACAACCCTTTTAATTTAATTTCTTGACCAAGTTGCAAATTAGGCAAAACACCCTTTACCGTGATTAGGTTAGGATTTCTGGCATTTGTTTTTTCTTGTAATGTTAAAATGGCAAATCCATTTTCATCATTTTTAAAAACAAATTTGTCTATTACGCCAAAAATTTCGCATATATTCGGTATTTCTGTTTCAATCATTATTGGGCAGCTACAATAGTATTAGGATGAGTTTTTCGAGTGGCAGCCTGCTGCTGAGCTTTATACATTTGTAAAGCTTTAGGACAACTGCAAATCATCGCTTTTAAAAAATGGTAGAGATCAAAACTCATCGTAAAGCATAATTTAAAACTAACGACCCGCTTATGCAAAGAAGCTGTTGCGTCTCTATCTATACGCCAATATTTTAAAATACTGTCACCATATTTACTAATAAAATCATCAATAAAAGTATAAGTTTGCTCATCAGCTCCTCTAGCATCATTAAGCACTTTATTAGTAAATCCTAAAAACATTTCTTTTAACTTATCTAACGTTTTTACCATCTCATCTTTATCTTTTTGATAAGCTCCTGCATCTTTAGCCTTTAACGATTCCACTTCTTCCTCGATTTTTATCAACTGCTCAAGAGTATAGAATTTTCCTTTATATAAATGTTGGGGAACTCTTTTTTGAGAAGCATCTAAATTTCCATACATAAATTGATTAAGCTGCTGACCCAAATAAAGCATTTTCCAGATTTTATCTCCATCCATAAAATTCTTAACACCATCGATAGCACTTAACATCGCCGAATCTAATTTTATACACTTTTCAGCCGCTTTTAAAGGTAAATTTAAAAGCAAAAGGACAAACAATAGTTTACTAAATTTCATCGATACTCCTTAAGGACATTTTTATCATAATTAATAATCATATATCTAAACTTAGACGAAAACCAAGAGTATAGCTATTACCAATACCCCTACTAAACATTCCGATATCTCCTGCAAATTCCGCATCAAAAAATATCTTATCACAATGGTAAAGATTTCTGTAACCAAACGAGAAGAAGAACTTACCTTGATGGGCAGCTTCGCGAGCACCTTTTTCTATATCAAATTCTGCTAATGATTGATCATTTGTATAAATTTTTTCTGCGGAATTATACCAATAATCAAAACCGACAAAACCATGCCAGTTTAAACTTTCGCAAACGAGAGAGGTAGCATATTTTCCAAGATAACCAATTCTTATCGCTGTCTTTACACGAGTTGGAAAAAAAGTGTTGATTACCTGTTGATTTAAGAAACTTAGGTTTGCTTCAGCATTAGCTTCATCTCGCCAATTTCTATTAAACTCTTGAGGAGTCTTCTTTGCCAAAAAGAAACGGTCTTCATTATGTTTTGAAAAACCTTCAAAAGCCGCATAAGTCTGAACACTCCAATTTTCATTTAATTCATGAACAAAATCAATCTGCGGTCCAACCCCAAAATGTCGACCATTGCCTAAAGGGGCATTAAAAAGAATGGTTGACAACCTATCTAGAGCACCGATAAAAAAAGCGGTCGTTATTTCCTGTATTTTAGCATTAGCCCCACGCTGCTCAATATCATTAGTAGCGCAGAGGAACAGCTCAAATAATTGCTTAATATTAAAGGGAGGAGGATTCGTACATGGATTAAAGCTAGCACCTAATAAACCAGCCTTAAAAGTTCGAGCAGTGGGAATAGTCATTTGTATACCGAACCAAAAATGATCACGGCAATCTTCATATATATTGAACATAGCGTTCATTCGCATATCACCAAAGCCGACTCTATCGCTTACCAAATGTTTCAATCCAAATTCTTCACCCTTTTCTTTTGAAGTTAGATCAGAACTGAACCCAGGATTATTTGCTAGAAATGGTGCATTTCCGATTGCTTCGATCTCGGCATCAGTTAAGAAGAAATGCTCTACAATATAATACAGAGGTATCCTAAAACTTAAGTTAAGACTACCAATCTTGGATCCAATGCCAAACATTATACCCGCTCTATGTTGCTGCAACTTTAGACCACTAAAAAGACTCAAAATATTTGGAATATCAACAGTAGCACAACCGGATATTTCTAGAGCTAGATCAATCTGATTGAGTATAGTAGAATTCGCAAAATCAAGATAAGATCTTATAAATGGACTGTTTTTATTAAATACAACGCGAGGAGTGTAGTTATAGAATGGCTGAATTGTTAAATGAAGCATGCAATCGTCAAGAACATAATTTCTGAGTGACGGCTCATCAAGCAAGCTTCTTCGAGTAATTGGGCCTACGGTACTTATATAAAAATTTTCTTGTAAAATTGCAGGTGCATTAATAATACAATTTGCAGGGGGACACGTTCCTTGCGTTGGACTGCAACCACTTTGACCAAACTCAGGGGTAATAATTTGTAAAATGTCTATTGCATTAACACAGCCATTGCCTTGGAGTGGGGGCGTGGGAGCTGCTATATGAGTTATACATCCCATAATATCATCTATGTCATCAAAAGTTTCAGCCAAAACTATACCTGAAAATAAACAGCTTAGTCCAAAAAATGACTTTATGAGGAGCTTTTTTATTGTTTGCATAATGTTCCAAATTCGTAATTAACAGCTTTATAGCCTACTTAAAAAAATAAATATTATGTCTATTCTCAACGTTCATAAAGAATTATGGCAACGCACCAGAACAAGCAACACTTTTATGATGTTAGTTACTTCTTGAAAATAAACATTAGATTATCTTAATCATTCTAGCAATCTTTTTTTTGCTTGACAAAAAAGAGTTTGGGCAGGGAACCAGTATGAACAAAAGAGATAAATCTTCACACACAATTGACAATTAGAATGCAAATTCTTTATATTTTTAATAACTAGAATAATTTTGGAGGCTTAAAATGAAAAAAATATCCGCACATTTATTAATACCTGATAAAATACAGCCTAATATTGGACTTTCGGCACAAACATTGCGTGAAGTATCGGAATTACTAACGAACTTACTTGCTGATGAATACATTTTATATTCAAAAACAAAATATTATCACTGGAATATAAAATCGTTATTAATGTTTAATGATTTACATAAATTTTTAGATGATCTAGCTGAAAAAAGTAGTCAATCGGTAGATAAACTTGCTGAGCGCATCAGAGCCTTAGGTTTCAGATCAATAGGAACACTTCAAGAATTTATCGATTGTTCTTCATTGAGCTTTGATAAAACACCTGAAGTGCCATGCGACGTAGACATGATTAAAAATTTATTGGCGGATAATGAACATGTTGCTCGATCCTTAAGAGAAGCGGTTGATATTATAGATCAGAAAAAAGATTCAATTACTAGCAATTTTTTACAAGATCTTGCTTACCATCACGAAAAAGCAGCCTGGATGCTAAGAAGTAACTTGGTATAGATATTTAAAAAAAATTTTTGAGGTAAGATAGGTGAGTATCTCTATAAATTAAAAAGACTAAATGGAAGAACTCCACGACTTTTAATGAATGTAATGCTACTGCAAGAGGGATATCCTTATGCCATAATTCAAAAAGAAGAACGATTGGACTACTTAAATTCGTTAGCAGAAGTTAATAATTTCCATAATTTTAACGATCTTTATTCTCCTGTATTTAAATAGATAGATCAAAGTCTCGATCGATATCTTAAAGCCGTTCAAGAACGTGGACTCAAAAGCGCGTAATTAATTTTTTAACAAAATCGATTCTATTTAAAATTTTATAGCATATTTTTTTCGGTCGATGTTAATATAATTAAAAAATTAATTGCATAAAATTACACAAAAACAAATTTCCGGTTGTAAATAGTTTTATTTCTGATGTAAAATAAAGATAAGCAAATAGTAGCAAAAGGAAAAAAACATGGAAGAAATTTACCTAAAAATTGCGGCTTGTTTAGGCGCGGCATTCGTTATGGCAATAGGAACAATTGGACCTGCTTTAGGACAAGGACTAATAGGCGCAAAGGCGACGGAGAATATAGGCAAGTATCCTGAAAGCGCTGGAAAAATTCAGACATCTATGATTATATCTATGAGCTTTGTTGAAACTTCAGCAATTTATGCTCTGTTAATCGCTTTAATACTAATATTTTTTGTATCATAAAAACCAGACACTAATATGAATATAAATTTTACTATTTTTGTTCAAATCGTTCACTTTATTATCGCCTATGTTTTTTTGTCTACATTTTTATTTAGGCCACTATTAAAGTTGTTCATGAAAGAAAAAGAAAAGTTAGTAAAATTAAATCAAAATATAACAACAGAACAAGAAAAACTAAGCATTAAAAAACGGTTAGCTGATCAAAATTGGGCCACCTGTAAAACATACTTTCAAGAGAATTTGCCACAACAGGAAAATTCTATGGTTGTTACTAAGCTAGACACTACTACGATACAAAAACCTGAAAGCTTAACTAACCAAGAAACGCAAAATGTGGTTAATACCATTGCATCGGATATTAAATCAAAGGTTATCCAATGATCGATTTAATTTTTAACATCTTAAATTTATTGGTTTTTCTTTTTCTTTTAGTTTATGCCTTTTATCACTATCTTTTACCATCACTTAAAACATCGTTTAAGAACTACAAACTAAATTTAATTGATTTAGAGAACCAAAAAAATGAACTGTTAATTGCTCAATTAGATACCGCCAATAAAATAATTGCGCAAAACAGTTTATGCATGATACTAAAAGACAAAATAACTCTATGGAAACAAAACACTGAAAGTTTACTATTTCATAAAAAAAATACTTATGCACAAAATAAACAAAAACTTTATGAAAAAATTAATAAACAATCTGAGAATTACCAATACGAAAAACTAAAAAAACGTATAACTCCCAAATTGGTAGCGTCCTTAACAGAAAACCTTGAACAACATTTTAAAAAAGAAGAAAACAAAGAATTATATTTTGCTAATATTTTTAAAGAACTTAAATAAAGAGCCATCGTGGATAGAGAAAATCAAGGAATAATTGCCAAAAAATACGCAAAGGCTTTTGTAGACCTTTTTTCAAATCAGTCATTTCAGCAAGATCAACTTGCGCAAGATCTCGATACAATAGAAACATTTATATCGTATCTTCATGATCATCGCAAATCTTTGTTGTTTGCAGATTTAAAACTGATACCTATTAAAAAACGACAGGATGTTTTTCACAACCTCATCGATACATTTGGTCTAAAATCGGTATTTACGAAATTAACTGATTTATTAGTAATTCATCAAAGAATCTTCATGTTGCATGACGTGTTAAAATGTATTGTCCGGTTATATCTAGATAAAGTTAATGTCATCCCTTTTACGATTTTCAGCTCTCAGAACATTTCAGCATCACAGGAAGATGCACTCATTAAATTTTTAGAAGTAAAATCAAACAAAACAGTTATTATTAAATCACAATTAGATACAACTTTAATTGCAGGTCTAAAAGCTCTAAGTACCGATTCTGAGTGGGAACATTCTATCCGTCAAAAGCTTAGTTTATTACATCAAACTTAAGGAAGTTCATGGAAATTAAAACATCAGATTTGGTCTCATTATTTGAAAAATCTTTAGCGAATACCCCAGAACAAGATCTGCAAGAAATAGGCTATGTTGTACAGGTTGGAGATTCCTTTTGTAAAATATTGGGCCTAAAAAATGCAATCTACGGGGAACTTGTTAAGTTTGATAATGGAAACCAAGGAATAGTAATGGATTTAGGCCAAGACTATATATCCGTATTTTTACTCAATTCTCAAATTCCTGTAGCAGAACTCGAAATTGTAAAACGCACCGGAAGCGTATTTAAAACTCCTGTCGGGACAAAATTATTGGGCAGAATACTCAATGCGATAGGTACTCCAATCGATGCACTAGGCTCTTTAGATTATGAAGAACTTAGACCTATCGAAGTGAGGATACCTTCTATCATAGAACGTAGCCCCATCAATCAATCACTTGAAACGGGAATCTTAGCTATCGATGCTTTAATTCCTGTAGGAAAAGGACAAAGAGAACTCATAATTGGAAATCGTGGAACCGGTAAAACCGCAATCGCTATTGATGCGATACTGCATCAAAAAGGGAAAAATGTTTATTGTATTTATGTATCTATTGGCCAAAGACAAGCTAATCTAGCTAAAATTGTACGATTGCTTGAAGAAAATGGCGCATTGGAATACTCAGTTATCATAAGTGCTGATGCAGCGGAGGCATCTCTTAATAGATATCTAGCACCCTATGTTGCTTGTACTATGGCTGAGTTCTTTAGAGATCAAGGTAAAGATGTATTAATTGTTTATGATGATCTATCAAACCATGCTATAGCTTATAGGGAGATGGCATTACTTATGCGCAGACCACCTGGACGAGAAGCTTATCCTGGCGATATTTTTTATCTTCATTCAAGATTATTAGAACGAGCAGGTAAATTAGCTAGTGGTGGCACCATAACGGCATTACCAATAGTGCAGATACAAGCAGATGATATAACGGCCTATATTCCTACAAATCTTATATCGATTACCGATGGCCAAATATTTTTGGATACAAAATTGTATAATGCAGGCATAAGACCGGCGGTAAACGTTGAGCTTTCTGTTTCACGGGTGGGTGGTTCAGCACAAACACAAGCGGTGAAAAACATGTCTAAAGCATTACGTTTAGAGCTTGCACAATATCAAGAATTATTAGGTTTTTCTCAGTTCGGAACTGAACTGGACATAATTTCACAAAAGAAGTTAGCTCGTGGTGCAATCGCGTATGAGCTGCTCAAGCAAAAACAGTACGTCACCTACTCTTTTGTTGATCAAGCATTAATGTTATTTCTTTTGAAATATAATTTCTTAGGTCAATTAGAACTATCAAAAGTTAATAAGTTTGCACACGAATTTATCAGTTATATAAAATCAGTTTATTCTGATTTATATAATGAGATCTTAAGTTCCAAAAATATAACGGATGACCAAATAAAAAATTTAAAAGATCTTGCAGCAGAATTTAATACTATTTGCGGCTCATTATAGAAATTATAAAATATTATAGATTTCACTGCTGGCAAACAATTATGATTAATATATAAGATTAATTTTAGCTTGCAGTGAAATAATGTTTAAAAAATTTTTGTTCGTTACGTGTTTAATTATTACATTCAACACAAATCTACAATCTCAGCCTTACATATTTAGTGAGCTCAGTGCGACACTTCAGCAGTTGCAAACTATCAATTCTAAATTTATTCCTTCAGATATTCAAAAAATCACTCAGTATCCTATTCCTAATGCAGAATTTTACAAAAAGTTAGAACCAGCTATAAATGAAACCTTAAAGGGCAACAGTGCTCTATTAGATGCATTTGGTGATAATAGATCTGCCGAAGTGGTAAAATATATGATCTCGACAACAGAGAAAATAGCACGGAAAATTGGTCTGCCTGAGACTATATTACTTTTAGTCCAATTATACGACAGGCTACAGGCAGCATATAAGCCGTCTCATGAATTAATTATTACTTCTGTTGCTTCAGGGGATTTAGTTAATGAAAAAATTTTACTAGAAACGTTAGATCATTTTGGCTATAAATCTGCCAAATTTTACGCTATCGATCCTAGTGAGGCGACCATAAAAGCCTTAAATGAGCTCAAAAACAATTCATCATTAAATCAGTATAAATATTATCTTTATAAAAACACTAAATCTTATATTGAAGATGTTATAAAACGTGAAACACCAGATATTTGTGTCACCTTTTCTCCAGGGCTTTTTGAAAAAAGCCACTCTTCTTATTTCTTGCCAACGAACATATGTGATAATCGTCGTGCTCGTACAAAAGAGCCTACATTTCTTTTTCTGCCCAATACTATAGAAGAAATAAGTATAGCCACTTCTAATAGTGTACTTCTGGATAGCTGGAATAAGTATTTAAAAGAAAACCCAGCCCTTAACTCTGAAGAGATAGGGAAGTATTTAGTTAATGATTTTCAAACACGATACCCTAGGCAGACAGCATGCTATGAAAACATAGCATTAGAATTTTTAGAAATAGTAAAATTAGCGAGCACTGCAAATAAAGATTGTATTGCTTACTATAAAGGTCCTGACATAGCTACTTATAATCATATAAGCTCAGAATCACTGGCTGACCTCTATTTAGGAGCATCAGGCATGCGCAAATATTATCAGGATTTACTAAAAGTTGATTTAACAAATTTTAAAATCTGGACTTATAGTTCAAAAGAACGTCAATTTAAGACGAAGAATTCGTAATATAGTCGATCGAGAAAAATCATTTTAAAAAAATATCTGGAGCTCTTTTAAAAACTCCAGATATTTTAGTTTTATTTAAGATTTATCTAACCTATTCTATTAATGCCCATTCACTCAAACTTGCTAATATAGCATCAATGTTTGCCACAGTAATAACGGTACATGCAAAAGCTGGAACGACTAGTAAACTAGTTAAACATGCTAATCGAGCAACGCAGATCTGGCTTAATCCACATCGTCTATTCTTGCTTTTGGTTTTTTTAGATATTTTTTTAATTTTTTTTATAACATCGGTGTTTAGAAAACCTTTACATGTATCACAAGATTCAACTTTACAGGTACTAAAATGATTAATAAAATTTTTCTCTACTTTGAAATATTTTGTCCATGAGGCGTGTTCTTTATCAAGATGAGTTGTATTAAAAAAGAGCTTAATACAACGCAAAACTTTATTTTTGTCCTTTGTTTCGTCTATACACTCAAAAAAAGATTGCAAAATATTCTGTTGTACTTCTTTATCAAGCGATAAAATTCGAGCAATGTCTGTGTTTAAAAACACATCATTACCAGGAAGAAAACGAGCAACATGGCGCCAAACATCTGCATGTTCTGTTATGCTGACTGCATCTTTGATAATTTCTTGATCACAGCCGTCATCCATTCCGAAAGAAAGGGCAAAAATACTGATAAGTACTAATAATTTCTTTAACATTTTATATCTCCATTAAAAAATAATATGATTTTAAATTAACACATCACCCAAATTTGTCAAACTGCAACATAATAAATTGTTATTATAATTCAAGCACACAAAAAAAGAATTGTTTGCTCAGTGTTACTCGAAATATTCTTATTTCTAAGGTCAATATTATGACTTATTAAAAATAATATAAACAGATCATTGAGAAAA
>Ga0105046_10002133_pt1 | contig 31076 bp, 19 predicted proteins | sample MAT03_FD_78385 | JGI IMG/M metagenome (GOLD analysis project Ga0105046, IMG submission 78385) | Freshwater microbial communities from Lake Fryxell liftoff mats and glacier meltwater in Antarctica - MAT-03 (megahit assembly) | ecosystem: Environmental > Aquatic > Freshwater > Ice > Liftoff...
CTCTATCAGCAACTTGGCAGAGAGGTTGCCGATGCCAACCGCCGTGGTGGGGTCGAGCGAACGGTCGTCGGGGTTATAGTTGAGTTCGCACATGTAGTCCCGGAACATGTTTTTGTTCTCCGGTGGCAGCCCGAACCAGAACAATTCCATCAACACATTGTAGGCAGCATAGCTGTAGGTTTTTTCCCGGTTTTCGCGGGTACATTCCGCATCCGGGCGTTTGAGTTTGCTGCCTGTGGTGGTGCTGACCTCGCAGCCGCCATCGTTGAAGTTGGTCCAGGCGTCGTACATGGCGGTATGCACCATGGCCAGGGCGCGGGCGGCGATGGTCGGGGGTGTTTTGGTGAGATAAATTGCATCGCAGGCGAGGAGGTTCCAGTGGCGGGCGGGGGTTGGGGTGTAGGTGGTTGGTGGCATAGGTGTTGGGTTTGAGTGATTGGTGACAATAGCATCTTACTTAGGTGTACCAAGCATATCCTCAGAAATTAAAATCAGCTCATTGTTGTGAATCAAATATGGGTTAGCGCATATATTTAATAAATTTAAAATCATTTTTTTATATTCACGGAAGTTTATTGTGTTTGTATTATCACAGATAATTGACAAAATATCATCTATATTATCCAACGACAAAAAGGCCAAATCTAATCGCTGTGAATCATCTTGCATAGTTATGTATAACCTATTATTCGATGCCTCATACATAGCTATCAATTCTACAAAATTATTGCGATAGCTACATACAGCTTCAGCGTATACATCATCATTTTCGTCAAAAAAATTGTTAGTTTCCTCTCCATGCCAGCCAGCATGAAGTAGTCTTTGCAAGACCAAATTTCTAATAAATATTTGGTCTTGATTCATTTCACTCTTTCGCATTGTTCAAATTTAGTGATTAAAATTGTTGGTTAGAATATTATGTCTTATATCCTCAAGCTTTTTTGCTCTCATGGAGATTTTATTTATTATATTACGGTGGTCAACTTGATTTATCTCTCCTTCCTCTAGCATGGAGTTTAAATCGAAACCGTATATCCTTAAATCATCAACATCAAGAATCTGAAACTTAAACTTTGGATCAGTTAATAGAAACCTCAATGCTTCAATTGATGATCCCTTTTGGGAATAAGATTTCCCAAAATATAATGACATTGGCTTGGAAACTATCTTAATTTTCTTTTCTGAGGCGAATTTATGCAATTCGAGTGTACAGTTAGCAGAATCTGCTCCACAATGACTTCTATTAGTTTCAAGTGTTAATACATTATCTTCTTGATTATTTTTATGAGGTAATTTACTCCATTTATTATGCAATAAACCAAGTAAATTTATTTCAGCATGTTTTCCACCTGGAGTATTATATATTTTTCCCAAATTTAACCCATTGTAATCCGCAATAATCCAAGTTGCGGACTTTGATTCCCGACTCACTGGAATAATATCATCAATAAGCAGTTTTGGCTGCGTAAGTACAAATTTAGCCACTTCAATTTCTTTCGACGCGGAGACGAGTATGTTGAAATGAAGATCGTTGGGGTCTGGCTCTACAACTCTCAATGTCTTAAGCCCTTTTTCCGCATATTCAGAGTATATTTTTTGTAATACAGGAGTAACAGCATTTTCATCCTCAACCGTCGAGTGTATACCAGCATTTATTTTTTCTTTCACCTCAGCTTTCACTTTAATACTTTGCTCGTCATCCCCTTCTTTCACCTTATCACTTTCCGCTTTCGGCTTGCCCGGGCTCACCTTCTTAATGTCTCCATAATCCAATTCAAACTTCCATGCATCCCCGCCGTCAATAACGGCAACATGCTCAATAATAGGATGCGAATGAGGTATTTGCTGGGCTATATGGTCTGCGTCTTTTTTCTTGATAGCGCCTGCCTGATCCAATACAGCCTTTTCTTTTTCTTCCAAATCCTGAACTGCAACTTCGAGCAATTTAATGCGCTCTGCCTCAGTGATTAACTTGACATTGATCTTGTGATCCCCGTTGTCATCTGTTTTGTGTTTGACGTAAATATCGACATTTTCATCCTTTTTACTACCCTCTATTTTGACCAGATCTACCCCGTACTTTGATTTTATTTTTTTGGTCTTTGCATCCAATACGGAATAGGTCATCGGTTTGGTATTGGCCGACTCTGACAATTTCGAAATTTCATCCAATGCGCGCATATAGCGCTCCTGATCGGTCAGTTTGCTGAGGTCTTCTTTTTTCTGGCCGTCCAGGCCCTTGGCTTTGCTTGGATCGGCAGTCGGATCGGCCTCCATGTTGCCATTGCCCTGGCCTTGATCGTCCCAGGTGCCATCCGGTTTCTTTTCGCCGCCATCCCCTTTTCCTGGGGGTGGATCGGCCATGACATCGGCTGTAAATTTATCGGGGTCGAACTCGATTGGGGTGAAATTGAGCTCCGGCAAATCGGAAGAACCTACCTTCCAGTCTACATCGCCGCCGATACCCATGCTGTCTCCAATCGGGTAAGTAACGTTGTCGAAAGGATAGTCCCAAGTTTTATCCGGTGCTGGCGACCACCACGGGCTGTCCAGGCGGACAAAGAACTTTCCACCGAGTTGCAGGAATAGCTGCGCTGCCGCTTCAAAGTGTCCCCGCAACCAAGCTTCGCCGACTTTCCCGCCTTGTTCGGCTTGCGATTCTACGTATTCAAATGTCGGGGACACTTCGGCGTATGCGCGTATGCCTGCTGCTGCGGAAACATTTATCCCAGCCTCAATATCATGGCCGATCAGGGTTAGCCCAACCCCCGCTTCTGCTTCTAACCCAACTACTGCAAAGGCGTTTATCCCAAGGGTTCCGGTTATGCTGAATTTTTGCAGCACCGCAGGGTCGGTGGAATAAACGCCCTCAAAGCGCACATTTTTGAGTACCAATGGGCCAAAGCCGGCATTGACAAAGAGATTTATCCCTGCAAAAAGGTAAACTTGGCCCACTAGCGGAACACCATATCCGCCTTTTATTTTTACAGAGAAAAGGGTCACTTTTTTACCTCTTTCCTCCATTAATTTCACCTCATTCGGAACGGTGATCTCGCCGACGATGGTGACATGCCCAACATCATCAATGCCAACTTTAGCAGTTCCTTCTAGCCAAGGTGTAATGGTGGCAGTGACCGTACCCCAGCCGACCAAAACCTGAGGCTCTTTGCGTTTGTTTTTCTTCGGCGCTTTTTGCTCCGTGTTTTTCTGCTCCTCTACTGTTGCAACACCTAATTGAGCGTGCATCAAACCTTTGGCTTTGCTTTGATCTGCTACTATAAAGCCGACAGTTCCTTTAAATTTTTCGGAAGTGATGCTGCCTGTGCCTTGAATAATGACGTCTGCTTCTTCGCCGCTTTTGATGTACTCTACAGTCAGCTTCGCAGCGATGTTTTGAATGCTCGCATCAATTTCTACTTTCCCGCCAAATTGCCCGCTTTCATCCCGACGCAAGTCCAATTGGCCTTGGGCAACACCTTTCACATCAACATGGGCATTCAATTCAAAAGTAAAGACATTATTGACAATGCCGATACTGCCTCCCGCTTTCAAGAAACGAGCAACAACAGTGCTCATATCGGTAGCTTTGAAGGTCAACCTTCCGTTTTCAAAGGTGTTTTCAATTTTCGGCATCTTGGGCTTTTCAATTCCCAAATAGCCTAGCGCATCTAAATTATCAGCAAATGTTTCAGCAAATTTATTCACGCCTGTAGCTGCTCTTTCTCCTTTTTTTATGGTCAAATAGCCTTTAACGAGCCGGTCTTTTCGCGTCCAATTGTTCAGGTAGATTACAGGTATTAATTTGTACGCCTTAAATTCTTCAAAGAAAGGAATTCCCTTGATCTCTAAAAATTGGCCACCAACTGGCTCGCTGGATAATTTGTAGAAATTGGCTGGGTCGGCGGAATTGGCTTTTTCTGGGGTGACGTATATGATTCCTTCGTAGTTATTGCCAATTTTAACCTTTACAGGAATTTTAGACCTTTTTGATTGGGTATCAAGATAATTCCTCCAGTCTTGCGTTGGCTCAAAGCTTGTTGTAATATCTAGTGGGCTGTTGGGCATTATCGCTGGCACAGCTTTTTCTGCCTGGATCGTGGGAGCAGCAATATTGACCAAGGCTTTTGGCTGAATGGTTTTGTTTCGCTCCAACTGAATCTGGGTACCATCATTATTGTTATCTGTTCCTGTAGGAGGCGTTGCCCCTGAAATACCACCAAATTCACCCTCTATTGAATTGCCTTCATTTTCTTCAGACAACTCTGGACTTTCTACCTTTTTCTGAATGGGTAGGTGTGCGTTTGAAACGGGAGCATCCGTTGCTGGAAAAATGGCAGATGTCGAGTCCTTTTTTTGAACGGCTAATGGTGTCGAATTACCGTCATCTTCCGATTTTTGATGGCTATTCGAATTACCGTTTCCACCCGCATTTTCCTGTTTTTTTTGCACCCCCGCCCCCCCCTGCTGCACCGTATGCGTCAACTCATGCGCCAACAGCCGCTGCCCGCCTGAAGACCCGGTATCATATTTCCCGGAATTGAAATAGACATCAGAACCATGCGTAAAAGCATGTGCGCCGAGGTCTTTGCTCATTTGTACCGCATTGCTGTCCGTATGCACACGCACACCCGAGAAGTCCGCGCCCATAGCCGATCCCATAGAACTTTGGGTGTTCGCCGGAAGTGGAGACCCGCCGCCTTTCGAGGCGGATAAACCGGATTCTATGTTGCTCAGGCCACCAGAATCGGCACCTGTCGGGCTATCAGAATCGGCTTGCACGCCGGGTGCTTTGTCTTCCATCTCCTTGCCACAGGAAGCGCATTTTCGCTGGATTGTATCCTCCTGCGCATTGCTTTCAAAAATAGGTTTGCGGCTGATTTGCTCCGGCATTTTCTGAATGCTCTGCGCGTCCTTCTCTTCCTTTTCGCAGGCATCGCATTTGCGCTGAACGAGGCCGGTATTTCCGGTGCCGTTTACCGGAGCGGATTTATTTATTGCCAACCTCTGCACCACTTTATCTGCCACTTGATCCGCCTCTTGTTCGTATTTATCGCCTGGTTGCCCGACCGTCAGTTTGGTCTGAACTGGCGGTTTACATGCCGAATCCTGCTTTTTCTGAAAAAAACCTGCCCCATTCCCTGAATTAAAAAAAGGCGTTCCCGAATCATGCGTATAGTCTCCCTGCCCTCCTTCTTTGCTGAAGAAAGGCGCCTGCTCAGTCTGCTCCTTTTTCTGGAGCTGCTGCGCAACTGACGATGTTTTCGGCTCCGCTACCATAATGTCGCCGCGATGCGGCTACCGTAATTTCGCCGCGATGCGGCTACTATAATGTCACCGCGATGCGGTTTTATTGACGTTGTTCTTGTATCAAAGTGTTTTAGCGCCACTCCACCTTTAGCATTTCCTCCATCCAGGGCAGCTTGACTATACTGATACCCCAAGGCAGTCGGTCCAATAAAATATCCAGGGTATTGTGTTCAATGATAAGCCGCCGTGCGCCCGACACCATTTCGAGTTTGCCGGGACGTTGGAGGAAACCTTCGCGCAAGCCATCGGGGGATGTGTTTCCAAGGGCTTCCCAATGTTCAATCGCAGCCGACAGCATGTCATCCGCAGCCTCCAGTTCCGTTTTATCTGGCGTCAGGTAATGATCGAGCGGTACATTGGCGGGTATGCCGCACATCAGTTTGGGCAGCACGAGGTTGTAGTCGGGCGTAGTGGGAGTGCCCGTAGCAAGGTAGTGCAGCAGCAGCACCGCTTTGTGCCGGGCGACTTCATCTTTGAAATCGTTGCTTTCCAAAAGTTCGAGTTTGGCAAAAAAGCGCGATAGAAAAGGATGAATCAGTACAATCCCGGCATTTTGAATAAAGCAATAATCAGGCGCGGGAATAAGTTCTTTTTCCGCTTTATGCTCGGCAATTGGTTCGACCTCAATCACTTTTTCCGTCTTCGTCTGTTGGCTACCACTCTGAGGTTTTAAAATCAATAGGGCGAGCGGCTCGTTGTTGTATGCTTTGACTGATCTTATGAGTTTAACAAAAGGGGAAAGTAGTAAAGAAATGCTCGCGACCGTTTGGACAGCCGCAATTAAACTGGTGGCAGGCAATTTTTCGCGCTTCAGGACCACGATATTGATTATTTCCATCCAATAGGCAATTTCAAATTGCCGAAATTGCAATGGAGACAATTGCTCCTGGAAACGTTGCTGCACCTTTTGGAAAAATGCTATAAAACGAGGCAGTATTTCTTGTTTGTGCCCGGTAAACAGTTCGACCAACGCTTGCAGAAACTTGCTGTCGTGTTGTAAAACCAGTCGGCGCAGCGCTTCAGGTCGGGTGGCAAGCAAACCACGGAGTTGTTCCACAGCCTTGCTTTCCAAACCCAGGTTTTGGAGCACATGCTCAAACCAGTCGTTTTCTGGTGTGGTGCTCCATGCAGGCAAAAGGCCCTGCTCGAGCCAAAAAAGCCATTGCTCAAAATAGTGAACCGCTTGTGTTTTGACGGAAGCCCCCGGGATGTTTCGAGGGCCCGCACCAATCAGTTTTTCCAACTGCTCGGCAACACGTTCGGCCAATACATCTGAATTCAAATCCTGTGCGGAGAGCACACCGAGGTCTATCTCCACCTTATCCAATTGGACAAATACCTCCGGGCTGGAAAGCCGGTCGAACAAACGCTCCAGCGCCGGTACGATGGCGCGCCGGTAGGTGTCGCTGAATTGCTGTTGCAGGGCAAAGGCATTTTTTTGCCTGTCGGTGTACAGCAACAAGACCTGTTTTTCGATGAGGTGTTTATTTTTCATGCCGTACCAACTTCAACAATTGATTGATTGTCTTTTTGTTATCGGCATTTTCAATGTCCTTTGTATTCCAGTCTGAAGCGATGCCGACTGCTGAAAACCCTTTTTCTCGGAGGGTTGCTAAAACTTCGGTAAGCGTTTTTGTCTGTGCGGTTGAAAGCCCTTCTGTCTGACTGGAAGCCAGGAAATCGAAGAGATAGGTGCTTGCATTTTGCAAAAGCGTATGATAATGCAGTTCCGATGCTCCTCCTTTTCGTCCCAGACTGTGTTCTGCAATAAACTCCGTCAGTTGTTTGTAACCGGCGATGCCCGGCGGGTTGTTCAAAAAGTGCAGCGTGCGTTTGTAACTCTCTGTTTTCTCCAATTTCTTGTCCCCAATCGCTTCTACGTTCAGCCGGTATTGTTCCGGCCTTTTTCTAATTCTGGCGGTTTTCTCTGCCGCAGTATCAAGTGCAGGCTTTTTAGCCTTTGCTTGATCGACTTTTGTTGCCGGTGCGGCTTTTGTTTTAGAGACTTTTTTGAGTTCCGGCACAGAAGGAGCCGCCACCGGGGTTTCCGATCGGAGCAATTCAACACCCAGTATTTCTCTATTAATATTTATGGACGGGTTCTGACGCTGCGGTGTTGGGCATTCCGCCCAAAAAATGGATCCATTGTAATCTTCCAGGGCGCAACAATCATTGGTTGTTGAAGACGCAGGCTTAGAGCAATTGCAATCTCCCTCACCATCTGCCGGTGCATCGCAAGGATCGGTGGAACAAAGTGTTTTGATACAATCCACTAAGGCCCAAAGCGGGGGCTTTTCACTGCAAAGTATCTGCTCGGTTGGGCATTTCAAATATTCGAGGTACACTTTCCAGGCGTCTTCCAACTTGCACATTTGCTTGGGACTCAACCACAAAATATTGAGGCCGACCAAAGCGGGTGCTTCCTGATAAAGTAATTGTTCCATAAAGCGCCTCTTATCACTTCCGCGAAAACGAGGGTTCCAATCGGGCATGGCCACCGTGGCCCAGAAGGAATAAGGATCTGCACCAGGCAAATAGTGGATGGTCAGGTCTTCCGGTTTGGCGCAAGGGTCGTCCGGGTCGTAATCTGGGACAAAGTCAATTCCGCAGCAGTAGTCTGGGCTGATCGGAAGTAAACAGTCGCAATCTCGTTGGTCGCGTGGGCGCAAAAGAATATGCTCGACCAGTTGCATGCCTTCGTTGTTCAGGCAGGCTTTGGCGCGTGCCATGGCCTCATCTACGTCGGGTCGGCAAGGGTATTGTTGCGGGTGAAGGGCAATGACTTTACTTGGATCTATCAGGGTAAAAGAGAAGGGGCCATAGTCGTTTTCAGCATCCAATTGAACGGAGAACTCTCCTCTTTGAGCCCCCATGCAAAATCTATTGAAGGCTGTTTTAGCAGCCGCTAAACAATCATAACAGTTGGCACTTTCAAAAGGGTAAGGCTCTGTACAGGTGGTCGTGGTGGCATACTTAATTTTTGCGTCTTTGCAATCACAGGGCTGTAAGGGAGTTGGTGTAGCTTCATCATTCGCAGGCCAGTAAAGCCGGAAACAATAACCTGTTTCGCCTTTAAAAATGGGGTATTTTTTGGCAACTGGAAGGACATCGGCGTATGTAAGGTCATCCAGTACTGCGAGACCTGTAAGGCAGGATGCCAAGCTTTGGCCGTTGCCATCACAATCAACCAGGGCCTTCATTACCTCGCTCACCCATTTTTCCTGTTCTTCGGTGCTGCTTCCAGCAAGTTCTTTTATGCTGGTGATATATTTCGTTGTCCCATCTTTTCCGATAATCTCTACCCTGATGGTTTGAGCATTTGGCTTGACCGAAATCGGATATTTTTGGGCAACGGGGAGCACATCGGCGTAAGTAAGGTCATTCGGTACTGCGAGCCCTGTCATGCACGAAGCCAAGCTTTGGCAATTGTCATCGCAATCAACCAAGGCCTGCATTACCTCGCACACCCATTTTTCCTGTTCTTCGGTGCTGCTTCCGGCAAGTTCTTTTATACTGGTGATATATTTCGTTGTCCCGTCTTTTGTGGCAATCTCTAACCTGATGGTTTGAGCATTCGGCGTTGACGAAATAAGCGGAAAACAATTTTCACAATTCAGTTGCTTTAAATTCGCAAGCCACTCCTCGCAAAATTTATTGCGCTCCTCCTGGCTATTGTACTGACAAGTGTGCTTGGCTACAAAATAATCGGGTGAAACAACCATAAACCGCCAGAAATCACCCGATTTAAACGTGACGAAATTGCGCGGATTTTCGGCTGCTTCCAAAAATTCCCGGACACCTGTATTGATACAATGGCCACACTCATCCTTTTTGATGCCAATAGGATTCCCATTTGCATCGAGATTATAAGCATATTCTCCCCAAGCTTCGTCCTCTGTAGCATATTCGCAATCGCTTTCAGCCAGAATTTCTACAATGCCCACATAAAAGTATGTGGGCGTACAAAAGACCCGACAGGCATTTTGATTGCCGAGCATCGGCAGGAAATCTGAATAGGCATCCAATGCTGCTTCCGGCGAATTGTAACATTCCGTACTCTGCCAAATAATTTCCTGAATGAGCGCAGGAGGGAGCGGTGGAGTCGTATTGCTTTCAACATAAACCGGATTGGTCATGGCATAGCGATAGCACATTTCAGCATTCCCTTTCTCATCGAAATGTATTTCAGAAATGACTGGGAAAATCATGGCCAATTCAGCAAAAATGTCGACGATTTTATCAATTTTGCCCCCATCAGCTTCCCATTTCTTTGTAAATGCTTTGCGAATCAGGGCAATAATTGTCCCGCCATCGCATTGTTCCAGTGATTCTGTATAATCTTCAGTGAGGCGAATCGGCCCTTCCTGTCCATAGTTTTCGCGGTTTTGGGCCCTGATAATTAGCCTGTACCATTCTTTTTGATAAGCACTGAGTGCTTCCTCATACGTGTCATAGCCTGTGAATCCCTGCAACTCAAAAGTCCTGTCCTTTGTGTCTGAAAAACGGACGAGAAAATGGTACTTCTTGGTGACATCACTGCAAATGACGACCGGCTCGTGCTTGCAACAATCCTGTTCAAATTTTGGAATTTCGTCGCAAATCTCCATTTTTAGGGCCTCTGCATCCTGCCTTTTGGTAAAAACTTGCGTTGGATTTATGGCTACAGGGTCATTTTTCTTCAAAAAACGCCAGGCATACAAGCCATTGCCATTCATCACCATGGATTGTTGGATAAATGCATCCTGAGCCTCCTGGTTATCTGGGTAAACTTGTCCTACATATTGATGTGCAAGTTGTGCTGTTGGTATATCGGCGGCATTTCCTTTTTCGTCGCGATAGAGTTCTGCCAGAATTTGCTTTTTGCCTGCCTTTTGCAATAACAAACCAGTGGGTTTGCCCTGAGAATGCTGTACTTGAAGCAACAGTCGCGGGAATTCTGTTACAAATGTTTCATAAGACTTCTCCGCCAGGTCGCGATGGCCGAAAGTATCAGTACTCAGGAAGAGCGGTTCCGGTTTGCCAGCATGGGTAGCAAACCACACAAACTTAAATGCTGCGGGTTCGGCGATGATGGCGGTTTGAAAAACATGGGGTTCGTGGTATTGCCCCGATTTGGTACCCAGTGCTTTTACAGCCGACTGTTCATAATCGGTCCTTGCTTCTGCCTCAGACAGAGACCTTTTATCCGATTTCAAAATGGTTTCTCCGCAATTTGAAAAAGTCCAGGAATATTGTCTTGGCTCTTCTAATACCTGAACGGGGGCAGTCTGGGCGCTTAGCATTTTTTGCAACGCTGACCGGGCTGTATTTCTATCTCCTTCCGTATCAAATGTTTTGGGGGGGGAGGCGATAAACAGATCAAATTCGTCCTTGATAAGGAAATTGTATTCCGGGTTACCCTCGTCGCCTGAAAGCAAGTAGCGCGTCTCTATTTTACCTGCATCATAAGACTTTCCCATCGTCTGAAGGGCGGATTCTATTTCATCATAGGCTTGGTAACTGGTCAACAAGGTGTTTCCTTGTTCATCGTCAATATGGAATCCGAATTTTCCTGAGGCCTGATCGTAATCTGCCCGCGCTTTTTTATCTTCGAAAGCCTTGATGGCCAATTCAATGAGTTCGGAATCTTTATACGCTTCTTTTTCAAAAGGCTCCGAAACAGCGAGTATGGCCTTTTTTTCATTGAGCAATGTCAAGACAGCTTTAGTTTCCGACAGCAATTTGATTTCATAGTTTTTGGCGTCCCTGCTGAAGACCTTTGCCTGACGCCAAGCAGCCTGCGCTCTTCCGCCTTCCGGATACCAGGCGGCTCCCAAAAGTTTCATTCCGTTGAGTTTCATCCGCCAGCGCCACGCCTTGTCGTGTCGCAATAGATAAGGCGCCGCAAGGCCCTTGGCGACAAAATCGTTCCAGGCTTCTTTGGATTCTAAAAAAATCGTTTCAGCAGATTGAATAGTTTTTCCATCTGCTGAAAGCATGTTCCATTTCCAGCTTATATGCGTGAATATTTCGGGTGGAAGTGCGGCAATATTCAACCACTTTTCGTTTGAATCGCCCACTTTTACCAATTTCAGGGCGTCAATGGCACGGGTGCCTGATTTTTGCTTATTAATATTGGCGATAAATTTGGGCAAGGCCAATTGGGCTGCTTTGGGGCTTTCTATTTTAGTGTCTAAACTGATTTTGACTATATTTTCATCGCGGTCAAGCAGTTCAATTCTGTAGTCATATTTTGAAACTAGTATATTTTCGGCAGCAGCTTGTTTGGCAAACAAACGCCCAGCTGCACTGCTGTCAAATCCGTTTAATTTGCGTTGCAGGTTTTGGTATTGGTTGCGGTCTCGCAGCTGTAGCAATACAGAACGAGCCTCGCTTAACATCTCTTCTCGGGTGGCATGGCTTTGGCTGCTTTGAAAAACGGGCACGCCGCGCTCATCGTGCAAAGCGAATTTAAAACAGGGCTGCACCTCAAAATTACAAAGGTTGCGGCGTTGGGCATTGCTTATTCCGGCCAATGCAGAAACCCTTTTTTCAAACCCCGAAACATTGTCCGTATTCCAAGGCTCATCCATATAATCCAGTGCTTTGCCACGGTTTCGGCTGATTTCAGCATAATTGTTGAGGAACAGGGAGCTTGCATTCACCTGTTCTTGCCGCAATTGCTGGGCGCTCTTCTTTTCCGTATATTGTAGCAACGAAAAATCGGTAAATTGCTCTGAAAAACGCGCCATGAGGTGATTCAGGAGCTGCATTCTGCGCTGCAAATAACTGTTTTCATCTTCCAACACATCCTGCAAAAAACGAAGATTTGAAAGCGGCTTGTAAGCGATTTCAAAAAAATGCCCGAAGTTGCCACTGCGCGATATACCGCTGGTAACGGTATAGCTTTCCGTCAAACTAGCAATAAAAGCCGTTTGGTTAGCTTGCTCCCGAGCCTCCGCTGCGCTCCGGAAACGCTGTGTACTGACCAATACAATATCCTCCAACGCGCTGACGGTTATGGTATAGAAGCAACCAAATCTTTCCTGAAAAACTTCAACCGTATATTGGCCATCTCGGAACGCATCCGCCAAGCGACCGATATAAGCCTCCCGAAGATTAACCGAAGTAAACTCGTACGCATTGATGGTGACAGGTTTGGGCTTACAAGGGTCTTCTATTTCTACTTCCGGCTTACACGCGTTTGCTATTTCTAATTCTGTACGGGGATTGTTTCCCAATGCTACTATAAAAGCCTTCCAGTCGGTATCGCATTTTACAGGAGTGGCTAATAAATTCCCGCTTGTCAGGTCAGATTGATTTTGCTCATAATATCGAATCAGCTGCTCGATACCGGGCAATTCACTCGGGTTTTGCGAAAAGTACGTATGTCGTCCTGCATCTGGACGACCTTGTTCAGACTGCATGGAGAAAAACGCTCTCAATTGGGACAATTGGGCTAAATAGTTGGCCAACAGTTGGTCAAAAAAAAGCAGATATCCCTTTAATTGCAGTGCCTGTGCTTTGCGTTGGAGCGTAGCGCCATCGGGCAGCCCATCTAATCCGATGCCGTATATGACCGGGAATTCATTCTGAATAGAAACATACTCACCGAGATCCTTGTGATAGATACCTATGGGTGGTTGTTTGTCCAAATTATCGGGCGGCATGACTGCCTTCTTCCGGGTGGGTATGCTTTTATGGATTTTTTCCCGATTAAAGGTGATTAGGCCAGCATCGTTGCGCAAATCGATGCAAGTATTGTCTAAGTCAAAGGAGAAGACAAAATCTTCCGGGATACAAATACCTTCCGTCCAAAGCGAATTGATATTGATTGAATTACCGCCTTTTAAGTGCAGGTTCCTTATATTTCGCACACCATCGACGGACAAGACCAAGCTATAAATATCAGATAGATAAATTTTGGTTTGGCGCTCCAGGCCCTCCAATTCTTCCGTATCTACAAAGCCTACACTTTCATTTAGCATAGGTCGCCCGGCAAAAACCTCCTCAATAGGTTTGCCTTTGTCCAGCAATTCCTGAAGGCTATAATAATTGATTTCTGGTTGGATAAACTGCCGGAGCTTTTTTAAAATTTCGGCATAGACGGCTTCTGCTTTGGCCCCGGGATGAAGGTCTATCTCAGCGCAAACCCCTATGGGTTCTGGGCACAAAATTCTGAAATCAATAAAGTCTTCGCAAAGGTTGCGGTGCGCAGAAAGCAGTTTTCTGGCTTCTGAAATAATGTTGGTATCCGATGCCCAGGTTTCTTTTTCCAGGAGAACGTGGTATAGGCCGTTGAGATGAAGTGGTAGGTGGTTTAGAAAATGCGTGAGTACTTGTGTGTCAAAAGATACTAGGCAGGGATTGTTTTTCAGAAAATCAGTATTGTTAATAATATGAGCCAAATCCTCTATTGACAATTCCCTACAAATCAATTTGTTTTCACCAGGATGTACAGAAAGTTCAACTTCCTGTTGTTCCGCTGGAATCAGCCAGGCATTTCGCACCCCTTCAATTTCCAGCAATAGTTTTCTGTAATCTGTAATCGTGACCGGATTGACCGTTAATGCCTGCAAAGGCGTCAGGAAGTTATCGTCGGCTGATGTATCGCCGTCCGGTTTCGCGATCAAATCTTGAAATGGCAATGTGGTCCGGTAACCAAGATCCATCAGGGCATAGCAAAGCACCTCAAGCATGGTGACGCCTGGGTCATGGACGTTGTGGTCAGTCCATATTTTACCAGAGAGTTCGCCAATATGAAGCAAGCCCTCCCTCCGCAGCCGGGTGAAGTCCAGGTGATCCGGGAAAGTCGGGTCTTTTTGCCGGATTACGGCGCTTGTATTTTCCTTTATGTCTGCCATTTTTTCGGATTATCTGGGTTGGGCTACGTTTTCTTTTTTTCTAAAAAGCGCACTGGCTGTTTTTCACACACTTCAGGTTCCACTACTGACACACCACTTGCATTCATGCGAGTTTTTGTTATGACACATGGTTTACAGTCCTCATCAACCACCAATACGCAGATTTCACCTCCGGTTAGGATGGAACGAGCGGTCATTGCTTTGATCTCAGCACCTGTTTGTTCACAAGGGCCCTTTAGATTAATATCCTGTATGTTTTCAATGTATTCAAGTGATTCCACAAAGCCTACTACTTCTGAGAAACGCAGGGTTTGTCCAAAAAAAATCTTATCTGAATCGCCGAGATACCAAGGCGCCAAAAAGCGGCTCAGGTCTTCTTTGAGTTGCTGTGCGTAATATGCTTTAGACTTTCCCCGTACCAATTGCACGGTGATATTTACATTGACTTTTTCATAACGTGGATTGAGCACTTTGAGGCGAGCGAATGGAGAAATTCGTTTGCGCAAAAAGTCGGCGATCTGTTCGAGCAAACTCACTGGCGCGCGCGGTTCAAGCCGGTTGCCGGGAATGAGTTTTGTCAAATCCGGTATGACGACCAATTCCACAAAACCTGGTGCGACTTCTAAATCCCGACGGTAATCATACGTGGAAAGCCCCATGCTATGGCTAATACACTTGGTTTTGTAAATTTGAGGAAAGGCTTCCAATATAATGTGTTCGAAATCATACAACTGAATGCCTCGATCTTTGTGGCGCAGCCTTTCGCTCACACGGGTATAAAGACTGCCTTGTTCTTCCGGTTTTTTCCCATTGAAACTCGGATACGGCTGAGCAATGCTTTTGATGCTAAAATCCGCCTCCGCCAATTTGGCAATACTGCCAGCCTCCAGTGCTTTGTCCAGACGCAATAGGTCATTTGCAGGTAAGAGCAATGCCGTGGTACAAGCAGCCTGAGCGTGAATGCCTATGACTTCAGAAATAGCGGCGGTATTTTCCAGAGTAGACGCTTTGATCCAGAACAAATCCTCTGGCATGATGGTATTGCCCTTATCAGAAATATCTTCGGGTATCGAGAATTGAACAATGCCCGAAACTGTGATGCCATCGGATTGATCTTCGATCAATTCAAAGCCCGTGCGGAGCGGGAGCCATCGGTTGCCAGTTAAGTAGTTCCAATTGATGACCGCCCGATTGCGTTCCGAATCAGCGGTGGCTTCTGCCAATTGTAGCAGGAGGTTGAGGCTGGCACCGGGGCGTAGGTCTTTCAGGCCGATAAAGAGAGTGCCTTCGTCGGTAAAGGTTGGGAGGAGTGTGGGATTTATACGGAGATCTTCAGATTTTGAGGTGTTTTCGAAGGGGTAAAGATGAGTGAGCAGAATGTCGTCCTTGTCAGCACTCGCTATATAGTCCAGAAAAACTTCTTTTAAGGTCGGCGTATATGGTTCTTGAGGCAATCCAAGTTTCAGGGCACTATTCACCTTTAATTTGTCTGCGATATTATCCAAACGGTTTTTTACTTCATTAACTAATTGTTTGACTCCGGCAATTCCTACTGTACTGGTGCTAAAGATTACAGGCAAAGGGGTGTCTAATAAGTTCTTTATATTAACAGCTAAACCAGCCAATATAATCAATTCCGAATGAAAAGTACCAACTCCCGGGCCTATTAAAGCTCCCAGTTTGAGGATAATATCATTTGAATACCCCAGTGCAAGAGCAAGGTTTGCCTGAGCGCTTCCAATGTTAGGTATCCCTGATAAATCTACTTGAGCAGCGACAATGCTGGTCTTTGCACCGTCTATCAACGGAATGATACCATCATTCAAGTCAAGTGGTACGGTAAATGATATCAAATTTGATATAAGATCGTTGATTCTGTCAACAATACAAGTATTTGGTACATTATACAATATATCACATATTGTAGTGAGTTTCGAGTTAATTACAGGCATGATATCATCGGTGCCGGGGACATCAATACCCAAAAATGTAGTGTAGCCCGTTATACTCTTAATGGCAGAATCTATAGAAACAGGGTCAACCAAATCAGCTAAAGCCATCATTTGCCTGGTCAGCACAAAAGTATATCTGTCATGTTGAAAATCAACATTGTCTAAAATGAGTTTAATAAACCCGGACTTTGAGTTTATTGTAAAAGGTAGGTTAGGTTGATTTTCAAGGGATAGTGGTTTATACGGTAATCCGCCAACAAAATTGGTTCTTTGGAACAGGTATTTGTTATAATACGGAGTAGGGGTTATAGCACAGTTAGGATTCGGAGCCTGTTCAATAAAAAGTTGTTTGTCCGCCAAGCTATGTGCAGCCCAACTAAATTTATCTAAAACAGCAGATTTAATCTCAAAATCGCCTGCAACCAAAGGGGAAGAACCAGCAGGGTAAGGGATATAGTCATAGAACTGGTATTGTGCCGCAAAACTTGCAGGTCGGTCTTTCCAACCAACATTAACCCAAATAGATTCCCACTTTTTATTTAAAACCTCGTTGCTGCCAATATAAAAATTGGCCCCAATTTTAGGCCTGACCCCAAAGGGCAAGATGGGACTATTAACATCCTGTATGTTTTCATCATTCTGAGCAACAATATTTTTTACGCCACAAACATCTACTGTAATTTTAGTTTCATTGGCGTCTATCCTCAAATACCTCAGGAAATGATAAACAGAGGCCAGGTATTCACCCGTCCAGTTGGACTCCTGAAGGCAACAATCCAGGCGAAATACTTGACCTGTGACACATTTCGCCTGAAGTGTACTATTCAACTCAACCTTCATTAAAGGAAATGGCTTTACCAAGTCAATCTTATCCTTTAACTTTTCCTGATCGTAGAATACTACAGCAGGGTCTTCAGGATTAAGGGTTATTTCTAAATTTATAATGACCTTATTATGGTTATTAAGCAAGTGAAAAGTAGTTTTTAATTGATCTGATTTGAGCAATTCAATCCAGTTGTCCTTTCCGGAAAGGTGAACATCAAAAATATGTTGAACCTTATCTTTTGAAATTAGTATGTGATATTTTGGGTTATCCCATAAAAGTTTATTAAGGCAAGGGTAAAAAATTGGTACACATGAAATAGTATCCTTTCTATTTAAAAAATCACTCTTTTCCTTTTCAAAACCAATTTCATAAGGATTTTGGCCTTCTAACAAATTTTGCATATAGCTAATTGCAGAAGCAAAAGGCATTTCTTGTAGAATAAAGGTGGGGCCTACATTTGGATTTGTCAAGCATTCAAGTATAGCAATTTCATCAACAGTAAAAACATTAGTGGTAATCTCGTTCCCATCTTCATCAATAATAGTATGAGGTGCTTCCTTGATTTCCGTTTCGAAATCTTGGAGAGTTCCAATAACCCAAGGTGATACCGTTTGTAATTTTTGGGTCAAATACTCTTTTGCAACGTCAGAAAATACTTTACGCAGGGCGTCAATAGAGCTCTCATCAAAGGTATAAAAATGATTATTTTTTAATGAACTGATGAAATTTTCAAAACACTCAGAATGAATTGGGTGATTTGGATCGGTAGGGCAGGTAATCGAGACAGTTATCTTCCGTTTGCCCTCATTCAAATACAAAACCGGAGAAGCCAGCACAAAACCTATCCTTCCATATGGGTGCTGCAATGGAATATCCTTCCCTTCTGGGATACATTTGCTGTATTTTGCACCAAGTGTGGCCCAATTCGCGCTATTTTGAGGATCAAATTTTTTCCCTTTGCCATCGGCGCTATTCGCTATGGGCGCGATATAAACACCTTCTACGGCGGTTTGAGCGCCAATACCAGACCCGATTTTTGAAGGGTACAAATGCAAAGTCCTTAAATCGGTCACGCTTGCCTTGTCAATGACCACTTCATCCTCCAATCCAAATCGTATATCCTGATTTTTACTATCCTTGCCATCTAAAAACAGGGTGTCTTTTTTGACCTTGTATTGCTCTAAATGTTTGGCAATTTCAAATACCAAATGGGCCTTGTCCGGGACGGCTTTTTTAGGCACGATGCGCAACACCTCCTTATAAAAAAAGTCAAGGTGTTTTTGCCCCATCTGATTGAGGTCGCCCTGGAAATATTTAAACAAATCCAGGAAAGCGAACAAAAGGGCCAGGTGTGGCTCGTGTTTTTGCTGGAAATTGGCTTCCAGCGGAATAAGGGCTTCATCCAAATACGCTGGTATAAAGCCCTGAATTTCTTTAAACCCAGCCAGCAATGGGTAAAAAATATTGTTCATCCGCTCACTGATCAAACGAGCGGCTTTTTTTCTGTTGCCCTTGGACGGTACGCATGGGTCGCAATAAAATGCCTTGTCAATGCCTAATTGCCAGGGATAAGCGGTGTACGGTAGGAAGGATATTTTCGTGGTGCATAAAAAGGCATTGGCTGCGTTGTGCAGCCCAACAAAGTTTTGAAAAGATTCAAACAGTGTCGTTTTGACCGTTACCGCGAGTCGGGCGGCAAGGCTGTTTTTGGTGCCATCCGCCAGCTGGTGCAAGGCCGTAACTGGCTGAATTAATTCGGATAAGATAAATCGCAAAAGCAGGTCGATATTATCTGGAAGCGGGTCGGTTTGAATAAGACGTTGTATCCGAAGAAACTCGGCCTCTAATTGATCTGCATCTACTTTGCTTATCCGTGCCAATTGAAAAGGGGCACTCTGCTCAAAAAAATTGCGCCAATCACTTGTTTCGAGGTATTCGCCCAGGTTATCATCTTGTTGGACCTCAAAAAAATTGACCTGTGTGGCATACTGACTGATAAAATATAAAATATCCGCAAGCGAGCGTCCGTCTATCGGAGCTGCGCCGGGTTGGAGCGCGTCTAACACACGCCGACGCTGACTGGCGCCAGTTCTGCTTCGAAGGGGATGCGGTATTTTAACCGGATTTGTCATTTGCGGTTCGGGGATATTGAATTAAAAAGTAGAATTGTTGGGTTCTGCCTCCCTTAAATAAAAATCGTAAACATAATTGAACCTTGAATTCGATTCTATTATGGAGTAATCTACCGATATGTGCAATACGCCCTCAAGCGATTCAAAGGATTCAGGTTCTGAGATGTCAATTTGTTCCACCTTAATACGGGGTTCATAAAAAAGAATCGCTCTCCGAACTAGGTCTTTCAAATAGCCGATTAAAGAATTGGTGGTAGGCTCAAACTGGTAATCCCGCAGGTTACACCCATAGTTGGGCTGCATCACCCGTTCTCCCAAACTGGTTGACAGCAAAATATGGAGGCTTTGGTTGATATCGTTTTCGCCCTGCACCAATTCCACGGTGCTGCCAGCTTTGTTAAATGCGGGCGGGAAAGACCATCCAGTACCTAAAAACGATTGTTGTTCCATGATTTTGAGATTGATAGGTAGGCTACATTGAATACCATTATATTAACCTCCAATCATAACTGTCGGAAGCCCTTGAACAATGACCCCTCCGTGGGCGGTTAGATCTCCCATTCTCGCCGCCGGTTTTCCTCCAATCAGCACGGTCGCTGAGCCTTTTACAATCACGTCAGGTGGCCCAGCGCAAGCGCACATATCGCCTAAAACCGCCGCCGGTTGTCCTCCGATCAATACGGTTGGCACACAAAGGCCGATAACGGGGCCTCCCACATGTGGCGGGGTGCCTGGCAAAGGGCAGGTATGGAAATCCGTTAATCGGGCAGCAGGAGGCATTTAGATGTAGTTTAGTTGATTTTTACCAATGATCCTGATATTTCCGTGATGCCCGGCGAAGACATTTTTGCTGTAGCACCCTTTACTTCCATCGAAGCTTGCGCAGAAATTGTCATCTGGGCCGCGCCAATCGTAAGCGCAGCACCTGCCTTAATTTCAATTTTTCCGGTCGCCTCCATGCTGATATTTCCCGGACTTTTGATTTCAATCCCCGAAGATTTCATGGTTATACTGTTACCATTTTGATCTTTTATTTCAATGGAAGAACTCTTTTCGTCCAGAATGATACTGTTTTTCGCAGGGGTATCAATGGTGATGGTTTTGTCTTCATCATGGAAATGCACGCGCATTTTACTGCGTGTGAAAAATCCTTTTTCGTGGTTAGTATCCTTTGCACTTATGGGCGCTGGTTTAGCACTGCTGTTCAACATGCCCAACACCACTGCATCACGCGGATCGTCATTGATAAATCCTACAATTACTTCATCATCAATTTCGGGGCGAAAAAAAGCGCCCCTCTTATTCCCGGCATCTAAACTGGCCACACGACTCCAAACGCCTCTTGCCGCATTGTCAATCACAGGCAGCCGAACCAAAATTCGGTCTTCGCCATCGGGATCGTTTTCAAGTTGCACCACTTTGCCGATCTGAAGACCACTGATAGAGGGCAATAAACCCGCTGCAGGCGTTTCCATAATCTGATCGGTGGTCTGGTGATAGCACTCCTCCGACAGGCCAAATTGAACCTGCGTTTCCCATAGCCCTCCTTCTACTTTGTGCCGAACACCACTCACGAATGCCTTGCCATTGAATCGCGCGCCAAGTCCTTGTAATTCAACCACATCCGCTGGTTTGATATCCGGGAAACCCCGAAATTTTGCACGTCCACGAACTTTGGCCAATCGGCTTCGCAACATGACTGCCTTGGTCCATTCCTGCAATTCAGAATCCAGTACCTGGCCGCTGTGCCGCAACTCCAATTTTTCCAGTTTTATAGCATCTGCCAGGTCTTGACTGGAGATATTGCCGGGACCGTTGACGGGTACATTATCCGTTTTGTGTTCGAAGAGTGTTTGCCCGGCATAATCCCAGCTCTTGGCTTCCACTGATTTCCATTGGGTACGGGCATCAATTTCGGCATCGAGTTCAAGCAGTGTGGCGCCATACAAAACACTCAAAGCGGGCGAAGCATCTGTAGCGGGCTTTTTCACGCTTATCGTTCCATCGCTGGCTACTATAAACTTCCCGTTGACATCAGCTCGGGACAGCAAAAAATCCCAATCTGTACAGTGGTGTTGCACCAACTCCTTATGTTTCAGGCTAGTAGCTTCCACATCTGCCGTCAATCCACTGTGCTTTTGAATTAGTTCTTCCATCACTTCGCTATCTTTTCTGTCTTCAAAATATCGATTGTGACGCCCCACCGTCATTCTTACACTTTCATCCCGGCATTCTAAAATCAGTTCAGAAAGGCCGCCTTCGCGAATTTTAATAGCGTGTTTTATAATGATACCTTTGAACAACTGTTTATTTTGACGGTCGCGCCCCACTTTAAGCTGAACGGATTTGCCCGGAATAAAAGATTCTCTTTCACTAATGTCAAAGGTCTCTGCTGCCGAATCGCCGTCTCTTAAGATAATGGTAGCCGTAGGTATCCTGTTAATCTCTTTGGACACTGCGATCAACATGACATGATAAGCCTGATCTATGGCTTTCCCATCAATCAGGATATCAAATGTTACGACATCGTTCGTACTGTCAACTGGTATAATCCGCTCTTTCAATTTTGTTCTGTTTTATCAAGTGGCGGGAAAACAAGGTCTGTTCCTGGTTTGATTTTTCGAATAGTGGTCAAACCATTAGCTTTTGCAATCTGCGTTACATACTTGGAGTCGTTGTAAATTTTGTTGGTCATCATATCGAGTCGGTCACCTGCTTTAATGCTACGAACATGAGTAAGGTCTGGAGATTTCTTCCCTTCATCGAGATTCCGTTTCTTGAGTGAAATGTATTGTTTAAAAGTAGCATTTGCTTTGACCCGAAGGGGATCTCCATTGTCTAAAAACAGGTTGTAATTCAAGTCCAGATTAGACAACATACAAGGGAAGATTAATTGCCCCCACTGTACTTTCAAGTAGTAGGGTTTGTGAATATCTCCATCCATGTTGTATACTGTTGCCAAAAAAATCTCTAATTGCTTTTTTACAGATTTATCGTTCGGGTCAGCAAACGCATATCCTTCAATCGTGCCTGTTCCGTCAAAAATAAATTCAAAACTCAGTTCTTCGGGCTGGGTTAAGACATATTCAGGATTACTACCTTGACTGCCTTGCCCCTGCTCTTTTTTGAGTTCTAATTTTAGGGTACGATTGAACGACTCCGGATTGACAGGCAAAAGCAAGGGTTTTTTGGTCACCTCTTTTGTGAGTTCAGTATCTGTAAAGGCACGAATTTGAACCTTATCCATCAGCGTTCTTTTTTGGATTTGAGGATATCAATCACCTTGTCTATAATTTCCTGGGCATCTGTGGAAGCAGCGCCTTTTCCGCCAGCAGAACCTGCATTCGAGGGACTTGCGTTCTTCGACGTGTTTTCTTCAACACGTGTTTTAATGATCAATTCTCTTATTTCTATCGGCATGACTTTAAGCCTTTTTATACTCGAAGCGATTGTAATTCAATTCAAGTGTTTCAATTAATACTTCACTTCGTTCTGCATTGAATTCTGCAATTTTCCAACTCTTGGGCCAAACCCAGGATAAGTCCCACTTGACAAGTACGAATTGTTCCTCGTTGAGCAATGCAACTTGGACCGTCTGCAAAGGCTTGATCATCTCTCGATAAAAAGCATCGTGAAACCATTGCGTAAGACCCGAATTGCCAGGCAAGAGCAATCCTCGCTTCAGCGTAAGCCCGGAGGGGAAATTCGTTCTTCCAGGAATGGTGTGGGTAAAACGATTTTCTCCCCCTTCTTTGATGGTTTCCGTATCAAGTTGCACATCAAGCCCGGAAACAGCTTGGAAACGCATATCGGCATCTTGACCTCCTTCCAAGTTTATAAAAGTGACTTTGAAATGAAAACCTACGGTTTGATAGAAATAATCAGTAGCCGGATCTGCCATGTCAGTTCAATTTATTTGGCTTCAAGTATCGTCAAACCTTCGTGTACCAATTCCATGGTTTCAATGGCCACTTCATTGGCATCGGCTTTCAAATCAGTGGATTGCACCTTTGAAGGCCAAGCATTTTTCAGCACCCAGGTAATGATAGGTTGATGAGCTTCATTCAACAACTTTAGAGTGACAGTGCGCCGGTACATTGAGCCCGTCTTGTTGCCTTCCTGATAAAAAACGGTCTGTTTCCAGAGTTTGTAGTAAGCGAAGTCACCTTCAAAAGTGCCTCTTTTGAGGGTTATATTGCTGAATTTAGTCAACCCGGGTTGTTTTGACTTGTTATATTGTTTACTGGAACCTTCTCTGTATTCAATAACTTCAGTCTCGAAGTCAAGACCAGAAGCTTCGGTGAAACCCATCCTGAATTCTTCACTCCCCCATTCTACCTGAAAGTGGAATTTAGGTAGTGGATAATCTCCTTTGGCTGCCATATTTTATTGGTTTAAAAAGTAAAAAGAAATGGGTTAATGATCTATTTGCCGTTTTCTGCCGCTTCTGCCGCTACAATGGCTTCGGCAAGACTGGTTTTTTGCGCGAGGAGCAGGTCTCGTTCTTTGCGGCAAGTATCCCAAGCCGTTTTAAGTTCACCTGATTTGGTGACTGCCGTTGTATAATCAGCACTCAGGTCGGTATAATACGGGTTTGTATTCAGCGGAAACTTGGGAAGCGGTTTGGTTTCATTTTCGTCGCAAGGGAACATGGACTCATCCGGCGTGTAAACATCGTCGTCAGAGGCCGCAGAGCTAGTCGCTGTGCCATCAAAATAGGCGAGCAGGTCTTCGATTTGCTGGTGCAGGCCATCTGCCAGGTCTTGATAGTTTCCTTCTTTCTCTATGACGCCACAAATTTGGACATACAAAAGATTTGCGCATTTGTAAGTCTCCACGAGTTTCTTGAGGATAGAGTCTTGCAACTCGCAGGCTGCTTTAAGTTTGGCCTCAAACTCAATGATGCACTCCAGCACATCCCTTTTCCCTTCGCCAGAAAGGTTGTTGAGGCAGTCAAAGTCTTCCTTAAGTTTATCTAACAAGGACGTTTTAAGGGTGTACAAGCAATCGAATACGCCCTTTGTTTGGCAAAGCAATATCGCCAGTGCATCCACGGTGCATTTTGCGTTTGGGCAGATCACTGCGAATTGCGCCAGGAAAATTTGCAGTTCGGTCAGGACTTTGTTGCCTTTTTCATCGGTGGTTTTGATGTTGTCCAGCCAGGTCTTCAGCTTCATTTCCCAGGCATAAGCGTTTTTATAGCGCTCTTCTGCTTGGGCAGCTTTAGCTGCTATTTTCGCATAAGCATTGTCAACATCTGCTTTTTGCAATTTCCATGAGTCCAAACAATCCTTCGGTCCCTGGTTCGGATCGGTGCTGTCCGGATTGCAACAGGAATTATCTATGAGTAATTTTTTCATTGTTGAGATGGAAGTTTAGTGGTTAATACCGGTCTTGTTGCCGTCCTTTTTTAACATTGTTTGGCCTAGTCGGCGGGCAATGCTCGTCAAAAGTTCCGCTGATTTTGTTGCAGAAATCATCCACTGATTTAGTGTCATCGCATTCACCGTCGCAAATGAATTTTCTGGTGGCGCCCCAAGCGGCAGCCTTGGCATCTGCGTCGTCTTTTTCAAAGCTAATTTGATTCAGCTCTTCTATTACTTTGGTCAGTTCCGTTTGCGCGGCCTTTACGTCGTCTTCTGCTGTTTTGATATTGCCTGTAATAGCAGCCTGGAATACTTTGACAGCATCAGACAATTGGACACCAAAGGGTTTCAGACCATCTGTATTCGTAAAGGTCTGGATACCGGCAATCGTCACAACGCTATCAAATACCGTTCGACCGTCCGTATTAAGTTCCGCCATTTTACCCATGATTACAGAGAGATCCTGCAATACCTGGTTTTTGAGCGGATCAGCGTCCGTATTTTTGTCGTCCTTGATTTCAAGTGCATTTTTGATGCAATTTTTCATCATACAAGCCGAATCGTAGGCTTCGCCGATTTTCAACTTCAGATCGGCGAGCATCTTGGAATCGTCTTTTATCATTTTGGCCAATTCCGCATCTTTTTTGATAAAATCATCAATATGCTTTTGTATGGTCTCCGTGCCTTTTGTCGCAGTCAGGGCCACGTAATTGTCAATATCGCGATAAGTAGTGCGGGTAAGCTCTGCCTTGGCGAGGCAACATAACTTATACCTGCGGGCTTCAGTTTTTGAGTCCTTGAGGGTTTTTTTGCCTTCGGCTTGGCTAAGGGCCGCGTTGTAGTCAGATTTTAGGTTTGTCTGACATTCACAAAGAATCCCATCTGGATTACGTGGCCCGCCATTGCCGTTTGAATTCATATTTGCCATTGTTCAGCTAATTTAGAGTTTAAGGGTATTTAAGAACCGACCATTTTGTGACTAAACCTGAGGATGATAAACTCTGCCGGACGGACCACAGCCATACCAATTTCTACAATCATTCTGCCCTCCCAAATATCCACTTCATCCATGGTTTCGCCCAAACCGACATTGACATAAAAAGCCTGTTCCGGTGTGGTACCCATCAAGGCGCCTGCCCGCCATTGTTGCACTAAAAAGTTATTGATCGTGGATTGTACCCTTGTCCAGGTGTTCAGGTCGTTGGGCTCAAAAACAAATTGAGCGCTTGCTTTTGACACCGACTCTTCTACCATATTAAAAAAGCGGCGAACCGGGATATAGCGCCATTCATTGCTGTTACCTGCGAGTGTGCGAGCACCCCAGATGATGGCCGGCCCTCTGCCGGTCTGGGAGAGAATGATATTCACCGACTTACCTGCAACTATGTCCACATTTAGATCTTCCTGCTCACTGTTCGTAATTTTCAATACAGGTTTGATAACAAAGTCAATATTGACATTGGCGGGCGCTTTCCATACGCCTCTGGAGCTGTCAACATTTGCGTAAACACCTACCACCGCTGAGGAAGGTGGCATCAGGTTTGGAATGTTTCGCACCGCACTTCGAGCCTGAAAATACAAGGCGTTGTTTTTACTTTTTAATTCACCCAGGGTGCCATTCAAGGAGCCATCTCCGCCAGTATGAACTACCGCAACATTTGCATCGCCATTTCCTTCTCCACCGTAATACAGGTCTAGAATGGTTTCTAAATCGGGTCCGTACACAGCGCCATACTTCAAAGTGTTCTCTTCGTTTGGCGTTTTGTCGCGCATGGTTTTGACGTTTTCAAAAAAGTCTGGATTGTCCGGATCTGGCCAAATATCCATCACGCTAAAGCGGTCTTTTAGCTTTTCGCACATATCCATGCTCTCGCCAAAAAGCGTATAGAAATCATCTACGCTTGTCAATCTTTGTGCATCGGGATAGACATAGAGCGTAATCTCGTCTATTTTTTCTGACGCTTCCAGGCCTTTCATGAGCTCCGCAAAGCCTACTTGCTGGGTGCTGTAATCGCCTGTTGAAATGATCCAGCATGGGCCGCCGCCGTTAGCAAAAAACATTTGCAGCCCATAATACATCTTATAAGGCGAGCGATCTCCTACTGCCCCGATAACGTCAAAGCGTTTTCCTGCCCGTTCCAATATGGACACGGTGATGTTTTTTTCAACATCGGCCGAGCCGAAAAAACGCTCGTATTCAAACAAGGAAGTTATTCTGAAGGGTTGAAGCAGCAGGGGATTGTTCCGCGCATCAAGGGCCTTTTCGGTGTAACCGATAAAGCCAGGGATTGCTGTTTCAACTTGGGCGATCGAAGGAGGGAATTTGGGTATTTCTTCGATATACACACCCGGGGTTTTGTAATTCATATCAATTTTATTTTGATTTAAAAGGTGATGAAATAATGCATCTTATACAATTTTGCCGTCAAGAGGTAAGGTGCTTATCTCCGTTACCAATTTGTCGGACCCTCTGGACTTAAATGCTGGAGATCTCGGTGCGGGCAACTTGACCTCGGGCGGGTCAAGGTCGTTGGTACTCAATACGCCAAAAGGCAGGTAGGTGAATATCTGAGGTCTTCTGGTGATCAAACTGTCCCCCTCTTGCTCTAGGTAATTGGCCAAAGAGGAATGCGGTTGAAAAGTGTCGTCGCGAAATATGGGCACATAGCGCCAATAGGTCTTTCTGCTACGCAAGCGGACCTCAAACACCGGATGCATTCGTTCACCTAGCGGATCGGGATTTAGATTCCGGATCGAGCCGTCGGTATTCAATACGCTATATAAGGTATCCGGCTGATCCACATTGATATGGATCAGACCATAAGCTTGCGACCGATAAGCGTTGCTCAGATAAAGGGGCTGGGTTTGCGTCGTTGAGCCCACCTCAATGTCCAATTGATACAGGCCATCGGGGACTTCAACATCAATATTTTGTACATTTTTGCGCGACGAGAAGTCAAGCGAAACAACATTAAGCGGGGCAGTGCTTTTGCTGTTTATGGTTTTCAACTCTATGCTGCCGTCGGCGCTTTTCAGTTTAAATACAGCCTCATTTGCAGTATTGCTGCTCGCAAAACGATAGCGGAAAGTTTTTGACAAACAAATACGATCGTTTTCATTTACCCAACCTTTTCCCTGCACCGCTAACCAATTAAGATTGGAATCAGTGTTGACTGGAGCTTCTAGAATATCCGGGCCGATTTGGGCGATATCACCCATTTCATAATTTTTCCCTGCTACAAAGGGCAAAACTGGCAAAGAAAGGGCGGCAAAGTCAGTATCATGCACAGACTCAGGGCGATTAGAAAAATAATAGATCAGCGGTAAAGGGCCTTTTGCCAAATAATTAAAGGTGTAGTTTTTAAAAACCACATTTCGCGTCTGAATATGGAAGTATAAAGGGGGGGCTGGCAACGGAAATGGAGTGTAAGGCACTTCAACATCTGCCCCGTTGACCGTTTTTATCTTTGTACGCACTGCTATAGCGAACCCCGTAGCGGTGGGTACAAAATGCCAATTGAGCGCTTTGAACAATACTTCGGTACCTGCATCCAAGACGACTTCAATATCCCTGTTCAGGCGATATTGGCCTTTCAATATACGCTTTTTGAGCAAGTTATTGCGGTCGTTCAGAGGCATATCAAAAAAACTTGATTCGTCACTGCTGAGCAAGTAATACTCATGCAAGAGCCTTACCTCAAAAAGTCGTTTATATGAAATTATGGTAGCCATACTATAGTATCTTGGTCATTGGAAGTTATTGCTTTAAACAAGGCTATTCGGCCATTTTCATCTCTTGTTGTATCGTTTCAATCAACGGTGCTTCTTTAACCACCCGGCGGTCGTACACCTGTGCTAAGCGCACCTTATACATGGCAAAAGGCAATTGGCGGCCTCCGAGGGCGCCCCATAGATGATTAATTTGTTCAAAAGTCAGCGTATAGAGCTCGACTTGCAGGCGCATTTGCATTAAATCCTCCGGCTCATCCCCGGTAATTACTTGTGTGGAGGCTGCGGCAGTACCTATACTGAAAGTATTCCTGATCTGGAAAAAGCGGATCACGCCACTTAAAATATTAAGCGCATCGTGGTATCTGTCCTCGCCAGGGTTGGAGCAGATCAATACATATAAGTTCAGAAACACGGGCGGGTTTATGTAATCTATCCCCCCCAAACTGTTTTTTCGTGTTGCCGCTGTGTTTTTTAATGCACTTTCTTCTTCGATATTGACCAGTGAAAGGATGACGCCATTCAAGTTTCCAGGCTGACTGGGCTCAAATAATGCAATGTTTTCCAAATTGACAACGATAGCAGGGTCAACCTCCACGTGGAGGTAATGCTCCAATTCATCTCTAAGTAGCTGCAGGGCAACATCAATCATAATGCTATAGGTGTCTTGGGTTGTGACAACTTTACGCAAACCGAATCCGGGCCGTAGAATGACATTCCACGACCTGAAAACAACTCCGGGTTATAGAAATCGGCGAAATGTATAGTGGGCAAAAGTAACTTTGGTGAGGTCAGCTATTTATCCAAAAAACCATTGATTAAAAAAATATCCATGTTTTCATGGATGCCTTTCCGCGCTTAACACAGATACAACTCCCGCTGGATTGCTTCCCGCACCAATCCTGCTACATTCTTGACCCCCAATTTCTCAATCAGCTTAATGCGGTGGGTCTCAACGGTACATTTACAGATGTACAATTTTTTTGCGATCTCCATGGTGGTGAACTCTTCTACAATCAATTGAAGAATCTCCTGCTCACGCTGTGTCAGTTTACAACCCGGTTTTTTTTTACTCACCGGATTGGTCACCCAGCTGGCAAACACCTTGTTCAGGGAGGCCGGCACATAAAACTCACCGGATTGCACACAAGTCAAAGCGGATTCGACTTCCTGGGCATCCGCCGATTTTGGCAAATATGCCCAAATCCCTTGTTTGAAATATTTGCGGATCTCAGGAACGGTTTCGCCCACGCCAAAGAGCAGGATTTTCAAATCCGGGTACTTTTTATGTATGGATTGGAAGGCACTACCAACGTGTACCTCTGGAATGGTAGCATCAAGCCAGAGCAAATCGGGTTGGAATTCCGAAATTGCAGATTCCAGATCGTGAAGGTGGGGCGCAGCATGACAAACCTTATAGTCGGGTTTGGATTCGACAGCCTCGCAAACAGCTTGAAGAAGCAATGGGATTGCTTCGATTATAATGAGATTCATTGGACATTGTGGTTGGGAATTTAGTCAGTTTTGAGAATGGTTCGCTAATTGAAGACGGGGAATTAATGTTATTCAGTCATTGGCAAGACGATTTGGAAACTAAAATTGGTCAGGACAGTTCAAGCATGATTCAGCAGGCACTGAAGCATACGGACGGGCTTATTCTGCAGGAATACAAAACGGTGTGTCGTACAAGTCGAGTAATTTCAAGGATCAGGATGAATATCTGTGCTCTGACGCAACAAACGTAAGACCTTTTTCATAAATACAAATCAAATATTCATTTTTTTTATTTTTCATAAAAATGGCTTGTCAGATAAAGCCGTTAAAGGCTTCTCGGTAGGAATCTTAGCGCATTCCTATTGTTAGTACTGGGCAGCCTGCAAGGGTTTCCATACCATAATGTAGATTTCATTACCCTAATTTTACTGCTTTTTTAAAATACTCGTACGTCAGATTCAATCCTTCTTCCCGGTCAAATTTTGGGTTCCAACCCAGGATGGTTTGTGCCTTCGTGATATCCGGGCGACGCTGTTTCGGGTCGTCTACAGGTAACGGGCGATAATCAACATACGCCTTTGGGTTTTGCACCAGCGCGAGGATCTCATGCGCAAACTGCATGACCGTGATTTCTGAAGGGTTGCCGACGTTCACCGGCAAGTGGTAATCACTTAGCAACAGTCGGCAGATCCCTTCCACAAGATCGTCCACATAGCAGAACGAGCGGGTCTGCGAGCCGTCGCCAAATACCGTAAGTCCTTCACCGCGAATGGCTTGCGAAAAAAATGCGGGCAATACGCGCCCGTCATTCACACGCATGCGCGGGCCGTAAGTATTGAATATTCGGATGATACGGGTTTGGACGCCATGATAATTGTGGTAAGCCATCGTGATGGCTTCAAGGAAACGCTTGGCTTCGTCATAGACCCCACGCGGCCCCACGGGGTTGACATTTCCCCAGTATTCTTCGGTTTGAGGATGAACATGAGGGTCGCCATATACCTCGGAGGTGGATGCCACCAATATCCTTGCCCCTTTTTCCTTAGCAAGGCCGAGCAGGTTGTGGGTGCCGTGTGCTCCAACTTTCAAGGTCTGAATCGGCATTTGCAAATAATCAATCGGGCTTGCGGGGGAGGCAAAGTTCAGAATGTAATCCAACTTGCCGGGCACATGTATAAACTTTGTTACATCATGGTGATAATATTCAAAATCTTTTTCGGGAAACAGATGCTCGATATTAGCAAGGTCGCCCGTCAGCAGATTGTCCATGGCGATGACCTGATAGCCCTCAGCCATGAAGCGATCGCACAGGTGCGAACCGATAAAACCGGCAGCGCCTGCAATAAGTATGCGTTTTTTAGTCATTGACAGTCTAAGTAATAAAAGGATGCAAAGATAGGAGGTTCAATCCGAATGATTAGCATGCC
>Ga0105046_10002134_pt1 | contig 31074 bp, 28 predicted proteins | sample MAT03_FD_78385 | JGI IMG/M metagenome (GOLD analysis project Ga0105046, IMG submission 78385) | Freshwater microbial communities from Lake Fryxell liftoff mats and glacier meltwater in Antarctica - MAT-03 (megahit assembly) | ecosystem: Environmental > Aquatic > Freshwater > Ice > Liftoff...
CACGGCACCATCCGAAATGCGCGCGCCACGACCCACAAAGGCCATGGCTCCGATGCTGGCGCTGGCGCTGATGTGCGCACCGGTCTCGACCACCGCTGAGGGGTGAATACCGGGCGCGGCAGGCGTTCGAGTGTGCTGAGCCCACCACTGACTCAGACGAGCAAAAGCCAGGTAAGGGTCTGAGCAGACGATGACCGCGCCGCGTGCCGCAGCCATTTCGCGCTGGGCTGGCGCAACGATCACACAGCCTGCTGAGGAAGTCGCCAACTGAGCTTGATAGCGCGGGTTGGACAGGAAGCTGATGGTCTGCGCGTCGGCTGATTCGAGCGGCCCCATCCGGCTGATCTGGTAGCCGGGTTGGCCCACCAATTCGCCGCCCAGATGCAGGCTCAACTCGCCGATGCTCACTAAAGGCACGATCAGCCTTCCGTGTCGATTCTGAGCGCGTCGGGGGCTGTGCCGTCACGCAGCATCGCGGCGTTATTTGCCCGCGGGTGCGGGCGCGTTCAGGATACGAATGACCTTTTCTGTGATGTCCACACGCGGGCTGGCGAAAGCCACTTCCTGAAAGATCACGTCGTACTTTTCGCTGTCAAAGATTTGCTTCACGACACGATTGGCACGCTCAACCACGGCGGCCAATTCCTCATTGCGGCGTTGAGTCAGGTCTTCTTGAAACTCGCGCCGCTTGCGCTGGATGTCCCGCTCCAGTTCAACCAGTTCGCGCTGTCGGCGGCTGCGCTCGGTGTCAGACAAGGTGGGGTTGTCTTTCTCCAACCGGTCGCCAGCGGTCTTCAAGCGAACGGTCTGGTCGCTGAGGTCCCTGTCGCGCTTGCTGAATTCTGCTTCGAGCTTGGTCTGCGCGATCTTGGCGGGTGCGGCTTCGCGCAACACACGCTCCAAGTTCACGTAGCCAATCTTCACCTCTTGGGCAAATGCGGGTGCCTGGCAGGCCATGACAACCGCAGCAGCGGCGACCCATTGAGTAGCAAACGTCTTCATCAAAACGCAGTCCCGATCTGGAATTGGAAACGCTGGATTCTATCGTTGCGCTGCACCTGGATCGGCTTGCCCCAGCTCAGTTTAAGGGGGCCTACCGGCGAGATCCAGCTCAAGCCCACGCCCGCTGAGGTTCGCACTGATTCACCAGTGATTTTTTCGTTCTCACGCCAGACGTTACCGGCGTCGGCAAAGGCAAAAACACGCAACGACTTGTCGTTGCCTGTGCCCGGCACCGGAAAGTACAGCTCGGCGTTGAGGTTGAACCGTTTGGCCCCGCCGATGTAAGCCCCGGTGGGGTCGACCACACCCAGCGAGCCTTGCTCAAAAGTCCGCACCGTACCCAAACCGCCGCCGTAAAAGTTCTTGAACACGGGATAAGGATTACCACCCAGCCCTCGGCCCAAACCGAGTTCGGCGTTCAGACCCACCGACATGCGAAACGGCAGCGGCCAGAACTCCTGGTACTGGACGTTGGTGCGGGTGTAGCGCACGTCGCCCAGCAAGCTGGCCTCCAGGTTGACACGCTGGTAGCGGCCGGCGGTGGGCGTCAGCACACTGTCGCGCGCATCACGCGCCCAGCCCAGGGTTAAGGGGAATGAGTTGCTCTTTTCGCCATACAGCGTGCGGTAGTTCAAGTAACTCAGCGGTATGCCCACGCTGGAACCAATCTCGGTGCGTTCGATGCCGACACCCATGAACACCGTGTCGTACTCCGAAAACGGCACGCCAAAACGAATCGATGCACCCGGCGTTTTCAAGTCGTAGATGTCGCCCAGGCTGTTGATGGGACGGCTGACACGGTAGAAAACATCAATCGCGCGCGAAATGCCGTCGACAGTGAAATACGGGTCGACTGAACTGACCACCAGGTTGCGGTTGAATTTGCTGGTGTTGACTTCGATGCCCAGGTAGTTGCCCGAGCCGAAGACGTTGTCCTGCTTGATCGCGGCGTTGAAGGTCAACTTCTCGGCGTTCGAATAGCCCGCACCCACCACCAGGTTGCCGGTGGGCTTTTCCGTCAACGTGACGAGCAGGTCCACCTGGTCGGGCGCGCCTGGCACTTCGTTGGTTTCAACCTCAACGTCCTTGAAATAGCCCAGCCGCTCGACACGTTCCTTGGACAGCTTGATCAGGCCGCCGTCGTACCAGGCCGATTCCAGCTGCCTGAACTCGCGTCGAACGACTTCGTCGCGAGTGCGTGTGTTGCCCGAGACGTCAATGCGACGCACGTAAACCCGGCGCTGCGGTTCGGCCACCAGCACCACGGACACCTGGCCGGTGGCGCGATCGATCTCTGTGCGCTGTTCGATGCGGGCAAAGGCATAGCCATACAGGCCGAACAGGTCGGTGAAGCGCTTGGTGGTGTCAGCCACCGCGTTGCCGCGGTAAGGCTGCCCCGGGCGCAGCGAAACAAAGGCGCGAAACTCGTTCTCTTTGCCCAGGTAGTCGCCCTCCAGCCGCACCGACGTCACGGTGTAGGGCTGGCCCTCCTTGATCGAAATCGCCACTGAGATGCTTTGCTTGTCGGGCGAGATCGTGACCTGGGTGGACTCGATCGCAAACTCAAGATAGCCGCGGTTGGTGTAGTAGGCGCGCAGCTTTTCCAGGTCAGCATTGAGCTTGGTGCGCGAATAGCGGTCGGACTTGCTGTACCAGCTGAACCAGCCGGTGGAGGTCAGCTCGAACAGGTCCTTCAGGGTGGTCTCGCTGAACACCGTGGCGCCAACGATTCGGATCTCGCGAATGCGTGCGGCGTCACCTTCGGTCATGGTGAAGGTCACGTTGACACGGTTGCGTTCGAGCGGCGTGATGGTCGTCACCACTTCGGCGCCGTACAGGCTGCGGCCCAGGTACTGGCGCTTGATTTCTTGTTCCGCCCGGTCAACCAGTGCCCGATCAAACGGCAAACCCTCGCCAATGCCGGCGTCACGCAAGGACTTGGTCAAGGGGTCCTTGTCGAACTCCTTCAAGCCGACAAAACTGACGCTGGCGATGATCGAACGCTCATCAACGATGACGATGGCGGCATCACCTTCGATCTCGATGCGCACGTCCTTGAACAAGCCGGTGGCGAACAACGAACGCAAGGCGGTGGAGCCCTTGTCGTCGGTATAGGTGTCACCGATGCGAAACGGCAGGGCCGCGAACACCGTACCGGGGTCGGTGCGCTGCAGACCCTCAAGGCGGATGTCTTTCAACACGAAAGGTTGCACCGCAAAAACCGGTGCGGCAACCACGGCGGCGACGGCCACCACGAGGGCCGCGCAGGGGCGCAGCGGCCCGAACTGGGAAACAGGGAACATGGGTGTCAGTGGAAGCCCAGCAAACGGGCCACATCGTTGTAGAGGGCGACCGACATCATCAGCATCAGCACGGCAAACCCTCCGCGCTGCAGCCTGGCCAGCCAAACATCGGACGGTGCCCGCCCGGTGACTGCTTCGAAAATGTAATACATCAGGTGGCCGCCATCGAGCATCGGCAGGGGCAACAGGTTGAGCACCCCCAGGCTCACGCTGACCAATGCCAAAAATCCGAGGTAATAGGCCAGGCCCTGCTGCACTGACTGGCCGGCGTAGTCGGCAATCGTCAACGGGCCGCTCAGGTTCTTGAGCGAGGCTTCACCGATCAGCATCCGCCCCAGCATCTTCACGGTCAGTACCGAAATTTCCCAGGTGCGGCTGACACCCAGTTGCAGGCCGTCAAAGAGGCCGTGGCGCACCTTCACCATTTCGGGCGGCTGGCCGATGAAGGCCTCGATTCGGCCGATGCTGGGGCTGACACCCGCGCCAGCCGGTGCATTGCCATCGGTGCTGACACGCGGGGTGACAGCCAGCGTCAGCCGTTGATCGCGGCGCTCGATCACCCAGGTCTGGATACTGGCCTTGCCGTTGCGCACGCTGGCGCGGATGCGCTCGCGCAGGATGCTGGCGTCGGCTATCGGTTGGTCATCGACACTGACCACGCGGTCCCCAGCCTTCAGCCCTGCTCGTTCAGCCGGGCCACCGGCCTTGACCTCGCCCAGCACGGCTTCGCTGAACGGCGCGCCCAGGCCCACCTTCTTCATCAAGTTGCTGTCGACGTCACGAGTTTGCAGGCTCGACAGGTCCAGTCGCAGCTGGCGGTTGCCGCGCCCGTCGCGACCACTGACCTGCAACTCCAGCACGCCCTGGCGCAAGGCGGCCTGGGTGATCTCCCAACGCAGGTCGCTCAGCGAGTGGACCTCGCGCCAGTCCTGCCCGTCTGGCGACCAGGCACGCACCCAGTCACCCGAACGCAGGCCCGCCCGCTCGGCCAGGCTGGCAGGTACTGGCGCAGCCATGACGGCTTTGGGTTCATCCATGCCGATCCAATGCGCAGCCGCGTAAAGCACAACGGCCAGCACCAGGTTGGCCAGCGGCCCGGCAGCGACGATGGCCGTGCGCCGCCACAACGACTGGCGGTTGAACGCGCGGGCTTGCTCGTGCACCGGCACATTGCCTTCGCGCTCGTCGAGCATGCGCACATAACCGCCCAACGGCAGTACGCACAACACAAACTCGGTTGCGTCCGGTCCGCTTTGACGGCGCCACAACACGCGCCCAAAGCCCACCGAAAACCGCAACACCTTCACCCCGCAGGCCACCGCCACGCGGTAATGGCCGTACTCGTGTATGGCGACGAGCACGCCCAAAGTGAGCAAAAAGGCCAAGATGGTGGTGATCACTGCTGGAGTTCCTGAACGATCTGGCGGGCGTGGACACGGGCGTGCTGGTCGAGCTCGAGCAAGTCGCCCAAGCTCGTAACCGGCCCCAAGCGGTGCGCAAGCGCATCGACCGTACCGGCATTGACCGTGTGAATGGCTGTGAAACGGATCCTGCCGTCCAAGAAAGCCACTACAGCTTCTTCATTGGCGGCGTTCAAAACGGCCGTGGCGCCCGCTGGAGCGGCCAAGGTGTCCCAAGCCAGCTGCAGGGCGGGGAATCGCCGCGGGTCGGGCGGCTCAAAGGTCAGGGCTTGAAGCGTCTCGAAATTCAGCCGCTCGGCACCCGACTCCATACGCTCCGGAAATGACAAACCGTAAGCGATCGGCACTTTCATGTCCGGTGTGCCCAGTTGTGCCAACACCGACCCGTCACGACAAACCACCATCGAATGGATGATGCTTTGCGGGTGCAACACAACCCGGATATCGCTGGGCGCCAGGTCAAACAACCAGCGGGCTTCGATGACCTCGAGCGCCTTGTTCATCATGGTGGCCGAATCCACGGAAATCTTGCGGCCCATGACCCAGTTGGGATGAGCCACCGCCTGCGCTGGCGTGACTGACGACAGCGTGGCCAGGTCGGCCGTGCGAAAGGGCCCGCCACTGGCCGTCAGCACGATGTGGTCAATGCGCCGGGCCCAGACGCTGCGATCCTCGGGCAGACATTGAAAAATCGCCGAGTGTTCACTGTCGATGGGCAGCAGCGTGGCGCCACCGTCTTTCACCGCTTGCATGAACAAGCTGCCGCCAACGACCAGTGCTTCCTTGTTGGCCAGCAACAGGCGTTTGCCAGCACGCGCCGCAGCCAGGCACGGCGGCAGCCCAGCGGCGCCAACGATGGCAGCCATGACGCTGTCCACGTTGGACGCGGCCGCCATGTCGCACAGCGCCTGTGACCCGACCAGCACCTCGGTGCGCAAGCCGTGCTCAGCCAGCAGAGTGCGCATGTGGGCCGCGCGATCGGGCGTCGGCAAGACCACGCTAAGCGGCTTGAACTGTTGGCACTGCGCCAACAACACGTCAACGCGTTGATGAGCACTCAAGCCCACCACCTCAAAACGCTCCGGGTGCCGGGCCACGACATCGAGCGTGCTGACGCCCACCGATCCAGTCGACCCCAACACCACCAGCCTTTGCACGTTTGGTCCGATCACGGCATCACCCTTGTCAACTTACCTGCAGGAGTGTCACGGCTTGGCCAGTGTTGCCAGGGCCAAGGCCAAGGGCATGACGGGCAAAAGCGCATCCACGCGGTCCAACACACCGCCATGGCCTGGCAACAAACGGCTGCTGTCTTTGGCGCCGGCCGCCCGCTTCACGAGCGATTCCATCAAGTCGCCGATCACGCTGAAGCCGCACAGCACCACCAGGGCCAACGCCATGCCCAGCCAGCCCCAGGCCTGCCACAGCCGCGTATACAGGCTGGCGCTGTCAAAGCTGAAGTGACCGTCCAGCGCCATCCACAGCACCGCCAACAGCCAGACACCGCACACACCGGCCCAGACCCCTTCCCAACTCTTGCCCGGGCTGATGGACGGGGCCAGCTTGCGCCGGCCCCAGGCGCGGCCACCAAAGTAGGCACAGACGTCGGCCATCCACACCAGGCACAGCATCGACAACATGAAGTTGATGCCCAACACCCGCGCGTGCGCCAGTGCCAGCCAGGCAAAGAACAATGCGGCCACGCCAATCAACCAACGCGTACCACGCGGCAACGTGGTCCACAGCGCGGGCCCGCTGCGCAAGGCCACAAACGCGAGCAGCGCCCACAGTGCGCTGGCAGACCACCACAGGGCCGAAGGCGCCTGGTTCGCAAACGGGCTTTGCAAAACCAACACACCAGCCAGACCCAACATCCCACCCAACAACCACGACAGCGCTGTTCCGGATTGGTTGAGCCGACCCCATTCCCAGGCCGCAGCAGACATCAGCGCCAAGGTCAGGACTGCGAAGGGCCATAGCTGGCTGGCCGTCAGCGTCCCCAAGATCAGGCCGACCAGCAGCAATGCGGTGATGATTCTTTGTTTCAGCACACGATTCGGCAGGTTGTGGCCGAACTGGCGCAGCAGCTGGCAGCAGGCCGCATCAGGCGGGCAAGGCCCACTGGGCGTGCAGCGCCCACAAGTTCATGCGCCAACGGGCACCACTTCGTTGCCATGAATGCCACCAAAGCGCCTGTCACGCTGAGCGAAGGCCAACAGCGCAGCGTCGATCTGCGCCTCGCCAAAATCGGGCCACAGGCAGTCAGTGAAAAACAGTTCGGAGTAGGCGGCCTGCCACAACAAGAAATTGCTCATGCGCATTTCGCCGCCCGTGCGAATGAACAGATCGGGGTCGGGTGCAAAGCTCAAGGCCATGTGCCGCGACAGGTAGGCCTCGTCAAAGGCCTCGGGCTTGACGCCTTCGGTCAAGGCCTGGCGACAAGCCTGCACCACATCCCAACGGCCGCCGTAGTTGAAAGCCACGGACAGCGTGATGCGGCTGTTGCGCTCGGTCGACTGTTCGGCCTGTTCCCAAGCGCGACGCAGCTTGTCAGACACAGCAGAACGGTCACCGATGATGCGGATGCGTACGCCCTCAGAGGCCAGCTTGGTCAGGTACTTGGACACCGCCACCAACACCAGGCTCATCAAGCCCGAGACCTCTTCGGATGGCCGCTTCCAGTTCTCTGACGAGAAAGCGAACACCGTCAGGTACTTCACCCCTCGGTCAGAGAAGGTATTGACCGCCCGCACCAGAGCGTCAACCCCTTGTTTGTGCCCGAAAAATCGCGGCATGTAGCGCTGGCGCGCCCAGCGGCCGTTGCCGTCCATGACCACCGCCACGTGGCGCGGTACAGCCGCAGCCTGATCGTCAGCGTCGCCCGTCAAGGCCTGCAATTGGGGCAGAAGGGACATCGGGGCGTGGGCAGGTTTCGCAGAGCTTTGAAGAACAACGCAGTCAGTGCAATATAGAAGTCAAGCAAAGGGCTTCAGACGGCCAGCACTTCGGCCTCTTTGCCTTGCACCAAGCGGTCGATTTCGGCGATGGTACGGTCCGTCAAACGCTGAACCTCGTCTTGGACCCGACGCTCTTCGTCTTCGGTGGCAAGCTTGTCTTTGAGCAACTTTTTCAACTGTTCATTGCCGTCGCGACGCACGCTGCGCACGGCGATCTTGGCGTCTTCACCGGCATTGCGGACGACCTTGGTCAGCTGCAGCCGGCGCTCCTCGGTCAGCGCCGGCATGGGCACCCGCAACAAGTCGCCTTGCGACGATGGATTGAGCCCGAGCTCAGACTCGCGGATGGCCTTTTCGATCTTCGCGGACATGCCCTTTTCCCAGGGCTGCACCGTGATGGTCCGGGCATCCAGCAGCGACACATTGGCTACTTGGCTGATGGGCACGAACGAGCCGTAGTAGTCGACCTGGACCTGGTCCAGCAGGCCCGGGTGCGCGCGGCCGGTGCGAATCTTGTGCAACTCGTTCTTGAACGACTCGACGGACTTGCCCATCTTCTGTTCAGCGGTCTTCTTGATGTCAGCGATGTTCATGGTGCTTTAACAACGTTCAACAACGTTCAACAAACTTTCAAACGTGAACCAGTGTGCCTTCGTCTTCCCCACTCACCACACGACGCAGCGCGCCAGGCTTGAAGATGCTGAAGACTTTGATCGGCAAACGCTGGTCGCGGCACAGCGCAAATGCCGTGGCGTCCATGACCTGCAGGTTGCGTGAAATGGCTTCATCGAAGGTGATGGTGGCGTAGCGTGTCGCTTGCGGGTCTTTCTTGGGGTCGGCGCTATAGACGCCATCGACCTTGGTGGCCTTGAGCACAATCTCGGCGCCGATCTCTGCGCCGCGCAAAGCCGCCGCCGTGTCAGTGGTGAAAAAGGGGTTGCCCGTGCCGGCCGCGAAGATCACAACCTTGCCCTCTTCCAGGTATTGCAAGGCTTTGGGGCGGACGTAGGGCTCAACCACCTGTTCGATGCTGATCGCCGACATCACCCGCGCCGTCATGCCTTCCTGGCGCATGGTGTCTGCCAGCGCCAGTGAATTCATGACCGTGGCGAGCATGCCCATGTAATCGGCTGTGGCGCGGTCCATGCCGACGGCGCCGCCAGCCACGCCGCGAAAGATGTTGCCCCCGCCGATCACGATGGCGACTTCGCAGCCTGTCTCAGTCACGCCTTTGACCTCTTGCACCATGCGCACGATGGTGGCGCGGTTGATGCCGTAGGCGTCTTCTCCCATCAGGGCCTCACCCGAGAGCTTGAGCAAAATGCGCTTGTACGCGGGCATTCAACAGGCCTTGTGCTTTGGAGAGGGTCGCAGTGTAAGGCGCAGAGACAGCGCCCAGCAGCTTGGCTTTGGCCTAACTGGGTGCGCTCTGACGTGGGCGGACCGGCGGCCGCAGCCGTTCAATGAGCCTTTGCGGCCGCGACCTGGGCCGCCACTTCGGCGGCAAAGTCGTCGACCTTTTTCTCAATGCCCTCGCCCACCACGTACAAGGTGAAGCCGGCCACCTGAGTGGTTTTCTCCTTGAGCATTTGCTCGACCGTTTGTTTGTCGTTCTTCACAAACACCTGGTTCAACAGCGAGACCTCTTTCAAGAATTTCTGCACCGAGCCTTCGACACGTTTGGCAACGATCTCGGCCGACTGCGCTGGCTTGCCAGCCGCCACCGCGGCGGCGGAATCTTCAGCCGCCTTCTCGGCGGCCACACGGCGTTCACGCTCGACCAGGTCAGCACCGACCTGGGCCGAGGACAAAGATACCGGCTTCATCGCAGCCACGTGCATGGCCACGTCCTTGGCGGCCACTTCGTCGCCCGTGAATTCAACGATCACACCGATGCGTGTCCCGTGCAGGTAGCTGGCCAAACGGCCACCGCCGGCATAGCGCTTGAACCGGCGCAGGGCAAGGTTTTCGCCGATCTTGCCGATCAGCCCTTTGCGCACGTCGTCAACCGTAGGGCCGAAACCATCCTGCGACAACGGCAAAGCCGACAGCGCAGCCACATCGACTGGGTTGTTGCTTGCCACCAGCCGGGCACAGGATTGGACAAATGCCAGGAACGAATCGTTCTTGGAGACAAAGTCAGTCTCGCAATTGACTTCAAGCAGCGCACCCGTGTTGCCGTCCACCGACGCGGCAACCACACCTTCGGCGGTCACACGCGAGGCCGCCTTGCCGGCTTTGTTGCCCAGCCTGACGCGCAGAATTTCTTCGGCACGGCCCAGGTCGCCCTCGGCTTCTGTCAGGGCTTTTTTGCACTCCATCATGGGGGCGTCGGTTTTGGCGCGCAGTTCGGCCACCAAGCTTGCAGTGATTGCGGGCATGCGGTTACTCCAGGTGTTAAAAGAAAGGCCGCACACGGGCGGCCAATGGGGTCAGCGCAGCGGCAATCACCGCTGCAGCCCGTCAAACATCAGGCTTCGCTGACTTCGACGAATTCGTCGTTGCCCTTGGCGGCGGCGTGCACCACCTCGTTGGTGGCGTTGGCGCGGCCTTCAATCACGGCGTCTGCGACCGAACGGGCGTACAGCGCCACGGCTTTGGCCGAGTCGTCGTTGCCGGGGATGACGTAATCAATGCCGATGGGCGAATGGTTGGTGTCAACGATGCCGATGATCGGAATGCCCAGCTTCTTGGCTTCGGCCACAGCAATCTTGTGGTAACCCACGTCAATGATGAACATCGCGTCGGGCAGTGCGGCCATGTCTTGGATGCCGCCGATATCTTTTTCCAGCTTGATCAAGTCACGGTCAAACAGCAAAGCTTCTTTTTTGATCATCGCGTCCGTGCCGGACTCTTTGATGGTCTGCATTTCTTTGAGCTTCTTCAACGACCCTTTCACAGTCTTGAAGTTGGTCATCATGCCGCCCAGCCAGCGCTGGTCAACATAGGGCATGCCAGCGCGCTGGGCTTCCAGGGCGATCACCTCACGCGCTTGGCGCTTGGTGCCGATCATCAGCACCGTGCCACGGCGCGCCGCCAACTGGCGCACGAACTTCATCGCATCGTTGAAGAGCGGCTGCGTCTTCTCAAGGTTGATGATGTGGATCTTGTTGCGATGGCCGTAGATATACGGCGCCATCTTGGGGTTCCAGAAGCGCGTTTGGTGCCCAAAATGGACACCGGCTTCCAGCATTTCACGCATGGATACAGTCATAAAAACTCCGAAGGTTGTTTCTAGAATCCCGGCCTTAGATCGCGCTGCGGAGCCGGGCTAGCAAGCCTCGGCCAACAATCAGTGGCTACCGACAATCAAATCATTGTCAATGGCCCCTGCACACAGCGCGACACCTTTGGTTCGGTCGGGTTCGCGATTTGTTCAGCTCCAGGATCAACCCGTGGTGGGCTGCCCTTGGAGAAAAACCTGCGGAGTATAGCCCGTGCTGCTCGCCACAGCGGCCGGTTCAACCGCTTAACAAACACCGGGCTGGCCGTGATCCAGATCCGGCTTGGCTCTGCGCCCCTGCGCCGCCGCAGTCACCCTGTGCTTTCAGCGGCGACTCCTCACTCGGGGTACCGGCCGACGCGGCGCGGGCTTGCGCGAGCGCTTGTCAGTGCCGCCTGCGGCTTTTAACTCGCGCGCAGTGGCCTTGACAACACGGTCCGCCTCAAGCACCGCCGCCAGTTCCACCGTCGCCGCCAAAGGCTTGGCGCGATCACTGCGCTCGACACGCTGCGCTTTTTCCTCGCGCTCATTGCGCTCAGAACGCCCCTTGTCCAGGAGTTTTTCACCCTCGCCTTCGCGCACCATCCGGAAATCGATCTTGCGTCCGTCCAGGTCGACCCGACTGACCTGCACACGCACCCGCGTGCCGACGGCGTAGCGTTGACCTGAGCGCTCGCCACGCAACTCTTGGCGTGTTTCATCGAATCGGTAGTACTCGCCACCCAGTTCGGTGATGTGCACCAGGCCATCGACATACAGCGCGTCCAGCGTGACGAACAAACCAAAGCCGGCCACGGCGCTGACGGCGCCCGAGAACTCCTCGCCCAAATGCTCACGCATGAAGCGGCACTTCAACCAGGCTTCAACATCGCGCGAGGCCTCGTCGGCGCGCCGCTCATTGGCGCTGCAATGGGCGCCAACACCTTCCCAGACGGCCAGCTCCGTACTCAACGGTTTGCCCAGACGCGCAGCGGGTTTGGCGCCTTTGCGCAGCTCTGGCGTGCGCGTCAGCGGGTTGGCAGCCAGGTGGAACTTCTTGCCAGCCAACAAGGCCTTGATGACCCGGTGAACCAACAAGTCGGGGTAGCGGCGGATCGGGCTGGTGAAATGTGTGTACGCATCGTAGGCCAGACCAAAGTGGCCGTTGTTGATGGCGGTGTAGGTCGCCTGCTGCATCGAGCGCAGCAGCATGGTGCTGATCTGCGCCGCATCAGGGCGGCCCTGCGTGGCCTGGGCGATGGCCTGCATCTCGGCCGGCTTGGGGTCGTCACTGATATGCAAGCCCAAGCCCAGCGCACGCAGATAGGCCTGCAAGGCGACCCGCTTCTCAGGCGTCGGCCCTTCGTGCACCCGGAACAGGCTGGCATGTTCGGCGCCAGCGATAAAGGCCGCGGCGCAGACGTTGGCCGCGAGCATGGCTTCCTCGATCAGGCGGTGGGCGTCAGTTCGGGTACGCGGCACGATCTTTTCGATGCGGCCGTTGTCGTCACAAACGATCTGCGTCTCGGTCGTCTCGAAATCGATGGCGCCGCGTTTGCCGCGCTGTTTCAGCAAGGCGCGGTAGACCTCGTGCAGGTGCAACAGGTGCGGCACCAAGTCCGCGCGAGCCAATGCCTCCGGGCCCCGCGTGTTGCTCAGCACGGCGGCCACCTCGGTGTAGGTCAGGCGTGCATGCGAGTGAATCAGCGCCGGGTAAAACTGGTAGGCCTCGATCACGCCGTCCTCGGTGACGACCATGTCGCAGACCATGGTCAAGCGGTCCTGCGCAGGGTTGAGCGAGCACAGGCCGTTGGACAGTTTTTCCGGCAACATCGGAATCACACGCCGCGGGAAGTAGACCGACGTTGCGCGTTCGTAAGCGTCGTCGTCCAAAGCCTCGCCGGGCTTGACGTAGTGGCTGACGTCGGCGATGGCCACCAGCAAGCGCCAGCCGTTCACCGCCGTCTTGCCGCGGCCACGCTTGAACGGCTCGCAGTAGACCGCATCGTCAAAGTCGCGGGCGTCCTCGCCATCAATGGTGACCAAGGCCACGTCGGTCAGGTCAATGCGGTTCTTGCGATCGACGGCACGCAGCTTTTCCGGCAAGGACGCAGCAGCGGCCAGCGTCTGCGGCGAAAACTGGTGCGGCACCTCGTACTTGCGCACGGCGATCTCGATCTCCATGCCGGCGTCATCAATCTCACCCAGAACTTCGCTGACCCGGCCGACGGGCTGCGAATGAAGTGACGGCGGCTCGGTCAACTCGACCGACACCACTTGGCCAACAGTGGCATTGGCCGTGGCGTTTTTCGGGATCAGGATGTCCTGGCCAAAACGCCGGTCCTCGGGCGCCACGACCCAGTGCCCACTCTCGTGCAGCAGCCGGCCGATGATCGGCGCCTTGCGACGCTCCAAGATGTCCAGCACCCGACCTTCGGGTCGGCCTTTGCGGTCCAGCCGCAGCACGCGCACGCGCACCCTGTCGCGGTGCAGCACCGTGCGCATCTCCTGGGGAGCCAGGTAGATCGCGGCATCGCCGTTGTCGGGAACGACAAAACCGTGGCCATCACGGTGGCCTTCGACGCGGCCGTCGAACTCGCCCATCAGGGCCGGACCAGTCGGTGTTGCTGAAGCGATGGATTCTTTTTTGATGGTATGCTCCTTTGTTCCTGTAAGCCCAGGTGGCGGAATTGGTAGACGCACTAGTTTCAGGTACTAGCGCTTAACGGCGTGGGGGTTCGAGTCCCTTCCTGGGCACCAAAAAATCATGGAGGCCAGCACAACGTGCTGGCCTTTTGTTTTGGGTGACAGTTTTGTACGACTCGTGCCGCGCGACACCGGGGAAAGCTGCTGAGGGCCCAAGCTTTGCAGGGCCAGCGTGAGCTTCAGACCGCAAACTTCTTGGCCAAACCATCGGGCCGCAGATTGTCGTAGTCCTCAAACGGCTGGTGAATCCAGGGGCTCGTGGGTAGCTGTTCGACAAAGTAGTCGGGGGTGTAGCTCGATACGCCCTTGACCCAGATGACCCCGGCCCGCAACTCCTGGATCGATGGCATGCCACGCAGCCGCTCGACCACGGCACGCAGCGTCACCCCAGTGTCGGCCAGGTCGTCCACCAGCAGCACGCGCCCGGCCAGTTCGCCCTTGGGCATGGTGATGTATTTGGCCAGGTCCAGCCGGCCCTGAATGGTGCCTGCGTCAGCCCGGTAGGAACTCGTGGACATGATCGCCAATGGCTTGTCGAAGACCCTCGAGAGCACATCACCCGGGCGCATGCCACCCCGGGCCAGGCACAAGATCTGGTCAAACTCCCAGCCCGAGTTGGCGACCTTCAGCGCCAAGCGTTCGATCAGCATGTGGTACTCGTCCCAGGACACGTACAGGTGCTTGCCGTCGTCGGTGAGCATGTGAAGAGTCTCCTCAGTGCAGGGGTTTGATTCAGCGAAACATCGCCGTCATGTCAGGCGCGAAACGGGTGGCGCAACATGATGGTGTGGACCCGGTCCGGGCCCGTGGACACCATGTCAATCGGCGCCCCGATCAAGGCCTGCATGCGTTCCAGGTAGCGCTTGGCATTCCCAGGCAACTGTTCCCAGTGTGTCAAGCCGGCGGTGGTGTCGCTCCAACCCGGCAGGGTCTCGTAAATGGGCTTGCAGGCGAAGATGTCGTCAGCGTCCAGTGGCAGCACGTCATGGTATTGACCGCCAATGTCGTAGCCAGTGCAGATGCGAATCTCGGGCAGGCCATCCAAGACGTCGAGCTTGGTGATGCACAGACCGGAAATGCCGTTGATGATCATCGAGCGCTTCAACGCCGCAGCATCCAGCCAGCCGCAGCGCCGGGCCCGCCCCGTCACAGTCCCGCGTTCTTGACCCACCGTCGAAAGGTGATGACCCACGCTGCCGGGTGTCGCCATGTCCAGCTCGGTCGGGAAGGGCCCACCGCCAACGCGCGTGGTGTAGGCCTTGGTGATGCCCAGCACGTAGTGCAACAAGCCTGGGCCAAGGCCTGAGCCCGCAGCAGCATTGCCCGCCACACAGTTGCTGCTGGTGACAAAGGGGTAAGTGCCATGATCGATGTCCAGCAAGGTGCCCTGAGCGCCTTCAAACAGCAGGTTCGCGCCGTCGCGGTGGGCGTTGAAGAGGCGGTACCCGACGTCGGCCATGAGCGGTCGCAACTGATCCGCCGCAGCCAGTGCCCCGTCGAGGATCGGCTGAAACTCAAGCGGTTTGGCGTTGAGGACGTTGGTCAGCTCGGCGTTGTGCAGGTCTACCAAGTCGCGCAACCGCGACTCAAATCGCGCCGGATGTTTAAGGTCCTGAACCCGCACAGCGCGCCGCGCCACCTTGTCTTCGTAGGCTGGGCCGATGCCCTTTCCTGTGGTGCCAATCTTGCCGCTGCCGCTGCTCTCGCGCAACGCCTCGCGGGCCCTGTCAAGCTCGACATGAAAGGGCAGGATCAAAGGGCATGACTCCGACAAAAAGAGCCGGGAGCGCACGTCCACGCCGAGTTGCTCAATGCGCTCGATCTCCAACAGCAAATGTGCCGGGTCGACCACCACGCCGTTGCCGATATAACAGGCCACACCGTCGCGCATCACACCCGATGGGATCAGCTGCAAGGCCGTCTTGCGTCCGTTGATGACCAGTGTGTGGCCAGCGTTGTGCCCACCCTGGAAACGAACCACACCCTGGGCGTGGTCGGTCAGCCAATCGACAATCTTGCCCTTGCCCTCGTCGCCCCATTGAGTGCCCACCACCACAACGTTACGGCCTGGCTTCTTGCCCATGACAGATGCTGCGCTCAAGGTGTTTCCAAACTAGAAGTTGATCCATCCCGGCCGAGACGACCGACCGGCCGCACCTGCCAGTCTGGCCCAACGCGCACCAGTTCACGGTCAAAGTCAAATGGCAGACCTTGGGCCGTGTCCAGGTGCGCGTGGCCCGTCAGGTCGACTGCCACGATGTGCCCCGCCGCCCGCAACTCGCGTACGGTTCTTTGCAGCGCCGGATCGTCGCTGCCCGGGGCCCGCACGGCACGCGGCCTGGCGGGTGCAGGCACGACTTCGACCAGTGACTTCAAATCCAGGCTGAAACCCACCGCCGGCCGATTGCGCCCAAAGATTGCGCCAACCTCGTCATAGCGTCCGCCCCGGGCCAGGCTGTCGGTGCTGCCGGCAGCGAAGATGGCAAAGCGCACGCCGCTGTAGTAAGAATAGCCACTCATGTCCGACAGATCGAAGCCCACCTGCAGGCCGGGGTGCGCCGCGCGCAGCCGACCAGCCAACCAGCGCAATTGGTCCAAGGCTTCGTGGATCAGCCTGCGTTCCGGCAGAAGCCGCCGTGCCGCCGTCAGGACCTCGTCGTCGCCATAAAGCCTGAGCAAGGCCATCAATGCGTCCCGGGTCGGCCCTGGCAAGCCGGCTCCCAGACTGGCCAAAGCCGGAGCGTCCTTCGACGACAAGGCTTGCACGACAGCTTTCAGGTGGTCGGCGTCGACCACGGCGCCGGCCAACACACCTCGTAGCAAGCGCGCGTCCGCCAGGTCGATCACTACATCCTGTACCCCGGCGGCCTGCAAGCAATCCAGGGCCAGTTCAGCCACTTCCAGGTCGGCTGCCAGGCCGTCGTGGCCAAACAGCTCAGCGCCGAACTGCAAGGGCTCGCGCGTGGCAGCCAAGCCCGTAGGGCGGGTGTGCAGCACCGGCCCGCAGTAGCACAGGCGCGTCACGTCCTGGCGGTTGAGCAGATGCGCGTCAATGCGTGCGGCTTGGGGTGTGGTGTCGGCACGCACGCCCAACAAACGACCGCTCAGTTGGTCGACCAGCTTGAAGGTGCTCAGATCGAGCTCATGCCCCGTACCCGACAACAAAGCGTCCAGGTGCTCCAGCAGCGGTGGAATGACCAATTCGAAACCGCAGCCCTGGGCCGTGTCCAACATATGCCGACGCAGTGCTTCGATGTGCCGGGCCTGGGCTGGCAAGACATCGGCAATGTGCTCGGGCAACAGCCACGCTGAAAGCATGAAACTCGGGGCGTCTTAAAAAGCAGATTGTAGGGGGCCGATCCGGACAAAGGACGCAAGCAGGAGCCACAAATGACGTACATGCGACCGGCCGATGACACTCAAGGCGACCCTGAGAACCGTATCCGTTCAGCGCCACCAGGCCAGCATCAGCACACCAAAGATCATCGCGCTCAGACCGACGAGGCGTATCTGGTTGTCGCTCATCTTCATGGCCCGCTCGAACATCTTGCGCCACGCGCTCGGGCTGAAAAATGGCAACAGGCCCTCCAGCACCAGCATCAATGCAAAGGCGCCTATCAGGTAGTCGCCCATGTAACGCTGGCTGTCGAAAGAATGCCGGGAGTTACGGACGGCCTTACTTCTTGACCGGCGCTGGCTGCCCCTGGAGCGAATTGCCACGCATGGCTTTGAAAAACTCACTGCTGGGGTCCAGCACCATCACATCGCCCTTGTTGCGGAAGGTGGCGCGGTAGGCCTCCAGGCTGCGATAGAACTGGGCGAACTGAGCATCACGTCCAAACGCGTCGGCATAAAGGGCGGAGGCTTTGGCATCACCCTCACCCTTGATCTTCTGCGAATCGCGAAATGCCTCGGCAATGATCACTTCGCGTTGACGGTCGGCGTCGGCCTTGATCTTCTCGCCTTCAGCGCCGCCTTGCGAACGCAATTCATTCGCCACCTGCTTGCGCTCGGACTCCATGCGCCGGTAAACCGACTCGGTGATGTCAGCAACAAAGTCCACACGCTTGATGCGCACGTCGACGATCTCGATACCGAAGGCCTTGGCTTCGTCAGCCAAGCGGGCTTGAACGTCGAGCATGACCTTGTCGCGCTCGCCAGACAGCACCCCCTGCACGTCGCGTTTGGTCACGACCTCGTTGAAGGCCGCTTGAACAACCGGCGACAGCTTGCTCTCGAGGTTGCGGAATTCCACGCCGTTGTTTCGGATGAACTGGCGCGGCTCGGCAATGCGCCATTTCACCAGCCAGTCAATCACCAGACTCTTCTTCTCTGCGGTGAAGATTGGCCGGGTTTCCGGGCTGTCCAGCGTTTGCACACGCTTGTCAAGGAACACAATGTTTTGGAAGGGCGGTGGCAGCTTCCACTTCAGGCCTGGCTCGGTAATGACTTCCTTGATCTCGCCCAGAGCGAAAACGACGGCGACCTGGCGCTGGTCAACCACAAAAAGCGAACTGGCCAGAATGATCAGCGCCAGCAAGACGCCAGCACCGGCTATAGCAATACGGTTCATAGATGTCTCTCCTGCACCGTTCGAGTTAACGGCCTTCGCGATCGCGCGCGCGGGCGCCATCGCGGGAACGAATGTCGGTACTACCGGCTATCGCCGGCTGGTCGGTACTTGCCGGCGATGGCACCACCAGCGGCGCCGTGGCTGTAGCCGCCCCGCTGGACTGCAGCAGGCGGTCCAGCGGCAAATACAGCAGGTTGGAGCCACTGCGGCTGTCAACCATGACTTTGGTGACGTTGCTGTAAACCTGTTGCATGGTGTCCAGATACAAGCGGTCGCGCGTGACGGCCGGGGCCTTCTGATATTCGGCCAGCACCGAGCGGAAGCGCTGCCCATCACCTTCGGCCTGCGCCACCACACGGGCACGGTAGCCCTCGGCTTCTTCCAGCAGCCGCGCCGCCTGGCCGCGTGCTTTGGGGATGACGTCACTGGCGTAGGCCTGCCCCTCGTTCTTGAAACGGTCGCGGTCGGCCGTGGCCTTCACCGCGTCGTTGAACGCCGCCTGCACTTGGTCGGGAACCTGCACGTTCTGCACGTTGACGTTGGAAATGACGATGCCAGCCTTCAAGCGGTTCAGCTGGCCCTGGATGGACTTCACCAGGTCGGCGGCAATGGCGTCTCGCTGTTCGTACAGCACCTGATCCACCCGGCTGCGGCCGACGATTTCTCGCACCGCCGTCTCGGCCGCCTGCACCACGGATTCGTCCGGATTGCGGAGCTCGAAAAGATAGGCACGCGCGTCACTGCGCCGATACTGCACCGTGAAGCGAATATCGACGATGTTCTCGTCTTGCGTGAGCATCGCCGAATCGCGCAGGCCGGTGACCTGGCTGACGCTGTTGCGGCCGACTTCCACTGATTGCAATTGCGACACTGGCACGACTTCATGCGCCTGAATGGGGTACGGGAACCGCCAGTTGAAACCAGCGTCGGTTGTGTGGCTGTATTTGCCAAAGGATGTGATGACGGCCTGTTGACCTTCCTGCACGATGAAGAAGCCGCTGCCCAGCCAAACCAGCAAAGCCACACCGCCAATCAAGGCTGCACCAATACCCGCACTCTTCATATCCGGTTGAAAAGAGGGCCCTCCGCCGCCGCCGCCGCCTGAGCGCTCACCACCCGTGGGCGTACCGTTGTTTTTGCCACCAAACAAGCCTGTGAGCTTTCGATTGAAGTCACGCCACAACTCGTCCAGGTCGGGTGGACCCTGGTTACCGGTGTTGTAGACAAGGCCATCAGCGCCACGCACTGTGTGTTCGCCACGCGCCCTGACGCGGTGTCGAAGCCCGCGTAGCAGCTCTTGCAATGCGGCACTCGCACCGGCAAGCCGGGCGGACAAACGGGGATCAGTGAATTCTTGATTGGGGGTCATGGTCGTGCCACGAAAGGCGCCGTTTTTTATGTGGCCGGCGCAGAATGGATGATGGAACTGTGGGAAGTGACAGATCTGTTGGAAGGACTCGTGGCCAGCAACTCAGGATTCGCCCACCTGCAGCGGTTCGTTGCTTGGCCGCTCGCCCTCGTCGGCAAGGAACCGGACATCAGCTTGGGCCAGGGGGCGGGCGTTCAAGCGTGCTTCCACCGCAATCTGCGCGATCACGCTGCGTAACTGGTCAAGGCCCTCACCGGTTCGTGCGCTCACAAACACACGTTGCCGGCGCACACCGGCCTGCACTTCGACAACGTCGGCCACATGGCGCGGTGCGCGCGAGTCTTCAAGCAGGTCGCATTTGTTGAACACCAGCACCTGCGGCACATCAGCCGCGCCGATCTCTTGCAGCACGCGTTGCACTTCATCTTGCTGCTCCAACAACAGCGGGTTGGCCGCATCGATCACGTGCAACAGCAAATCGGCGTCAGCGGCCTCTTGCAGCGTGGCCTCAAATGCTTCAACCAGTTTGTGCGGCAGGTCGCGAATGAAGCCAACCGTGTCGGACAGCGATACCGAGCAGCCCGCCTGCTCCAGCCAAAGCGCCCGCGTGGTGGTATCGAGCGTTGCGAACAGTTGATCGGCGGCATAACTGCGCGCCTTCACGAGCGTGTTGAAGAGCGAGGTCTTACCCGCGTTGGTGTAACCCACCAGGGACACCCGAAAAGTGCCACGCCTCTCCCGCGCCTTGCGCTGGGTTCCACGTTGCCGCTTGACCTTTTCAAGCCGCGCTTTGACCGACTTGATGCGGTCACCGATCATGCGCCGATCCAGTTCAATCTGCGCCTCACCCGGACCCCCGCGGTTGCCGATACCGCCACGCTGGCGTTCGAGGTGCGACCAGCGCTTGACCAATCGCGTGGCCACGTACTGCAAGCGCGCCAACTCCACTTGCAGCTTGCCTTCGTGGCTTTGGGCGCGGTCGGCGAAAATGTCCAGGATCAGGGAAGTGCGGTCGGCCACCGGAACGCCCAAGTGCTGTTCCAGGTTGCGCTGTTGTGCCGGACTGAGCGCTTGATCGAAGATCACGCCGTGGGCGCCACACTCCAGCACTTTGGCCTTGATCTCGTCGGCCTTGCCCGAACCGACAAACAAGGCCGCGTCAGGCGCGCGGCGCTTGGCTGTGATGCGCGCAACCGTGAGGTCACCTGCTGAAGACGCCAACAGCGCCAGTTCGTCCAGGCCGGCCTCGACACCACCAGCACCGCCGAAGTCGACTCCGACCAGCACGGCACGCGTGAGTTCGCCACCCGGCGGGGCGACAGATTGGGATGCGGAACTCAAGGCGGAAGGTGGACGCTCAACAGCAGGGAAGCATTGCGTGGCTTCAAGCCGCGTCGGTAGCGTCTGACGCAGCGACAAAGTTGACCGCGCGGCCCGGCACCACGGTCGAGATGGCGTGTTTGTAAACCATCTGCGTCACGGTGTTGCGCAGCAGCACGACGTACTGGTCAAACGACTCAATGTGACCTTGCAACTTGATACCGTTGACCAGGTAGATCGACACCGGCACATGCTCCTTGCGGAGCAAGTTCAGGAAGGGGTCTTGCAAGAGTTGGCCTTTGTTGCTCACGATATTCTCCGTGTTGGGTTTACCCGAACGACTTGACCTTATCACAGGGTGTCTCGCCCGCTGCTCATGTGGGCTATTGCCCGCGCGGTGAGCGGGACTTGGTGTCAAACGGATTGGGCGCGGACTTCATCTCAATCCGCATGGGCGTGCCGACCAGCTTGAAATGTTCGCGGAAGCGGCCTTCGAGGAAGCGTTTATAGGTGTCGGTGACGTGTTCGAGAGAATTGCCGTGCACGATGACCAACGGCGGGTTCATTCCGCCTTGGTGCGCGTAGCGCAGCTTGGGCCGGAAGCGGCCTTCGCGCCTCGGCGCCTGATGTTCCACAGCCTCGAGCAGCAGCCGTGTCAAGACCGGCGTGGGCATCTTGATCGTGGCCGAGGCATGGGCCTGCAGGATGGCCTTCCACACGGCCGACAAACCGGTGCGCCGAATGGCTGAGATGTGCAGCACGGGGGCGTACTTCAGAAAAGCCAATCGCGTTTCGATCGAGCGCTGCAAGGTCTGGCGCTGGTAGTCGTCGGTTGCGTCCCACTTGTTGATGGCCACCACCACAGCCCGACCCGACTCCAGGATATAGCCGGCAATGTGCGCATCCTGGTCAGTCACGCCCTGGGTGGCGTCCAGCAGCAGGAGCACGACGTTGGCGTCGGCAATGGCTTGCAAGGTCTTGACCACCGAGAACTTTTCGATGGCTTCAAACACCTTGCCCTTGCGGCGCAGGCCGGCGGTGTCGATCAGCTCGAACTGCCGGCCGTCGCGTTCGAAAGGCACGTGGATGGCGTCGCGGGTGGTTCCGGGCTGATCAAAGGCCACCAGGCGCTCTTCACCCAACCAGGCGTTGATCAGCGTGCTCTTGCCGACGTTCGGGCGCCCGGCCACGGCCAGGCGGACGGGGGCGTTTTCATCGGGCGGCGCCTGTGGCTCTTCTTCTTCCGGGAAATCGACCAGCGCCGCTTCGAGCAGGCTGCGAATGCCTTGGCCGTGGGCGGCCGAGATGGCGATGGGCTCACCCATCCCCAGTTCAAAGAACTCGCCCAACAGCGGCGATTCGCTCATGCCCTCGGCCTTGTTGGCGGCCAACAGCACCTTTTTGCCCGCCGCGCGCAAGTAGCGCGCGATGTCGTGGTCTTGCGCCGACAAACCACCGCGCACGTCGACCACAAAGACCACCGAATCGGCTTCGGCCACGGCCTGGCGGGTTTGTTTGGCCATCTCTGCCGACATGCCCGTTGGCTTTTCGGGCTCGAAGCCACCGGTGTCGACAACGATGAACTCGCGTGACCCCAAGCGCGCGTCACCGTAGTGACGGTCACGCGTCAGCCCGGCAAAGTCAGCGACGATGGCGTCGCGGCTCTTGGTGATGCGATTGAACAGCGTGGACTTGCCGACGTTGGTGCGTCCGACCAGCGCAATGACGGGTTTCACAACTCAGGCCACAGGGTTCGGCGTGTTCCCACAGCGTCATTCACTGCGCACGAAACGCAAACAGACCGCCGCGCTTGGTGGCAACCAGCAAGGTGGCACCACTGGCCACCGGCGTGCCCACCACGGCGGAACCGTCGGTCGGCAAACGCAGCACCGGCTCTCCATTGTTGCTGGCGAGAAAGTGAAGGTAACCGTCGAAGTCGCCAAATACCACGTTGGTCCCCAGGGCAATGGCGCCACTGAGGCCTCGGTACAGGTACTTTTCGGTCGTCCAGGCCACATCGCCATTGGCTGCACGCCATGCCGTGACACGGTCGGTTGCGTCGGCGCCGAAAACCAGGTCGGCATCACTGCCGACCGCGTTGAAGCCGCCCACGTTGCGCGACCACAGCAGGTTTCCCTTGGCCACATCGGCGCAGGCCACGGCTGACTGAAAGGCCCGTGCGCAGAGTCGGTCACCCACCCGCACCGCTGGGCCAATCAGGTCAGCCAGGCGCTCGACCTCGTTGGTACCGCGTGGCGAAGCCATGCTGATGTCCCACACCACCGTGCCCCGCAACGGGTCCACGGCCGTCAGGCGCGCGCCCTGCCCAACCAGCAAGTTGTTGCCGAAGGCGCTGATGACGCTGGCCTGGGCCAGCGTGAGCGCGTCACCCGGGCGTTGCAAAGTCCACAAGCGCCGTCCGTCGACGGCATCGAAGGCCTGGACCGCACGGTCCACGCCAATCACGAACACCCGCTCACCGGCCACCAAGGGTGGCGTGACGACCCGTGATGTGACACGTTTGCGCCAGATCTCGCGCCCGGAGTCCAGGGTCACGACTTCGTTGCCACGGGTCACCACGCTGGTGAAGCGGCCGTCGCTGCCGACGCCAGCCGACAGGCCAGCGTTGACTCGGGTGCGCCAACGCTCAACCCCGGTTTCTGCATCAAACGCTGCCACCGTGCCGTCACTGGCGGCCACAACGTAATTTCCGCCGCGCAGGGCCGGCACCATCGAGAAACCAATGCTGCCAATGCTGGCTGACCAGACCTGGCGGGCGCTGGCCTTGGGTTGGAAGTTTTCGAGCGGCGTGGGCTTGGGCCTGTCCGCCGCGCAGCCAGCCAGCGCCAAGGCCATCACGGCGCTGGCAATGCCTAAAGCGGCGCGACACACACCACGTTGGCTCACTTGCTGGCCCCGGCGGCTGGCGCGGTGAGCCCGGCGGCAGGCGATGCCGCGGAACCGGGCACGGCAGGCGCGGCGGCGGCGGCGGGCGACTCGGCGCTGCCGGCACCAGCAGCGGCTGAAGCTGCCGCTGCCGCCGCAGCGGCCGCTTCAGGCGAGGCACCCAGCGCGGTCAACTTGGCATCGACGATGCGGCGGTAGTCAACCTTGGCATCAAGACCAGCCCAGGCCACCTGGTACGCGGCACGCGCGGCGTCGGGCTTGCCCTGCGCCAGCAACACATCACCGCGCCGGTCGGCCACCAGCGGCTCAAAGCCTTTGGCGGTGGCCGCGTCCAGCGTCTTCAAGGCCTCGTCGTATTGTTTGGCAGCCATCTGCAAGGCCGCCAAACGGAGCCGGGCGATGCTGCGCACTTCATCTTGTGCGGCTTTGTCTGCGGCCCAGGTGAGCGAGGCTTTGGCCGCATCGACCTGGCCCTTGTCAAACTGCAGCTTGGCCGCTGCCAACGCGCCTTGCTCGGCAAACGCCGTGCGAGGGAAGCGTTCCTTCAAATCACCAAAAATGCGGCCGGCCTTGTCAGCGTCACCGGCTTGAACCGCGCGATCGAGTTCGTCAAACATGGCGCTGGCCTTGAGGCCTTGATCACGCTGCCAGTACTGCCAGCCGTTCCAGGCGGCAAAAGCCCCCAAGCCCAGGATCAACAGCCAAGTCAGCAAATTGCCGTAGCGCTTCCAGAAGCCCTTCAGCGCGTCGAGTTGCTCCTGCTCCTGCAGGTCAAGTTGGGTGGCCATGGGGGGTCAATGTTGGATTGGTTTTTTTTACAACGTGCCTGCGAAAGGCACAACCCGCGGATTATGGCGTGCGCAGTTGCTGCGCCCAGGCTCCTGGCGTGTCGATCGCGTGCAAGGTCTGCGGGGCACGGGCGTCCCGCAGGGGCTTGATCGCAACCATGCCTTGCGCCAACTCTTCGGCGCCAAACACCAGCGCATGCCGTGCGCCGCTGGCGTCCGCGCGCTTGAACTGCGCCTTCATGCTGCCCTGCCCGTCTTTGCCCGCGGCGTGCATCAGCACGCTCAAACCTTGCGCGCGCAGAGCCTCCAACACCGGCATGACCTGTGGCAGCGTGGCCGCGTCGGGCACGACGGCGTAGGCGTCGGGTGCCCACTGGGGTACAGCCACGCCAACGGCCTCGAGCAACAGCAGCAAGCGTTCGATGCCCAAGCCGAAACCCACGCCTGGCGCAGGCTTGCCGCCGAGCTCTTCAATCAAGCGGTCATAACGCCCACCGCCACAGACCGTGGCTTGCGCGCCCAAGTGGGTGGTGACCCATTCGAAGACCGTGAGGTTGTAGTAGTCCATGCCGCGCACCAGACGCGGGTTGACGCGGTACGCCAGGCCCGAGGCATCCAACACCGCCCGCACGGCATTGAAATGGGCCAGCGACGCTGCGCCTAGAAAGTCCATGAGCTGCGGGGCGCTCTCCACCACGGCCTGCATCGCTGGGTTCTTGGTGTCCAGGATGCGCAGCGGGTTGCTGTGCAGGCGGCGCTGGGCATCAGCGTCGAGCAGCGCGGCGTGGGTCTCGAAGTGGGCGATCAAGGCGGCACGGTGGGCACGGCGCTCTTCAGGCTCGCCCAGGCTGTTGATCTCGAGCGACACATCGCGGCCTTCGACCAAGCCCAGCTCGCGCCACAAGGCACGCAGCATCAGGATCAGCTCGGCATCGACATCCGGCCCGGCATGGCCCAGGGCCTCGACGTCGAGCTGGTTGAACTGTCTATAACGGCCTTTCTGCGGCCGCTCGTGGCGGAACATCTGTCCCATCAGCCAGATGCGCAACGGGCCGTTGTAAAGCGCGTTGTGCTCGTTGACGGCCCGCACGATGCCAGCCGTGGCCTCGGGCCGCAAAGACAGGCGGTCGCCGTTGAGGCTGTCGGCGAACGAATACATCTCTTTTTCGACGATGTCGGTGACTTCGCCCAGGCCGCGCACAAACAAGGCCGTGGGCTCAACGATGGGCGTGCGCAGGCTGCGGTAACCATAGCGCGCCATCAGGCCACGGACGATGGCCTCAAACCATTCCCAGCGCGCCGATTCAGGCGGCAGGACGTCATTCATGCCTTTGACGGCACGCAACAGCTCCTTACCCGTCCCGGTCAAGGGGGGCAGCGTCACGGCAGCGCCGCTTGTGGTGCGTTCGGACATGGTGGAGGCTGGCGCTGAGCGCGCCGAGTTGAAGTCAACAAGGGGCCATCGGCCCAAACAGAGAGGCAGCTATTTCGGCCGCGTCAATGCGCGGCCGTGGCCGCGCCGTAGCGTCGTTCGATGTAGCTTTCCACCAGCTTGTGGAATTCCTGTGCGATGCCTTCGCCACGCAGGGTCAACGCCTTTTCGCCGTCGATGAACACCGGCGCGGCCGGTGCCTCGCCCGTACCCGGCAAGCTGATGCCGATGTCGGCGTGCTTGCTCTCGCCCGGGCCGTTGACGATGCAGCCCATCACCGCCACTTTCAAGTTCTCCACGCCCGGGTACTTGGCTTTCCAGACCGGCATCTGGGCACGCAAGAAGTCGTCGATCTGCTTGGTCAGTTCCTGGAAGGTGGTGCTGGTGGTGCGGCCACAGCCCGGGCAGGCAGTCACGCTGGGGTTGAACTGACGCAGACCCAGCGCCTGCAAGATCTCCAGCGCAACCACCACTTCCTGGGTGCGCGCTTCGCCCGGTTGTGGCGTCAGGCTGACGCGGATGGTGTCGCCAATGCCCTCTTGCAGCAAGATCGACAAGGCCGTGGCACTGGCCACCGTGCCCTTGGTGCCCATGCCGGCTTCGGTCAGCCCCAGGTGCAAAGCGTAATCACAACGCTGAGCCAAAGCGCGGTAAACCGAGACCAGGTCCTGCACACCGCTGACCTTGCAGCTGATGATGATCTGGTCAGGGTTCATGCCCAGTTCACGGGCGTGGTCGGCCGAGCTCAAAGCCGACTGCACCAGCGCCTGGTACATGACCTGTTTGGCGTCGGCCGGCACCGTTCGGCGAGCGTTCTGGTCCATCAGTTCAGCCAACAGTTCCTGGTCCAGGCTGCCCCAGTTCACACCGATGCGCACGACCTTGTCGTAACGAATGGCGGCTTCGATCATCTGCCCGAACTGGCGGTCACGCTTGTCGCCCTTGCCCACATTGCCGGGGTTGATGCGGTACTTGCTGAGCGCTTGTGCCATGGCCGGATAGTCGGTCAAGAGACGGTGGCCGTTGTAGTGAAAGTCGCCCACCAAAGGCACGTTCACGCCCATCCGGTCGAGCTGTTCGCGGATGTAGGGAACAGCCTGGGCGGCTTCGGGCGTATTGACGGTGATGCGCACCAGCTCACTGCCGGCCAGCGCCAGTTCCTTGACCTGGATGGCGGTGCCGATCGCGTCAACGGTGTCGGTGTTGGTCATGGACTGCACGCGCACGGGCGCATCGCCGCCGATGGTGACGACATTGTCGCCGCAGACCACGCGCGCCTGGCGCGAACGACGGGCGGCCGGAGCGGCGGCGGCAATCAGATCCAGAGGGGTGTTCATCGCAGGAACCTCGCATCTTCAGACAACGTGTCGACAACTTCTCGGGCCACAGCTTCGAGCCGTTTGCTTTGCGAGATCACTGAAGCTCGATCCGAGCCACGTTGTCACGCGTCTGCGGCCCCAGATCCACTGGCTTGCCCCGCAGCGTCACTTGCGTGCCAATGGCGTTGCCAACGGTCAGGCGGATCGGCATTTGGCCGTCCAAAGGCAAGCTTTCGCCGCTGGACATGACCCTCGACAGCAGCACCCGGCCGCGTGCGTCTCGCGCCTCGACCCAACTGGCCTGGAGGGCACGCAACTGCAGGGCGGGGGTCTGACCTGGGAGGGGCGCAGCAGCAACAGCAACTGCAGGCGCCACGCCCGGCCTGACAACAAGTGGGGAAACGGGTGCCGGAGCGGGCGGTCGAGCCGGCTGCACTACAGCCAGGGAGCTTGCCGGGCCGGCAGCGCTTGAGCTCAAGGTGGTCGACGCAGGGATCGGCGCCACGAGCGAGCCAGTCACGGCTGGCGCGGCCACCACCGCTGTGCTGGGTGCCTTTGCAGCGCCAGTCACCCCGGCTGCTGTGGGGTCGGTTGTGGGCCAAACGCTGTCAGGCAAGACATACACCACGGCAGCCGCTACCAAAAGAAGCAGGCCGGCCCAGACCATGGGCCGAATGGCCCTAGTCAGGCTCCCCAGACCCGTGCCGCCAGCGCCGTCTTTGAACGGCATGTTCAGGTTGCCGACGACGCTGTCCAGCGCTGGCCGCTCCACCATCGGCAGCCGCTCCAGCACCGGCGCGGCGTCGATTTTCAAACTTCGGCACACCGTCTGGGCCAGCGCGCGGGTGAAGGTAGCGTCGGGCAGTTCGTCCCAGCGATCATTCTCGAGCGCGTCCAGCTTGCGCGGAGACACCTTGATTGCCGCGGCCAAAGCCGAAATGTGAAGGCCCTGCTTTTCGCGCGCAGCCCGCAACAAGGCGCCGGCTGTCTCAGCGTGAAAACGCGCTTCAGTCATCAAAACGCCCCCGCTCGTACTGCAATGCTTCGGGTGACTGCGGAAAGCGGTCCAGCAACTGCCGACCAAAACTCTGTACCGCCGGCACGTTGCCGATGCGCCGCTCGATGCGCGCCGCCAGCCACAAGGATTGAGCGCTCGAGAATTCTTGGAGCGAGTTGATGCGGGCGACGTAGAAGCGCGCGCGCTCCAACTCACCGCGGCGCAACAAAACTTCGCTCAGATTGAAGGCAGTCATCGGGTTGGCCGGGTCGAGTTCATAGGAACGCGCCAGGCTGCGTTCAGCTTCGGCCCAGCGGCCTGCTCGGGCCAAGCACACACCCTGCGCCAAGTGCGTTTTGACCAGGTCGCGGTACCGTGGCTGCGCCAACGCCCGATCGAACAGCGCGTCGGCCTCAGTGAATCGCTGCTGCTGGCAAAGCACCCAGCCAAAATTGTGCATCGCATCACCATCACTCGGGCTGATTTCCAGGGCGCGCTTGAAGCTGTCTTCGCTGCGCCGGTTGTCGCCCAGACTGGCGTAGATCAGACCGCGCAGGGTGTGCGCGCCAGGCAAGTCGGGCCTGGCTTCCAAGGCCTGCTGCACTTCATCCAACGCCGTGGTGGTCTGGCCACGAGAAAAGTAAAGGCTGGCCAGTTCCAGGCGCAGGACCGCGCGGCGTTCCGGGTCCGCGTTGTCAGTGCTGGCGCGCACCTCACGGGTCGAGTTTTTGCCGGCAGCTGACGGCGGCGCTGAGGCACAGGCTTGCAGCAGCGCTGCCAACAGCACGACCGATACAAAGCGGACCAACCCGCGCCCGCCCATGCTTTGGAGCGGCCTGACACGCCGGTCATTCATGCCGCTGCTCCCGTGGCGGCCAAGAAGGGCACTGTGACGTTCAGCGCGACGATTGGAATCTCCACCCGACGGCGCGCCAAGCGGTCACGCGCGCCAGTGCGGTCTTGAACTTCGCCGGCCAATTGCCCGCACGCCGCATCGATATCGTCACCGCGAGTCTTGCGCACTGTGGTGACGATGCCTGCGGCCAGCAGAACGCCGGCAAAAGCCTGCACACGTTCACGCGAAGAACATCTCAACCCAGACGCCGGGAATGGGTTAAACGGGATCAGGTTGATCTTGCAGGACACACGACCTTTCAGCAGACGCACCAGATTCTGGGCCTGTTCGATGGCGTCATTCACGCCATCGAGCATGCAGTATTCAAAGGTGATGAAGTCGCGCGGCGCGGCCTCCAGGTAGCGCAGGCAGGCGTTGAGCAGTTCATCGATCGGGTACTTGCGGTTCAGTGGCACCAGGTGGTCGCGCAAGCTGTCGTCTGGCGCGTGCAGGGACACCGCCAGCGCGACAGGGCAATCCTGGCGCAGCCGGTCGATCATTGGCACCACGCCCGATGTCGACACCGTCACACGCCGACGTGACAAGCCGTAACCATGGTCGTCCAGCATCGTGCGCAAGGCCGGAACCAGTGCCGCGTAGTTTTGCAACGGCTCACCCATGCCCATCATCACGACATTGTCGATGCAGCGCTCAGCACGGTCTGGCGAGCGCCCTGGCCGCTCAAGCACGCGCGCACGCAAGCGGTGTTCGGCGAACCACAGCTGCGCGACGATCTCGCCCGTGCTGAGGTTGCGGCTGAAGCCTTGATGCCCTGTCGAACAGAAACGACAGCCCACGGCACAGCCGGCTTGCGATGACACACACAGCGTGCCGCGGTCGGTCTCTGGGATGTAGACCGTCTCCACGGCATTGCCGGCACCCACATCAAACAACCACTTGATGGTGCCGTCGGCCGACACATGTTCACTCAACAGCGGCAAGGCTTGCACCACCGCCGCACCCGCGAGCTTGCTGCGCAGCGACTTGGCCAGGTCGGACATGGCGTCGAAATCGGCCACACCCCGCTGGTGGATCCAGCGGTAAAGCTGCACGGCACGAAAACGCTTTTCGCCCAAGCCCTGGCAAAAGGCCGTCAAACCCTCGAGGTCAAAGTCGAGCAGGTTGGCGGCCATGGCCGTTCAGCGTGAGAGAGGGCAGACCGGGGGCAGACTGGGTAAAAACGACACGGCCACGTCAGCGACTGTAGACAGTCATGCCAGGGAAAAAGAACGCCACTTCATCGGCGGCGGTTTCCGCGGCGTCCGATCCGTGAACGGCGTTGGCGTCGATGCTGTCAGCGAAGTCGGCGCGGATGGTGCCCTTGTCGGCCTTCTTCGGGTCGGTGGCGCCCATCAACTCGCGGTTCTTGGCAATGGCGCCGTCCCCTTCAAGCGCCTGGATCATCACCGGGCCGGAGATCATGAAGCTCACCAAGTCGTTGAAAAACGGCCGTGCCTTGTGCACGGCGTAGAAGGCCTCGGCCTCACGGCGCGACAGGTGCGCCATTCGTGCGGCCACAACCTTCAAGCCAGCGCCTTCAAAGCGAGCGTAGATCTGGCCGATGACGTTCTTGGCCACGGCGTCGGGCTTGATGATGGACAGGGTGCGTTCGATGGCCATGAAGATCTCTCCTGAAACAAGGGCTGGGCAAAGCCTGTAATTCTAACTGGCGGCTAGGTCGAAAGGACTGGTGCGGGGCATCGACTTCGCTGCACACCAAGTGGCTCAGGCGTCGGCGCATGATGCGCCCGGCACGCCCCAGCGCAGGCCATTCAGCGGCCCCGGCCACCGCGATTGCCACCGCCTTGGCCGCCTTGGCCACCCTGCGGGCCGCCCTGTTGGCCACCAGTCGGCCCACCCCGGCCCCGACCTCCGGATCGGGG
>Ga0105046_10002136_pt1 | contig 31061 bp, 29 predicted proteins | sample MAT03_FD_78385 | JGI IMG/M metagenome (GOLD analysis project Ga0105046, IMG submission 78385) | Freshwater microbial communities from Lake Fryxell liftoff mats and glacier meltwater in Antarctica - MAT-03 (megahit assembly) | ecosystem: Environmental > Aquatic > Freshwater > Ice > Liftoff...
GAGCGGTCGATCAGGAAAGTCGATGGAAGGCTGGCAATACCGCCGAACTCCCGGGCGATGGCGTCGTTGCCAACCATGATCCGGTAGTTAACCGGCATCTTTTCCAGGCAGGGCCGTACTGAAGTCCAACCATCCTCATCCATCGACACACCGAGAACGACCAGGCCCTCCGCCTCGTATTTCCTCTGAAATTCGACGAACCATGGAATCTCCATTTTGCAGGGCGGGCACCATGTCGCCCAAAAGTTCAAGAGAACGACTTTACCGCGGAAGTCCGCCAGTCGCACCGTTTGGCCAGCGGCGTCAGTCAACGTGAAGCCGGGGGCAGAGGCAATGCCCAATTTCTGGCGAACGGCGACCGTCTCCGCGACGCAGGCGGCAACGCACCGCTCCGCAAAAACGCGCGTCGCCGGGTAGGCCAACAAACCGGCGAATGCGGCCGTCACCCCGCAGGCAGCCCAAACCCGGCGGCGCCGCCGGGCGGATGTCAGGGCTTGGCGCCTTCGCATGGCTCCGGCCAAGTCCGGCGTCCATCCAGCCGCAGTCTCCAATGAAGCCATCCTTTGATCAACAAATGATTCAGTAGCTTTCGGGTCCATATCGTTTCACATATTCCTTTCGAAATGCTTCTTGGGCACGGCTCAGCAGGGTCCCGACCGAGGCGGGGTTCAAACCAAGGGCCGCCGCTAATTCGTCATAACTGACACCGTCGTTCCGCAAAACCAGTAATTCCGCCTGCCGTTGTGAGATTACGCCCAGAACGGCGCGTACACGTTCCTGTTCCTGCGAACTTTCGAGGATTTCCTGCGGGGTGGCCACCTTGCCGACCCACCGCAAGAACGGCTCATAGCGCTGACGCCGGGCCTGCGCCCGCAACTCATCCAACGCCACCCGTGCCGCTGTCCGGCTCAACCAGCCCTCGGGTTTGCTCCCGGGAGGCAGTCCGTTTTTCGAGTACTTTACGAACACTTCGACAGCTAGTTCTTCCGCGCGTCCGGGGTCGCGAATGACCCGTCCGATCAGTCTGGCAATCCGTTCATATTGAGCGGCAAACACCGATTCCAAATCCACATAATTAAAACGCCGCCCGAAGCGCGTTTGTGACACACCCCGCCCCAATCGCGCCATAATAGTGGTCCATGGTCCGTGACATATCGTTGGCGCTTCGCAATTTGGTTCGCAATCCAGGATTCACCGCCTTGGCGGTAATCATTCTCGCGCTAGGGATAGGCGGCGCCACCGCGGTGTTTAGCGTCGTAAATGCGGTACTGCTAAAGTCACTTCCCTATGAAAACGCGAACCGAATTGTGGCGGTGACTACGGGCACTCGCTCCGCGCTTTCCGGCGGGGATTACATGGATTTGAAGGATGGCGTCGCGGCTTTCGAATCGTTCGCCTATTATTACGGCGGGCAAGTGAATGTCCGCACCCGTAACGGTGCGGAGTTTGCGGGCGCCGCTTACGCGTCGTCGGGATTCTTTCCGGCGCTGGGCGATAACGCCATGGCCGCGGGACGCGGGTTCGCGGCGACGGACACCGCGCCGGTCGCAGTTGTCACTACCGATTTCGCCGCTCGAAACTTTGGCTCGTCGCAATCGGCGATCGGACAGCAGGTGATTCTCTACGAGAAGGCGCATACGATTATCGGTGCGCTGCCAGCCGCCCAGCAATTTCCGCTTAAGACCAGCGTCTGGGTGCTCGCTCCGGCGGCGCCGTTAAATCAGAACCGAACGGCGCACAACTACCGCGGTATCGCCCGACTTCGCGAGGGCCAGTCGTTGGACGCGGCCCAATCACAACTGACGGCGATCGGCCAACGTCTGTCGCAGCAGTTCCCCAAGACCCACGCGCGCAAGACATTCCGCGCCACGGAACTTCAAGAGACTCTCGTTTCCAATTCTCGCGAGACGCTGAATGCGCTACTCGCCGCCGTGCTCGTTCTGCTGCTAATCGCGTGTGCGAATGTCGCCAATTTGCTGCTTGCCAAAGGAGCCGGGCGGGCCCGGGAGATCGCCGTCCGAACCGCTCTCGGCGCCGGATCCTGGCCGATCATCCGTATGTTGCTGGCCGAGTCGTTCGCGCTCGCCGCGCTCGCCGCGGCAGCCGGGCTTGGTCTCGCTTACGCCAGTCTCCGCGCCTTGGTTACGCTGGCGCCGCCGAATACGCCGCGTATCGCGGAGGTGTCGATCGACACCGGAGTTCTGGCCTTCACTTTCGTGTTGATCCTGATCGCAACGGTGATTTTCGGACTCATCCCGGCGTGGCAGGCGTTGCGGCTCGATATCCAAAGCGCGATGAAGCAAGGCGGCGGGCGTGGAATCGTGGCCGGCGGCGCCAATCGGCTTCGCCGCGGTCTGGTGGTTGCTGAAATCGCCCTCGCGTTCGTACTCGCTCTCTCCGCGGGGCTGATTTTCAAGAGCTTTTTGAAACTGAACGAAGTCGATTTGGGCTTCCGCTCCGGAGGCGTGCTGGTCGCCTACGCGGCGATTCCCGCCAGTGGTTCCAATGACTCTCAACTCGCCGCGGCGCGTTGGTTCACGTCTATTTCGGCCAAACTGGCCGAAACTCCCGGCGTGGAATCCGCGTCGGCGGCTATGGGCGTTCCGACCGGCAGTTACAACTCGAATGGCGCATTCATTATCGAAGGGAAGCACGATTGGGCATCGAGCCGCCTCGGCGATCTGCCTCAAGCCCGATTCCGGCTCGCCGGTTCGAACTACTTTCAGACACTGGGCATTGGGCTTCGGTCCGGTCGGGATTTTTCCCCTCGGGATACGGCGGAGACACCGTTCGTCGCTATTGTCAGTGAGTCCCTGGCGCGTCAGTTCTTCCCCAAAGAGGATCCGATTGGGAAGCGCGTCCAATGCGGCCTCGACTCGCTTTCGTGGATGACCATTGTGGGCGTCGTTAATGACGTTCGCAGCGCTTCGCCCGATACAGCACCGGGGCCCGAACTCTACATGCCGTACCAGCAGCACCCGAAATTCGCGGATGAGCTGCAAATCGTGGTTCGGACGCAAGGCGATCCGGGACTGCTGACCGAACCTGTGCGGCGACTGATCCACGGTGAGCGGCCGGATGTGGCGCTGCGCTTCCAAACGCTCGACGCAATGGTTTCCGACACCATTGCGATGCCGCGCTTCCGAACGGTTTTGCTTGGGGTGTTTTCCTTCGTGGCGGTGTTACTGGCGCTGGCGGGAGTCTACGGCGTAATGGCCTATATCGTGACGCAGCGTGAATCGGAGTTTGGTGTGCGGCTGGCGCTGGGAGCGACTGGCGGGGATTTGGCGAGGCTGACGCTGGTTGACGCATTGAAGCTTGCGGCGGCAGGAATTGGGACCGGGTTGGGTTTGTCGCTGATCGCGCAGAGGTCCATCGCCGCGTTCCTGTTTGGTGTGGAGCCGACTGATGTCACGACTTGGGCAATCGCGATCACGGCGTTGAGCGCGGTCGCGGTATTGGCGGCATGGCTCCCGGCGCGCCGTGCGGCTGCGCTCAACCCCGCCGATATTCTGCGTAACTCGTGAACATGGGCTATCGGGGACGCTTCGCGCCATCGCCGACGGGTCCACTGCATCTCGGTTCGCTCGTTACCGCAGCGGGGTCCTGGATCGAGGCGCGTCGGCATTCGGGAAAGTGGTTGGTGCGAATCGAAGATATTGATGAACCACGTACAGTTCCAGGTTCCGACTCGTTGATTCTAAGAACTTTAGAAGCTTATAGCTTGGAGTGGGATGAGGAAGTGGTGTGGCAGAGCCGACGCCATTTGCTGTACGCCGGGGCGATTGAGGCGTTAGGGGACAAGTGTTATCCGTGCGCCTGTTCGAGAAAGGAAGCGGGGGAAGAATATCCGGGTACGTGCCGGAACGGGATTGCGCCGGGGCGGATTGCGCGGGCGATTCGCATTCGGGTACCGGACGATGAGCCGTATACTGATTTCATTTTACGGCGGTCGGACGGGCTGTATGCCTATCAACTGGTGGTAGTGGTGGACGACGCCGAGCAAGGTATCACGGACGTTGTGCGGGGGGCGGATCTGCTTGATTCCACTTCCCGCCAAGTCTATCTACAGCAACAACTCGGAGTTCCGACTCCGCGATATCTGCATCTGCCGCTGGTGACGAACGAGGCGGGCGAGAAGCTGAGCAAACAAACCAAGGCGCCGGCGGTGGATGCGGCGGGCGATCCGGCCACGCTTTTGAAAGCCTTGCAGTTTTTGGACTTGCCGGCGGAACCGGGCGGGTCATGCCGGGAAATCCTGGCAACTACCCTTTCACGACTACGTTGACCAGTTTGTCCGGGACTACGACGACCTTGACTACTTCTTTGCCGTCGATGAACGGGCGGGATTTTTCGCTGGCCAGCGCCAGGCGTTCCAGCTCTTCTTTCGAAGTGCCGAAGGGCACGGTTAACTTGCCGCGGAGCTTGCCATTGACCTGAATGATGACCTCGGCGCCTTCTTCCTTGGCGAGTTCGGCGTTGTATTCGGGCCACGGCTGTTTGAAGACGGGACCGGGGCGACCCATCAACTCCCACATTTCTTCACAGACGTAGGGGGTGAAAGGCGCCAACAGAAGTACGATTTTTTCGAGTATTTCGCGCAGAGTTGGGCCGGTTAATTGCGCCTCGTGGGCGTAGATCTCGTTGACAAGTTCCATGAACGCCGCAATGGAAGTATTGAAATGCCAGCGCGTGTCAAAGTCGTTTGTAATCTTGTGGATGGTTTGATGAAGCTTGCGTAGAACTTTACGGTCAGCAGCCGTCGGTTCACCGGGCTCGTCGAGGCGGTCAATGCTTCTGGTGACGAAGCGGAAGACGCGGCCGATGAAGCGATAAGAGCCTTCGGCGCCGGCGGCGGTCCAATCGAGATCGCGCTCCGGCGGAGCGGCGAAGAGCCCGAACAGGCGCCCGGTATCGGCGCCGAGTTCGTCCATCATGTCATCGGCGCTGACGACGTTGCCTTTTGACTTCGACATCTTCGCGCCATCTTTTATGACCATGCCCTGTGTGAAGAGGCGGGCGGCGGGTTCGTCGTTGGTAATGAGCCCGATGTCGCGCATCATCTTCGTCCAGAAGCGCGAGTAGATGAGATGAAGAATGGCGTGTTCGACGCCGCCGATGTACTGGTCGATCGGGAACCAGTAGGCGACCTTCCTGGGGTCGAACGGGGCTTCGCTATTGTGGGCGTCGCAGTAGCGGTAGAAGTACCAGCTTGAATCGACGAAGGTATCCATCGTGTCGCATTCGCGACGAGCGGGGGCGCCGCACTTTGGGCAAGTTGTGTTGACGAAATCCGGACTGGCCGCCAAGGGAGATTGGCCGGTACCGGTGAACTCGACATTCGCCGGGAGGAGAACGGGCAGTTCGCTATCCGGGACGGGCACGACGCCGCACGTGGCGCAGTGGACCATGGGGATCGGCGTGCCCCAGTAACGCTGGCGGGATATGCCCCAGTCCTTGATGCGGAAGGTGATGGCGGATTCGCCGAAGCCATTGGCATGGGCATGGGCGGCCATCTGTTTGCGGCCGTCGGCACTTGTCAGGCCGGACCATTGTCCGCTGTTCTCGACGACGCCGTAGTCACTGAAAGCCGTTTCAACCTTCCGCGGCAGTTCTCCGTCAACCGGGCGGATGACGGCGACGATGGGGATGTTGTACTTGGTGCAGAATTCGAAGTCACGTTCGTCGTGAGCGGGGACGGCCATGATGGCGCCGGCGCCATAGCCGGTGAGAACGAAGTTGGCGACCCAGACGGGGACGCGTTCGCCGTTGAAGGGATTGATGGCGTAGAGGCCGGTGAAAATGCCTTCTTTTTCGACATCGCCGGGGCCTTGCGTGGCCCGTTTGTCGATCATTGCCTTGACTTCGGCGGCTTTTTCACCGGTCACGTACTGCTTGACGAGATCGTGTTCGGGAGCGAGGATGACGCAAGTCGCGCCGTAGATGGTGTCAACGCGAGTAGTGAAGACGCGAACCTTTTCGCCGGTTTCCAGAGTGAAATCGACTTCAGCGCCTTCGCTGCGACCGATCCAGTTGGTCTGCATGGCGAGCACGCGATCCGGCCAGCCGCCCTGCAGATTGCCGATGTCGCGGAGGAGTTCTTCGGCATAGGCGGTGATTTTGATGAACCACTGCGTGAGCTCTTTTTGTTCAACCGGAATGTCTTCGTGACGCCAGCAGCAGCCGTCGACAACCTGTTCATTGGCGAGGACGGTGGCGCATTCTTTGCACCAGTTGAGCAGGGCCTGTTTGCGATAGGCGAGGCCCTTTTCGAACATGCGAATGAAGAACCATTGGTTCCACTTGTAGTATTCGGGTTCGCAAGTGGAGACTTCGCGATTCCAATCGTAGGAGAAGCCCATGCGGCGGTGCTGGCGCTTCATCTGTTCGATGTTGGAGTGGGTCCATTCGCTGGGGTGGCGATTGTTTTTGATGGCCGCGTTTTCAGCCGGCAGACCGAAGGCGTCCCAGCCCATGGGATGAAGGACGTTGAAGCCGCGCATCCACTTATAGCGGGCGAGGGCGTCGCCAATGGAGTAGTTGCGGACGTGGCCGATGTGGAGGGCTCCCGAGGGGTAGGGGAGCATTTCGAGCACGTAGAATTTGGGCTTCGCCGAGTCGTCTTCGGAGGCGAAGAGTTTGGGGTCGGCGGCCCAGCGGGCGCTCCATTTGGACTCAATTTCCTGATGGCTGTAGACTTGTTCGGGCATGTTGGGTTAGTTGATGAGGGACCAGAGGGCATCGACGTTTCGCTGGTCGTCGCCATCGTTATCGATGGGCGTTTCCAGGATGAAGGCCTTGTCGCGGAAGGCGCGGGCGTTGAGGATTCGTCGAAAAGCCTCTATTCCAATATAGCCTTCGCCGATGTTGGCATGCCGGTCAAGGTGAGAGCCGAGCGCGCCTTTGGAGTCGTTGACGTGAAAAACCGGGACGTTTTCCAGGCCTAGGGCTTCTTCGGCTTCGGCGGTGAACGAGGTGAGGCCTTTGGGGGTGGTGATGTCATAGCCGGCCGCATAGGAATGGCAGGTATCAAGACAGTAGCCCATGGGGAACTTGATGTGCTTGGCGGCTAATTCATGAATCGCGCGTAAGTCTTTGATGTCGCCACCGAGTAAGTTGCCGTGGCCGGCGGTGTTTTCGAGTAAGATACTGACGTTGCCGGGTTTGAGGCCGTTGGCGGCTTCGATGAGTCCTTCGGCAAAGGCGGTGATGGCGGCGTCACGATGTTCGCAATCTCTCGCGGAACCGGGATGGACGACCACGTATTCCGCGCCGATGGTGACAGCGCGTTCAAGTTCGCCGCGGAAGGCGGTTACGGATTTGGGGCGGTTGGTTGGATCGGGCGAACAGAGGTTGATGAGGTAGTTGGCGTGGATGACGAGGGGAGAGAGATCGTGTTTGGCGCGCAGTTCGGCCATTTTTGTGACGGCTTCGGGTTTCGGCGGGGGGGCGGCCCAGGTGCGGGGGCTGCCGGAGAAGATTTGAAAGCAGTTTGCGCCGAGTTCAATGGCCTTCGTGGCGGCGTTGTAAAGTGCACCGGACGTAGAGGTATGGATGCCGATGCGGCGGGATTTCGATTTGGGCATTGATGGCAGGATAGCGCAGGGAGTTCATATCGCGCGGTGCATGATGAGCGCATCGACGTAACCGAGGTCGGGGTGCTGGAACGCCTCCGGCAGGCGGCCGACGATTGTGAAGTCGAGGCTCTGCCACAGTTTGACGGCTCTTTCGTTGGTGCTGACGACGAAGTTGAACTGGATGGCGCGGAATCCGCGCAATCGGGCATATTCGATGGAGTGGGCGCACATGGCCCGGGCGACGCCTTTGCCGGTGGCGTGGGAGGCAGTTATGTAGCCGCAATTGGCGACGTGAGAACCGCCGCCTTTTTGGTTTGGCTGAATGAAGTAGGTACCGACGATTCGCGAGGTGTCTTCGGCGACAAAGACATCGTGATGTTTTCCAAACCAGTAGGCAAGGGCTGAGGGCCGTTTCATCTCGACGGGAAGGGCGTAGGTCTCGCCGGCGCGGATTACTGGTTCGAGTAGACTCCAAATTGCAGCTCGGTCGCGTGCGTTGGCTCCGCGGATCTTCAGCATACCGACTTAGTATAATCGGGTCGATGCCGCGCTATTTATTCGGAACGCTCTTCCTCTTGCTCTCGCTGGCGGCACAACCTCCAGCGTTTAATTACGACGAGGCTAAAGTGCCAAAGTATACGCTGCCGGATCCGTTGGTGATGGCGGATGGGACACCAGTAAAAGATGCCGCGATGTGGACGAAGAAGCGGCGGCCTGAGATTCTGGAATTGTTTGCTGAACAGGTCTATGGACACACACCGAAGACCCGGTTGAAACTGCGGACAGAAGTGTTGGAGATCGACAAGACTGCACACGGAGGATTGGCCACGCGGAAGCAGGTTCGAGTATGGTTTGGGCCGGCGGCGGACGCTCCGTTTATGGACCTATTGATTTACATGCCGAATGGCATGAAGGGCAAGGTTCCGGCGTTTTTGGGGTTGAATTTTGGCGGGAATCATACGATTCAGCCGGATACCGAAATTCGGGTTACCAAAAGCTGGGTGAGTTCAAAGGCGAATAACTTCCAGGCCAGCGAAAAAGACCGGGGGGCTGGGTCGAGCCGTTGGCCGGTGGATCTGGTTTTGAAGCGGGGCTATGCCGTGGTCACGGCTTATTACGGCGATATCGACCCGGACTTTGACGATGGGTTCAAGAATGGTGTTCAGCCGTTGTTCTATAAGCCGGGTCAAACGAAACCGGAAGCCAACGAATGGGGATCGCTGGGTGCTTGGGCGTGGGGACTTAGCCGGGCGATGGATGTGTTGGAAAAGGAAAAAGAGATCGATTCTACGCGGGTTGTTTTGCACGGGCATTCGCGATTGGGAAAGGCAACTTTATGGGCAGGGGCGCAGGATCAGCGGTTTGCCATCGTCATTTCGAATGACTCCGGGGAAGGCGGGGCGGCGTTGGCGAGGCGGAAATTCGGGGAGACGACGGCGCGGATAAACACGTCGTTTCCGCATTGGTTTGACGGGAATTTCAAGCAGTACAACGATAAGGAAGATACGATTCCGGTGGACCAGCATATGCTGTTGGCGTTGATTGCGCCGCGGCCGCTGTATGTGGATTCGGCGGTGGAAGATGCTTGGGCGGACCCGCGTGGGGAATTTTTGGGGGCGTTGGGCGCGGATCCGGTTTATCGATTATTGGGGATGCCGGGTTTGCTAGTTACCGAACATCCGGCGGTGGAGAAACCGTCGCTCGATGGCACCATTGGATACCACATCCGGAATGGGAAGCACGATGTTACGGACTATGACTGGACGCAGTGGATGAACTTCGCGGACCGGCACTTGAAGAAGTAAGTTACTTTTTCATTTTGCCGGTGTCGGGGCGGTTGTCCTTAATGAAGCCTTCGCGATTGGGCATTTTCACTTTCGGCAGCGTCTGGGCGTTCATCTCGTCCTTCTCGCCGATGATTCCGTTTAAGTGGAGAATCACCGCCGTTACGGCGTAGGTCTGATTCGCATCGAGCAGGCCGGGGTTATCGAAGGGCATGGCACGATGGACGTAATCGTAAATGGTTGTCGCGTAAGGCCAGAAACTGCCGACGGTCTTGAGGGGCTTGGGCGTAGCGAGCGTGCCTTTTCCGCCAGCTAGCGGCCCCTCTTCATCGCCCTGACCTTGCTTTCCGTGGCAGCGGGAGCAGCGGCGTTCGTAGATATCCCGGCCTTCGACGGCGGTGCCTTTGCCTGGAGGCAGGCCGGTTCCGTCCGGGGCCATGAACTGGTCGGTCGTTTTGATTTCGTCCGCAGTCGCGGAGCGGCCGACGTGATACTTCTGGGCGGTTACGGCGCAAATCGCGAGTAATAGCAGAACCAGCCGATTAGCCATTTTTGACGCTCCCGTCGGCGGCGATCTTCCATACTTTGACGCCGTTGTAGTGATAATTCGAGTTCATGCCGCGGGCGGTGGTGAGTTCTTCGCGCGTGGGCTGGGCGTAACCGGAAGAATCGGTCGCGCGGGCGACGATTTCCGTTTCCTTCCCATCCCATTGCCAGGGTAGGCGAAAACGCGTAAAGGCCTTGGGAAGACGGGGCTCCTGGAGCGCCGCCTTTTGCCAGGTTTTGCCGCCGTCGGTGGAGACGTCAACGCGGTCAATGATTCCGCGACCGCTCCAGGCCAGGCCTCGTATTTCCTGGAACCCAGGTCCGGGGAGTTTTTGTCCACCGCTGGGGTAGGTGATGACGCTTTTCGCGTCCATAAGGAACGTGAACTGACGAGAGGTACCGTCGGCGAGTAAGTCCGTATATTTCGAGGTTTCGTCTTTTGTCTGGTTCGGTTGATCGACGATTTTGATCTGCCGCAGCCACTTAACATTTACGTTGCCCTCGTAACCGGGCACGACGAGACGGAGCGGGTAGCCTTGCTCGGGGCGAATGGCTTCCCCGTTTTGGGAGTAGGCGACGAGGCAGTCATCGAGCGCCTTTTCAATGGGCAGACTGCGGCTCATTTTGCAGGCGTCGGCGCCTTCGGCGACGAGCCACTTCCCTTCCTTTTTAAGGCCGGCTTCTTCCAGAAGAACCTTGAGCGGAACGCCGGTCCATTCGCTGCAACTGGCTAGTCCGAAGCTAGCCGCGGCGTTGGGTCCGCCGGGGGCTTTCCATTCGCCACCAGAGTTGCCGGCGCATTCGACGAAGTAGATGTGCGACGCCGAGGGGAGACGTTTGAGATCGGCGACCGTGAAGACGAGGGGGCGGTCGACCAGACCGTGGAGAAGCAGAGTGTGTTTGGCGGGATCGAGTTCGGGGACGCCGGCGTGGTGCCGTTCGAAGTGCAGGGATGACGGCGTGATGATGCCTTCGGTTTCGGCGAGGGGAGTTCGCGTGGAGCCGATTTGCGGGCGTTTCAAATCGGGGACGGCGCGTTTGGCCGTTTCGAATTGCGACCGCTCGCCGTAGGCGCGGATGGGTTTGCCGAGGGCGCTGGGGAGTTTTTCTTCTTCGGTTTTGGTTCCCGGCTGAGAACCGCATCCGGCGAGGGCGGCGATACCGGAGAGTTGGAGAAAGCTGCGACGGGGATTTTTCGGCACGCAGCGATTTTATCCTATTTTGTTTTGGTGAAGAAGATGTCTACGTAATCGGCGGCTTCATCGCACGGATTTTGCTGTTCGCGCATGCGCCAGAACTGACGGGCGCCGGTGATGCGAAATTGGAAGACACCGTCGCGGAGGCAGTCTTTGCCGCCGGCGATGTAACTGATACGGGTGACGATTTTGCCTTTGAAAGTGAAGTCCTTTGCGTTGATGGCGGTGACTTCGCCATCAATGGAGAGCCAGTTATTGTCTTTTCCCTTTTGCTCGCCTTTGAGTTTATAGGCGCCATTGGATTCCGTGATGGTAACGGAGCCCTTGGTGGTATCGAACGTCACCCATTGCAGGCTGAGCGGATGGGTTCCGAGGAGTTTGGCGGCGGCGGCTTTGTCGTTGACCGCCGTCTGACTGAAGGCAGCGAGGGTGAAGAGGCTTAGCAGGAGGAGTCGCATTTTATTGGGGTTGTGTTTGGCGAGCATCGATGTAGCGGCGATCGAAGAAGTAGAAAAAACCGTCTTCGGCGCCGATGAGGAGATCCAGTTTTCCGTCACCGTTCCAGTCGGCGGCGTTCGGTGTTGGGTTGTGTCCAGCAAGAGGGGCGCGTGCGACGAGGCCACGCAGGGCCATCACGGCGCGCTCCACCGTACCGCGATTTTCATACCAAAGGGGGCCTTGGTCGGAGTCAGTGAGGAGATCGAGATCGCCGTCGCCGTCCCAGTCGACGAGATCGATTTTGCGCCGGCCGCTGGAGCCGGCGCGGCCATTGGCGAGATTGAGAAATCGACCAGATTCGGTGACGAAAATTCGCTCCGGGGCTTTCAGTGTAAGTTGGCCATTTTGCCTGGCGCGGCGGAAGAGGCACAGATAGCCCTGATGGTTCAGCATGACGAGATCGGGCAGCCCGTCCCGATCCCAATCGACAACTTCCGGCGTCGTCCGCCATTGGGTCAGCAATTGTTTGCCTTGCGGCTCCCACCAGACCCATTCGGGTTTAGGGGCGGCGCCGTGCCACTCCACCTCGATATTTCGTGCGGGTTCCAACTCCTGGATGTTTGCGGTGCCTTTATACCAAACAACTTCGCCCCAAATATCATTGACGAGGAGATCCAGTTTGCCGTCCATGTCCCAATCGGCGACAGTGGGATTGGCGTAGCCCCACTTGGCTTCAGCCGGACCTTGGATGGACTTATTTGCTCCGGCGACTCGACGAATCGGTTTACCGTTCGCTTGCAAATAGCCGCGCGCCGTAAATTCAGGAACTTCGCGGCTGCCGGTGTTTTCGAACCATTCGATGTAGCCCGCGGAGTTGCCAGCGATGAGATCGAGTTTTCCGTCTCCGTTCCAATCGGCGGCGACGGGCCGGGCAAGAGAGCCGCTTTTGACGAAGGGGTCGAGCTGTTCGAGTTGTCTGGGCGCGGCCCATTTTGGTTCCTGCCCGAAGGGAGAGAGGTTTTCGACAAAGGTCAGGGTGCCGCCTTCCTCACCGATCAAAAGGGACGGGCGGCCGTCCTTGTGCCACTCGATCACGCGAGGTTGAATCATTTCGAGATCGAGGCGGAAGGGGAGGACGGTTGATTTGGTGAGGTCGGCGCGCTGATGAAGGGTCACGTAGTCGAGGAAGCTGCCGATGAGTAAGTCCGCCTTGCCGGCGGTTTGCCAGCGGAACAGTTGCGGCGCGGGGGAGCCGTAAGAGTCGATGGCGAGTTTGACGGGTTCGTCGTATTTTGGGGCGATGTTGCTGCCGGTATTGCGCCAGAAGTAGACGAAGCCGTGGAGCGGTCCGCGGAGCCATTCGCCTTTTGCGTTGAAGGCGTCATCCCAGCCGTAGTCGCGCCAATCGCTGACGCCGTTGAGGAGATCGACTTTGCCGTCGCCATCCCAGTCGACGGGGAGCCAAAGATCGTCGCGCCCGACATGGTATTTGCGTTGCAGGTTGAATTCGCGGACCTGGGAGAAGCCGTTACGGCGAATGTCGGAAAACCAACGGCCGCCGGAAGCGGTGGCGTCGATTTTGCCGTCGCCATCGACGTCGCCAGTAGCGAGATCTTTCAGCGCGGGGCCGAGCCAGATGGCGCGGTCGAAGAGCGGATCGGCGGCGGAATCGATGTTACGAAAGAGGTAAGTGCCGTTATAGGGGCGATCGGGAGAGGCGACGAGGAGGTCAAGGTCGCCATCGCCATCCCAGTCGATGGCGGCCGCATGGGAGTAGAGTCCGACGGCGAGTTTGCCCTTCACCCCGGAACGGCCGAAGGTTACGCGATCACCGCTGCCGACCATGGCAGGAGCGGTTTGGCGCTCGGTTTCGCCCTGTCCGAAGGCGTCCCAAGTGACGACGTATTTTCCAGCGCCGGTGGATAGAAAGTGAAGTACGGCGGAGGGGCGGCGAAAATCGATTTTGACAGGGATGGGCTTGCGGGTGGCTTCTTCATAGAGGCGAACGGAATCCGGGGAGAAGCCGCGGGCGGCGGGAATTTCGAGGCGAATGGGGAAGCCGGCGGGGGAGTCGACGACAAGGGAGTTCGACTGGCGGTTCTTGTCCGCGGCAAAGGCGGCGGCAACGCAAAGCAGGAGGGTGAAGATCCGCATTATTCTCAGGATACTGATTCGAAGCGGACGATAAGATAAAAGGGGATAAATGGCAACAATTTCGGTGGTGATCGTTTCGGATTATCAGTCGAGCGCAGTACGCAGTTGGAACGACGAGCGGGCATGTTTCCGGGCGTTGGCGGCGCAGGACATTTTGGAATCCGTGGAATACATGTTGTGCGAAGACGCGCAATTTGAGGGCACAGCGCCTGAAGACCTCAGCGCCATTTTGCCGGGTTTGCAGATTCGCTATTTTCCGGTTTCGGACTCCTATTCTTTGAAGAATGCGGGCATGCGGGCGGTAAAGAGTGAGTTCGTGGCGCAGTTGGACGCGGACTGTCAGCCGAGTTCCAACTGGCTGCGCGCGGCGCTGGCAACGATGCGAAGGGATAAAGCCATAACAGGCGTTAGCGGCTTGACGACCTACGCGGAGACGGCGCTGCCTGTTCGTCTGTCGGCGCTTCTCTCGCGGGGCTATTTGAGTCCGGGGAAATCGGGCTCGACAGAATTTCTGTCAAACAATTGCGCGGTAGTTCGCCGCGAGGCGTTTCTGCGGCACCCGTTGCCGGAAAGTTTGGGCGCATTCTCGTCGCGAATGCAGTCGAACGCCATGCTGCTGGATGGCGGCCGGTTCTGGTTCGATGGCGACATACTGATCATTCACCAATTCGAAGGATGGCGGATGGAGACGGACATACGCCGAAATCTGGGATGGGGAACCGTGACGACACGGCTGGCTGACGGGAGCCTGCCCTACAGCGGGCTAGTGCGGTTGGGTCCGTTGTCCATTCCGGCGATCTGGGCGGGGAAACTGTGGAATTGCTGGATGGACTGCCTTCGGTGCGGCAGGCAGTACGGCCTGCGATGGTTCGAGGTTCCGTTGGCGCTGGCAGCGGCGTGCGTGGTGATTTCGATGGAAGTTCCGGGAATGTGGGTGGCGTATCGCCGCGAGAAACTTTCAGCGACCGCCTACCGATAGCGAGGCGGATCCTGACACCAAACATTGTGGACCCGGCGAACGGTCCGGGAGGTGCCTGGGGTGTTGGCGGATGTCTACCCTGGCGCACACATCGACATTCCGGTGGCGCCGGAGTTCAGCGGGGTGGGAAGGCGTTGAGTATATTTCGCGAGATGACCGGCCCCCTCCCGGCGAAGGTCTCGTACCCGGGGAATCCAGGAGTTCTGGCAAAATTGACGCAGGCGCATCTGGTGATCGTCAATGGATGGGATATGCCGTGGACGCTGCCGTATCTGCCGGATGGAAACCCAAATGGAGCACCGGCGGTTCGCTGCGCAGGCAAAGTTTCTGGGGGTGACGGTATCATCCGCGCCTCAATAGGGCTATGCTCACAAGTGGAGGGGAACATGTTCCGAATCCAATTGTTGTTTGTAGCGGCCATCGCGATCTCATTTGGGCAGGATAAGACGCCGAGGAAGTTGATCGCATCGATGGATGGGAAAGACCTGTACGTATCGTACTGTGCCTCGTGCCATGGCACGGATGGGAAAGGGCATGGGCCTGTGGCGGTGGCTTTGAAGGATCCGTTGCCGGATCTGACAAAGATCGCCAAACGCCATGGCGGGAAATTTCCCGGGGAGGAAATGGAAAAGATGATCCTGGGCGCGAAGGGCTCGCGGGTTGCTCATGGATCAGAAGATATGCCGGTATGGGGACCGGTGTTCCGGAAGGTAGAGAATGACCAGGATTTGGGCCTTGTGAGAGTACGGCGTCTGGTCGAGTATTTGACTTCGATGCAGTCGAAGTAATCAGCGGAGTTCGCGGACGCGCATGTTGCGAAACCAAGCGTCACCGCCATGGTGGGTGAGAACGATGGGGTAAGCTTTCGCCTTCTCGTTTTTGAGTTCGTCGAGATGCGCGGGCTTGGGAACGTCGGGGCGGGGTTGGGCCGACATCGCGGCGCGGAGTTCGGGAGATTCGAGATCCGCTGCGACGACTTTGACGCCGTTGATCCAGTGCTCGACATGGCGGCCGTTGACGACGATTCTGGCGCGATGCCACTGGCCTACGGGCGTTGCGGGCAAGTTCTTCGGCGCCTGATAGAGATAAAGTGCGCCGGTGCCGTGGCTGGGGTCGAGTTTGGCGTCGGGGACATTCGCGTCGTCAATCAACTGGAGTTCCAGTCCGAGCGCCTTGGGGACTTCGGGATCGATGCGGCCCACGAGAGGGTTGGGGCGCATGCCGAAGACCAGATATTTGACTCCGCTATTAGCTCCCCTGGCGATTTTCCATTCGAACTCACATTCGAAGTTCCTGTAGTTTTTCGTCGTGGAAATGTCGACGCGAGGCGCCGTGGGAATGGAGTGGATGGCGCCATCTTCCAAGTTCCAGGCGTGTTTGGGGAACTCGGCTTTGCTTTGTGTGCGCCAAGTCAGGGATTCCCAAGAGCCGGGTTGAGCGGAAAGGGTTAGAGCGAAGAGGACGAGACTACTTTTCGTCATAGCCGCGGAGCTTGCGGGCCCAGATATTGCGGTAGCGGACGGGCTCGTTGTGATCCTGGAGCATCAGCGGTTCTTCGGCGCCGTGAGCCTTGAAGGGGGCTACGGTACGGTGGGCCATGGGGGCGACAACTTTTTGATGATGGTGCAGAAGAACGCCGTTGTGCATGACCGTGACGTAGGGGTTCTTGACGAGTTTTTCGCCTTCGAACTTCGGGGCTTCCCAGAAGATGTCGTAGTAGTTCCAATCGCCGCGCTTCTTGATGGCATTAACAAGCGGCGACCACTGGCCATAGATGGCGCCGGCCTGGCCATCGGCATAGGTGGGGTTGTCCCAGCTATCGAGAACCTGAATCTCATAGCGGCTCATGATGATAACGCCGCTATTGCCGCGCATTTGAGAACTGCCAAGAATTTCGAGAGGGGAAGCCCATTCGATGTGCAGTTGCATGTCACCGAATTTTTCTTTGGTCACGGCGTCACCGGCGCTATTAGCAACTTGCATGTAGCCGTTTTCGAGCTTCCATTGGGCGGGTGCGCCGCCGCGCTTTCCGCTGAACGTCCACTGGTCCAGATTCTTGCCGTCGAGCAGGACAATCGCGTCCGACGGCGGGTTTGTGGGGAGGGCGCCTGGAGTGACTTGACGGGGAATGGGTCGGTCAATATCGTGGACTTTCCACTTCTGTTCCGGGATGACAGGCGTGTCCGAATAGCCAACCGGTTGATTAAAGCGGCCAGGACTGGCCTTCTTCTTTTCCGCTTGCGCCATTAGGATGACGGCGGCTGTAGACGCGAGGCCGAGAATGAGGAGTTTCCGCTTCATAAAGGGCTTACTTTATCACAACGACCTATGATGGAAGGATACGCATGGAGAACATAGAAATCGCTCGCGTACTGGCGGAGACCGCCGATTTGATGGAGATTGCCGCGGAGGATGGGTTTCGGATCCGGTCGTACCGGAACGCAGCTGCGGTGATTGAGGGACATCCGGAACGTTTAGCCAATATTCTGCACGATCCGTCCCGAAAGGTGACCGACATTCCGGGCATCGGCAAGGGGATCGCTGGCGTTCTGGTGGATCTGGAGGAGCGGGGCTCGTTTGCGAAGCGGGATGAGTTGTTGGAAAAGTATCCGCCGACGGCGCTGGAGATGTTGCGGATTCAGGGACTGGGACCGAAGACGATCGCGCTTTTGATCGAGACGTTTCGTATTTCCACGCTGGATGATCTGAAGCGGCTGGCGGAGGAGCAGAAGATCCGGACGCTGCCTCGACTGGGGGCGAAGCTGGAGGAGAAAGTACTGCGGGGGATTGAGCAGTACCGGAAATCCGCGGGCCGGTTTTTGTTGAACTTTGCGCAGCAGACGGCGGATGAGCTGTCAGCATATTTGGGGGCGGTGGAGGGCGTGTCGAAGGTGACGCCGGCAGGGTCATTCCGGCGGGCCAAGGATACGGTTGGCGATTTGGATTTGCTGGTGACGGGACCGGGCGCGGCGGCCGCGTTGGAGCGGTTTGCGGCGCATTCTAAAGTGCAGGAGTTGTTGGCGAAGGGCGAGAACAAGGCTAGCGCACGCTTCGGGATCGAAGGGATTCAGGTGGATGTGCGGGCGCTGCCGGCGGAGCATTTCGGGGCGGCGCTGCAGTACTTCACCGGATCGAAAGAGCATAACGTCGCGTTACGGCAGCGGGCCTTGAAGATGGGCATGACGCTGAATGAATACGGGTTGTTCCTGCTGGAGGGGAACGCGCTGGTAGCGGCGGAAACCGAAGAAGAGATTTACGGGAAGCTGGGGCTGGCGTGGATTCCGCCGGAGATGCGGGAGAACCAGGGCGAGATCGACGCGGCCGAGCGGGGGGCGCTGCCGACGCTTTTAGAACTGGGCGATATGCGGGGCGATTTGCATATGCATACCCGCGAGTCCGACGGGCGGGCGACGCTGGAGGAGATGGCGGAGACGGCGCGCGGGCATGGGTATGGGTATATCGCCATCACCGACCATTCGAAGGCGCTGGCGATGGCCAACGGCTTGAACGAGGCGCGGACGATTGCCTTCGCCGAGCGGGTGCGGGCGATGGATCAGGAAGCGCTTGGCATTCGGGTGATGAGCGGGATTGAGTGCGACATTTTGAAGGACGGACGGATGGATCTGGACGATGAGGCATTGGGGCAGTTGGACCTTGTCATCGCCAGTGTTCACAGCTACATGAACCTCACGGCGGAGGAGATGACGGACCGGTATCTGGCGTGCCTGGCGAATCCGCACGTTAAGGTGATCGGGCATCCGACGGGGCGGGTGTTGCTGCATCGGGACGCCTTTGTTTATAACTTTGAGCGAATCGCGACGGAGGCCGCGACGCGAGGGGTGGCGATGGAGATCAATGCCAGTCCGGAGCGCTTGGATCTGCATGCAGTATTGATCCGGATCGCGAAATCGAAGGGTTGTAAGTTCACGATTTCGACCGATGCGCATCATCCGAAACACATGGCGAATATGCAGTATGGGGTGCGGATGGCGCGGCGGGGATGGTTGACGAGCGGGGATGTGTTGAACACGTTGCCTTATGAAGAATTCAGGAGTGCCTTGCGGAAATGAAGATTATCAAGAGCGAAGAACTGCTGCGGACGTCGATTTTCTGGGTGACGATGGACAAGGCTATCGACCCCGAGGGCTTTGAGATTGACCGGGCGATCATTCAGCACGGCGGGAGTTCGGTGGTGATGCCGCTGGATGAAAAGGGACGGGTGCTGCTGGCGCGGCAGTACCGTTTGCCGGCGCGGGATTATCTGTGGGAGATTCCGGCAGGGCGGATGGATCCGGGCGAGACGCCGCTGAAGGCGGCGAAGCGCGAGTTGAAAGAGGAGACGGGGTTGTCGGCGAAGAAGTGGACGAAGTTATTTAGTCTCTTCATGAGTCCCGGTTTTTTGGCCGAGAAGATGCATATTTATGTGGCTCAGGAATTGAAGCAGGGGAAGACGAACTTCATGGGCGATGAGCGGATTGAATCGAAGTGGTTCACGGGTAAAGAGCTGAACGAGATGATCAAGAGCGGGAAGATTATCGATGGGAAGACGATTGCAGCGTGGCTGGCATGGCGGACGCTGTTCAAAGCAAAGTAGGATTTCAAGATGCGACTTTTACTTGGACTAATTTGTATTGGGCTGGGGCTCATTGGGCAAGCGGCGCCGGTGCTGGTGATCGGCGACTCGATTTCGATCGGTTATACGCCTGTTGTGACGACGCTGCTGGCAGGCATGGCCGACGTGAAACACCATGAAGGGAACGCCGCGCACACGGGGAACGGCGTGGCGAAATTGGACGAGTGGCTGGGGAGCGAGAAGTGGAAGGTGATTGCGTTCAACTTCGGACTGCATGATTTGAAAATTATGGAGAACGGCAAACACCAGGTGGGGGTTATGGATTATGAGAGGAATCTGGATGCTATCGCGACGCGGTTGGAAGGCACGGGCGCGCGGTTGCTGTTTGTGACCACGACGCCGGTGCCGGAGGGGAAGCTCTCGCCCCTTCGGAATCCGGGCGACGATGTGATCTTCAACGAAGCCGCGTTGCGGGTGATGACGAAGCATAAAATTCCGGTAGTGGATCTTTATGCGTTTGCTAAGCCGCGACTGGCGGAGATTCAGGGCGTGGCCAATGTTCACTTCAAAAAAGAGGGATCGGCGATGCTGGCGGAATTGGTTGCAAAAGCAATTGAGGAGCAGTTAAAGAAATGATGATCACTTCCCTTCCCGGTACGGATTTACGGGTCTCGCGGTTGTGCCTGGGCACGATGACGTTCGGATCGCAGGTGGATGAGGCGGGCTCCCTGGCGATGGTGGATCTGGCGCTGGATGCCGGGATTAATTTCTTCGACACGGCCAATGTTTATAACGCCGGGCGGTCCGAGGAGATCATGGCGAAGGCCATGGATGGGCGGCGCGACAAGTTTGTATTGGCCACGAAGGTGCGCGGCAAGATGGGCGAGGGCGCCGATGAGCAGGGGCTTTCCCGGGCGGCCATCGTAAAGCAGTGCGAGGCGTCGTTACGGCGTTTGCGGACGGATGTGATCGACGTTTATTACATGCACATGCAGGATCATGCGGTGCCGATTGAGGAGTCGTTGGCGGCGATTGACTCGTTGGTGAAAGAAGGGAAGGTACGGTATCCGGCGGTGTCCAATTTCGGGGCGTGGCAGATTCTGGAAATGCAGCAGATGGCGGCGGCGAATGGCTGGAAACCGATTCATGTTTGCCAGCCGATGTATAACTTGCTGGCGCGGAATATTGAAGCGGAACTGCTGCCGATGGCGCAGAAGCATCAGGTTTCGACGTTTGTTTATAATCCGCTGGCGGGTGGGTTACTTACGGGCAAGCATGTGCCGGAGCAAGCGATCAAAGGGAGCCGGTTTGACGGGAACAAGATGTATCGGGAACGTTATTGGTTCGATGAACAGTTCGAGGCGGTTTCTGAACTGTCGTTCGCGGCCGGGGAAGCGCATCGGAGCTTGGTCAGCATTGCGTTGAACTGGGTGCTGCATCATACGACGGCGACGGGGTTGATTCTCGGCGCGTCGCAGATGCGGCATTTGACGGCTAATATGGCGGCCTGCAAGGAGGGACCTTTGGATGACACGACGTTGGCGGTCTGTGAGGCGATATGGAAACGATTGCGGGGCGTGACGCCGGAATATATTCGATGATGCGGCTGTTGTCGCTGCTGTTGGCGGCGGCGGCGTTGCACGGACAAAGTGTTGTTGTCAGCCAGGTTTATGGCGGGGGCGGTAACACCGGGGCGGTCTGGCGGAACGATTTTGTCGAGTTGTTCAACCGGGGCTCGGCGCCGGTGTCGATGGCGGGTTGGAGCGTGCAATATGCTTCGGCTACGGGGACGACGTGGCAGGTTGCGCCGATTGAGGGGACGATTGAGCCGGAGCAGTATTTTCTGATTCAGTTGGCGGCGGGGGCGGGCGGGACGCAGTCGCTGCCGTCACCGGATGCCATGGGGACGTTGGCGCTGGGCGGGACGGCAGGGAAGATCGCGCTGGTGCGGGGCGTAGCGCCATTGCAGGATGGGCGGACATTGCTGGCGGATCTGGTGGGTTATGGTTTGACGGCCAATGAATCCGAGACGGCGCCGACTCCCGCGGATCACCGCGCCAGAGCCATCCTTGACTTCTCCCAGAACTACTCCAAATGTCGACTGCGCGAATGAATTCGCGGCAAATATCAACAAGAATGCACCTATTTGAGGTAAGCGAGACATAAGTGAACTCAGGCTAACATGCCAGCGTTTCGCTTTCATTACACGCCGGAAACGCGATGCACCATGTTGACGAGCTTGCGATACGCTACTTCTTCCGGCCTGGGAAAACTGAGCCATTCGCCGTCGCGCCAGGATGAGTAGAACCATCGAGCGAGAAGCGCCAAATGTTCCGCGCGCTCGAACTGGGTTATCAGGCGCGGCTCCAACGATTGGAGCAACTCGCGCAACCGCCGGTCGAGCGAAACCGGCCGGCCGTCGGCGGATTGCAGATCGAATATTAACGGCGCAAGCCAAGCTCCGTCCAGCAGGAACAACAGTGTTACCGCATGCGGCTCCGCGGCCTTCAACACAGCGACGCCATTCATGGCGGCGGCGCCGGTCGCCAGCTCATCGCGCATGCGCCAGACGCTTTGAATTTTCTCCAGCCGGCGGTGTTGGCGCGCGGCTTCTTCAAACTCCATATCAGCGCTGAATCTGTCGCGCATACGTTCCACTGTCTCGGATAAGGAACGCCCTTCGGTGGAAAGGAAGTCAACGAGCCGCCCGACTTCGCTGGCGTACTCGTCGCGCGTCACCGCATCCTGGCACGGCCGCAGGCATTGGGCCATCTCGCCGTAAATACAGCCGGGGTGTTCGGGGGACGGATGAAGATCCTCCTGGCAGCGCCGTACTTGAAACAGATCGAGTGTTGCCTTCTCAAACTCTTCGGCGGAAGCGCGGGAGCGGAACGGACCGAAAGCCAGCCCGCGCCCGGTTGGCCGCGTTGTCACTTGCGTGCGCGGAAAGTCGTTCCGTGACAGCAGCCGCATGTACGAAGGCATTCGTAGATTGCAAAGTTTGATGTAGTTGTCGGGGTGGTGTTCGCGCGCGAGTTCGTAAAAGCGAAGCGCCGATTCCAGGCGGGATGCAGTTGGCCAGTAGGCGAGATGCTCCACCAAGCCTCGCAAGTTTAACGCCGCGCGGCGTTTGTCGCCGGCCATCAGCAGCCGGCGGACACGGCGGCCGAGCACCGCGGTGCGGGAGAGATATGGCTGTCCTCCGGTGGCGGTGAGGAGGAAGACCGCGGGCAGATCGGGGAGAGAAGCCAACCTCGCATCGAGTTCCGGGCCTGGCGGCGGAAGCGGGATTGCGATGGGCTCAACGGCCATAGATCGCGTAGTATTCGCGCTCGCTGAGCGGCGGAACGTCCTTGATAGCGAGATTCTCGGCGACGTGCCCGGGGTTACTCATGCCCACCAATGCGGCCGTCAGTCCCGGCGTAGAGCGGGAAAATTGAATGGCCCGCTGAGCGTCGGTGGAAAGGCCGGGAAGCTGGGCCACCAGTTTCTCCGGCAATCCCTTCGTCAGTCGGCCCTGGTAGACGGTTGCACTGCCGATCACTGTTATCCCAAGTTCGCCAGCCGCCTGTAAAAGCGACGTCCCGCCTTCCTGTTGGCGACGGTTAAACGCTTCGAGCATCGCCAGATTGAACGGCAATTGGACGAAACGAAAACGATGCGCCTGACCGGCAATTTCCTTGGCGATCGCCACCAGCCGGTGCAGGCTGATGACGTCCTTTTCGGCGCGGAAACCGTCCCATGTCGCGACACCGTAAAATCGAAGCAATCCAAGCGCCGCCATCGACTCGCACCGTTCGAACGCCAAGCGGATTCGCTGGTAGAAGTCCTCCGCGCCGAGCTGGGTTTCCGGATTGTGCAAATAGAAAACATCAACCTGCGAAACGCCCAAATTCACCAAACTTGCCCGCAGATTCTCTTCGAGAAACCCGGGCTCCAAACTGTGCCCGCGCCGGTCGAGGAAGTAGCCGGCCTTCGTACAGAGAACGAGTTCATCGCGGCTTGTTCCAGCGATGGCTCGGCCAATGGCGCGTTCGGATCGCTCGCCGCGATAGTTTCGCGAGGTATCGATCAAGTTGATGCCTCCGCCGATAGCGGCTCGAACCGCGGCCTCGTAATTGGCGTCAGTCTCATCGTCGGCATTACCTAAGTAGGTTCCGAGGCCAAGCGAACTCAACCGCATGCCTTGCGCCAGCCGGTAGAACCGATTGTCCATCGCCTACTCGATGTAGCCGAGCTTCCGCAGAGTGGCTTCGGGCTCATCGGCGTCGAAGCGCTGCAGCCCGGCCTTCATGCGGCCGTGCTCGAGCAGAACGCCGTAAGGCGGATCGCCGAATGGGAACAAGGCTTTCAGGGAAACGTGGTCGGGCGAATTCTTTCCTTTCAGCCCGGTAGATTCCATGAAGTATTGAGCAAATTGCGGGACGCGGGTTACCAGTCCGATGATCTTGGTGTCCTTCCAAACGTGCTTCGCCAGTCGCTTCGCCGCGTCATTGCAGTGTGAGCATTCCGGGTCGTAGAAATACAACAAAATCTTTCCCTGTTGAAGGGAATAGGGCTGGCCGTCCACCGTTATCGACGCCGGGGCCATGGTGCCCGATTGGCGTGACTCGGTGATTCCGTAGGCTGCGCCCGCTAACACCAGGATGGAGCCGAAGATGAGTCCGGCGCCCTTCACGCCGCCGCTCCGGTGCGCCCACCAACCCGCCACCACCGACATCACGATCATGGCGGCGTCACTCCAAAAAAACGCCGGACCGACAGCCCGCTTGAGCCAGGGGAAGCAGGAACAGTCCATGCCCTGCAACGCCGAATAGTTCCAGGCCATGTAGACCATAAACGCCACCAGCAGCCCTGAACACAGCAGCGCTCCCCAGCGCCGGTAGCGCGGAATCATCAGCAGCAAACCGCCGAACGTCTCGGTGATTCCAAAGAAAATGGCTGTAAAGACACTGAGCGCCGGCGGCACCAGCATCTGTGACATGCGGGTGGAAGCGCCGAGATGATCCGTAAGCTTCCACAACCCGGCGCCGATGAAAAAGACGCCGATCAAAATCGCGCAAACCCATGCCACGGCGTTCTTCCAGGCGGGCAGTTCAACGAAGGCGGCCGCAGGAGAGGCCTGTGCCATACTGTCTTGCATGTTCCCCATTCTAGCGATGCTTTGGATGGCCATGGCGGGGGACCCCGCCGAACTGGTAATAAATAACGCCACCATCTACACCGCGAACCCGGCTCAACCGAGGGCTAAATCGATGGCAATTCGCGCGGGACGCATTGTCGCTATCGGGGATGACATGCGGGCGCTGACTGGTCCGAAGACGCGGATTGTCGATCTGAAAGGTGCGACGGTGATCCCCGGATTGATCGATAGCCACGTCCACATGGCGGGACTGGGCCAAATGATTGAAACGGCGGACTTGCGCCACGTCAAGACCGTTACTGAAATTGCCGCGATTGTCCGCCAGCGCGCGGCGCGGGCGCCCGCCGGAACTTGGATCCGGGCGCGCAATTGGGATCAGACGAATTGGGGCGGTGATTTTCCACTGCATAATGCTCTGACGGAGGCCGCGCCGGAACATCCCGTTTTTTTAACGCGCGTCGACGGGCACGCAGCCTGGGTGAATCGCAAGGCAATTGAGATCGGTGGAATCGACGACATGACGCCGGATCCGATGGGTGGGAAAATTATTCGCGATTCCGCCGGGCATGCAACGGGGGTCTTGATCGACCGCGCCCAGGGCTTAGTAGGTTCCAAGATACCGGCGGCGAGCGATGATGAAGTAGTCAGCCGCTTGCGGGCCGCGGCACGCGAGTGTGCCCGGCTCGGTCTGACAAGCGTGCATGACGCCGGGACCGGCGAACAGGAACTGCGCGCGTACCGAAAGCTGCTGGCGGCGAATCAATTGCCGGTGCGGATCTACGCCATGATCGGTGGCGAAGGCCGGATGTGGACGCGCTTTCTGGAGACTGGGCCGGAAATCAATGAACGGCTGACCGTGCGTAGTATTAAATTGATGGCCGATGGCGCGATGGGCTCACGCGGAGCGGCGTTTTGGCAACCGTATGCCGACGATCCGGGCAATACCGGCCTCTTAATCTTGAAGCAGGAAGCCGTTGAGCGTGTCGCCCGGCAGGCAGCGGATAAGGGCTTTCAATTGAATACGCATGCCATTGGGGATCGGGCGAATCGGATGGTGCTGGACGCGTACGGCAAAGTGCTCGGCGGCGAGAATAATAAACGCTTTCGCGTCGAACACGCGCAAGCCATCGCATTGCCGGATTTCGCGCTTTTTAAGAAGTTCGGAGTCATCGCATCCATGCAGTCCACTCATGCGACTTCCGATATGCGCTGGGCGCTGGCGCGACTTGGTCCGGATCGGATAGCGGGCGCGTACGCGCAGAAGCGAATGTTGAATGCGGGGGTTGTCGTGGCTAATGGGAGTGATTTTCCGGTAGAAGATCCGAACCCCTTGATGGGCTTCTACGCCGCTGTCAGTCGCCAGGACGCTTCCGGGCAGCCAGCCAGTGGTTGGCGACCGGAAGAGCGGTTTACACGCGAAGAGGCGCTACGAAGCTGGACTTGGGCTGGCGCATACGCGGCGTTCGAGGAGGACTGGAAAGGGACCCTGGCAACCGGCAAGGTCGCCGATTTTTTGATGCTTTCCGGAGACATTATGACCCTGCCCCTCGCGGAATTGCCGAAGGTAAAGGTCCGCGCGACCTATATTGCGGGCCAAACGGTTTTTAGCGATCAATGAGGGTGATCCCGATTCTGCTGCTGGTGTCCGGCGTTTTGAGCGCGGAGCAACCCAAGGTATTGCTGCTGCAGGAGTTGTTGCGCGTGGAAGCGATGGAACGAAAGTCCGTCCTGATGTTTCCGCTGGAACAGCAAGATGCGCTGCTGGAAGTTAAGTTTGCCTCAAAGCGCGGTGGAGAAGGAGTGCGCGTGGCAGTTTACGCCACCGGCTCAAATGTACCGCTGGCAGGGACTACTTACGAACTTGGCGGCTCGCTGCGCGCCGCGCTCACTCGCGAGCGGCACTACCGGGTGGAGATCGAGAATCTTCGTCAGAGGCTCGGCCACGCATTGGTAGATGTCGAGGTTTCGTTGATTTTTGGCGGCCGGCCAGAGGCGCCGCCGGCATCGGCGGCCAAGGTGCTTGATCCGAAACGCCGGCTTTATACGATCATCGCGAGTTTGTCGTTGTTCGCTTTGATCGTGGCCTATTCCGCCATTCGGCTCACTCCGTCGATTCTTGAACGCTGGCGTGGGGAACGCTGACTACTATGGATATTCGCCTGTATACACTTGCCGATCGCGATTCCTGTTTGGAGATTTTCGACTCCATTCCTTCGCTATCTGGCCGACCTCTTTTCGTTGAATTTCTTGATGGGCATCTGGCCCCATTCTTCGTTGCCGAGCACAACGAAACCATCGTCGGCTGCGGCGGGTATTCCATCCAGGGAAGTGGAGCACGGCTCCATTGGGGCATTGTGCACTCGAAGTGGCAACGGCAAGGGCTCGGCCGGTTTCTGCTGTTTTACCGCTTAAAGGAAATCACCAAGAATGCATCGGTGGAAATGGTGGCGCTGGAAACTCCGCGCCCATCAGCGCTGTTCTTCGTCAGTCAAGGATTCCGCGAGGTCTCCGGTAACGATGACGCAGTAGAGATGGTAAAACGCCTGACAGTTTGCGCGTAGGCGCGCAGGCCCTATTCGTAGCGTAGCGCTTCAATTGGATCGATTTCGGACGCCTTCATTGCCGGATAAATTCCGAAAAGAACGCCGATCGATACCGAAACTCCAAACGCGATCAACACCGACGCCGTAGTGACGATCGTCTTCCAATCGGCAGCCTGCGCAATGATCCACGCGATGAGAATTCCGCAGGCAACGCCCAAGATTCCGCCCGCGACCGAGATCAGTATCGACTCAGTTAAAAACTGGCGGACGATGTCGCCCCGACGGGCGCCCACGGCACGGCGGATCCCGATCTCGCGCGTCCGTTCGAGTACTGTTGCGAGCACGATATTCATAATGCCGATGCCGCCAACGAGCAGCGAAATCGCCGCGATGGCGACCATTACGTAGGTAAATATGGTCTGTGTGCGCTGCTGCTGGGCGAGCAAAGCGGCCGGGATCGTAACCGTGAAATCCTCCGCGCCCCGGTGGGTGGATGCGAGGACAGCGGTGACGACTTTTGCGGCCGAGACGCTATCGGCATCGGGCCGCATCCGAACATCTACGCCGTCGAGTTCATCCTTCAAGAAACGGCTGGAGTCCCAGAATCGGAACTTAAATGTATTGGAGGGAATGAATACCGCGTTTGTGCGGTCAAGCGATTTGACGCCCAAGCCTCCATCCGTTACCTGGTCGGCGAGAACGCCAACCACCTGCAGCCAGGTATCGTTGACTTTCACTTGTTTGCCTGCGCCGGGGCCGAAGCCCAGCATCGCCTGCTTCGCGGCCTGTCCCAGCACACAGACAGCGACGCTGCTGTCGTTCTCCGCCTCGGTGAAAAAGCGGCCTTCGTGGATCGCCAGGCTATGAATTGCGGCGTAGGACGGGCGCACGCCATGCATGTCGGGAATGGACCCGGTAGGCTTTGGAAGGATTCGCGCCGGGTGTAATGATCGTCTAGGGGAAAGAAGTTCCAGCCCTTCCAGGTTCGCCTCCAACACGCGAATATCGCGCTCGGTGAGACCTGGCGACACACGGCGGCGCCGTTGCAGCTCTTCGGCACTCGTTGCCGGGCGAGACTCGACCAAAATATTGCGAACCCCGAGATTCTCAATAAATTGCAGAGATTCTTCGCGAGCCCCGGCGCCAATCGAAAGCATTCCAATCACTGAACCCACGCCGAAAACAATACCCAGCGCGGTCAGCAGTGTCCGCATTTTCTGAGCGTATAGATTTGCGAAAGCCGAGCGGAAATCACCGCCGATATTGACGATTCTCATTTCGTGATCGCCTTAGTAACACCGCCGCCGTTCGGCGAGGACTCCTGATTCTGAATTGGATTGGCCATGGAGACGACGTCGCCCTCCTTCAGCCCTTCAATAACGATTTGGCTTTCGCCACGCCGAAGCATCGTTACGTCCTTCGTGGTGAATCCGCCGGCACCCTGGAGGTAGACGAACTTGCGGCCGTCACTTTCATAGAGCGCCTGCGCAGGGATCCAAAGCGCGCCCCTTGCGGTGTGCGTCGTGATCACGATGCGGACCGTCATTCCCGGCCGCATTTCCGTAGTGGCCCCCTGGACATTCAATTTGCATTCGAATCGCCGATTCCAGGGCGGTCCTGTAGTGCCGCCCATGTTGGCGACGGTGCCGGTGAGCCTTTTCCCCGCCAGTGCAACCAGTTCCACTACAGCGGTCTGTCCCACTGCGATATGTCCTCGATCCTCTTCACCGATCTGAGCGGTCGCTTCCCAAGTCGATAGGTCGGGAATCTGCGCCACGGGAAGGCCCGGCCTAACGGCGTCACCAACTTGAAGCAGCGGCAGTTGCATCCCCTGATAGAAGAAATTGCTGTTCTGATTGCGCTCCACGTTTACATAACCGGCCATGGGCGCCCGCAGCGTCATCATTTCAATATTGCGGCGGGCGGTTGCCGCCATCATCTTGGCCTTGTCCCGAGCGGCGGCTTGAATCGCGGTGGATGCGACGGCCGCGGATTTCCGCGAGGGATAGTCGCGTTCGAGTTTCTCCAATCGCTCCTTGGCGGCAGCGAGGGCGATGTCGTTCTGCTGGGCCGTCAGGAGGGCAATCAATGGATTGCGGATACACTCGATGCTGGCGATTTTCAAGTCCGCCCGGGCCTTAATCAACTCGTATAGCAACTCTTCTTCCCGCGCCTGCGATTCGAACTCTGATTGCTTGACCTGTAGCTCGGCTTCGGCTAGATCGGCTTCCGCTTCGCGGAGTTTGTAGCTCTCCTCGGTCGTGTCGAATTCCGCGACAATCGCGTCCTTCTCAACGAGTTCCCCCGGCCGGCGGAGCATGGTGAGCGAGACCTCACGGCTGCCGGTCATCGGAGCCGTCAGAACCCTCGACTGGCCGCCCTGCAATGCCCCCTGGGAAGACACATGAAACGTGACATCGCTGCGCTTAACTTTCGTGACCGGAACACCGCGGCCGGAGTTCGTCTGCAGTTCGCGGTAAACGTGTGCGCCGCCCCAGCCGGCAAGCAGTAGAACGGCCGTGGCTAGAAACATTCCAACGTATTTGAATGTCATTTTCCGGCTACTTTCTTCTTACTGGCGTTCTCATCTATCAACGCCACTCGAACGTTTGCGTCCAATCCGCGAACGGCCACCTCGTCGGGATTCCTCGCAATAATTTCAACGGACTGCGGCTTGTTGCCGTCCGCGGTGACCACGAGTACAAATGGTTTTCCGTCTCTCGAGAACACCGCCTTGTTGGGAATGCTGATGGCATCGGGAATACGTTCCACCACCACATCGGCCCGTCCATTCATTCCCGGGCGCAAACGAGCGTCAATACTGTCGAAAGAAGCGTATGCGCGGAAACTGCGAGATGGCGGCCATTCAAAATTCTGCTCTGTCAGCGGCGTAATGGAGGTCACGTCTCCGCGAAACGGGGTTTCCGGAAACGGATCAAGATGGATGAGCACCTTTTGTTTCGACTGGACGCGCGCGCGTTCGATCTCTTCTAATTTGCCTTTGAACCGAAGGCTCTGCAGATCGGGAATTTCAGCTACCGAACTGCCCGGCCAGACATTATCGCCGACTTTGAACGGCTTCGCATTCATCCATCCCTGCGAGTAATTCATCAGGAAATTTAGAATTCCGTCGGAGGGCGACTTGACCTCCATGCGCGAAATGCGCCGCTTTGAAATGTCCACTTCGGCGCCCGATTTGTCGGAAACCGCGCGAAGCGAAGCAACTTTCGACGCGGCCGACGCGCGGTTGAACTCGAGCGATGCCTGCTGAACCGTCAGTTTACTGCGCGCCAGATCGAGGTCGATGCGGCTTTGTTCCGCCTGTAGCTTGCTGACAATTTCCTGCTTGGAAACTTCCAGTTCAGCGCGCTTGACGGCATGGCCGAGCGATGCAAGCTCCAGTTTGTCCTGCTCCTCCGCGATTCGCGCGTTTGAGACAGCTTGATCGAGACCCGCATCGGCCTGCTTCAACGCCGCTTCCTTCTCCTGTAATTGCCGGTTGGCGCCGCTGACATCAAATTTCAGGATCACGTCGCCCTTTTTCAGAGGTGCGCCGGGGGCCGCCGTCCAGATCAACTGCAGATTTGGAACGTTTAGCGGAGCATTCACCAGTACAGATCGCTCAGCGACAAGTTCGCCACGTGAGGAAACAATCACGAGAAATTCTCCCTTCCGGGAGAGCGCGGTTGGCATCGAAGTCGCCGCAACCGTCTTGGCCAGGCGGAAATACGCCCAAGCGCCCGAAGCGGCAACCGTGAGAAGTAGCAACGCGGTTATCAAACCACGGCGTTTCATGGAGTGGACTCCTTTAAAATTTCCAGCGACGCCGAGAGATCCGGGAGAAGACGGGGATCACGGCCGAAGAGCCGGAAGCGCGCGGAGAATGTTCGGATGGGGCTATCGAGCCCGGCGGTAGCAACAGGGCTTGCCGACTCCAGACGAGCCTCAAATGAGACTCCCGGATACGCATCGAGATAAACCCTCGCCGTGGCCGATTTCGGTATCGTGTAACGGGTCGCGATCTATTGCGCCAATGACGGCGGAATTGGTCTTGCTTGGCGCCGGGATTTATCGCGCTTGTCTCCCCCGTGCCGATCCTCTCAAAGTGGTCCTCGGCGTCAAGGGTCC
>Ga0105046_10002137_pt1 | contig 31061 bp, 27 predicted proteins | sample MAT03_FD_78385 | JGI IMG/M metagenome (GOLD analysis project Ga0105046, IMG submission 78385) | Freshwater microbial communities from Lake Fryxell liftoff mats and glacier meltwater in Antarctica - MAT-03 (megahit assembly) | ecosystem: Environmental > Aquatic > Freshwater > Ice > Liftoff...
AAGCATCGTCGATGCGCACCGCGGCAGCGTCTCGCTTCGCACGGAGCCGGGAAAAGGGACGGATTTTGTGGTAAAACTGCCGCGCTGATATTCCGCGCCTCCGTGGTAAATCCTACCCCACCGGATTCAGTCCAACCCGCACGTGCCGTTCACTGCATTCCGCTTTATCCGCGCCTCGTCCCCTATTGCGTCGTGATCAGATCTTCAAGGCTTCGAAATGTGCTGTTGAGCGCGGGTTGCAATTCGTTAACGTGGCGATCCATCCTTCTTCGCATGAAAAAGCTACCAATCCTCCTTCTCGCGCTGTTGTTCTCCGTCCCGATTGTTTCCGCCCAAACGATTATTAGAAGCGAAACGGGCTCACCGGAATACGACAAAGAACCGATTTACAAGGCGATTGCCGAGGTAAAGGACTTGGTCTCCAACTCTGCTCCGCAGACAGCCGCGCCGGAGCAGTTGTCCCTTGTGACTGCGAGCCTCTCCCATATAGAGATGCTTGTGAACCGTGGTTTTCCGCTCAACCAAATCTCCCCGCTGGTCCGCCGCCTTCTCATATTGAGCGCCGAGCCCAAGTTCGTATCGGCAGTGGACGCATTGGCGCTTAAAATCCAAGCCGTCCAAGAGACAGCCCAGATCAAAGCTGGAAAGGAAATCCAGGAATCGCACCTAAAATGGAACTCCGCCATCGACCAGGCATTAAAAACTGCGTTAGCGACCCAAGACGCGAAAGTCGTTGGGCAACTCATCGCGGATTTGCGAAGTCTTCAGCTCCAGGACGGCTCCCGGAATTTTAATCCCCCGAGGTCTCAAACTGTCCTGCGTTTCCTCGGCGAATGGCAATCCATGCTTACCCTAGTGCAGGAGGATCGCACGAGCGAGGCCGTTAGCGCCCTGTACAACATGTCGCGAAATTATATCTCGGAACTCGCGCCCATCATTACCGCCGAGCAGATCAATGCGCGCAGGCAGAAACTACTGAATGCTTACGAAGCAAAAACGGCGGAAGCGGTGACCCGCCTCTCGAAGGAGCTGTTCTCTGCCTCGACGGTAGCCGAAACGCGGCTCCATCTGCGCGAACTCGAAGGCCTCAGAAATCAGGTGCAGAACTTCCGAACGGACGCTTTGCCTCGTGACATCTCGACGCGCATCAATGCACTGAACGAGAACGCAAACCGTTGGGTGGCCTTCGTTGAACAGCGCGAACGCAACGAATGGCGTGAGGCGCTGAGCAATCTGGATCAAATCATGCGCAGCGGAAAATCCGACGAGGCCTTGCTGAAAACCATCGAAAAAGAGCGTGCGAACCTTCTCAAGACCGCTGCGGAAGCCTCAGAAACTTTTCTCAAACTGGTCCAGGAAAAGCTTCCAAAAATACAGGCAGGCAACACTTTCGAACGGGCCGATTTCAGCCGCTTCAAAAGTGTGCTTAGCCAGACCGAAGGCAACGACGCCATCCTGCTTCGCATTGCCGAAGCCGAGGTGGTGCTGCCCGCCTGGACGGATATTTTGCAGGCCGAATTGAGCGGCGATGGCGAGCGCATGGCATCCGCTCTCACCCGGATTGCGCGCGTGAAAAAAATCGAGCAACCGCTCATCCCCGCTGCCCTGATCGCGGAGAAAATGAAGCTCGCCTTAAAAATGACCGGGCGCAGTGTTGATCCCGTTGCCGCAGCAGAAGCGCCCACCGAAGAAGCGCTCAGTAAACGCATTTTGGAAATCCAAACTCCCGCACAGCTTGGCCAACTGACCAAGGAACTCACCCCGTTAAGCGCCACCCGTAATGATTCCGCCAATTACGCTCTACAGGCCCTTGTAAGCCAACTTGAAAACCTCCGCAACCTGTGGGTGAGCGGACACGCTGTATCGCTGACAAGGAGCGGCATGGAGTTTGGAAGATCCGGCCAGGGATGGTGTCGTGATGCGGTGGACACGTTGCAAAAGAGAATCGTGGTGCAGACGGCAGCCACGACGCTCAAACTTCCACAACTCACCGAAGCTTCGCTTGCCGATCAAACGCTGCCCGAGGCGCTGAACAAACTGGCTGCCGAGTTTGCCGAAAAGGCGGAGTGGCGCAAAACCTACGACATCCTGCAGTTTTTGGATTCCAACAATCCGATGGGGTGGCCACCCGGTGGTGGACATCGTCATCGTGGCATCGCGAGTTATCTAGCCGGACTCAACTTCGAGATGGCCGAGCAATGGCCGCAGGCGGTGCAGTCCTATCACGACGTGCTTCGTTCGGTTGCGGGCCTCAATCCCACAAAAGAAGCTGCCGAACGTCTCAAAGCCCTTCGTCGCCAGCATCCAGAGGCGTTCGAGGCCAAACCCGTTGAAAAACAGCCCTGACCGTCCGGCCTGCCGGATCGCGTGATGGGGCTGATTTTGCCGATTGATTCCGGGGAATGCAGCACCTAGCGTCTGCGCGCGAAACGCAACAATATAAAGGGAATCTTCACGCTTATGAAAACCACGCATCTAACAACTCTCGCTTTCGCTTCGGTCCTCGCGCTCGGCGTCTCTTTTTCCACCGTCTCAACCGGGGCGGAAGAGGAGATCAAGGTCGGTGAGTTCGCTTCGCTGACCGGCGGATCGGCAAGTTTTGGGCAGTCGTCGCATAAAGGCACGGAACTCGCCATCGACGAGATCAATGCCGCAGGGGGGTTGCTCGGCAAAAAGGTCAAGCTCATCACGGAGGATGATCAGTCCATGGCCGGACAACCCGCAACCATTGTGCGCAAGCTCATTGCGCAGGACAAAGTGGTTGCTGTGCTCGGTGAAGTGGCGTCCAGCAAATCGCTCGAAGCCGCGCCCATCTGCCAGCAGAACCAGATCCCGATGATCTCGCCCGCATCGACGAACCCAAAGGTCACGGAAGTCGGTGATTTCATTTTCCGCATCTGCTTCATCGATCCTTTTCAAGGCACGGTAATGTCAAAATTTGCCGAATCAAAAGGCTGGAAAAAAGTGGCCGTGCTGACGGATGTAAAACAGGACTACTCGGTGGGGCTCGCGCAGTTTTTCAAGGAAGGCATCGTGAAGGCTGGCGGCAGCATCGTGAAGGAGTCGAGCTACAGCACCGGGGACAAAGATTTTAAACCGCAGCTCACCAGTATCAAAGCAGCGAAGCCTGACGCCATCTTTGTTCCCGGCTATTACGCTGAGGTGGCGTTGATCGCCAAGCAGGCCAAGCTGCTGGGAATTAAAGCCCCGCTGCTTGGTGGCGACGGCTGGGTCGGTGATTCGCTGCTGAAGGTGGCGGGCAACTCGCTCGACGGCTCCTTTTTCTCCTGCCACTTCAGCGCGGATGACAAGTCGGAGGTCGTGCAGGGTTTCGTGCAGAAATACAAAGCGAAATACGGTGCCGTGCCCGACGACATGGCCGCGCTCGGCTACGACAGCGCAATGATCCTCGCGGAAGCGATCAAGCGTGCCGGCACGACGGACGGCCCCGCTCTGCGCGACGCTATCGCAGCAACGAAGGAGCATCCCGGCACCCCCGGAAAATTCCCCCTCAACGCCAACCGCGACGCGCAAAAATCGGCCGTCACCCTGACCATCGGCGGCGGTGGCTTTCATTTTGTGCAGAGCGTGGCACCCTGATTCTTGAGCCACAGAGGGCGCGGAGAGCACTGAGGTTTTTTGATGGGCGATCAACTGACGGAAAAGATCATCGGTGCGGCTTCTGAGCGACGGCATAAAAAGAAGCTCTCTGTGCTCTCTGTGCGCTCTGTGGCTCCATGATTGAATTTCTCCAGCAGCTCATCAACGGCCTGGCCCAAGGCAGCATTTATGCGCTCATTGCGCTGGGCTACACGATGGTCTTTGGCGTGCTGCGGTTCATCAACTTCGCCCACGGCGACGTGTATATGCTCGGGGCGTTTGCGGGCTATTATCTTGCGGAAAAACTGCCGCACCTTTTCGGTGGCGAACCGGGCTACACCAAGACGGCAGCGGTGCTAATCACCGCCATGACGATCTGCGCCATCATCGGCATCGTCATTGAAAAACTCTGCTACCGCCCGTTGCGTTCGCGTCCCAAACTCACTGTGCTCATCACCGCGATCGGCGTCTCGCTTTTCCTCGAAAACGCCGGGCAGTTTGTTTTCGGGGCAGACCCTAAATCGTTCCCGGAAATCATCATCGACCGCGCCATCGAGATCCCCGAATCGTGGGGCGCGGTGAGCGGACTGACCATTACCCTTTCTCAGGTGATCGTCGTCGGGGTTACGATTTTCCTGCTCTTCGCGCTGCGTTACATTGTGCTGAAAACGCGGATGGGTATGGCCATGCGCGCGCTTTCTTTTAACCCCGTGGCCGCTTCGCTCATGGGCGTAAACAACGACGTGGTGGTGTCCTTTACCTTCGGGCTTGGCTCGGCGCTGGCGGGTGCTGCGGGCATCCTGTGCAGCATCCAGCAACCTTCCATCGATCCGCTCATGGGCGTAAACGCAGGCCTGAAGGCGTTTGTCGCTGCGGTGCTCGGCGGCATCGGCAACATCCCGGGCGCAGCGCTGGGCGGCGTGTTGATCGGCCTCATCGAGGCGCTCGTGGCGGGTTACATCAGCCCGAACTACCGCGACGCCATCGTGTTTGGCGTGCTGATTTTGATCCTCATCGTAAAACCCACCGGACTGCTTGGCGCGAGCGAACGCGAGAAGGTCTAGCCATGAATCCACGCCCGCAACTCATCCTCCTCGGCGTCTTGATCGCCGGGCTTGTGGCATCACACTTCCTCGGCGGCGGAGCTGAGCCGCATATTCCCGCGCTGAATTCCTACTACTACGACATTCTCATCGGCATCGGCATCAACGTCATTCTGGCTGCCGGACTCAACCTTGTGAACGGCTACACGGGGCAGTTTTCGCTCGGTCACGCCGGGTTCATGGCCGTGGGCGCATATGCGTCGAGTTGGCTCTCGCTGACGTTCGGTTACGCGCTGGGGTCGGGCAATGTCGCCACCACGACGGCGTTCTTGATCGCCCTGCTCATCGGGGGCGGCGTTGCGGCGCTTGTCGGGTTGACCGTCGGCATTCCGTCGTTGCGGCTGCGGGGAGATTACCTCGCTATCGTGACGCTCGGGTTCAATGAAATCATCAAAGGCGTCATTCAAAACTGCGAACCACTCGGTGCGCAGCGCGGCCTGGGCGGCATGGTGCAGCACACCACGGTGTTCTGGGTTGTCGCGTTCGCGGCGCTCACGGTTTATACCGTCGTGAGTCTCGTCGATTCCACTTACGGGCGCGGTTTTCTCGCCGTGCGCGACGACGAAATCGCGGCGGAGGCGATGGGCATCAACACCACGAAATACAAGGTGCTCGCCTTTGTTATCGGAGCATTTTTCGCGGGCATCGCGGGCGGATTGTATGCCCACTTCAAACAATTCGTGCATCCCGAGGGGTTCAACTTCCTGCGGTCCGTGGACATCGTGGTCATGGTTATCCTTGGCGGCATGGGCAGCACGTTGGGCGTTTGTTTTGCGGCGGTGCTGCTGACGATCCTGCCTGAGTTGCTGCGTTACGTTTCCAAGGTTGAGGCGCTTCCCGACTGGCTCCAGCACATCGCCGAGAACCGAATGATCCTGTACTCGCTACTGCTCATCGTGCTCATGCTCACGCGGCCGCAGGGGCTTTTCGGTGGATTGACGTTTGGGAAAAAGGAGCGGCGCGTATGAAGGTAAACGCGGCATGGGAGGGGAGGCAATGAAAGTGACCAGAAAAAGCGAAAAGAATACGGATTTTGTGGTCTTTGATAGCACCGGGAGTGCCCGGGTAGGACAATGGGCTTTTGCTACGCCACGAGATTTGGAACAAATCGCGCGTTGGCCGAGGCAGGTAGGCGATGCCAAAGATTTGGTTACGCAGGATGCGCTCGGGTTTGCGAAGCTGACGTGCAAGCGATGGCCGTTTTACCGTGAAGAAGGTCGCACCGCATTAGATCTTTGCGGTCACAACGCCACTGCTGGCACCCGCACAAGCGCGGAAAGTAGATTTTTCAAGCGGCTTGCAAGTAGTTCTGAGGAGGGAGAACGCATGAAGACGGAGCGTGGTTCCCACAAGGGAACAGGATTTTTTCTCTCATGAGCAAACCTTTGCTCCAGCTCGATAAGGTCACCGTCCAGTTTGGCGGGCTCAAAGCCGTCTCGGAGGTTTCCTTTTCCATCGGAGAAGGGGAACTCGTCGGCCTCATCGGCCCAAACGGCGCGGGCAAGACGACGGTGTTCAACCTCATCACCGGGGTTTATCAGCCCACGGCAGGAAACATCACCTTCGCGGGCCGCCCCGTTAAAGGTCATCGCGCCAGCAAAATCACCGCCCGCGGCATCGCGCGCACGTTTCAAAACATCCGGCTGTTTTCGAGTCTCAACGTTTTCGACAATGTGCGCACCGCCTGCAACATGCACCTGCGCCACGGCATTGCGCACGCATTGACCCGCGGTCCCGCCTTCAGCCGTGAAGAGGCCGGGATTGAAAAGAGCGTGCTCGAGCTGCTGGAAATTTTCGGCCTGCAAAGCGAGCGCGATGTGCCTTGTAAAAGTTTGTCCTACGGCGATCAGCGCCGTTTGGAAATTGTCCGCGCCCTGGCGACCCGTCCCAAACTCCTGCTGCTCGATGAGCCCGCAGCCGGGATGAATCCGACCGAGAAAACCGAGCTGATGGAACTCATCCGATTTACGCAGGAGAAATTCGGATGCGCCGTGTTGCTCGTGGAGCACGACATGAAAGTCGTCATGGGTATCTGCCAGCGCATCAACGTGCTCGACTACGGCAAAAAAATTGCCGAGGGAACACCGGACGAGGTGAAGCGCAACCCGGATGTCATCAAAGCGTACCTTGGGAGTTAAGAATTATGCTCGAAATCCGCGATCTCCACGTCTGCTACGGCGGCATCTCAGCACTTCAGGGCATCTCGCTGCGGGTTGATCAGGGGAAGATCGTGACGCTTGTGGGTGCCAATGGAGCGGGCAAGTCCACCACGCTTCGCACTATTTCAGGAATCGTAAAACCGCGCACCGGCAGCATCCTTTTCGAAGGCGAGGAAATCGGCGATTTGCCAGCGCACAAAATCGTCTCACGCGGGTTGGCGCAGTCGCCCGAAGGACGCATGGTTTTCGCCAATCTTACCGTGATGGAAAATCTCCGCATGGGAGCGTATCTGCGGCGCGACACGAAAAACTTTCCTGCGGAACTCGAGTACATCTTCGGTATTTTTCCGCGGCTCAAGGAGCGCGAAAAGCAAACCGCCGGCACGCTCTCCGGCGGCGAACAGCAAATGCTGGCCATCGGGCGGGCGCTGATGAGTAAACCCAAGTTCCTGATGCTCGATGAACCGTCACTGGGCATTGCCCCGCTTTTGACGCGCACGATTTTTGAGAAGATCGTCGAGATTAACAAAACGCTGGGCATCACCATTTTGCTCGTCGAACAAAACGCGAATCTCGCTCTCGAAGTCTCGCATTACGGCTACGTGCTTGAGACGGGCCGCATCATTCTTGAAGATTCCTCCGCCGCGCTGCGCGTGAACCCCGAAGTCCGCGAGGCTTATCTCGGAGGGTAAAAGACAAGCCCTGTTATTTTGCCGGGGCTTACGTCTCGTCGAGGTGAAACTTGTGCAAAATGCGATGGGCAAACGGCACGATCATCAGCGACGCGATGCCGAGAAATGCGAGACCGGAAAACAGGGCGTAGAAAGAGGCGAAAATTTTTGCCCCGTCGGTATGAAGCGGATCCACCGGCCCCATGCCGCCTAAGATCATCGAGGCGTTCACGAGAGAATCCACCCAGCCCAGGCCACAGAAGACGTGATAACCCACCACGCCGATACCGAGGCCTATTCCAAGTACCATCGTGGCGAGGACGAAATGGTGCGCCACTCTCCATGCAAACGCGGCCTGGCTCAGGAGCGGAAGCTTGCGATGTTCGTACACAGGGCGGAGTTTAACTGAGTTCTCCCTGAAGGCTAGTCCACAAAGCGCGCTGTGGTGGTTTCTCATGTTTCCGCAGTATCGGGTTCGTGCGGGACAAATGCGAATCCGGGGTGGACGCGGGCTCCCCTTTCGGACTAAGCGATAGGCCATGAATCCCACCGCAGATGATTTCCGCGCAATGTTCGAGAGCTTGCGCGAGGGGTTGGCCCGGCGCATTGCGGGGCAGGAGGAGATTATTCACGGGGTGCTCACGGCGTTTCTCTCGGGCGGACACGTGTTGCTTGAAGGCGTACCTGGGCTGGGCAAGACGATGCTTGTGCGTTCGCTCGCCGAGGTGACGGGCCTCCGGTTTTCCCGCGTACAATTCACTCCGGATCTCATGCCTTCGGACATTGTCGGCACAAACGTCATCGTCGAGAACGAGCAGGGTCGGAAGGTGTTCCAATTCGAGCGCGGCCCGGTATTTGCGAACATCGTGCTGGCGGATGAAATCAATCGAGCCACGCCGAAAACGCAGAGCGCACTGCTCGAAGCCATGCAGGAAAAACACGTGACCGTGGGCGGTGTGACGCATCCGCTGGAGGAGCCGTTTCTCGTGCTCGCGACGCAAAATCCGCTGGAGATGGAGGGCACCTATCCGCTCCCGGAGGCGCAGTTGGACCGCTTCTTTTTTAAACTCAAAGTGCTGTATCCGTCCGCCGATGAGCTCCACACGATCCTGGAACGCACCACGGCGTCCTTTGTGCCGGAAGTGGCGAAGCTGCTCGGTTCTGCTGAGGAGTTGATGCGACTGCGGACCATGGTGCGTGAAGTGCCCGTGGTGCGCGAGGTGCAGCAGCGGGCGATTGATCTCGTGCTGGCAACGCACCCGGACACTCCCCAGGCCACGGCTTTGGCGAAAAAATATGTGCGCTACGGGGCGAGTCCTCGCGGAGCGCAGACGCTGATTCTCGCGGGTAAAATCTACGGACTGCTCGACGGGCGATATCACGTCGCGAAGGAGGACGTAGAGCGGGCGCTGCTCCCGGCGCTTCGACACCGGGTGATCCTCAACTTTGAAGGTGAGGCGGAGGGCGTGACGACAGACGACGTGCTCAATGACATTTTGAAAGCATGAAGCGTTTGCTGCGGATTCTCTGCCTCATGCTGGCCACGGCGGTGTTGCCAGGGTGTGCGACGCGCACGCAGATTCGAGCTACCACGGCGCGTCTTGTGCCCGGCGAGTCGCTTGCGGAATCGCTCGGCAAGGCGGAGGCGGCCTGGCGGAATGATTCTGCGGCGGGCAGGACGGCGTATCGCGCCAGTCTGCGCAGTTTTTTCGCAGAGATGCCTTACGACTGGCAAAAGAAGACGCGCATCGAGATGCCGCATGGTGGCGGCTGGATCGAAATCGCGCCGCAGCGGGGAGACGGTCAGTATCGCGCATCGGACTTTGATGAAATCGAAACCATCGCAAAAACCCGCGTAAACAAGATCGTTCCCGCCGGAGTGCGCAGCGGCTGGGGGCTTCCGGCAAAAGCCATCGGGCGGCTGGACCTGATTGCGGAACGTGTGCCGGGCAAACGCGTGCCGGGTTGGATTTCACCCGCCACGTTGTTTGTGGAATTTCCGGCGCAAAAACCGGGTGCGCCGCGTGCCGTGGTGCGTTTACTCGATCCGCGCACACGTTCTGGTGCGGCGAAATCGCGTCCGCTGGCGGCGGATTTTTCCTCGATGATTCACGCGTCGCTCGGGCGTCCGAACTTTTTGAAAATGGCATTCTCCGGGTTGCTTCATCCCGAGCGCTGGTTTGGCGAGAGCGGCATGTTCATGCTCGAACCGTATGATCCGGGCAAGGTGCCGGTGATCATGGTTCACGGTCTGCAAAGCGATCCGCACATTTGGGAAAACACCGCCACCGCGCTGATGTCCGATCCGAAAATCGGGTCGAGGATACAGGTCTGGTATTTCATGTATCCCACGGGGCTGCCGATTCCGGGATCCGCGAGCCGGTTGCGCGGGACGATGAGTGCGCTGAAAAAAGCGGTGGACCCCGAGGGCGACGATTTCGCAACCAACCACATGTTCATGATCGGCCACAGCATGGGCGGACTGCTGACGCGGATGCAGGTGATCGATTCCGGCAACGACCTGTATCGAGCGTATTTCAGAAAACCCATGGATAAACTGGCCGTGACTCCGGGCACGAAGCGCATGTTTCAGCGTTCGTTTTTCTTTGAATCCAACCCCGGCATCCGGCGCGCGGTGTTTGTGTGTGTGCCGCATCGCGGGAGCCAGATTGCGGACATCAATCTGGTGCGGTTGTTCACCAACATCGTCCAGATTCCCAAGCTCACAGCGCAAGCGATCGCCGAAGTCCTAACCCTCGACTTTGATGCAATCAACCCGCAGCTTTTCCAATACAACAACCTCGGAGCAAACAGCATCGACATGCTTTCGGCAAAACATCCGTTTTTCGGTGCGATGGAAAAACGCCCGATCAAGGTTCCCTTCCACAGTATCATTGGAGATCGCGGCAAGGGCATTGGAGAAAAAAGCAGCGACGGCGTGGTTCCGTATTGGAGTTCGCATCTTGGCGGCGCACAGACGGAGAAGATCTTGCCGTATCCGCACGGTTGCGTGGAGCGCCCGGAAGTCGTCGCCGAAATCCAACGCATCGTGGGCGATAACCTGCCGCGTTAAGCATGTTGAAAGCTCGCGCGAATTCTCAGAAAAGAAATCCCTTCCCCCACAAGCAGGTTTATACGACAGATACCGGCCCTTTTGAACTTATCCGCATCACGCTTCTCGCCAGTTTGTCTGCATCGCTTCAAGGCATCGAGCCTGACCGTATCGTAGTGCCCGCCTGATGAGCCCGCATCTTCCAGACCTGCATGTCAGCCGCAAGCGCCTCTCAGTGGAACTGAATGAACTGGCGGAAAAAGCGCAGGACGCCGAACTCACGCTGGGCGGGCTCATGGAGCAGCTCGAGGGACGCGTTTACACGCTGCTGCTTGTGTTGTTGTCCGTGCCGTTTTGCCAACCAGCCCCGCTGCCCGGGCTATCGACGCCACTGGGGCTGATGATCACGCTGCTTGGTTTGCGTTTTGCCTTCCGCCAGAAACCGTGGCTTCCACAACGCCTTCTCGCGACGCGTGTGCCGCAGAAATTTCTACCGATCGTGTTGCGCGGAAGCGCGAAGCTGCTCGGGTGGGTGGAAAAACTTCTGCATCCCCGGATGATCGGAATGTTTGACTACCGTGCGGTGCAATTTTTCGCAGGGCTGGCGATTTTTATTTCCGGAGCTCTGCTGCTGCTGCCACTGCCGATTCCTTTCAGCAACATGCTTCCGGCGCTCACCGTCGTGCTCATCGCATCGTCTTTTTCGGAACGCGACGGCGCTATGCTTTGGGCGGGGTGGGCGATGTTCCTGATCACGCTCGCCTTTTTCGTGGCGCTATTTTTGGGCGGCGCGGAAGCCATCCAGTGGGTGGAAGCGAATTTTAGCGGATATTTTGATCCGAACGATGAGGCACCGGGCGTGGCTCCGCTGGAGTAGGAACGGAAATCCATTGTTAGGCTTGGCATCGCTCCGCTAATGCGCTGTCGTTGCGGCCATGATACTCGCAGGCGACACTGGTGGAACTTCGACACGTATTGGTTGGTTTCAAATGGACGGCATCACGCCGCGTCCATTGGTGGTGGAAAAGTATGTGAGCGCCGCGTACCCGAGCCTGGAAAACATTCTCGCGGAGTTTGTCGAAAAACATTCGGGCCAGGCCGAGGCGGCGTGTTTTGGCATTGCTGGCCCGATCATTGACGGTGTGGTGGAAACAACCAATCTCCCGTGGCGCATCGAAGCCGCCAGTGTGGCAAAGTTGCTTAACGTGGAGTGCGCGCATTTAATCAACGATCTGGAGGCCAATGCCTTCGGCATGGGCGCGTTGGCTCCTGAGGATTTTGCGGTGCTGCACGAGGGCGTCTGCGACAAGGACGGCAATGCCGCGATCATTTCCGCCGGCACCGGGTTGGGCGAAGCGGGCTTTTCTTTCGATGGCAAAAAGCACCGGCCTTACGCGTCGGAGGGCGGTCACTGCGATTTCGCGCCGCGCACGGAGAAGGATGTGGAACTGTGGCGCTGGCTGCGCGAACGCAAGGGGCATGTGAGTTGGGAATCGGTGCTCTCGGGGCCCGGCATGGTGAACATTTATCAATTTCTTGGCGGCTCCACGGACAGAAGCGGTGCGGCGATTTCCAGCGCGGGACTGGACGGCAGCGACGCGTTGTGTGTTGCGGCGCTCGATATGTTCGTTGCGTTCTACGGAGCCGAGGCCGGGAATCTTGCGATGAAAATGAAATCCACCTACGGCATGTTCATCGGCGGCGGGATTGCGCCGAGGATTCTTTCCAAACTGCAGTCACCGATTTTTCTCGATGCGTTTTTCGATAAGGGTTCCATGCGCGATCTGGTCGAGGCCATGCCCATTCGTGTTTCGCTGAATGACGGCGCGGCCCTCCTCGGCGCGGCCCTCTGCGCTGCGCTGCGAACCGGGACGGTTGATCATCCTTTTCTCTCCTGAACCCCATGCAAACGTTCTCACTTCCTCACGCCCAAGTTGATGTTCTGGCCGATCCCGCCGCACTCGCGGAATCCTGCGCCGAGGCTTTTATCCAACACGCCGGGCAGGCGATTGCGGCGCGTGGAAAATTCGTGGTCGCACTGGCGGGCGGTTCCACACCGAAGGCCACGTTTGCGCTGCTCGCGAAAATGCCGGGGCGCGTCGATTGGAAAAAGGTGCACGTTTATTTCGGAGACGAACGCCATGTGCCGCCGGATCATGCGGACAGCAATTTCCGCACGGCGCATGAGACGCTGCTGAGCAGGGTGCCGATTCCCTCGACGCAGATTTTTCGCGTGCTCGCCGAGTTGCCCGCTGCCGAAGCCGCGGCGGATTACGACGCGAAAGTGCGCGCAGCCGGGAGGTTCGATCTGATTATGCTCGGCATGGGACCGGATGGTCACACGGCTTCGCTTTTTCCAGAAACCACGGCGCTCGGATGCACGGACAAACTGGTTGTGGAAAACTGGGTGCCCAAGTTTAATACGTTTCGCCTCACGTTCACCTACACGGCGATCAATGCGGCGCGCAGCGTGCTTTTCGCCGCAGCCGGAGGGGACAAGGCGGAGATGCTGCGGACGATTTTGCGCGACGGCGCGGATTTTCCCTCGGGGCATGTCCGCCCTGCGGATGGTGTGTTGTGTTGGAAACTTGACGCTGCGGCCGCCTCCAAAATGGGATTTTAGCATAGGCAAATTCGGGTTTGCGCATCCGCGAAGCACTCTTATAGTGCCCGCTTAAAAGTCCCGCGATCAGGCCGTCGCGGAACTACAAGCTAAGGCCACAACCACCACATCTAAACAGAAAGTATCCCCCACATGGCAAAAGTGACCCTAAACGGAGTGTTCAAAATCTATAAGGGCGACAAAGGCAAGGACGTCACTGCCGTCCTCGACTTTAATCTCGAAATCGGCGACCGCGAGTTTGTCGTCTTCGTCGGCCCCTCAGGCTGCGGAAAATCCACCACGCTCCGCATGATCGCCGGGTTGGAAGAGATTTCCAAAGGCGAAATCAAAATCGGCGACCGCGTGGTCAACGATGTTCCCCCGAAAGACCGCGATATTGCGATGGTCTTTCAAAACTACGCGCTCTATCCGCACATGAGCGTGTTCGACAACATGGCATTCGGCCTCAAGCTGCGGAAATATCCGAAGGCTGAAATCCAGAAACGCGTGCAGGAGGCTGCGGCGATTCTCGGCATCACCGACTATCTGGAGCGCAAACCGAAGGCGCTTTCCGGCGGTCAACGCCAGCGTGTGGCCGTGGGTCGTGCGATTGTGCGCCAACCGAAGGTGTTTCTTTTTGATGAACCGCTCTCGAACCTTGATGCCAAGATGCGTGTGCAGATGCGTACGGAAATCACAAAGCTGCATCAGCGGCTGCAAGCCACGATGATTTATGTGACGCACGATCAGGTGGAAGCCATGACGATGGGCGACCGGATCGTGGTCATGAAGGACGGCGTGATTCAGCAGACCGACGCGCCGCTTTCGCTTTACAACAAGCCTATTAATCTGTTTGTCGCCGGCTTCCTGGGCAGTCCGCCCATGAACTTCGTTAGAGGCACGATGAGGGACACCAAGGACGGTCTGATTTTTAAAGAAGTGGAAGGCGGGGTCATGGAGATTGCCATGCCGCATTACGAAGGTGCCAAAGCCTACATCGGCAAGGAAATCGTGGCCGGGATTCGTCCCGAGAATATCGCCGTGGTGCTCACGACTGAAAAGCCTGTGGGATCAAGGTTCCAGGCGATTGTTGACCTTGTGGAGCCGATGGGCGCGGAGACGAACATCTACCTGCAAACCGGCATTCATACGGCGGTCTGCCGCACGGAAGCGCAGATCACGCACGATGAAGCCGGACGCCGCATGCAGTTCGAAATCAACGGAAACAAAGTCCATCTGTTTGATCCGGAGAGCACGCTGCGGATCGAGGAATAGAAATTCTCACCCGGGAGTGTGAAAGCGCTCCCGGTTTTTTTGTGTTATGACATTGAGCCTGTTCTCAGTGCCTCAAGGCTGCAGCAGGAGAGTTTTTCGCAGCACTTGACGATTGGCAAACACCACCGTCTCGGGTAGTTCAAGAGCCCTCCAAACCTACTTAGACTATGAAAACACCTGATCTTTCCGCCCTTTCCCGCGCTGCAAACGAAGCCCGTGGCCTCGCCATGGATGCCGTCCACGCTTGTTCCAGCGGGCATCTCGGTCTCCCCCTCGGTTGTGCGGAAATCGGGGCAGCGCTTTTCGGTCATGCGCTGGTCTGCGATCCTGCGGCGCCCAAGTGGCTCGGACGCGACCGGTTCATCCTCTCCGCAGGCCACGGTTCGATGTTTCTCTACGGCTGGCTGCATCTGTCGGGTTACGACCTGACGCTCGATCAGGTGAAAAAATTCCGCCAACTCCACAGCGGCACACCGGGACATCCGGAATCTTTTGAAACCGTCGGCGTTGAAGCCACCACCGGCCCGCTAGGTCAAGGCGTTGCCAATGCTGTCGGTTTTGCGGTTTCCGCGAAAATGCTCGCCGCACGCTACGACGCGTTGCTTTTCGACCAGCACATCATCGCGCTCGCGGGCGACGGCTGTTTGCAGGAGGGCGTCGCCATGGAAGCCAGCGCATTTGCCGGGCATCAGCAACTCGACAACCTCATTCTTATTTATGATTCCAACGACGTGACGCTCGACGCCATGGCCGCCGCTTCTCAGAGCGAGGATGCGGGGAAACGTTACGAAGCGATGGGTTGGAACGTGCAGACTGTTGATGGACAGGACATCACCGCGTTCCTTGCCGCTTTTGAAAATGCGAAAAACGCCACGGGCAAACCGCAGTTCATCGTCGCCCGCACACTCATCGGCAAAAGCATTCCCGAAGTCGCGGGTACAGCAAAAGCCCACGGCGAAGGCGGTGCGAAGTTCATCGACGCAGCCCGCAAATCCCTCGGTCTTCCGGAGGCTGAACCTTTTTTCGTAAGTAACGAAACGTGCGCGTATCTTGTAACGCTCACCGCCGTACGCGCGAAAGCTCACGCCGATTGGTCGGCGCGTTACGACGCATGGAAAAGCGCGAATCCGGAGTTTGCAGCGGAACTCGAAAGCGGTGACGCCACCGATCTGCTTGCGAAGATTCCGGCGTTCCCTGCCGACAGCAAAATCGCCACGCGTAAAGCAGGTAGCGACGTGCTTCAACCGCTCGCCGCAGCCCTTCCCAAGCTGATCAGCGGCAGCGCCGATCTTTACGGTTCCACGCTCAACTACATTGGCGCGAGCAAAGATTTCACCCCGGCCAATCGCGGCGGACGCAACATCCGTTTCGGCATCCGGGAACACGCCATGGCGGCGATCTGCAACGGCATCGCCTATGACGGCGTGTTCAAGGCTTCCTGCGCGACCTTCCTCGTTTTCGCGGATTACGCCCGCCCGGCGATCCGCCTCGCTGCGCTCTCCAGTCTGCCGGTAACGTACATTTTCACCCACGACTCAGTCGGCGTCGGCGAAGACGGACCGACCCATCAACCAGTCGAAACGGTCAGCGGCTTGCGCGTCATCCCGAACCTCGACGTGATCCGTCCTGCGGATCCGGAGGAAACGGCGGGCGCATTTGCAGCGGCCTTCGAACGCACCAACGGCCCCACTCTGCTCGCGCTGACACGGCAGGCTGTGCCCTTGCTCAATGACATTCCGGTCGAGACCCGCCGCAACGGTGCGCTTTTGGGCGGCTACATTGCGAAAAAGGAAACCGGCACGCTCACGACGATCCTTTTATCAGCAGGCAGCGAACTGCAACACGCCCTCGCCGCCGCTCAACAACTGGGCGACGGAGTCCGCGTGGTTTCCATGCCTTGCTTCGAGCGCTTCGAACGCCAATCTCAGTCTTACCGCGAAGAAGTGCTGCCGTTGTCCTGCCGCAAACGCGTCGCGATCGAAGCCGGTGTGCCGGACGCATGGCACCGCTACACCGGACTGGACGGTGCCGTCGTGGCAATTTCCACTTTCGGAATCAGTGCTCCGGGCAACATCGCAATGAAAGAACTCGGGATCACACCGGAAGCCGTCGTCGCGGCAGTCCGGGCGCTGTAATACGCCGGGAAGCAAAGCGGCGGGTAATTTCAATCAAATAGACTATCGCTATCCACATGGTTGTCCTGTGTGGCGGGCTGATTCTTTACGATTGACGCTGTTGAATCGTCTCCTCATTGTGCCCTTTCACGTGTGAGGACTGGCGGCTCCTTTTTCTGCATTTCGGTGTTGAAAAAGTGTAACGGCCCTGCGTCACATCGAGCGCTGTTCTCCACATCACAACGTAACGCAAATTTTTAACATATTTTAAACACATGCTAAACGGCATTTTTGGGCTGTTTTCTAACGACATCGGCATCGACCTCGGCACAGCGAACACGCTGGTGTATGTCAAGGATCACGGCATTGTCCTCCGCGAACCTTCTGTGGTGGCTGTTCAGGCCGGCACCAACCGCGTTCTTGCCGTGGGTGACGAAGCCAAGCGCATGCTCGGACGCACGCCCGGCAACATCGTCGCGATCCGCCCGCTCAAGGACGGTGTCATTGCCGACTTTGAAATCACCGAGGCGATGCTCCGCCATTTCATCAACAAGGTGCACGGCAAGAAAACCTTTTTGAAACGTCCTCATCCGCGCGTCGTGATCGCTGTTCCCTCGGGCATCACCGAAGTGGAAAAACGCGCCGTCCGGGAATCCGCATTGCACGCCGGTGCGCGTGAAGTTTTTCTCATTGAAGAGCCCATGGCCGCAGCCATCGGCGTCGGCCTTCCCGTGCAGGACGCCGCTGGCAACATGATCATCGACATCGGCGGCGGCACCACCGAGGTCGCGCTGATCTCGCTTTCAGGCATTGTGTTCAGCCGCAGCATCCGCGTGGCAGGCGATGAACTCGACGAGGCCATCATCAATTACATGAAACGCGCCTACAACCTCATGATCGGTGAGCGCACGGCAGAGGAGATCAAAATCAAAATCGGATCGGCCTACCCGATGGAAAAGGAAACGCAGATGGAGGTGAAGGGACGCGATCTCGTCGCAGGTCTTCCGAAGACCATGACGATCACTTCGCAGGAAGTGCGCGAGGCGCTGCTCGAACCCATCAACAACATTGTGGAATCCGTGCGCGTTACGCTTGAGCGTTGCCCGCCCGAACTCAGCGCTGATCTTGTGGACCGCGGCCTTGTGCTTGCGGGTGGCGGTGCGTTGCTCCGAGGCCTGGACAAACTGCTTATGGAGGAAACCGGCTTGCCGGTTCATGTGGCGGAGGATCCGCTCAGCGCGGTGGCTGAAGGCACAGGACGCGCGCTTTCCGAGATCAAGTTCCTGCGTCAGGTGGCCACAAGCGACCGCGGATTCCGAGCCAACGAGAGTATTCGTTAAACCCGTCGCTCCGCATAAAAGCCAGCGAACGCCGAAGAGCATGAGCGCCCGAAAATCGCCTACAGCATATCGCAAATCGCCCACCGGATAATGTCGCGCACCCACATCATCTCCATCATCGCATTCATCGGGCTTGTGGCGGCGCTTTTCGCCCTCAACCCGCGCAATTCGCAAAAGGTGCAGGCCGGTGTGCTCAATGTGCTCACGCCATTTTTCAAGGCGGGCTCTTCCGTCACCACGTTCCGCGACGGGCTCAAAACCCTCGAACAACTCGAAAAACAAAACACCGAGTTGCTTACGCAAAACAAGGAGCTGAAAGCCATCAGCCAGACGTTGCGCGATCTCGAAGCGGAGAATCAGAAACTGCGCGCCGCACTGGAATACCGTCAGCGCGCCGCATTCAAGCTGGTTCCCGCCCGGATCGTCACGCGCGATTCTGCGACATGGTGGAATACCGTGACCATCGACAAGGGCACGGCGGACGGCGTGGACATCGATATGCCGGCGATGACGGATGAGGGCCTGGTGGGAAAAGTAACCACCGTGGGCGAACACATTGCCGTGGTGGTGCTGATCGCCGACGAAAACTGCAAAGTGGCCGCCAACGTCGTGGGAACCCGCGAACAGGGCATTGTCAAAGGAGACCGCATAACCTCGAACACCATGCCGCAACTCGGGATGGGTTTTCTATCCCGTGACGCGAAGCTCACGCGCGGACAGCAGGTTGTCACGAGTGGCGTGGGCGGTGTTTATCCTGCGGGAATTCCCATCGGCGTCGTGGATCGTTTCGAGGCACGTCCACTGGAAGGTTTTGCCGTGGTTCTGCCCGCTGTAAATCTCTCCGAACTTCAGGACGTCTTCGTCGTGGTCGGAAGAAAATGAAGCGCATGGAGGCCGCCCCACAACCCTTGATCGTCCCATGCCGGCGGTGATTTTCTTCTTCTTCCTCGTGGGAGCCGTGTTGCTGTCGATGATCGGGCAGCATTTCATCCCGCCGTTTCCCGCGCCCTGGTTCACGGGAGCGCGTGTGCTGCTCATGCCGGTCTTCCTTTTTTACGGAGCGCTGGCGATGCCCTTTTCCGGCATGCTCGGGCTCGCTTTCATTGCCGGGTTTTTCTGGGACGCCCTCACCTTGCCTGTCGTGCCCTCGCTGCTGCCCGGTGGCGAACCACTGTTTGAAATTCCGCTGGGATGGTCCATTATCCTCTATGCAGTCCTTGGCTCGATCATGAACGGGATGCGCCCATGGTTCCGGCGCGGTCGCTGGGAGATTCACTGTCTCCTGAGCGGCGTGTTCACCGCACTCATTGTCGTGGCGGAATACCTTATGATTGCCCTCAAGCGGATTGAGGAATCCGGGTTTCTTTTTCCCGGTATTGTCTGGCAACGTGCGCTGGGCTCGGGACTCGCCGCGATGCTGCTCGCGCCGCTCGTTTTCTTTTTGCTGAACACGGTGGGCCGGTTGATCGGTTTCGAGCCGCATCCCGAACGCGAAACTTTACGACGCTGATCCATGACTTACTCCCGTCCCGATCTTCGTTTGCTGGTCCTCGCCCTGCTGGTGCTCATAGGCATCGGGGCGCTGTGCACGCGGCTCTATTTCGTGCAGGTGAAAAACGAAAAGTACTACACGGGGCAGATCGCCACTCGTTCGGAGGTCACGGTGCGCATCCCGAGCGTGCGCGGTGAAATCAAGGACCGCAACGGCATCGTGCTTGTGACGAATCGCGCCAGTTTCGATGTGGATTTTTACCTGCCCGAAATGGTGCGCGAATACAAAAAGCGCAGCGGCGGCATCGTGCCGAAGGTGGCTTACCAGGGCACCGTGCGCAGCATGCTCAAGACGCTTGAGGAACCGAACATCGTCGAGATCGTCAATACCACGATTGTCCCGCGCCTGCAGGAACTCGACCTTGCCCGCGATTACAGTGGCAAGACGCTCCAGCGCCATTTTCGCACCAACACCGAAGTCCCGTTCACCTACCTCGAAGACATAGACTTCCCCACCATCGCGAAGTTTTCTGAGCACGACGTGGGGCTTTCCGGGGTCGATATCGCCGTGCGTCCCGTGCGCCGATACGTCTATGGCGCATTGGCCTCGCACATCCTTGGTTATGTTGGCATGCCACAGGAATTGTCCGACCAGCCTGACATCCGTAAGTACTCCTTTTTCCAACCCGACATCGAAGGCCGCACCAATATCGAGCTGGCCATGGACAGTTGGCTGCGCGGAACACCCGGCGTCCGCGTCATGCAGCGCAGCGTGAAAGGCCAGATCGACAAGGAGCTGCGTGTCGAGAATCCCAAGGCCGGCAACGACGTCTATCTCACTATCGATGCGCGCATTCAGATGATCGCCGAAAAAGCGTTGCGCGCCGTGGGCCGCGGGGCTGCTGTGGTGGTCGATCCCAACAACGGCGACATCCTGGCGATGGTCAGTGTGCCGAGTTACGACCCCAACGTTTTCATCCCCAGCATCTCCGAGGACGCGTGGAAGATCATCAACGAGGACGACACCGACCCCCTGACCAACCGGGCTGTGAGCCCCTACGCGCCGGGGTCCACATACAAAATCGTCACCGCGCTTGCGGGCCTTCGCAAAGGCCTCGGGGCAAAAACCTTCACCTGCACGGGGGGCGTCACCTACGGCAACAAGTTCATGCAGTGCTGGGTGATGCAAAAACACATACCGCCGCATGGCTCCATCTCCCTTTCCCAAGCCATCAAGGTCTCCTGCAACGCCTTTTTTTACCAATACGGAAACGCCGCTGGCATTGATAACATCGACGCTGTGGGTGAAGCCCTATGTCTTGGCCAGAAATCCGGCATTGAAATCACCGATGAAAAATCCGGCATCCTGCCCGGCCCGGCTTGGCTCCAGACTTATGCACCGCGCGAACGCTGGTCCAACGGACACACCGCCAACGTTTCCATCGGCCAGGGTTATGTTCTCGCCACACCGCTTCAAATGGCCATGGTGGCGGCGACCGTGGCCAACGGTGGTATCGCCTGGCAACCCCGCCTTGTGGACCGCATCCTCGACCCCGAGGGGAAAGTCATCTTCGACGACAAGGGCCTGCCGGTGGTTCCGCTTCCTCGTATTCGCATGAACATTCACGAGGCGGGCGTGTCCGATGAACAAGTGGAAATCGTCCGTAAAGGCATGTGGAAAGTCGTAAACGAAGACGGTGGCACGGCCAAGGCCGCACGCATCAAAGGCGCGGAAGTTGCGGGAAAAACCGGCACTGCGCAGTTCTGGCGCGGCACAAAAAAAGACAACCACACCTGGTTCATCTGTTTCGCGCCCTACAGCAAACCCAAGTACGCGGTCAGCGTGTTTGTGCAGGGCGCAAAGTCGGGCGGGGGAGTTTCAGCACCGATTGCCGCAAAGATTCTTGAAGAAAGTCTGGCACTGGAAAAAGGATTCCCCGTCGAACTCGCCGCACTCAAACCCGCGCCCGGAAGTTTCAAATTCATCGAGCAGGTGAACTACAGCAGCGCGGTGCCTGCCCAATTTTCCCCGGACGACCAGGAAACCGCGGAGCACACGGGCGATCCGGACAAAAAGCTGGCCGAAACCCAGGGCGGCGCTGGTGGCGCAAAGCCGGATGTCAAAGCCAATGCAGACGAAGCGGGCCGGGTTTCCGCCAAAAAGGGCAAACTTAAAGACCAGTCGCCTGAAAGTCAGCGCGAGAAAAAGTCGCTTTTCGAAAATTTCTTTGGCAAAAAGAACAAACCAGACAAACCGCGTGAGGAGAAAAAGAAAGAATCCGAACGCAAAAAGCCGCGCTGGCCATTTTAACCGCAGCCCATGAAACCGCCTGAAATCCCCCACCGCAGCGCCGCCCCGGTCGTGCTGCCGGGCATATCTCTTGCACTCAACATGCTCATGGGAGGCATCAACGCATCCACATTTTACCCAACACCCATTTCATGCTTGAAAAGATCAAACGCCTTATTGGCCTGTCCAAACAGACTGGCAACAAGCTCATCATCAACTGCGAACGGCTGGAACGCCGCGTAGCACTTCTCGAAAACGGACGTCTCGAAGAGTACAGCATCGAACGCGAAAGCGATCGCAACATCGTCGGCTCCATATTCAAGGGGCGCGTCAAAAACATTGAGCAGGGCCTGAAGGCCAGCTTCATCGACATCGGGTTCGAGAAAAACGCTTTCCTCCACTTCTGGGACGCCATTCCCGCCGCGCTCGACGCCGGCATCGAACAGGTCGAACGCTCCGGAAAAAAACAGCAGAAACGCATCAACAGCAGCGATATCCCTTCGCTCTATCCGGTGGGCAGCGAAATTATGGTGCAGGTCGTCAAAGGCCCCATCGGCACCAAAGGCCCGCGCGTCACCACCAACATCAGCATGGCCGGACGTTACCTCGTTCTCATGCCGTTCAGCGATCAAAGCGGTATCTCCCGCAAGATTGATGAACCCAAGGAACGCGAGCGGCTCCGCAAAATTCTTCGCGAACTCGATCTCCCCGAGGGTATGGGCGTCATCATCCGGACCGTGGGCGAAGGACAGCGCTCACGCTATTTCGTTCGCGATCTGAGCCTCCTGCTCGACCAGTGGAAAGAGATCGAGGAGGGCATGCGCACGCAGCCGATCCCGAGTTGTGTGTTCCGTGAACCCGATCTCATCGAGCGCACCGTGCGCGATTTTCTCACCGACGAAATGGACGTCGTCATCTGCGACGACACCAAGGCCGTCGAACGCATGCAGGAAATCGTCGGCCAGATTTCCAAACGTTCGCGCAAGCGCATCACCGCGTACACCGAGCAGCAGCCGATTTTCGAAAAATACGAAATCCAAAAGCAGATCGACGACGCATTCCATCGTCAGGTCTGGCTGCCTTGCGGCGGGTACATCGTCATCGACGAAACCGAGGCCCTTATCGCCATTGATGTCAACAGCGGACGCAACAAAGGCGCTCGCGACATGGACAAGGTGATCTTCCAGACGAACATGGAAGCCGCCGACGAAATTGCGCGTCAGGCCCGTCTCCGCAACATCGGCGGCCTGCTCATCTGCGATTTCATCGACATGAAAAGCCGCAAGGATCAGCAGGCGGTTTATCAGCGGATGAAAGATCGCCTCACGCGCGACAAAGCGAAAACCCACGTGCTGCCAATCAGCCAGCTCGGTCTTTTGGAAATGACCCGCCAGCGAGCGCAGGAAAGCTTGAGCACGAGCGTGTATGATCCCTGCCCTTACTGCCACGGTCGCGGACGCGTGAAGAGCGCCATGACGATGAGCGTCGAGATCCAGCGCGCGCTCCATGCGCTCATGCGGAAATATCAGGACACTATCCACGAATTTAAAGTGATCGTCAGCCCGCACGTATTGCTGCGGTTGCGCAATCAGGACGAGGAACTCCTGGTGGAAATCGAACGCCGCTACGCCGGACGTCTCACCTTCCGCAGCGACCCGAGCTATCACCACGAACAATTCGCGATCACCGATTCGACCTCCGGGGCGGAGCTCAAGTAGTTCGCAGGCAGAAACGCAACGGACACGCGAGGCCGCATGTCCCTACCGCTGAACTGGGTGTGATTAATTAATCACACCCGTGTTCGCTTTCCACCGCACTCAGACTTTGACTCAGCGCCGATTTGCGTGCCTTCTTATTGCCAACATTTTTGCCAGATGAAATCCAAGAAACCATCGCTCCAATTGCTCGGACGCAGTGAAATGGGGCTGCCCAACAAACCCTCCTCCTCGGTTTTGGAAACTTTTCCGAACGCGCACCTAAAAGGGAATTACGAGGTGCAATTTGATAGCGAGGATTTTACCAGTTTGTGTCCCGTGACGGGCCAGCCGGATTTTGCGTCGATTTCGATACGTTATGTTCCCGGAAAGTTGTGCATTGAGAGCAAGTCGCTGAAGTTTTACCTCGCGGCATTCCGGAATCAGGCAATGTTCAACGAGGCCGTGGTGAACACGATCCTCGGGGATTTCGTGAAGGCGTGCGGTCCGGTGTTTGTTGAGGTGCAAGGGCAATTCGCACCGCGCGGCGGGGTGGGATTGACGGTTACTGCGACTTTCGGAAAACCTAAAAAACTGGGATGAGCCGGCGCAGGGTGATCGTTCTGGTGAGTGGCGGCATGGATTCTGTGGCGGCCTTGTATCATGCGCATGCTGAACATGACGTTGTGGCCGGGTTGAGTTTTCACTACGGCAGCAAGCACAACGACCGGGAGATTCCCTTTGCGGAGCACCACTGCCGGAAGCTGGGTGTTCCGCATCAGTTGATCACGCTGGATTTTGTGGCGCAGCATTTCAAATCCGACCTGCTGAAATCCGGCGGAAAAATTCCGGACGGACACTACGAGGAGGACACGATGAAAAATACCGTGGTGCCGTTTCGCAACGGGATCATGCTGGCAATTGCGGGAGGGTATGCGGAGAGCATTAAGGCGTCGGGATTGGTGATTGCAGCGCATTCGGGGGATCACGCGATTTACCCGGATTGCCGCGAGGATTTCATGAAGTCGATGGCGGATGCGATTCGACTGGGAACTTATGCGGAGGTGATGATTGAGCGTCCGTTTATTCACCTTACCAAGGCGGAGATCGTGAAGCGCGGGCGCGAGTTTGGGGTGGATTTTGGACAAACGTGGTCGTGTTACAAAGGTGGGGAGATTCACTGCGGCACCTGCGGAACGTGCGTGGAACGGCGTGAGGCGTTTGTCATGGCCGGCGTCGAGGATCCTACGGTGTATGCGGATCGCGGGCCGCTGCCGGTGAGGCCGGGAAGCGGATGACATGAAGATTTCCGAGATTTTTTATTCCGTGCAGGGCGAGGGGCAGCTTGTCGGGGTGCCATCGGTGTTTGTGAGGACCTCGGGATGCAATCTGCGGTGCCGCTGGTGCGATACGCCGTATGCCTCGTGGAATCCCGAGGGAGAGGAAATCGAGTTAGGTCAAATCGTGGATGAGGTAAAAAAGCATCCGGCCAAGCATGTCGTGCTGACGGGCGGAGAACCCATGATTACCAAAGGCATTCGCGAGTTGGCGGGGATGTTCAAACAACTCGGATATCACATCACGATCGAGACGGCGGGAACGGTCGCGCCGGAGGGCATTGCGTGCGATTTGGGATCGATCAGTCCAAAGCTGGCGAACTCCACGCCGGATGGGTCGGCGGGTGCCTGGCAGGCGCGGCATGAAAAGACGCGGATTCAGATTGAAGCGCTGCGTGCGTGGGCCGGGGCGGTTCCGTGCCAGTGGAAATTTGTGGTCAGTTCGCGCGAGGATTTGCCGGAGATCGAAGATTTGATGAGCCGGTTGGAGGTGCAGGTTTTGCCTCATCAGATTCTGCTTATGCCTGAGGGGATTGACGTTGGAACGTTGAAGCAGCGCCAGTCGGAGCTTGTGGCCATCTGCATGGAGCGGGGGTATCGGTACTGTCCGCGGCTGCATATCGAGCTTTTCGGCAATACGCGGGGAACTTGAGGTAATTTAGGAATTATGCAGTTTGAGAGCGGCGCGTGCTGGTTCATAGTTCACCTTGGATTGCTCACAATTTAAAAAGATGTTTCGCATTTGTAAAATTATTGAAATCGAGAACGGGCACATGCTTTCGAGGCATCCGGACAAGTGCCGTTTCCCCCATGGACACACCCGGAAGGTGGAGATTGTGCTGGAGGCCGCCGGGTTGGATGAGTGCGGGATGGTTTGTGATTTCAAGATTGTGAAAGATGCGGTGGGCGAGTTCCTGGATTCCTTTGACCACGCGCTGTGCGTCAACACGCAGGATCCGATGTTTGAGACGCTGAAGGCAGCGTATGGCGAGCGGGTCATTGGTTTTGCCGACACCGAACCGACGACAGAGGTGCTGGCGAAGACCTTTTTTGACGAAATCGTAAAGGAACTCGGGGAATACGCGGGGCGCGTTGAAACGCGCTATAAGCTGAGGAGCAGCGTGCGGTTGGTTCGGGTGAGAGTTTGGGAAACGAGTTCGTCGTGGGCGGAATACGAACCGTAACGGAAGGCTTTCTTGAGCTTCGTCCGAGGGTTTCGAGCCGGATCAGAAATCCAGCACGCACCGGTTCATGAACCTAAAAACCGAAATGGGACGTTACGCAAGACGCGAAGGAGAGTGGAAAAAGGGGTGAGTAGTAAAAGATGCACACGGGAGAGAATAGGCGTGAAGAGGGGTCTTTAGAACCCGCCATGTGTTTTTATTTTATAAAACTTTTAATAAGGGCTTGATCAATCGGAAGCCCTGTTACAGGGTCGTTTATGGCCGTTTCCTCAACTACTTACCCTCGTAAATGGAATTCTGGGAAAACCACGGTTATTCGTGTCCCGGAAAAGCTGGCGGACGATTTGCTACATATCGCGAGGCAAATCGATGACAGCTCATCTTATCTCATTCGACAGGATGGCGACACGCTTGTGCTGGAGATGTTATCCGCAAAACAGGTGACGTACAGCTCTAAAAAGCCGATTAATGTTGCAAGCGTTCCTCAGCGAAGTCCATTCCGGTATCCGGGCGGAAAAACATGGTTGATTCCCTATATCCGCGACTGGCTGCGCTCAAAGCGAGCCAAGCCATCGCGGTTTTTAGAGCCTTTTGCGGGGGGCGCTGCGGTCAGTATGACCGTAGGGTTTGAACGTTTGGCGAAGCACATCCTTTTTAGCGAGATTGACCCCGGCGTGGCCGCTGTTTGGAAAGTTGTTCTGAACGGCCACGTTGAGTGGTTGGCAAAGAAAATTACCGGCTTTCCTTTGAGCGTAGAAAACGCCCGTGCGGTGTTGGATTCAAAAGCCGCCGATCTTAGGGATTTGGCGTTTCAAACCATCCTGCGAAATCGAGTGCAGCGGGGTGGGATTATGGCACCGGGTGCTGGCCTCGTGAAAACGGGGGAGAATGGACGGGGTATCAATTCCCGGTGGTATCCGGAAACGCTTGCGCGTCGGATCCGTGAAATCAACTACCACAAAGACTGCTTTTCGTTTTTAGAAGCTGATGCATTCAAGGTGATTGCAGAACATCAGGAGGATACTGACACATGTTTTTACGTGGACCCTCCATACACCGTCGCAGCGAAAAGGCTTTACGTTGCATGGGATGTCGATCACGAGCGGCTCTTCTCGGACATGGCGAAATGCAAAGGTGACTTTCTGATGAGTTACGACAACACGTCTGAGGTTGTTCGCATGGCAGAAAAACATGGGTTTGAAGCCATGCCTGTCGCCATGAAAAGCACGCACCATGCAAAAATGAACGAGTTGCTCATTGGGCGGGATTTGAGCTGGGTGCAGGTTTAATTAGGGAAAAAGCAGCGGGCTTTCCGGGTGTGAGATTTTGAGCTTCGCCAAAAGTTGCTCTTCAAATTTTTCTTTTGGCAGAGGAGTGCCGCCGGTCAGTGCTTTCACCGATGATTCGAGTTTGGTGAAAACCGCGTCTTTTGGGATGAGTTTCCATCCGGTTTCGTTTGGTTCGTATCCGACGACAAACCAGACAACCTCCGCGTTTGACAAGTGGCGCTCCCTCTCAAGCCCTGTGAGTGAGCCGAAGAACGGCTCATCTACCACGACGGCCACCTTTTTGCCCCAGGTCCGGATCGTGGGAGTTTTGGTCTGGAGCTGTAGCAGCAGCCGTTTTGGACCCGAACTGCGGAAGTCTGGACGACGGTGCTGTGCGGGAAAGGGAAATGAATGTTCACTGGCTTTGGAAAGCATGGAAAATTCGTGATGTATCGCTTTCCCCGAAAAATAGACCGCCTGACTTTCAAGCGCGCACCAGTTCAATGGTTTTTGAGTCGGATGAACGAGCACATGATCAATGCGGCCAATAACTTCATTTTCCTCATCCCCAACTGGATCGTTGTCGCGGAGCCGATCCAGAAATCCGATTTCGGGCAGCACAATTGGGGTTCTTGTGCCGAGAATGGTTTCCCCTACCCAGAAATGGTGTTCCATTTTCCAAAAAACGGTTTGGACAGACGGCAACTGGCGATCCGCGTCCGACCACAGGATTTTTCTCCTCCTGCTGGTAAAGCCGGAGGGAGCACACGCCTCCCATTTTATTGCAGATTCCCTTTGGATGGAACGGACAGATATTCCCAAGTATTGCGTCCTCGTGAATTTCCCGTTTTGCCCAATCAGATCGCTGATCGGGTTGCAGGCGCAACACGTCCTTGCCATACCATTCACCAAGACTGTAGCGCGTTCTGGTCTTTGAATTTCTGGTTTTTGCCATGTGGTGAATTATGGACGCCGGGTTGGTGTTTGCGATGCTTTTGAGCTGTATGCGTGCCTGTAGTTGTTGCTCATGCTGAAAGGCTGTGGTGAACAGGGCCGGGGGCGGTGTGCGGGTTTTTACATGTCTCGAGGTTTTACATTGCGCGGGCAGGGGGACGGGCGTTGGATGACACAGCGATGTTTGAGACGCTGATTGGATTCAGATGAGCGCGCCGCCTGGCAAGGGGTTTGTGTTCCGACCGCGCAGCTTGGAATTGCTGCGCGGGAAACGTCCCGGGTTTTCCTGGTCGGGTGAGATTCTTGCGGGCATCACGGTGGGACTGATTGCCCTGCCGCTGGCTTTGGCGCTGGGTATTGCGAGTGTTCCTGCGGGAGTCGCGACGCCGTTTCCCGCGCCGGCCCTGGGTATTTTCACGGCGATCATTGCGGGATTTCTCATTGCGGCGCTGGGCGGAAGCCGGGTGCAGATCGGCGGACCGACGGCGGCGTTTATCCCTATCATTTTGTTGATCGCGGGGGAGCACGGTTATGCGGGATTGATGCTGGCGACGATGATGGCGGGCGGCATCCTTGTATTAATGGGTGCGACGGGGATGGGAAAACTCATCAAATACATTCCGTGGCCCGTGACGAGCGGGTTCACGACTGGGATTGCGGTGGCGATCATGCTGACGCAGGTGCCGGATTTTGTGGGGTTGAAAACGGGGGAACCGGGGCCGCGTGATTTTTTTGAAAAGATCCCGTGGCTGTTCGGGAAGCTCGGCGGTGGAAACGTCCATGCTTTCGGGCTGGCGCTCGCGTGTCTGGCTATTATTTTGATTTGGCCGCAGCTGAAAATCCGGCTTATTCCGGGCTCGATCGTGGCCATGCTGGGGGCGACGGTTTTTGTGGCGATCACGGGCTGGGGCGAATCGCACGGGGTGGCGACGGTGGGCAGTCAGTTCGGTGCGCAGGCGATACCGTCGGGATTGCCGATACCAACGATGCCGCACATCGACTGGAGTCTGATCCGGAGTCTGATTGGGCCGGCTACGGCGATTGCGCTGCTCGGTGCGATTGAGTCACTGCTCTCGGCGGTGGTGGCGGACGGGTTGACGGGGGAGCGTCACGACAGCAATACCGAGTTGATTGCGCAGGGCATTGCGAACCTGGTGTGTCCGTTTTTTGGCGGGTTGCCTGCGACGGGAGCAATTGCGAGGACATCGGCGAACGTGAACAACGGGGGGCGCACACCGCTGGCGGGGATGGTTCACGCGGCGACGTTGCTTGGGGTGATTTTGCTCGCGGCGAAATGGGCTGCTTATATTCCGATGGCAGCGATGTCTGCGGTGCTCGTGGTGGTAGCGTTAAAGATGGGCGAGTGGCATGAGCTGTTGCGGTTGCGGAAGATGCCTCGCAGCGACGCGTTGGTTTTGCTGACGACGTTTGCGCTGACGGTGGTGTTTGATTTGGTGGTCGCTGTGGAGGTGGGAATGGTGCTGGCGGCTGTGCTTTTTATAAAGCGGGTCTCGGAGACGACGGAAGTCAGCCGCGTGACGGAGGAGGACATGCTGGAGCGGCCGGAGCATATCGCGCAGGGCAAGGAAATTCCGAGGGGTGTGCTGGTGTATCGGATTTTCGGGCCGTTTTTGTTTGGGGCAGCGGAGAAAATGGAGGACGCACTGGCGCGTGTGGATGAGTGGCCGCAGGTATTGATTTTGCGGTTGCACCTTGTGACGGCGATGGATGCGACGGGGTTGAACGCGCTGGAGAGTATTGTTGAGCGGTTGAAACAACGGGGCGGCGTGGTGATTTTGAGCGGCATTCACCAGCAACCGCTGTTATTGCTGAAAAAGGCGGGGTTCATCGAAGTGATCGGGCGGGAGAACCTGTGCTCGACGTTTGATGATTCGCTGGTGCGCGCGCGGTGTCTGGTGGGGGCGTGAGGGCAGATGGCAAAAGCGGAAAGCTCTTTGAAAAGCGGAACCGAGCGGAGCGAGATAGCCAACCGCAGGTTGCCCGAAGGGACGCGCCGGGGGGCGCTGGCAACGCGGAAAGCGGAAATTTCCGCCGGGGCGGATGGGAAAAATTAGAAATTAGAAATTAGACATTCGTCATTTGCTTCGGCGTCCATGCTTCGTATCGTTTTTAACCGCTGATGATTATTTCCCTTTTACCTGCTGCGTTGCGTCCGATTTACGAAAAGGTGGCGGCGGAGCAGCGCATTTCGGAGGCCGACGCGCTGGCGCTTTATGAGAGCCGGGATTTGCAGGCGGTGGGCGCGATGGCGAACATGGTGCGCGAGCGGAAAAACGGGAATGTCGCGACGTATGTTTTTAATCGCTACGTGAATTATTCGAACGTGTGTCTGCTGGCCTGTCAGTTCTGCGCGTTCGGCGCGCGGAAACGCGATGCGCACGCGTTTGAGAACACGATTCCCGAGATGATCGCAACCGCGAAAGAGGCTTGGGAACAGGGTGCGACGGAGATTCACATGGTGGGCGGGCTGCATCCGTCGCTCGACGCCGACTGGTATTTGGAACTGCTGCGCGGGCTGCGTGCGATCAGTCCGGATCTGACGCTCAAATGTTTTACGGCGATTGAAATCCGGCATCTGGCGGAGCGGGTTTTCAAAAGCTCGATCCGGGAAACGCTGGAGACGCTGCGGGAAGCCGGGTTGAACGCGTTGACCGGGGGTGGCGCGGAGATTTTTGCACCGGAAATCCGGGAGCGGATTTGTCGCGGGAAAGAGACTGCGGAGCAATGGATCGAGGTACACCGGAAGTGGCATCAAATGGGTGAGCACAGCACGTGTACGATGCTCTACGGGCACATCGAAACGCCGGTGCACCGGGTGGATCATCTGCGGCGGCTGCGTGAGTTGCAGGATGAGACGGGCGGGTTCACGGGGTTTGTGCCGTTTGCATTTGAGCCGGAGGGTGCGC